>Ga0206130_10000141_pt1 | contig 122990 bp, 131 predicted proteins | sample Helgoland_Spring_9_FD_148637 | JGI IMG/M metagenome (GOLD analysis project Ga0206130, IMG submission 148637) | Pelagic subsurface seawater microbial communities from Kabeltonne, Helgoland, North Sea - Helgoland_Spring_Bloom_20160512_1 | ecosystem: Environmental > Aquatic > Marine > Epipelagic...
CTCCTTAGCTCAGTTGGTTAGAGCATCTGACTGTTAATCAGAGGGTCCTAGGTTCGAGTCCTAGAGGGGGAGCTACTTATAATGATAAAACGGTTATACTTTTATAGTGTAGCCGTTTTTTTTATTTGTAACAATAATGAAAAGAAATCGTCGTTTTAAAAAAAATAGAATCCGATGAAAAAATCAATTTTACTATTTACTTTCTTATTAACGATTCTTAGTAGTTGTGAAAAAGAGGATAATAAAAACCCAGAGGAATGTTACTCAAATACTAATGCACAGACTATAGTTCATGACGGTCTGAACAGAGAATATGTGTTATATATACCAAGCTCTTATGATGGAACATCTTCTGTTCCACTAATGCTGAATTTTCATGGGTTTGGTGGTAGTGCAAGTGATTATATGCAAGAAGCAGATATGCGCTCATTGGCAGAAGCTGACACTTTTATTTTAATCTATCCTCAAGGTAGTTGTTTAGATGGTTTATCTCATTGGAACGCTTGTCCATTAGGAGGAGATAATAAAAGTAATGCTGATGATTTTGGATTTATTGAATCCATGATAACTGAAATCTCATCTCAGTATAATGTAGATATGGAGAGAATTTATGCTGCTGGATACTCAAACGGAGGCATGATGGCGTATGGACTTGCGAACTATAAAAGTGATTTAATTGCTGCAGTAGCATCTGTTTCGGGAGTGATGTTAGATTGTACTGGACCTACCAGTCATCCAATGCCAGTAGTACATCTTCACGGAACCTCTGATGGTGTTCTTCCCTATAATGGGAGTAGTGACTGGAACTCTGCCCAAAGCACATTGGACCATTGTTTTAATTTCAATAATACAGTTTTAACCCCAGCCGTAACAATTGACAACAATATTGAACATTATGTTTATGATCAAGGAGATAGCTTAGTTTCTGTTGAGCATTACAAATATATTGGTGGAGACCATGTTTGGTTTAGCGCAACTTTTCAAGGGCAGAACACATCTGAATTGGTTTGGAATTTTGTATCCAGATATGATATTAATGGATTGAGATAAGGAATAAAAGTGCATAACAATGTATAAAAATAATAGCCGAAACTGTTGCAAATATGAGCATTGTAGCCCGCATAAAAATTAGTAGTAACTTGAAAAATTCGAGTTCCTAAATCGGCTACTATTCTTATACAAACCGTTAGCGCTAATGTAAAAGTGAACATCTTCCAAGAATAGAAACGAATTATTTACTTTTGAGAAAATGGAGAAAATGGACATTCAAGCATCGAAATTGGAATTAGTAAAAATGATTGTCAATATTGACAATCAGAAGATCATCGACAAGATATTGAGTGTCTTAAAGTCTGGACAAGAGGATTTTTGGTTTGAACTGTCCGACCTTGAACGAGAAGAAATTGAAATTGGCATTAAACAACTAGATGCTGGACAGCGTATTCCTTTAGACGATTTCTTGAAGAAAGTTTCTTAATCAGAAATGAACATTTTCCTATCACCTCTTGCTGAAAGACAGCTTGAACAGTTGCTTGGCTTTTTAGAATTCAAATGGTCTCGCAAAACGAGAGATGGTTTTCTCGATAAAATCAAGAAGTCCTTTGATCAAATTTCTATTCAACCTAAAAGTTGCAAGAAATCTAACATTCATGAAAATTTATATGAATGTGTCGTCACAAAACAGACGTCTTTTTACTACCGAATTTTGATGAATGAAATTGAGATCATCTCTGTAAAAGATAACAGACGTGACCCAAAGAAAATTGAAGAAGAATTAAAACACTGGCGCTAACAACGCCTATAGCTAATGCTGGCTTGAAACTAAAAAATGATATTTTGTACTTTCAATAACGATCCTGCTGGCGAGGACGAAAACGTTTTCAAAATGCCGCACTAGCCATAGCCCGGAACGTTGCCACCATCATTAATCAAACTCAATAAGCATGTTGCTTAAGTGCATATTTAGAATCATTGTTTTTCAAGTCTTTAGTTTCTTTATAGCACCAAATGGCTCCGCTCAAGAATTGAGCAAATTTTTATGCCTCGGAGATTCGTATACCTATGGCGAATCGGTGGCGAACGGTGAGCAATTTTATGCTCAGCTCTATGATTCTCTCAATAATGATGACACTTGGGTGGAACCAATAACCATCGCACAAACAGGTTGGAGAACCGATGATCTTTTCAATGCAATTTCTGAAGCGAAACTTGATTACAACTATGATTTTGTAACACTGTTAATCGGTGTCAACAATCAGTATCAAGGCAGGCCATTTTCTCAGTATGAAAAAGAGTTTATAACCTTATTGGATTCTGCCATTCTATTTGCCCAAAGCGATCCAAAAAAGGTGTTCGTTTTGAGCATACCTGATTATTACTTCACTCCATTTGGACAAGAGCAAAAAAGCGAAAGGGTTTCAGAAGAGATTGACGGGTATAATGCTTATGCAAAAAGTGTTTGTGACTCACACAACGTGACTTTCATTGACATCACCCCTATTTCACGAAGAGGCATTCAAGAACCAGAATTAGTTGCCGAGGATGGCTTACATCCATCTGGATCACAATACAAACTTTGGGCGGAAAAGCTGTTGATAGAAATGGGAAGTCTACCGCGCTAATGCACCTCCAAAATAATTTAATAACCGTAGCTTTCGCCCTTTTTGAAAGGAGAATACTATGCAAGAAAATACCATGCGCGATTACCTCAACAATGTATTAGAAAACATGCCAAAAGATTGGTTGAACTTAACAACACATCGCTTAGATATTTACGATGAAAGTTTGGCTAAAACTCAATTTCTAGAGCAGTTCGAAAACCTTTTCAGCGCCAACAATTCATCGGCATCAGCACTTAATGAATTACCCACTGCATACGATTACATTCGCTTAGGTCATCCTCTATCTTGTGTTCTAGAATGGGCAATTGCTCAGCTGCAAAATTTAAAGCCAGAAAATGTAATCAGCTTTTCGTCTGCAACTATGCCTTTGCTGGCTATCCTTAGAACCAATTTATTGGGCAATAAAAACACCCGCATCGTTTATATAAATGCCTTACCCCACTCTTTTGATGAAGCTTTGCTAAAAGAAGTATATGGGTATAAATTTGAGTTAGAAAAGGTTAAGAACACTCATGACCTTTCTACTTTTAACGGAAGCACGGTTTTCTTTTCAGAAGAAGCTATCGTTGGCAAAACTGATTTAATTGAGAACGTTGACTTTTTCATTCATACCCACGGTGATCTAGGCAGCCTGCTTCTTATCGCAGGGCAAAACAACGATGGCTACGTCACTGCAATTCAGCATGTAAGAAGAAGAGAAACAATCGCAATGACTCCGGCCAATTGTCTTCCTGCTTTAAAATCTCTTGTTGAACGATCTGCTATAGTCACTCCAAAAAGTAATGTAGCCGCAGATAAGACATCGGTGATTAATTCAATCAAAACCATTACAGGTTCTAGTACAAAGGCTTTAGTAGGTTCAAGTGGACTTTCTGTTCAGTATGCCATTATGATGGGACTTATTCATGATGCACAAGAAAATCATCAAGGAAAAGCCATCAAGTTTATCGTTCCGCCTAACTGCTATGGTGGAACCAATGATCAAGCAAGACGCGTTGCTGCCAGCGTTGCCAATGTGGAGGTGGTAGATCTGCCAGTAGATGGCCACAACGATATGGTTCAAAGCGTTGAAAGCATCTTAGCCAAAATCGCTCTAGAAGATGCTGTGCCCTATATCATTGCTGAAGTCCCAACCAACCCTAGGGTTGAAGTTCCAGATCTGAAAAAACTAAGAGATGCATTGAGTAAAGAGCGGAAAACTGCAAAAGGTGAAACCGCTATCGATCCCGTTTTTATTCTAGATCAAACATTTTGTCCAAACGTTCTTTTCTTAGGTGATGGTGAAATTCTCTCAACAGTAAGAACCATCTCTTATGTTAGTGGATCGAAATTTCCGAGTGGCGGAAAATGCACTGCTGGATATTGTGTAGGAAACAGAAAAACAGATGCATTGATGAACAGTATAGAAAAACACCTTATCCTCTGCGATAACGAAGCAACCAAACTTCAATATGAGCTATTAGCCAAGCAACTGCCATCTATGGTTCAACGCATTGCCGATGCCTATAAGAATACACGCGCGTTTGTCAACTTCATAAAGGATAAATTACCTACAGCCAAAATCAACTTCGTTTCAGAAGAGCTGGCGCAACAAGGATTCACCCCTTCCGTATTTTCACTAGAACTTCCAACGAAAGGAAACAGTGATGAAGAAAGAGAAACTTATAAAAGAGCATTGAATTTGAAACTGATAGATTTAATGATCACAGAAATTCCTGAAGAAAGCAAATATTGCGTGAGCTACGGGCAATTAAAAGGATGCTATTGGACTATACCAGCAACGTCTACTCAAGGCACAACCAAAGAAGGCGATAAAGATTACATCGCCCGTGTTGCACTCTCTGCGAATATGGATCTCGAGCGTCACAAACAGGTGTTTCAAGATTTCGTAAGATCAATATAACCCTGCTTATCATTTTAGCTAAAAGAATAAAGCAGAATTCAACGAACTTGGTTTAGGAACAAAAACGCCTTCTAGCGGCTACCGCTTGTTGAATAAAGACGGATCGCTCAACGTAAAAAAGGCGAACATCGCTTTTTTTCAATCGAGGAGGGAACATTATTTTAAACTTTTTAGATGATCAAGGGAATGTCATTCCTTTTCAAAGCATTGAAGAAAAGGCAAACGAAATGATGATTTCAATTCGTTCGGGTTATTTTTGCAATCCAGGTATTGATGAGATCAATAATCACATCACCGATTCTGAAATGAGCGGCTATTTCTCAAGTGAAAAGAGCGTTGACTACTATGACATGGTTACACATCTAGGGAAAATGCGCGGAGCGATTAGGGTTTCTGTCGGAATCGGAACAAATACGAAAGATTTAGATCGCTTTATTCAATTTGCCAAAGCAGTGGAAATCTAACTTAACCTTTCCAAAGACAAAAACCAAGTTCAAACCTAGCTCGTAGTAACAGTTTCGAGCAGGTCAAATAACTAAATCGCAATTAAATTGTTATACGTTCATGAAAACAATCATCATCATATTAAGTGCTGCAGCACTCATCTTTTTCATAGCTCAAGCCTTTATTATGCAATCAACTCAAAAAACGGAAAAACACAAGTATTCTGTGCTCAAAGATTTCGGTTCATTTGAAATTAGAAAGTATGAACCTGCCTTATTTTCCTACGTTGTTATGCAGGCTGATTCTTACAAATCAGTTTCTAGTAAAGGATTTGGCAAGCTGGCAGGATACATTTTTGGAGGAAACGAAAAAGATCAGAAAATTGCCATGACCACACCGGTCGCAATGTCCATGGACGACTCTGTAACAATGAAGTTCAAAATTCCCGAAGGCATGACGTTGGATGAGATGCCCAAGCCAACTAATTCTGAAGTTCGGTTTCAATCAGAACCAGAGAAAATTGTGGCTACCATTCGATTTGATGGCTGGTCATCAGATGAAAGCATTGAAAAAAATACACAGAAATTACTCCAGCTATTGGCGGAAAACAACATAGATCACAACGGAAACATTAGCTATTTGGGTTATAATCCTCCTTTTGAATTAATAAATAGAAGGAATGAGATTATTGTTGAGGTCACTTATCCATAGGGGTTAAATTACATTTGAAGGCTAGCCAAAACTCCTTTAAGTTTACAGCCTTACGTTATCATATTATGCGCTCAATACAATTTATTCTAGCCTTTATTATTTCATCTTTTACCTTAGGAAGTTGCATCCAACGGTCTTCGCTTCCTGATCCTCTTCAAGCAGGTTGGAATGGAGCGTCTGTGTGTCAAGTGATAGAGGATAATGAGGAGTTAAGAGTATTGAAGTGCACTTTCCCTCCGGGCGTAGGGCATGAAAGGCACTACCACAGTGCTCATTTTGGGTACACTTTAGCCGGGAGCACATTTCGCATCAAAGACACTACTGGAATTAGAGAGGTTCAAGTTCCTACGGGCAGTAATTTTCAAAACGAACGCATTGAATGGCATGAAGTGCTAAACATTGGAAAAGACACTGCCGTATTTCTAATCATAGAACCTAAATAAAAATTAAATAATTTTGGGACGCGCGATACCAAGCGCGAGAGTTTGCGTTTGGGGAAAAACCAAATCAGTATTTCAAAAAACAGATCTCCGATCTTAAGCCAAGAAAGCTTTTAATACCTGCTGAGGGTGAAGGAAGAATTGCAATTTATGCAGTCACTTTAGGGTGGGACGCTTCTGTTTTTGACATGAGTTTTAAAGGAAAAATGACAGCAGAACAATTGGCGTCTGAAAACAATGTAAAAATTTATTGTAAAATTGAGGAATTGGCGATGAAGAAGTACCTGCAATCCGAGAATGGATGAAGTATTCAACAGAACTTAATATGATTTGCATTGAACGAAATCCAATGTCAGAAAAAACTATGATTCAGTTTCAAAACTTCACACATCTATCCAATAATTTTTCATTATATGTATAAAAGCATCTGTTCTCGAGAGCCAAGATGCAAATAGCCTTAATTTTGAAAGAAATCATCCTAGAGGTTAGATTGACCGTATGAAAAATCCAGATCCTTTAGAATTATTGAAAAATCTTAAAAGCAAGAATAATTCGAAGAGTCAACAAAACACTTTTTCGATTCTTCTTTTTTTAAAGAGGTCACTCATGTTTTTAGGCCTTGTCTTCGGCACTATGCTTTCGCTAGCATTCACAGACATTCCATTCTATGCCTATGCCGATTTAGGAACGGTAGAATCAAATTATAGCGAATCTCCTGAAGTGATCATCCTCCTAGGAGGCGAAGGCATGCCAAGCGCAGACGGGTTAATGCGCTGCTATACTGCGACAGAAAAAGCATTATATTATCCCAAAACAAAAATCATCATTGCCCTCCCTGAAAATAAATTGTCTGATGAACCTTTGCTAGCTTCAGAACTTATGGCAAACGAACTGACCATACGGGGAATTGAAAAATCACGAATTTCATTTGAAACCCAAGGTACCAACACCCATGAACAAGCCGAATTAATCTTCAAAAAAACAGAAAGCGCAGCACGCTTATTGATTATCACCTCTCCCGAGCACATGACTAGAGCGGCTGCATGTTTCATAGAGGAAGGATTTAAGTCAGTTGGTTGCTCACCAACTTTTGAACACGACCTTTCAGCTGAAAGTCTTTTAGAGAAAAATGGTGAATCATATACTCCAAGTCTGGCTTTGCGCTACAATATTTGGAGTTACTTACAATATGAAATTCGAGTAGGTAGAGAGTATGTTGCTCTCGCATATTACAAGTTGAGAGGTTGGATTTAAATCAACTCTTCAGCACCTCTAGTGCTAGAAATACTTCATCAAAAATCGCATGATTTTTTGCTTTGAATTGGTGTATGGAGGAGCCAAAAACTCAATACTGCTGAATATTCTTTGATCCAAAATTGCCCGTTGATTAGAAAATTCTAAGAAACCAAAGTGACCCCTAGACTTGCCAATCCCACTATTATTAACGCCTCCAAACGGCAGATTAGAGTTGCCAATATGTAATGCGGAAATATTGATACCTACTCCACCTGAAGCGGTATTCTTTAAAAAGTAATCAATATTTTTTCTGCTTTTTGAATATACATATAGCGCTAAAGGCTTTTCTTTAGATTCAATGAAATCAATGACTTCTTCTTTTTTGCGGTAGGTAATAAGTGGAAGAATAGGTCCAAATATTTCGTTTTGCATCATCTGCCCGTCCATAGAAACCTGATCGATCAAAGTTGGGCTTATTACTTTTTCGTCTTGCTTCGTGACACCACCATACAGAATGACAGCTCCATTAGTGACGGCTTCGTCTAAATAATTCGACAACCGATTAAAGTGCTTTTCATTTATAATGTGAGCATAGCTCTGCGAATCTTCTGGATGCTTGCCGTAATTTTTCTCAATCTGATCAGACATTTTTCTCACAAAAGCTTCTTTTTGCGACTCATGAATAAGAATGTAGTCTGGTGCGATACACGTTTGTCCGGCATTGATAAACTTGGCCCATACAATTCTTGGAACTACAGCATCTAAATTGGCAGTTTCGTCAATTATGGTAGGAGACTTCCCTCCCAATTCCAAAGTAACACTGCTTAAGTTTTTGGCTGCGGCCGTCATCACCACTTTACCAATCTCAGGGGCGCCAGTAAAGAAAATATGATCAAAGTTGAATTGGAGAAGCTCAGTAGAAACATCTACATCACCCTCAACCATAACCGCTTCATCAGCTTCAAAGCAATCAGCAATTATGCGATTCACAACTACCGAAGTATGTGGAGTATATTCTGACGGCTTCAAAATGGCCGTGCATCCGGCAGCTATTGCTGAAACCAAAGGCGCGAGCAAAAGTTGAAACGGATAATTCCACGGTGATATTATCAATGAAGTTCCCTTGGCGTCATACTTAATCTTGGAAGTAGCACCGAGTAAGGTTATAGGAGTTGGAACATGATCATCTTTCATCCATTCCGAAAGATTTTTGACAGCAAATCGAATCTCCAATAAAACAGGATAAATCTCCGTAAAATCGACTTCTGTAGCTGGTTTTTGAAAATCCTTCCACATCCCTTCGCAAATAGCATCGCGGTGTTGGAGAATAGAACGTTCTAACCTTTTTAACTTTGCCTTGCGCTCCTTAGACGAACTGCCAGCAATTAGTCTTGTTTTCGATTGTTGACTTTTAAAAATCTGTTCTAAATCCATCTAGATGATTTGCTTTAAACTCATTTTAAGTTAGAATTAAATCTAACCTTGATCAATTGTTCTTGGTGCATAAAACTAACGACCTTTGCCGCATTAAATCCAAATACAGAAGAAATTATTGCCAATGCTTATTCATTTTGATTTCATGTCCTGCTCAAATAGGCAAATTGTGGGTCACTAATTTTTTAATAATGACAGATAATACTCAACCCAACAATCCTCTTCATGGAATCAAACTAGCTGCAATTGTTGAATACTTAGTTGAGGAATATGGGTGGGATGAATTAGGCTATCAAATTAATATCCGATGTTTCAACGAAAACCCTTCTGTCAAATCAAGTCTTACTTTTTTAAGACGGACACCTTGGGCAAGAGAAAAAGTAGAACAACTCTATCTTCGAACAATATCTCGATAAAGTGTTGCTTCAAAAAAAAGAACCAGACTAGGATTTCATGAGCACGAACAAAAAGCAAGGCACACGCATTAATAAATACTTGAGTGAAATAGGTTTTTGCTCAAGAAGAGAGGCTGATCGAATGATTGAGCTTGGAAGAGTGCGGCTTAACGGGCGAACGCCTTTAATTGGGGACAAAGTAGGGAGACGTGATAAAGTTTATATAGACGGCCATCTAATTTCGGAAAACACTGAAGATGACATTTACCTTGTCTTTAATAAGCCTACAGGAATAGTAACTACAACTGACACGGCTGGAGAAAGAGACAACATCATTGACTACATTAATTATCCTAAGCGAATATTTCCGATTGGGCGACTAGACAGAGCAAGTGAAGGTTTGATCTTCCTGACCAATGATGGTGATATCGTCAATAAAATTCTTCGTGCACACAACAATCATGAAAAGGAATATGAAGTAAGCGTGGATAAACCCGTTACGGCAGATTTCATTGAAAAAATGGCCAACGGAGTTCCTATCATGGGAACTATGACACGCAAATGCAAGGTCGAGCAAACGAGTCCCTACAGCTTTCGAATTGTATTGACGCAAGGCTTAAATCGTCAAATAAGGAGGATGTGTGGGCACTTTGAATACGAAGTTCAAAAACTTAAGAGAACGCGGATAATGAATATCAAATTGGATGTTCCGCCTGGTCAGTTTCGAGACTTCACAGAAACAGAGTTAAATGAGTTGAATACTTTGCTAGCTGAATCCTCGAAGACTCAAAAAACAAGTTCTCAAGGCTCTTCAGCAAAACCTAAACCAGCCTCCAAGACCAAGCCTCCGAGACCAAAGCAATCTGCGAATCACAAAACAAAACCTGCCGGTAAAAATAAATCGAAGCCCAAACCAGGAGCTAAAAGTCAGAAACCAAAAAGCAGAAATGCCAGCGGAAGAAAGAGAAGATAGATTATCCTAAAAAACAGCATTAAATCCTTCTGGGTTGCCCGGAGTTTTGTCAGCAAAAAATGCTTCAAACACCTTTTTATCCTCTTCCCAATCTCCAGTTGGATAGAATGGCGCGTGCGTGGTAAACTCCTTTTTAGCATAATCTATTCCGTGCATCACAATCGGCAAACCTGCATCAATGGCCACATAATAAAAACCCGTTTTCCATTTCTCAACACGCTTGCGAGTGCCTTCAGGAGTAAAAACAATTTGCAACTTCTTACCAGACTTCAGCATCGCTTTCAGACGATCAGTCAAATCCGTTTTCTGCGAGCGATTTACAGGAATACCGCCTGTCCACTTAAAAAACCACGAGATTCCCGGTTTAAAAAATGAGTCTTTGATAAGGTATCTAGCCTTCAATTTATAAACATTGCGGGCTAATATACCCCACACAAAGTCCCAATTACTCGTATGCGGAGCGACTACTATGATGCAATTCCTAATATCATCTGCATACAATCCTTTGACACTCCAACCAAAGATTGCCAATACCCATTTTGAAATCAATGCTTTCATAAAACCAAAATTGCAAGTTTAAGTTGGTAATGTAGTAACAAGTTCTTGATGAAAGTTTATAAGATAAACATGTGAGCTTGCCCTTGTCAATGCTGTATAGAGCCATCTAAAATACGAACGATCTAGCATTTCTTCGGTAAAATAGCCTTGAAAGATCAACACGTTCTTCCATTGACCACCTTGAGATTTATGACACGTAATCGCATAGGCGTGCTTAACCTGCGCGGCATGAAAATAAGGATTTTGAAAAAACTTTTCATAAGCCTCGCTCTCGTCAATTTCACCAGATTCAATCAAGTCATTTCTCAGCTTTAATATTTCCTTTCCTGGAATCGATGGCCCTTCAAAATCAAGCGCATTCAACATTAGAATTAAATCAAAAGAAGATTCAGGGTCATCAGAGAAATAAACTTGAGCCTCAGCAAATCGAAATTCACCAAACTGACGAATAGTATGAACGCGTTCTACAGTAACCATATCGCCATTGGCAAGAAAATTCTGTCTTTTTCCCGGTAATTTCCAATGGTAATTATTCTTTACAATCATCAATCTATCACCTGCTTCTAACTCGCTCTCGCGCATTAAAATACGTGCTCTAATTTGCTGATTAAACTGATTAGCGTCTTTATTGGATCGGCAAATAATAACGCTTTCGTGGGCTGCTTCACCATAGAAGAACTGAGAAAGTCTATCCTCTAAATCATAAGGATCAATTGAAGAAATATCTTCGTGAGCTGACTCTTTAAGTTGTAGTTTTTCAAAATCTCCAGCCGAGATTTGCGAGCGAATTTCAGTAGCATTCTTAAGAATAAGGGACTCCAATTGCTGCCTCACTACTTCTGTAAGTACACATCCGAATACTGATGAATGCGTGATACTTGCTAAGCGCTTTTTATCCAGTGCTGGACTTAAATCCATTCCTACAGGAGGCAACTGTGCATCATCACCTATCAGAATTAATCTGCATCGTTCTCCAGAATAAACATATGAAAACAGATCTTCTAGCAATGATCTAGCTGACAATCCATCCTCTGGATTTGCCTCTCCAATCATTGAAGCCTCATCCACTATGAAAATGGTTTTCTCTGACTTGTTTTGCATCAGCTGCATTTGCATCCTGCCATTCTCATTTTCTTTAACCGAATAAATTCTTCGATGAATGGTAGATGCTGGATAGCCCGAATGAGATGACAATACTTTAGCCGATCTTCCTGTGGGTGCCATTAATACTGTTTTTCGATTAACCTGATGAAACCATCTGATTAAACCGCCCATTAAAGTCGTTTTACCCGTGCCGGCATAGCCACGCAAAATGAAGGCTGATTGAGGCCCACCATAGAAAAGAAATTCATACACCGACTTAAGTGCTGACACCTGATCTTCCTTTAAGGGAACATCAATCAATTCCGAAACCTCTTCAATAAACGCACTTTCCTGCTTCATTTCGCCCGAAAAATAGACTTAATCTTATGCTAACAAACAAGTATTTTTTAGGATTGGAAAAATTGTAGATTTGTCCTTCTTTTATTCACGTTTTACAGAATTATGAGCGACCACAAAAAGTATATTTTCCCAGCGGTATTTACTCTAATCGGTATTATAGCTGTAATCAATGGTTTTACATCCCATCAAAATGGCACATTCATGCTAGGCGCTTTTGCAATTATGCTGGCTGGCGCTGTGAGTTTGGTCACGACTATGGTTCATCTGAGCAAAAATGTTCGATTAATCATCAGTATTGTCTTGGGCTTATTTGTAAGTGGTCTAGCTTACTCGAACTACATGTCTATCAAAATTCCAATTGAATTTCAGGCAGAAAAAGTCAAAAGATATGCTCACGTAGTGGAGCATTTAAAAGATATCAGAACTGCACAATTGGCTTATAAAGCCAAGTATCAGAAATTTCAAGCAAATGCTGACTCTTTAGTTGCATTCGTGAAATACGACTCTATTCCATTCATCAAAGCAATTGGTGAAGTGCCAGATACAATGAGCTTAGAAGATGCTATTAAATCTGGAATGGTATCCAGAGATACAATTTACGTAGGTGTTTTGGATAGCTTGTTTGCGAGTCATAATAATGAAAGATTAATGGCTTTCAATGCCGATTTAATGGTAGTAGTACCATTTTCCGGTGGCGCTAAATTTGACATTCAAGCCGGTAAAATTGAACGTTCCGGTGTGAAAGTTCCAGTTTTTCAAGCTACGGACAGCAAGCCTTTTGATCCAAGAGATCCAATGCAAGTTGGCTCGATGAGTGATCCAAAGACCAACGGAAACTGGGAATAATATTTTGGTGACACTATCAACGGATACAGAAGAGTTTTTTGATCTAACGTATTCTAATGAACCTGCGTCATATTACTACCTAATCTTAGAGGTCAAAATCCATTCGGTGAAAGCTGCTTGGTACCATTCCACCAAGAATCTAATTACCGGCTTTGCGAGCTATCCTTTTGATGGAAGTTTCAGAAGACTTTTAGAGTCTTACCCATTTCTAGCTTCTGAATTCAAAGAAGTTTTAGTTTGCGTAGAATCTTCGAACTACTTATTGGCTCCGAAAAATATTATTGATGGGGCCAACCCGGAAATATTCCAACTTTCTAACGCACTAGATAAAGACTCGGAGGCACTCAGAACCACAGACTTGGTGAATTTGAAAAGTGAAGTTGTTCACCCAATTTCTATGGATCTAGAGAGTGAAATTACATCTAGCTTCAAACATGTGAAGATCATCTCCCACATCGCACCCCGCATTGAACATGAATTAAATACACTAAGATCTGTTCAATCGCAAACGGCTATTTATGCTCATATCGCCCCAGAATCTTTAGACGTTAGAGTTTATCTTGAGAACAAGCTATCTCTCGCAAATGCCTACTATCAAACAGGAAAGGAAGACATCGCTTATTACTTGCTTTATGCAAGCGAAGTGATGGATGTGAACCCAGAAAAAACTAATCTAGTACTGAGCGGTGGAATAAATATTGGAGATGAAGTGTGGGTACTACTTTCCAAGTATTGGAAGAATATTGCACTAGTAGAGCCTCTATCTCGTATTGAAATTAGTGATAAATTAAGCGGTGATAAGGCGATTCCATATCACCATCTAACGCATGCTCTATTGTGCGCATCATAAGCGGTAAATTTAAAAGTCGTAGGCTAACCGCACCAAAATCTATCCCCGCTCGGCCAACAACTGATTACGCAAAAGAATCTCTTTTCAATATACTCAACCACGAAGTATCTTGGCCTGAAACCAATATGCTTGACCTATTTGCAGGAATTGGAGGAATAAGTATTGAAGCGATCTCCCGCGGTGCAGCATCTGTAACATCTGTAGATATTAATTACCATTCGATCAGTTGGCTATCCAAAATCAATAAAGATCTCCAGATAACGAATTTAAAAGCACTTAAAGCTGACGCCATTTCCTGGTTAGGCAAGAATGAAACCCAATTCGACCTTGTTTTTGCAGATCCCCCTTATGACTATGAACACTATGATCTTCTCATTTCAAACGTGCTCGAAAAAGCCACGATGAACGAGGGTTTGTTCATACTTGAACACAGACGAAATATTAGTTTCGAAGAACATGCGAACTTTGTTGAAGATCGTAAGTATGGCGAAGTGAAGTTCACCTTTTTCAGAAACAAAGAATTATGAAGACAGCCGTTTTCCCGGGATCTTTTGATCCATTTACATTAGGACATGAATCCATAGTGAGAAAAGCCCTTCCTCTTTTCGATCGAATTATTGTTGCTATAGGCGCAAATTCTATGAAGAGCGGCACGTTCGATCTTGAGAAACGCACACAGTGGATTAAAGAAACATTTGCTGATTGCCCATCGGTTGATGTCGTTCAATTTCAAGGATTAACGGTAGATTTTTGTCAAAAGAACGAAGCGCAATTCATCCTTCGCGGATTAAGAAACCCGAATGATTACCAATATGAAAGTTCAATTGCGCAAATGAATCAAGCTATGAACTCAGAGGTGACATCAGTCTTTCTAATCTGCGATCCAGAATATGCTGCAATAAGTTCAACCATTGTGCGTGAAGTATTCAAAAATGGTGGTAATGTGTCTCAATTTCTTCCAAAAGCAATACAACTTGATGCTTAGACTTTTAAAGATCTCCTTACTTAGTATATGCCTTGTAACAGCATCAATTAACGGAATTGCAGAAGAGACACTTATTCAAGGTAACGCATTCTCCTATAAAGGGAAAACAATAGAAGTACGCCAATACTTAGACTTTTTCACGTTTAAGTCTTCTGTGCTTGAAAAAATGGAAATTCAGTCAGACGGAAGTTTCAAATTCAAATTCAATGTAGAAAAAACAGGTCTATTCCTTATCAAAATAGGAAGGATTAACGCCCACCTTTTCATTGAACCCGGTAATCAATACACCATGGTTTTTGATGAGCCAGAAGGAGAAGAAAGCTACAATCTTGCCAAAGACATTTTCGTTCTTCCAGACATTTTCGAATCGGAAGGAAAGCTTAATAAGCACATTACGAACATTGAAAAAACACTTAATCAATTTCTTATTGATAACTCCAAATACTATGGAAGAGGTGTAAGTCAGCAGATAATCCCCAAAGCAGATTCAGTAGTGATTCTATTGAATGAACTTTATGCTGACAATAGAAATGAGTACTTAAAAACACACCTTCATTTCAGACTGGCAGCATTTGAGCTTCAAACGAACCATGGAAAGAAAAAAGTCTATGATCGCTATTTCAAAAACCATGAACCAGCATACGACCATCTAAGTTTTTCCACTGCATTTGGATTTTTCTTTGAAGAATATTTGACATTTCTCAATCCAGCATCAGAATATCGCTTTCAATCGACAGCGGATTCTGCAATTGCCAACTCCGACTACAACCTCCTCTATACGTGCATGGAAGTTGATCCTTTTCTTGAAAAAAGAACATTTCGAGAACTACTTATTGCATCTGAATTATATGAGATAGGAACAGAACAAAAAACAAACTTGAAAAATGTATTGGCTCTGCTTGATTCGTTAGTAATGAATGCACAGGACGATGCTTGTAGACTAATCGCTGCAAATGCTGAACAACTTCTAACTAAGTTTTCTCCAGGAGCACTTGCCGCAGATTTTGAATTTGCTGATGCACTAGGCAATACTTATAGAATGTCTGAGTATAAAGGAAGGTTTGTGTACATACAATTCTTCGATAAGTTCACACCAGAAACTCTTAAGGAAATGAGTTTGATGAAAATCTTAAAGGAAGGTTACGGTACTGATATTGCGATGTTTAGTATTTCAACAAGTGAAAAGCCTGCGAAACTTAAAGCATTTACCAATAAGTATGATTTCAATTGGATTTTTGGCACCGCTCAATCACCTGAGCAAGTATTAGTGAACTATGATTTAAGAGCATTGCCAGCTTACTTCTATCTAGATAAGGATTTGAAATTCATAAAAGTTCCTTCCCCTCCTCCAGGCAGTAGGATTGAAAAGTTATTTGCAAAGACCTGGAACGAAGAACACCCGAATAAGCCACTATTGTTTAAACTTCAACCTCCTGAAGTGACAGAAGAGCCTTCCTTGCCACATGATAATTAGGCGAAATAATTAATCACTTCTCTGATAGAGAGATAAGCCTCATCAATTAAGTCGCTCGAAACGGGAGTTGCCACCCACCTTGCTTCTAGGATATCTTCTTCAGTTTGCGGAACCAACTCAGACTTATCGGTCGAGCGCATTTTATACCAAACAGATTCCTTTACGATTGTTTTCCCTTTTTCATTGTATAAATGAAACGTTGAGAAGGCCTCTGAAATGATAGAAAGTCCGGATATTCCACACTCCTCTTCCACTTCGCGAATGGCGCATTCTTCAATTGTTTCCCCCTTATCAAGCTTTCCTTTTGGCAAATCCCAAAAGCCTCTTCTAAAAATCATCAAAAGATCACCGTGATCATTCAACACATATCCTCCTCCGGCTTTTATGAACAATAAAGCTGACTTGACCTCATCCAAGAAAGATTGCAAGTCACTAATCTCCACCACAGTATCCTTAGAAAGATCAAGATTTAGCAGCCTGTCTATCCAATACTTTGTTAATTGTGAACTAATTTCTTGGAATTCCGCTGCCTGTCTAAAGGTTACGGCATTTCCCTTGATGAAAAACTTATACTTTTGACTCATGAATTATAGCTTCAATTCTACGCACAAAGTAGCAGAGTTTTTACTTCAGATTAAATCAATCTCTTTACGTCCGGATAATCCCTATGATTGGGCATCAGGATGGAAGTCACCAATTTACTGTGATAATAGAAAAACACTGTCATATCCTCAAATCCGAACTTTTATTCGTCAGGAGATTGTTAAGGCGATCGATGAAAATTTCGGCCGACCTGATTTAATAGCCGGTGTTGCAACAGGAGGCATTGCTCAAGCAGCTTTGGTCGCTCAAGAATTTGGATTGCCTTTAATTTATGTTAGACCGAGTGCAAAGGCACATGGAACTCAAAGTCAAATTGAAGGTGTAGTCGAATCAGGTCAATCCGTAATTGTCATAGAAGATTTAGTTTCTACAGGTAACTCTAGTTTAATTGCGGTTGATGCGCTGAGAGAAGCGGGATGCTCAGTGAAGGGGATGGTAGCTATATTCAGTTATAATTTCGACTTGGCAAAGAAGAACTTCCTTGAACATAAATGTCCATTAGTAACCTTAACCGACTACGAAGCAGTTCTCGAAAAGGCCATAGAGAGTAATTACATTCAAGAATCTGATTTGGAATCGTTGAAAGAATGGAGAGCTAACCCAAGTACTTGGAACCCACAAACAGTATAATGTGACTTCATTTAACAGCGATATTTATTCACTTTCAGCAAAGCAAGTTGAGGTTTCTCAATTTTTATCCCAGCCAGCCAATCTGCATGAGATCTTGCCTCAAGACAGAATCGAAAACTGGAAGGTAGATGGTGATCAATGTTCTTTTAAAATAAAAGGCTTGGCAGATATCGCTCTAAAACTAGAGAGCACTTCAGACTCGCAGGTGATTTATGCATCAACCTCGAATAAACCTTTTTCCTTTAAGCTAATTATTGTGCTGGACGCAAAAGATGACGGTTCAACCATCAGCGCTAAGTTTGATGCCGATGTGAATAGCTTTATGGGGATGATGCTCAAAACGCCACTAACCAACTTTCTCAATTCATTGGGAGAATCGATTAACCGAAAGTATTCCTAAAGGTTATTTTCCCATTACTGTAGGCACGAACGCCCTCTTTCTCACTTAACATTAAGTGGCCATCGGCTGTAACTTCTCTTATCACTCCTTGAATTGATTCCCCATTTCGATCAAACGAAACTAATTCTCCTCGTTTATAGAGCCTCTCATTGAGCTGGTTCATAATTTTTGAACCGGAAGATTCTGCTTCATTCAGTCTCAACTTGATTAAATCAACGACAACCTCAAGCAAATCATCTCTGCTATACGATAACTGCCGGCCATTTTCAAGTTTTATCGAAGTCGCAGGCCATCGAAATTGAGAGAAATGAACTTGATTAACATTCAGTCCAATTCCAACAATAGAATATTCTATCCGATCGCCTTTCAATTGATTTTCAATAAGCAGACCAGCAATTTTATGGTTATTCACAATAATATCATTGGGCCACTTTATAAGTGCATCGCAACCGTAGTGATCTAAAGCTTCAACCAGAGCCAAACTGACCGCTGCCGAAATCAAATATTGATTGGACACTCCTATCTTCGGTTTGAGTAAAACACTGAAGGTTAAATTCTCACCGGCTTCACTTTCCCAGACTCTTCCTCGTTGACCTTTGCCTCCGGATTGATAATCCGCAGACACAATTGTCCATGGTTCAATGCCAGATTGGCTCAATAATTCTGTGGTATGCATATTGGTTGATACCAATACCGATAAATGAAGTCTTTTACCGCTCATAATGCTTAAAAAACAGGGCACATAATCACTTCAAATGACGGCATTTGAATCGTTAATTTTGACATTCGCTTGAATAACAACATGACAAAGAAAAATAAGCTCTCGAATTCGGAAATATTGGCAGCCCAAATCATTGAGGGTATCAAAGAGAAAAAAGGTATAGAAATCGTGCAAATTGATTTGCGTAAAATTGGAAATTCCATTTCAGATTTCTTCATCATTTGTCATGGAAGTTCCAACAGACAAGTAGATTCTATTGCTGAATCGGTAATGGACGTGGTAAGAGATTCGATTGGAGATCGACCAAATTCAGTTGAGGGTAGAACTAATGCAGAGTGGATTTTGTTAGATTACGTAGATGTGGTAGTTCACGTGTTTCAAGAGAGTGTGCGTGAATTATATTCGCTTGAAGATCTGTGGGCGGACGCACCAATTGAAAAAATAATTGATTAATAGAAGTTGTTCAATAAGGAGACAAATTAGATGAGTGATACAAACAAGATGAATGATGGATCTGGGCAAGGCTCTAGCGATCCAAAGAATAAGAAGAAGAAACCACTAGTAAATCGTCCGTTTAATCCCTATTGGATTTATGTGGTGATTGCTGTAATTCTGATCTCACAGCTGCTATTCAGTTTCAGTTCTGGAACCAAGACCGTTGAGTGGAAAGAGTTCGTAAATGAAATGTTGCTTGAAGGAGATGTTTCTCGAGTAGTCGTTGTTCGATACGAAAATCTCGCTGAGATATACATTGATCCAAGTGCCCTTTCAAGAGAAAAATATTCTGAGGTTCAAAAGAAAACTTTTGGCAAAGTCAATAACTTGGGTCCACACTATGTGCTCTCAATCAGCACCGTTGAAAGATTTAGTGAGGAGTTGGAAAATGCACAAGCAGATCTACCAGCAGATGAGCGCATTAAAGAAGAGTATGACAACAGAAAAAACTGGGGTGGTGAAGCTTTAAGTTGGTTAATCCCATTGGCACTGATGGTGGGATTATGGATTTTCATAATGAGAAGGATGAGCGGCCCAGGTGGTGGTGGTGGTCAGATTTTCAATATTGGAAAATCAAAAGCCGTTCTCTTTGATAAGAACACACAAGTAAAAATTACATTCAAAGATGTAGCTGGCCAAGAAGAAGCGAAGGAAGAAATAGAAGAGATCGTAGATTTCTTAAAGAACCCTGACCGATACACCGCGTTAGGAGCTCACATTCCAAAAGGAGTGTTGCTCGTAGGACCTCCAGGTACTGGTAAAACATTACTTGCAAAGGCCGTAGCAGGTGAAGCCCAAGTGCCATTCTTCTCCCTATCAGGATCTGATTTTGTGGAGATGTTTGTGGGTGTTGGAGCTTCTAGAGTAAGAGACCTATTTAAGCAAGCAAAAGAAAAAGCTCCTTCGATCATTTTCATCGATGAAATTGATGCAATTGGTCGTGCTCGTGGCAGAAATGCTGCCCAAGGTTCCAATGATGAGCGTGAGAACACTTTGAATCAACTGCTTACAGAGATGGATGGTTTCGGAACAAATAGTGGAGTCATCTTGATGGCGGCAACAAACAGAGCCGATATTCTTGACCGAGCATTACTGAGACCAGGAAGGTTTGACCGACAGATCCATGTTGATATGCCCGATTTAAATGAGCGAAAAGAAATCTTCAAGGTTCATTTAAAGCCATTAAAGCTTGACGATAAAGTAGACGTGGAGTTTTTGGCAAAGCAAACTCCAGGATTCTCTGGCGCGGACATCGCAAACATTTGCAACGAGGCAGCTTTAATTGCTGCAAGACATAATAAGAAAACTGTTGATAAACAAGATTTTATTGATGCAGTAGATAGAGTGGTTGCCGGTCTTGAGAAGAAGAGTAGAATTATTACTCCAAAGGAAAAGAAGACGATCGCTTATCATGAAGCAGGTCATGCTTCCGTGAGCTGGTTAACAGAGCATGCTTCACCTTTGATTAAAGTGACCATTGTTCCAAGGGGAAGATCTTTAGGAGCTGCTTGGTATCTGCCAGAAGAAAGGCAAATCACAACTCCAGTTCAAATGCTAGACGAAATGTGTGCTGCACTTGGTGGAAGAGCTGCTGAAGAAATTGTTTTTGGTGAAATTTCTACTGGAGCGCTTTCAGATTTAGAGAAGATCACAAAGCAGGCCTACAACATGGTTAGTATTTATGGTTTGAATGACAAAATTGGTAACGTCAGTTTCTATGATAGCAGCGGACAAAGCGACTACTCTTTCAATAAACCATATAGTGAAAAAACTGCTGAAACTATCGATGCCGAGGCGAAAGGGATCATCGATAAGGCTTACATCAGAACCAAAGAAATTCTTAACGCAAACCGCGATAAGTTGAATCAATTGGCTGAATTACTTCTTGAAAAGGAAGTGATTTTCAAAGAAGATATGGAACGAATTTTCGGCAAGAGACCTTTCATAAAGGATGAGGCACCATTGATCCACAATGATGACGAAAAAAAGAACGTTGATACTGATGAAAATCCAACAGAAGTAAAAGTCGAAGAAACAAAAGCTGAGCAAGAGTCAGAAATTGAAAGTAAAACTGAAGAAAAGCCGGAGTCCGATAAAAACGAGAAAAAGGATGAATCAACCAGCTGATAATTGGGTGTTAGTGTTCAAATCTACTTCAGAGTATGAGCTGAGTATTGTACAAGCCATGCTTTCTGAAAAGGCGATTAAGTCAGAAATGATTTCAAGCCAAGATCATGTAATCAGCGCACTAACGCAAAATCAAGAATCAGCACTTTACGTTCATAAAGGCGATTTAGAAGACGCCACACGAATAATTAAAGCCTCAGAGCGTGAGTAATCTCGTTAAGCGAACTATATCTTCAATTGTATTTGTGGCCCTTATCTTAGGGCCGCTCTTCTTGACTGAGCGTATAGCTTACTCCGTTTACTCCCTTCTAGGCTTTTTCACATTATCAGAACTACTAAACCTTACTCAAAAAACAGGCTCATCTCCCTTAAAAGTATTAGGCTTCACAACCTACGGAATCCTTGTAGCCCTCGTTTACCAGTGGATCTTTCACGAAAGTGAACATAGCCACCTTCTTTTATTAGCGCTTGGAGCAATTGTATTAGTCGCTTTCTTTATCGAAATATTCCGGCAAAATCCAAAGCCTTTCGAGAGTATTTCTGCGCCACTAACAACATCTCTATTCACCGCTTTATCATTTTTAGGAATCGCATATTTTTATGTGTATCGAAGTGATTTACCTTCTCCTTGGATTACTATTAGCGTGTTTGCACTTATTTGGATTAACGATTCGGCAGCATATTTAGTTGGTAGAAAAATTGGAAAAACAAAGTTGTTTGAGCGTCTTTCACCTAATAAAACAAGAGAAGGTAGCACTGCAGGATTGATATTTGCTATGCTTGCTGGATATGGTTTGAGTTTTATAGAAGGCATGCCTCATTGGGGTATTATGATTGCATTTTCTCTTGTTTGTGTCATTTCAGGTTCACTAGGAGATTTATTTGAATCCAGAATCAAAAGAGCAGCTGGAGTAAAGGATTCAGGTGTTTTTCTACCTGGTCATGGAGGTTTTTTTGATCGATTTGATGCAATGATGCTCGCAATTCCAACTGCTATTCTTTTCTTTGAGGCCCTACTTCCTAAGCACTAATACATGAAGTTTCACCGAGAAGGACGAGTGTCCATCCTTATTGCAACAGTGGTTTCAATCGGAATCATACTACTTGCCTACTTTGTTTTTGCCTCACACAAGGCATTTCAACCTATCGCCTTGGCTTTGGCGACCCTGTTGATGGTAGCAATTCTTCAATTTTTTCGCTACCCTAGAAGAAGGATGCTTCAAATGGATGACGCCATTATTGCACCGGCTGATGGCAAGGTCGTAGTGATTGAAGAAGTAGAAGACTCAGAATACTTTAAAGGGAAGGTGAGACAAGTAAGCATCTTCATGTCTCCAACCAATGTGCATATCAACTGGTATCCAGTTTCAGGAGAAGTCATCTACTCCAAATATCATCCTGGAAAATACCTAGTAGCATGGCATCCAAAATCTTCCACCGACAACGAACGTCATAGTGTTGTGGTAAGGCACCCGAGATTTGGCGAGGTTTTATCTAAACAAATCGCTGGTGCAATGGCAAGAAGGATCGTTAACTACTCCAAGCAAGGAAATCAAATCGAACAAGGAGAGGAAATGGGTTTTATAAAATTTGGAAGCCGTGTAGACTTATTATTCCCTCTAGACGCTAAAGTTGAAGTCAACCTAAATCAACAAACAATAGGCGGACAAACGATTATTGCTTCATTTAAGAAGTAAATCTGGGATTTCAAGTAGCGACTTAACTGACTTATATTCATGCTTTTCATCATTTATGTTATAATGAATTGCGTCCCAACCAAAGTTAGCCGCTCCCACTACATCGATTGCCAGGTTATCACCTATCATTATTGATTCGTGAGGTAGCGCTCCAGTTTGCACTTGAGCATATTCATACACTCTTTTGTTCGGCTTTTTAGCTGCTGCTTTTTCTGACGTGATGATTTCATTAAAAAAAGGCATCAATTTACTTTGTTCAAGCTTAATTATCTGCGTTTCATGAAAGCCGTTAGACAGAATATGCATCTGAAACTTGTCTTTCAGAGCCTCCAGCACCTCAATAGCACCTTCATTGAGTTTTGTTTTGCACGGGCATATATCTAAGTATGCATTTCCAATATCCTTCGCAAGTTTCTTATCCTCGATGCGCATATCTCTCAAAGCATATTCAAACCTAGCTTTTCGCAAACGAGACTTACTCATTCTATCTTGCCGATACATTTCCCACATTCGTTCATTATGAAAGACGTAGCGCGTTATAAAGTGATCAGAACCGAATTTAGGAGCGCGTTCTTCAAGATTAAAAAGCACGTATAACTCTGCTAACGTTTCTAAGCTGTTAGAATGAAAATCCCAAAGGGTGTGATCAAGGTCAAAAAAGATATGTTTGATGTCAGTCAAATAGAGGACCTACAAGGGCTGTTAAAGTTGTTAATACAATAGACCAGAATACAACTGAACCCATTAAAAAGGGAATTGTTCTTCTGTCGTTTCGAAAATATCTCGATGCCAATAAGCAGCCTAATGGTATGGATAATAAAGTAGGTGTAATTATGGATAGTCCTATTAATCCCCAGGAGCTTTTAACCTTGATTATCAGGCGGTTTTTTCTATTGAAAGGACTTTTAATCCTACCCCTGGAGAAACGATCTCCAATATATTTAAATATCGCGCTTCCTGTGTAGAAGAAGACGAAAACCCCTAAAGCTCCTCCTACTATTGTAATAGCTATAGTTTCAAAATATGAATAGCCAGATAAGTATACTGTAGATGGCGCCAAGAAAAACTTTAGGCTACTAAATAGAATCAAACCAATTATTTGAAGTGCTTCTATCAACATCCTACTAGCCTTGTTCTTTGGTTCCGAATGCCAGGTCTCCGGCATCACCTAATCCAGGAACAATGTATTTATGATCATCAAGGGTTGGGTCAATAGCTGCAACCCATAAATCAAACGAGTCCTCTGCTTCAGCTTTAATATATTCAACTCCTTCTTCACTGCCTATAACCGCAGCAAGAATTACTCTTTTAGGTTTTCCATATTGAACTAAAGCTTTCCAAGCGTTAATAAATGATCGACCTGTTGCCAGCATAGGATCGTTTAGTATAACGACCTTCCCTTCTAACGAAGGACAAGCGACATACTCAACTTCAATTTCAAATTTATCTCCATCATGCTTACGATAAGCAGATATAAAGCCATTATCCGCCTGAGGAAACACATCCAATATACCTTGATGTAATGGCAATCCAGCTCTCAATATTGTCACAACAACAACCTCGTCTTCTAGAACATTTTGCCGATGTGCTTTCAAGGGTGTTTGAACCATTGTATTCTTATACTTAAGCGTCTTGCTTATCTCATAGCCAATAGCACGTCCAATTTTCTGAATGTTGTTTCTAAATTTCTCGCGATCGTTTTGAACCTCAATATTTCTAAGTTCAAACATGTAATTATCCAATGCAGTAGGAGCTTCTGAAAGGTTGTGAATATTTATCACTTTATAAGTCTATTTAAGGGCCATTTCAGCCTTGATTCTGTCAATTGCAAATATACTTTATGCTCTGCTCCAAAACCTCCATAGAAGTAAGCCAATCCAGGGTCATTACTTCCTTCAAAATCTAATACAAAAGGTCTGCCTGAATATTCTTTGATTATGGCATCAACAATGGCATGCATCGCGCCAAACTGCTTGCCGATAATATTGGACGCACTGAACAGGAATAATAAGCGATTGTTTGAATTCAACACCAAAACTTGTGCGACTTTTTCGGCCTCCGAAAAAGCTGTAAAACAAAGTGCAGAATCACGTTCAGCAAAAGCCTTAAAGACATTTTCTACTTGAATGTAAAAATCATCCTTAAGCGCATTTATTTCAATTCCCTTAGAGTGTTTGAATGTTTCCACACACCATGAATCAAAATCATTTGATGATTGAATAGTCAACTTCGCTTTTTCAGACTTTTTAAGGTTCGACTGAACAGTTCGATTATATCCTTTGATTGTATAAGGTAAAGACAAGTCAAGCTCAAAATTCTGATGCTGCTCTAGTTCACCAATTAATTGACTTTGCTGGAATTGGTCATTTAATTTAATTCTAATGTGAGCAAAATGACGCTTCAAAAAAAGCAGACCATTCTGAACTACTTGACCATCAATAGAAGCTCCATAAGGTCCCAGCTGCTGAGAAAGTAATGGCTGATAAACTCTGGAAACAGGGAATTTTTTAATGGGTACTGGCCAAACCCAAGAATAATCTTCATCCAATAAGCCCATCCAAAACTCACACGCTGAATCCATATAGTAAGTCAGCGCGTAATGACGGAAAAACGGACTAGAAATCACACAATTATCCCACCGCTGTTCATCTATTTCCTCTCTTGGCAAGAGCTTCATGTTATTCATGCGCTAAAAACTGCTCTAAAAGATTGTAGGAAGGCCAACTTCCAGTTTGGGCAGTCATTACTTCTACGTGCCAAGTAGTGATCATAATCCCTCCTACTCGTTCGATAGCCTTCTTTAAACTTATCATTTCCTCAAGGGCCTTTTCTGAATTATGATGTTGTTTTATGGAACAAGCATCCATCGTGCACATGGGATATATCGTGATGGGTGTTATTTCATCGCGCTCAAGATCGAAAAACCTAAATGGCTTGCATGTTGATGCTCTAAAACCATTGAAATCTGTAAACCCCACACTGTAATCTTCCGAAATTCCTAACTCACTCAAATTTCTAAATGTTTTCGGAAGTTTATACCGGAGATAATGCTGCCTGCTCTTCGAAACAGGAGTCGTTAGTATAGATCTCAAACGTTCTATTTCAGACTCCATTTTATCAAAATCATCCGATGTATAATAACTAGGGTGCACTCCAACATCCGCAGACAAGGCCAGCTCATTTATCCTCTGCTTTACCTCATTTAGGTGTGGTGGGTTATTGATATCAAACCGACTGTTCTCTCCCACTTGAAAGAAAAAAGTCAACGGTACATTATGAGATTGGCAAAGGCCTATAATCTTATCATAAATTTCATTGGGGTCAGGAGTTCGACCTGATAAAACTGCGATCCTTGCAAGCAACCTACCGCGGAACCCATCGGCTATAAAGCCTAGAATCGACCTTGCCAACCCTTTTGCTCTAATAGCAAAAAGCTGATCCACGTCAATGGTAACGGAAATGCTAGATGATGTTTCAATTTTCTTCAATTCAGGAAACTGCTTCTGCAGCCATTCTGAAAGCTCAATAGCATAATGCTCGACTAAAGGCAATTGATGAACCTTATGTTTTACCACAACACTTTCAGCGAAAGAAAACCTCCCATGAGCATCCTCCCGATGAGGAAGGTACTGTTCATACATACTCAGAAAGTAAAATGCCGCTGCAAAAGGGTCGAATCCAAGTTCATTAGCCTTCGTTGAGTAAAGCCTGAACAAGCCATCGCTAATCAGATCCAAATCTTGTTCTTGCACTCGTTTTTCAAAGATCAACTTTGCCGGAAATATATGAGGAACATCCTCAATTTTATGCTCTGAATAATTCAGACGTGGTCCAGTGAGGTTTCTAAATTCATCAATGTTGGTTACAACATCAACCTCCAATCCCATTCTGCATTCAACGAGCTCGCTTATGATATAATTAAGACGATGATTTCGTTTTACTGAATAGATATAGAGATGGTTATTATTCATCTATATCATTCCTTGATCAGCGAAGCTGAAGTACTCATTATTAGCTATTATGATATGATCAAGTACACTAATATCTAAAAGCTTTCCTGCTTCTTGTAGTTTTCGAGTAAGAGTAATATCAGCTTGACTGGGACTTAAGTTTCCTGATGGATGATTGTGCGCTAAAATTATACCTGAAGCTAGTTTCTCCACAGCCGATTTGAAAATTAGCTTTGAGTCTGCGACCGTCCCCGATACTCCACCCTGACTAATTTTAACTATGTCAATCACTTTATTGCTTCTATTAAGTAACATGGTATAAAATTGCTCGTGATCCAAGTCAGCAAGATATGGGTATAATGCCTCAAATGCCGTTATACTCGATTCGATTTTCACAGTCTTATCATCCCCAAGAGTTTTGCGTCTTCGCCCTAGTTCTAATGCTGAAATTATACTGATGGCTTTAGCCTCTCCTATTCCCTTGAACTTCATTAAATCATTCAACGAAAGCTGGCCCAATCTATTGAGGTTATTCCCAACAGAAGACAAAATTTTCTTAGACAACTCAACTGCTGATTCATTTTTATTTCCTGAACCAATTAAGATGGCAATAAGCTCAGCATCAGAAAGAGCAGAGCGTCCCTTGGCCATAAATTTTTCTCTTGGGCGATCATCCTCTGCCCATGATTTAATACTTAAACTATCATTATTGGTCAATTCTTTAGCACACATCTTGCCCGAAAATAAAAAAGGCCCTTCTAATGAAGAGCCTTTTCTAAAAATATTACGATATAAATTATAACGCAGCTACGTGCTTTGTCAAACTTGACTTCAAGTTTGCTGCCTTATTCTTATGAATAACATTGTTCTTAGCTAGTTTATCAAGCATAGAAGCAACCTGAGGTAGCAAGTCGCTCGCCTCTTTTTTATCGCTCAACCCGCGAAGCTTTCTTACTGCATTACGAGTTGTCTTGTGATAATAAGCATTACGATCTCTACGAACCGAATTTTGTCTTATTCTCTTTAACGCTGACTGATGATTTGCCATAATTTAATCTATTGTAGCCCGTAGGGGAATCGAACCCCTGTTACCAGAATGAAAATCTGGCGTCCTAACCCCTAGACGAACGGGCCGTCTTTTAAAAAGGACTGCAAATGTAATTATATCTTCAACTGACACAATAGATAATTTAAAAAAATCAAAAGTCTACCTCATTTTCCTCGTCAGCTTGAAATCTGAACCCCAATCTCTTAGAGGTTTGAAGTTTCAAACTCTGTGTCAAGTCCTGTATATCACTCAATTTAACTTCTTTAAAAGCAGAAAACGGTGGGGTATACAATTCGAAGTTTAAAATGTACTTTAAAGCAAGTTCAAGCACTTTTTTGAGCTCCTTTTTGGTTAATTCAGCCTTATTAAAATCATTAAATAAATATCCTAGTTGCTGCTGACCCTCCACAAAAAAATGTCGTTCTCGATTTATAAATATTCTCGCAATCAAATATCCACTGTCATCCATACGCTGATAACGGAATGAATCAGTGAGGAAATTGAACACATTAATTACACCGCAATAGCCATTCTTAGGTTCTTTCATGACATATGGGCTGCGATGAATCATGTGTGAAGGTGGAAACATAAACACATTGGTATGCATTTGAAAAATAGTCGTGTCACCTGCTAAAGTCATTTGACATTCGAAATCACTAGGAGCGTTTAGTTGAATACTTATTCTTTGATCAGATCTAGCCGTAAAAGCCTCTAGTTCTGAGGCAATACCTGCAAGCACCTCTTTTAAATCAACAAAAACCTCTTTAGTAACCGTGTAAACATCTTGCTTTACACTAGACTTAGATATTATGAGCTCTTCAAGCTCTGACATTCCAATGTTTGATTTTGCCATTCTAATAAGCTTTTGCAAATACAACTCTTCCTTTTGAAGGATTCCCAGTTCTTATGCATTTACCATCCTCCTTTTTTTGATCCAATAGAATACACCGTATGGTAGCTTTAGTTTCTTGTTTGATAAGTTCCTCTGTTTCAGCCGAACCATCCCAATGAGCATATATGAAGCCACCTTCATTCGCAATAATTCGCTTGAACTCATCATAATCATCAACATAATGAGAAGACTCATCACGATGTTTCAAGGCCTTAGCATAAATATTCTTCTGAATCATGTCCATTAAGCCATAGATATGCTCGACTGCTTCACCGCCTGAAATGGTACTTTTCTCCAATGTGTCTCTTCGAGCAACCTCAACCGTTCCATTCGCAAGATCTTTTGGACCAATCGCGACTCTAACTGGAACGCCTTTCATTTCATATTCAGCAAACTTAAATCCAGGCTTATGAGTGTCTCTATCATCAAACTTAACTGTCAATCCCTTTTGTTGCAACTCATTTTTCAATTGCATTGCATATTCTGCAATCTGAGCCAATTGCTCTTCGCCTTTATAAATAGGAACAATTACAACATGTATTGGAGCTAATTTTGGAGGAATAACTAGTCCTAAATCATCTGAATGAGCCATAATTAAAGCTCCCATTAATCGAGTTGAAACTCCCCAACTAGTAGCCCAAACATATTCTTGAGTTCCCTCTTTAGTAGCGAACTTAACATCAAATGCTTTTGCAAAATTTTGCCCTAAAAAATGACTTGTACCTGCCTGAAGCGCCTTCCCATCTTGCATTAAAGCTTCTATGCAATATGTCTCTAATGCTCCAGCAAAACGCTCGCTTGCTGTTTTCAATCCCTTTAAGACGGGTACCGCCATAAATTCTTCAGCGAATGTTGAGTAAATCTCAAGCATTTGTTCGGCTTCTTTTACTGCTTCATCTTTAGTTGAATGAGCGGTATGTCCTTCTTGCCATAAAAACTCAGCTGTACGCAAAAACAACCTTGTTCTCATCTCCCAGCGAACCACATTAGCCCATTGATTTAAAAGAATAGGCAAATCACGGTATGATTGAATCCAGTTCTTATAACTGTTCCAAATTATAGTTTCCGATGTTGGTCGAATGATCAGCTCTTCCTCCAATTTAGCATCAGGATCGACTATAAGTCCAGAGCCATCTTCCGCAGCCTTCAAACGATAATGGGTTACTACTGCGCACTCTTTTGCAAAGCCTTCAACATGAGCCGCTTCTTTACTTAAATACGATTTTGGAATAAACAGTGGGAAATAAGCATTTGAATGCCCTGTGTCTTTGAACATTTTATCCAAAGCGGATTGCATCTTTTCCCAAATGGAATAACCGTATGGTTTAATTATCATACATCCTCTCACGTCACTATTCTCAGCGAGGTCAGCCTTCGATACTAGTTCATTGTACCATTGAGAATAATTCTCAGCTCTACTTGTCAACTTTGCCATTCTTATCGTCATTTATTTGACGCAACGAAAATAGCCATACACTATTTGCATCTTTAGAGAAATTTAAAACATCTCCATTAATAGAAGCGTTGCATGACTGAGTAGAAGATCGTGTTATGAATCTTTAAAGTTTCATCTTGTCCGATTATCTATGTCTATATTTAAGGAATAATCGAAGATAATTTTAAGTTTAATAGAGTTTGGCACGATCTTAGAGTTTATGTTTCAAAATTGGAAGTCATGAAAGAATTTAAATACATATCAATAATCGTCTTAGGAATAATAGCTTCATCATGCTCAAGTCAACGATACGTTTCTTCCGAAACAGATGATATCTACTATTCAGCTTCTGATCGATTTGCTTCAACTCAAAATGAATTCAGCACAGTCACTGAAGCAGAAGGAAGTGAATATGCCACTCAAGACGATTATAAATCTTCAGACAACGGCTATTTTGTGAAAGGATCTTCATCCAAACAAAATGAGCAAAACCCAAATTCAAAAAATGCCTATGCTAATTCTGAGCAGGTCACGCCTACTGAATTTACAGTTGTAAATGATTCACCTGCCTCTGATGGCTCAACAACCAACAATTATTACGGAAACACTACTGTTTATAGCGATGATTACTACGACCAAGATTATGCGTCACGCTTGAGAAGATTTAATTCTTCAGGCGGTTCTGGATATTCTTATTATGACCCGTTTTTCGTAGATCCTTATTGGAATTATGGGTGGTCAGCCTGGAATCCATATCAAAATAATGGATGGAATGTAGGATGGAACAGCTGGTCTGGATGGAACGTAGGTTATAATATGGGTTGGTCACCTTACTTCAACAACGGTTGGGGGTACTCTGGCCTATGGGGCTGCAACCCATGGAACGCAAATTACTATAATCGTTTTGGATATGGAAACCAATTTGGTTTTGGAGGCAATAACTGGGGAGGAAATGGTTTCAATAATGGTTATTACAGCGGATTCTATGATGGCTTTTATGCAAACAATAATAATGGTGGAACAAGCCGAAGAGGTGTTTACAACGGCCGAAGGGGCTTATCAAATAATACCGGTATTGTAGGAACTAATAGAAGGGGGACAAATCCAAATGATGCCTTAAGAAATCGGTCTGCAAATTCAAGCCAATCGAATAAGGTATCTATTGCTAGCTCTCCCAACACCTCTCAAACTGCCAGCTCGGAAAGAATTGGATCACGATCAAACATCTACCAAATAAATCCTGTTAAGTCGCCAAACCAGTCTGTAAGAAATGCGGCATTAAATCCAGAGAAGGCTAATCCTAACTCAAAAATTTCTTCAACTCGATATAGCTCACCCAACAATACACGAACTGTAAATTCTCGAACTAAATACGAATCAAGCAACTTATCGAGAGCTGAAAATGCAAACAGGAGGTATCGAGCGCCTAACACTGTGAACAATAATGCTAGAAGCACTCCCAACAGCGTGTCTAATCCATCGAGGGTAAACGGTAATTCTAGGACACAACCTAGTTCAACTGCAAGAATTACAAGCCCAAACGTTAGATCAAGCAATGGTGCAAGAAATTCAAACATTTCTTCCCCATCAAAGCCTTCTTCTCAACGTTACTATCAGCAAAGCCCAACCAGAAATTCTTCAAACAGCAATCGAACTAGAAGTTACTCTAACCCGCAACGCACATCACCCAATGTTGCTCCTAGTCAAAATCGTTCAAGAGGATCTTCTACAGGGAAAAGCAAACCAAGAAGCAGCAACTTCACTCCACCATCATCAAATAGTCGGTCATCAGGAAGTATGTCTTCTCCTTCGAGAAGCAGCTCACCTTCAGTTAGAACTTCCTCACCGCGAAGCTCATCTCCATCAGGTTCTAGAGGAGGATCTTCACCATCTAGAGGAGGAAGAAGATAATTTGATGTAGATGAATTTAAAACGCCTTATAATACTGATTGCGATCTTTTTGTGTGCTGAAATTAGCAGTGCGCAGAATGAAATTGACGCCCTCAATTTATCTAGAGAGGAAGTAACTGGCTCTGCAAGGACAATAGCAATGGGCGGAGCTTTCACCGCGCTAGGCGGGGATTTTTCAGCAATTGAAATTAACCCAGCTGGCTTGGGAGTGCTTCGCTCAAACGAGTTCACAATTACTCCGGCCTTCCACACCAATATTTCCAATAGCACTTATTACGGCCAAGAGACTTTAGACTCTAAATCAAATTTTAACCTTGGTTCTGTGGGAATAGTTGGTGTAAAAAACTTAAATAAAGTCGGGAAATGGAGGTCAAGTGCAATTGCATTTGGAATGAATCGCTCTATGTCTTTCCATCAAGCTTACACATTCAGAAGCAGTGATGTCCCAAGCTCGCTCGTTGATTCATATGAAAACACCCTTATTAAAAACGGGTTAGGGCCAGAGGATTTAGATGTTGACAATGCCCCCTATGGATTTGATATATTTTTAGCCTGGCAAAACTTTTTATTAGACTACCCTTTTGATGATGATACAACCTCCGTTTTTTATAATGCGACCGGAGAAATGCCGATTGATCAAACATATAGGGTTGAAAAAAGTGGTTCTAAAAGGGAAACATTTCTAGCTTTTGGCGGAAACTATGACGACAAGCTATATATAGGCGGAAACATTCGGTTTTCTAGAATTAACTACGACAATACTTACATCATTAACGAAAGCATTGACCCTAGTGACAGAACAACCAATCTAAACGAGCACTCTTTCAGGTTCGATGAAAATATCTCCGGACTTGGCGTGGGTTTAAATCTGGGATTAATTTACCGCCCAACCAATCAGCTGAGGTTAGGCGCTTCATTGAAGACTCCAACAATTTATTCGCTAAACATTGAATACGAAAGCGAAAACACAGCCATCTTCGAAGATTTTGATCCGTATTATTCTCAATCATTGCTTGGTGATTATGACTTCCGGTTGACGTCACCTCTTCAAACATCTTTTGGTGTAGCTTATGTCTTCGGTAAATTGGGACTGGTGAGTGCTGATGTTGAATACGTAAATTACACTGGCATGAGAATGCAAGGAACAAGTGATGGATACAATTTCAATGCTGAAGAAGACGCTATTCAGGCGTTTCTAACGCCAACTGTTAATCTAAAGTTTGGTGCTGAATACAGAGTATCTGACTTTGTTAGTCTGAGAGCTGGTTATGCTAAATTCGGAGACCCATACAATTCCAACGCTGATAATTTTGGAGGTTTCGACCTTTACAGTTTTGGTATTGGATATAGAACTGAAGACTTTTTCGTTGATGGAAGTTACCAACTTAAAAATTCTCAAAACACAGAATACATCTACGATCCTAACTTGGTAGAATCAGGAACATCAGAATTTACTGACCATAGAATTTCAATAACGTTTGGATATAAATTCTAAGCTATTTCTGCAACACAATCTTACCCTTCTCAATCATCTTTTGATCTTCATTGAGTAATTCGTAGAGATAAACCCCTGAAGTCTTAACCTCCAGCTCAAATTGCACGTAACCCGAATCGATCGAAGTTTCACTGATTAATTTTCCATCTAAGCTAAAAACGCGCATATCTGAAATATCGCCACTTTCGTTCATCACTGTAATCTGACCATTAGTGGGATTAGGGAAAACTCGAATATTTTTCAACTTTTTAGCGATTGGTGCGCTCAATACCGATTGATCAACATTTGCAAAAACATATTCCCCAGGAAGCGTTTTGCTCAGCTCAACATAACCAGATGCATTGGTTGGGTCACCAAGCACATTCTTAGTATAGAATTGATATTCATTCCAATCTGCACTCGGAGTTGAGCGATATAAAAGGACTAAACTATCCTCTGTTTCAGACACCAAAGAGATGTCGAGATATCCTGTATTTCCTGATGATTTACCATTGTAAAATATAATCGAAGAAATTTCAACGTTTTCGAGTCCAATACCTGAGACCCGCCAATAACGGTTATCGTTCATCCTATATGGCTTATTACTCCAATCTTTAATCGGGTCTGGGTAAGTCCATAATTGATCAAACCACACCCATGCAGAATCAACCACTTGATCAATAGTTACCTGCCAAAGCATATAATCCAACCCTAGAAAGCCAGTCTCCGTAATCGATCGAAACTCTGAGGTCCTCGCTTGCGCCAATTCATTATTAGGATTCATCTCGATGTATACTGGCTCAAAAGAAGATGGAACTTCTATTGCCGCATACTTACCTGATATTTCAACCATTCCGGACTCTTCATTCAAATCTTGATCATACATTTTATAAAAAACCGGAACGTTATCATGAAACTCCTGTACACCTCTTAGCTTTTGCTGTAAAAAAAGCTTTGTACTGCCCAATTTATAATCAAACGAGTCAAGAACGACAACGTTATAACCACCATGGTACACCCAGTCTCTGAAAAAATAGCTCAAATCAATACCGCTTTCTTGGGAGAAGAAATTTTCAAGTGTATCAGAACTGACAGACTTAAATTGATACGTATCCATAAATTTCTCAATCGTGGAAAAAAAGGCTTCATCACCCATATAACCTCTTAAGTTATGGGCTACCAAAGCTCCTTTTTTATACACATGATCTCCATAAACGTATTCATGGGGCTGACCAGAAACCGCTCTAAACCCCTCTTCAAAATGATGACCATAGCGCAGCATATAGACCAAATCATCAAGCATTGCTGATTCATACGCCTCTCTTCCATAAACCTCCTCAAAAAAGAGATAAACAGAGAATGAAGCCCAACCCTCATTAATCCACATATCACCATCTGTCTGACAAGTGATATTATCACCCCACCACATGTGGGCCAATTCGTGAGACATGAGACCTTCACTTCCCAATCCACCATTAGCTGCAGATATCGGATATGCAATATTTGTGGCATGCTCCATAGCACCTCCATTAAAAGGCACCAAGCTAAACCCTACTTTATTGAATTTATAATCACCGTAGGCACTCTCAAATTTGGTGATCGCATCTTTCAAATGAATAAAGGAAGATTTCAAATTATTGGTGTCTCCTGCTCTGGCATACAATTGAATAGGAATAGCGCCATTCTCACCAGCTACCACATCATTAACGATTTCATATGATCCAATGGCAACACATACCAAATAAGAAGGAATAGATTGATCTAGCTTCCAGTGAAAAACCTTTGAACTATCCAGATTAATGGACTCTGACAACAGCGCTCCATTGCACGCAGCACGTTTATCTGAGGCCGTAGTGATAAAAAATTCAAATGTTGAGCGTTCAATAAAGTTATCGAAGCAAGGAAACCATACTCTTCCATAGCTGTGCGGATCTGCGGCAAAACCAACTCCTAAATTGAAGATAAAACCTCCTGTGAAATAAAATCCTCCCCAGCCAGATGCATCTTTCAATGGCGACCCATGGTAATAAACGGTCAATTCTCGATTCTGGCCCAGAGCAAATGGGGACGAATAGTCAATAATTAAAAATGAGTCTAAATGATTGAAAGACTGGACCCCTGAACCAATTACACTATCGACAATTAGTCCTTCAAAATCGAACTTAACCCTATTCACTCCTTCCATTTTTGGAGAAAATGTAATTGCTGAGTTTCCGACCAGACTTTGGGCACTAGAATTACTAAAATCTATAGAAATTATGGTATGAAGAATATCTATTGAATCACTTCTGAAATCATCAACTTCAGTTCTTTCACCAACATGAATACCACGATGAGAACAAGAAGGCGATAATTCCTGTCCTTGAACTTGAAAAACAAAAAAGAATAGCGGTAAAACAAATAATGAACGCATGTCATGAATTTCATCAAAATTACATTTTGATCTGAATACTATCATGGATATAAGATTTGAATGAACTTAGACGAATTGAAAAGGGTGTTTATCGAAAAGTATTTGGATTCTTACCTCACCTTATTTTATTTGGAGGCGTCTATTAATAACAACTTCGTTAATCCGTTGTTTGAAAAGCCAAATAAAGAATATGAAACCCTCTCATGAATTATTTCGCCTCATTAAATCTCTAAGCAAATCTGAGAAAAGGTTTTTCAAATTAATGTCTTCACTTCAATCGGGTGAAAAAAATTACATTAAACTTTTCCATTCAATAGAAAAACAAAACGAATATAATGAAGACGCTATCAAGCATCAGTTTCGAGAAGAAACTTTCATAAAACACTTACCCTCTGAAAAAAATCACCTATACAAACTCATTCTCAAAAGTCTACGATCATTCTATTCTGAGAATAGCGTTTCAGCTATTCTAGCAGAACATATTCAAAGTATTGAGATACTTTACAATAAAGCACTTTATAGTGAGTGCTCAAAACTGGTTATCAAGGCAAAAAAAACAGCAGAATCACATGAGCGATTTTACTACCTGTTTGAGTTGATGAAATGGGAAAAAATGCTCTTAGAAGAGGAGTTTCAATCTGGGAAATTTGATCGAGATCTTAATAAGCTTATCAAAGCAGAGCAGTGGGTAATTAAGCGGTTAAGAAATCTGGCTGAATATCAAATTCTATATTCAAAAATCAACTATGTATTTAGGCAAGGAGGATACGTTAGAAATGAGCAAGAATGGGAAATTGTAAATGAAATTCAGTCACACGAGCTTATTAAGGGCAAGAACACGGCTCTATCGAAACGTGCCGCAGCCACTTGCTATTATGTAAAAGGACTTTGCGCCATCACCAATAATGATGTTGAAGACTCTTTTGAAAATTTCAGTAAGGTGGTTCACATTTTTGAGGAAAACCCAAATCTAATCCAAGACATTCCAAAGCAGTATATCAAATCTCTTGGAAACCTTTTTTACTATTATATCGGAAATGATGACTACGAGAAGCTCTTCGAACTCATCGAGAAAATGAGAGCTCTAAAAACAGAGCTCGGATTTAACCGTATTGACATAGAAATTCGAATCTTCATTTCAACAACCTATTTCGAAATGCTAGCTTACGAGCGAAGAGGTGAATACGAAAAGGCATTGGGAATGATCTCTCCTTTAAAATCAAAACTTCAAGAGTTTGGAGATAAGGTAACCAAGGAAGATGAGATAGTTTTCGGGCACATTATTGCTAACATATATTTTGGTGCTAAGCAATACAGAGAAGCCCTCCGTCAGCTTAATGTTGTTTTGAATGACAATGAAAATAATTTAAGGCAAGACATTTATAGTTTTTCAAAGCTCTTCAACCTTATTATCCATTATGAAATAGGCAACTACGACCTTCTTGACTATTTAATAAAATCAACTGAGCGCTATTTCAATAAGCGAAGCAAAGTGCTCAAATATGGATATGAATTTGAAGCCTCATTCATAAGCTATTTTAAAAAGCTCTCTAAAGCACTAAAACAGGGATCACGAACTTCTCAAATCTTCAAAGACATGAAGGAAGAGCTTGCAATTCTCTTAAGAAAGAGAAATGAACGTGTGGCACTTGAGTATTTCGACTATCTCACTTGGATTGATGCTCAAATAGAGTCTACTCCTTATGGCGAACTAAAAAAGTTATATTACAACTCCTCACTAGGGAAATAATCTCTCTGCCTAACAACCTCATATAAGGCCACTGCGCAGGCAACCGCAACATTAAGAGAGCCCACCTGACCTTTCATAGGTATAGTAGCCTCTTCTTGAGCCATTCTAATTAAGTGTGGATCAATGCCCTCTCCTTCATTGCCAAACAAAAGGTTCATTGGTCTTTCTAAATCACAATGAAAAATAGTCTTTTCGGCTTTTTCACTGCAGGCCACTGATGCAATACCAGAAGCGCGCATAAGTTGTATGGTATCACCAAGCGAAAAAACTTTACAAACAGGAATGTGATAAAGGGCTCCAGCTGAAGTTTTGACAGATTCCTCATTAATAGCAGAAGAACCTTTATGTGGAATGATAATAGCATGACACCCTGCAGAAAGTGCTGAGCGAGCTATAGAACCAAAGTTTCTGACATCACTAACCTTATCTAACATCAGAAACAAAGGAGTCTCACTCCTTTCGTAAACACTCTGAATTATCTCTTCAATGTTCCCAAACTCAACAGGTGAAGTAAAAGCTACAACACCTTGATGATTCTTGCGGCACAGTTTACTCAACTTCTCTTTTGGCGCTTTTATTACTGAGACACCGAGATTACGAGCTAAATCCTTCAGCTCTTTAACTTGATCATTCTTAATGTCCTCCTGAATGAATATCTTGTCGAGAGAGTTTCCTGAAAGCATCGCCTCCATTACTGGATGATGGCCGTAAATCTGATTGTTTTCTTTTTTCATTTATCTGTAAGTCAATACTCTACCTTGACGCCAATACTCAACTGCTCGGTACCAAGAAGTTTTTAAAGATCCCGACCTATTCAGCCTATAGTCATTGGTAGTAAAGGGATTCATAACTTTTGTAAAGGTAAGGCTCAGTGTATTATAGTTTCCCTCTTCACCATATAACCAAGTCTCAGTAGCTGTTGATCGATAAACAATATCTGGTGGACCATAAACGATATAGCACATTCCTCTGTCAGATTTCCAGCCTTCCAAATATGAAGTAAAGTAGGTGTTAGCATATTGAACTCTGCTGTAAAAAGCTCTAATGAGTTCTCTAGCTCTTTCTGGATTATCTCCAATTTTCAGCCAGTAAGCGTCCACACTTTTTTTTAAATTTTCACTTGAAATAATATCATTATACTCTTCGTTGGTTGTTAGATACCTTAAAGGATTTACAAGATCTAGAAGTGTTTTGGCTTGCGGATATGACACTCCGAAATAATGAAGCGTGCCTCCTGTTTTCCTCAATGTATCCTCTGTAATTTGATAGAAACCTGGCTTAGAAACAAATAACTTAAAATGTTTGGGATCTAATTGCTTTAGTTCAACAGTACTATTAGGCGTGAAATCAAAAGGTCTAGGTGCTATCGTTGAAAATGGTGGTGAGGCAACAGGAAAGTCACGATCGTAGTATTTCGAATACAATCCTTCTCTAGGAATATCTGTTTCAATCTTATAACTATCGGCATTCATTACGTAGTCAGAAAACACAAGCTCATTGAATGAATTATAGACACGAAGTGATTGTTCATTAAAACGCAAGGAACGGTTCACATCAATCAATTGAGTATTTCTGTGGGCACCATTTAGGTCATTTATAACACACTCAATTAAATAGTTTTGACCAAGCACAGTGGAGATTTGAAGGCTATCAAGTAAATAATCTTGACCAAAATAACTCAGATCCTTTCGTATGACTTTTCCGCTATCTAGCACTTCCGAAGAAGAATAATTGGAATAAACTTTATACCTCAGTGCGTAATTCAACAAATCATCACCACGCTCAGATTTTGACTTACCAAAATCAGCAGCGTTAAACTTTAAGAGCACTTTAGACTGCTGTTGAGTATTGAAAATGCTAGTTTGAGCTAAAAGCGCTGGAACTTCTTCTTTATATAGGTAGCTAATATTCTTTCCAGAAACACTTTTTTCCAGAGTGCACTGATTAAACGCTTGAGCTAAAATGACAAGCATCAATAAATTGTAATTCCTAAAAAGTGTTCGCTTCAATCGAATTCTAACTTGGGATTGCAAAGAAATGACTTCAACCGCCAATAAGTGGCATTTTTTCAATTATCCCTTAACATTAAAACAGGCTTATAAACCCAAAGTGAATTTTGGCAGCTCTTATCAGGATTGGGTTTCCTCGTTGACTTCCAAGAGCATAAGACAAACTAAACACGCCCGCCCGGGTTCCAAATGATATTCCTGCCCCAAAACCATAAGGCGTATCTCTATTTTGTCCAATAGAGTTAAGTGAATTATTTTCATACCATGCGCCATCAAAAAATCCAAAAAAATAGCCCTCTTCATCCATTTGATATCTTAGTTCAGATCTCAATATGAAATAGCTCGTGGCGAAAATTGACTCTTCATCAAATCCTCTTAACGTTTTAAGACCTCCAATTCTGTATGCTTCATTATTATATAGCTGTTCGTTGATGAGCGTTGCACCTAACCCTCTTTGATGCCAGATCAGTCTGGGAACGATTTTTAAGTAATAAGCGGCATTTATATTGGACCTTACTTGAAGAGTCTTTAGGTTCAAAGAGTCGTATATAACCTCAGGTAGTTTCTGATTTTCGATAATCGTCTTTGTGCCAAATGATATTTCAGGTATCAGCTCATAGCCTTTTGACGGGTTAAGTCGATTATCCACATTCACTAAATTCAAACCAGCACCATATCCAGTAACAGACCTGTCTAAAAACGGAGGTTGTGTGGTGAAATTGGCGTATTGTGAAGTTGAGATCAAACTCGTTGTTTGCCTTTCAACAAAGAGTCTCAGATAATCGGCACTTCCAAAAACAAATCGCGCACCAAGCTGCCTTGAGACATCCGTAAACAATGTGTCTCTTCTGTATATTTTTAATTTCCCATCAACACTAAACGGAGAGTTTAAAACAAACGGACTAATCAATTCGACATTCAATTCTTGAGTGTTATTCTGCAATTTCCTCCAATTCAAATCAACCACTTCACCCTGCTTCAAAGCGTTTTCGAGATGAAGTTTAACATCTCCTGTTATCAAAATATCTCCTGTTACATTGTCAGGAAGAAATCCGATTATACCATCAAAACTGCTCGCTTGACGCTTATTAAGGTACAAGATAACTTTGGTCACATCCTCTTGAAATGAAACAAGCGGAGTCTTTACTTGATTTACAAATCTGATAGACCCAATTTTTTCTGGAATCTTTTTAATTGACTTCTCGCTGTATAAATTCCCCTCTTTAATGTTAAGGTAATTTGTCAAATATGACTTTCGAAGCTTTAAATCTCCCTGAACAGAGACACTATCAATTCGAACCAATCGTCCACGACTAAGCTTCAACAAACCAGATACTTCATCCCCGTCAAAAGACAAACTATCAAATTGAAACTTTGCAAAAGGGAAGCCATTGTTTTCCAAATAGGTCAAACCTCGTTCAATACTCGACTCTATTCGATAAGGAGATATTGCGTTGCGCTCTAAACTCTTTACGCTAACTCCAGACTCACGAAAAACAGACTCAGTCCCGTCATCTAGTTTCAGATTAGACCAATAGAATTGTTGTTCGCACTTCACAAAGTGGTGAAGTGTGTCATGGGATAAAGAATTTTCAACTAAAAACGATAAGAATCCATTCGCTAGCAAAGCATATTCAAGATCCGATTCTTTTGACTCAACAAAACGATTAAACTTTACTGTTTTTTGGTCATAATTCTTGACCAGCTCTCTGTTACCTCCTTGAATATGAATTTGAACAAAACGAGGATTAACAGCATTAGAATCCTGAGATTTTAAGCTGCTCAATGGGCAAACGCCAATCAATAGGCTGAATGCCATGATCAGTGAGATAGGCATTGGTCTTGCTAAAATGCTGGCAACCAAAAAAGCCCTTATGCGCAGAAAAAGGAGAAGGATGTGCTGCTTCGAGAACAAGGTGTTTGTTTTGATTGATTAAGACTTTTTTTGATTGCGCATAGTTACCCCAAAGTAAGAAAACTAAATGCTCTCTTCTTTCCGATAATTTGGCAATAGTTGCATCAGTAAACGTTTCCCAACCTTTTTTCTGATGTGAAGCAGGAGACTTTTCCTTAACGGTTAAAACAGAATTCAACAACAATACTCCCTGATTAGCCCAGCTCGTTAGATTTCCATTAGCAAATTCAAATTCTAAAATATCAGTTTTCAATTCTTTAAAAATGTTTTTCAAAGAGGGAGGAAGCACTTTATCCTCTCTTACTGAAAACGACAATCCATGAGCCTGCCCCATCCCATGATAAGGATCTTGACCAATAATTATCACTTTAGCATCATAGAAAGGTGTGAGGTTGTATGCTTCAAAAACCATTGAATCATCGGGAAAAACAGTACTCTTCAGCCTATCACTTTTCACGAACTCTTGCAGCTCAGAGTAGTATGGTTTGTCGAATTCACTCTTCAACGTCTTACGCCAAGTTTTGTCCAATTCATCCTTAATCATCAATGCGATGTTAAAACTTTAAATGAAAACCATTCAATTAATAAACCAAACCAAAGATTGAATCGTTTAACTTTGAATAACTTTGAAATCTCGTGGATTTCCTCAACATCTATCAAATGAAAAAAGTAATTGTTTTAGCCTTTGCATCTCTTCTATTAGCTGCCTCTGCCAGTTCATGTAAGACTCACGAAAGATGTCCAGCTTACAGCAGTGCAGACGTTGCTGTGAATTCTTTGGATAAAGTTTAGCCATACAAGCAATCGTTTTGTGATTGTTTCGAAATCATATTAAGTTCTTTATGACCTCAATATGCAAGCTTTTATACCCGAAAGGCTTTAAGATTTGATCGACCTGTTTGAATAAAAAGTGAAATTAGCTGCATCCACTTTACTCTAATTTCGCGTCTCATAAGTGCACACTTTCCTTAATGAAGCGTTTTAGAAAGTGTAAGTTCGACAGAATGCTCCTAGTAATTTAATATTTTTGATATCTTGTTTAAGTACGCTTTATATATTTTAGGCATACTTTTCCTCCTTTGGAGTCCAAGCGTTTCTTTCGCTCAAAAAGACGCAGGTAATCCTATAGAGAAAAGAGGCTTCTATCGTACAATGAACATGTATGGAGGATACATTCACACACGTGGTTACGGAGGTTACTATAGAAGAGGATGGAGACAAACAGGATTCTCGAATAAGATTTATAATGTAGAGTTCTTAAACGTCAATCACCCTAAGCAATTCAAAATTGACAACGGAACCCAATCTTATTACGAAGGGAAAATAAACACCGTATTCTTTCTTCGCAATTCATTTGGCTGGCAAAAAACGCTCTACGATAAAGAAGTTAAACGAGGTGTCAGAGTGAGCTACTTCTTCCTATTCGGACCTACGCTTGCTTTTGCGAAACCAATATATATAAATGTCGTTTACAACGATCCTTCTGGAACGCAGGCTACGGAGCGATATGATTATGATAAGCATAGCACACAAGCTTTTATTTATGGCCGAGCTTCTTTTTTACTAGGACTAAATGAGACAAGAATTTATCCTGGAATTCATACAAAATTTGCTTTAAACTTTGAGTATTCCGGAAATGATGAAGACATTAAAAGTTTAGAGATAGGCTCAACATTTGACGCTTTTGGTAAGGAAATTCCGATTCTTGCTAAAACGTATAACGATCAATTTTTCGTGACTTTGTATCTTTCGTTCCATTTTGGACGAAGGTTTCTTTAGCATTCTGCCACAAAGCATTGATTATTAACCGTTTTCTCATTTGAACACTCCTCGCATTATTTTGTCTTAATTAAGGGAGGTTTTTTATATAAATTGCACCCCATTTCCGACAACAGAGAAATTTTAGAATTATGATTAAAAAAATACTTTTCCCGAGCCTCATCGCAATCGTGGGAATCGCTTTGATTTCCTCAATATTTCAGCGAACAGAGAAACAATATTCAGAACGAGTCAATTTAACCAGTGAATCTGAACCCTACATCATGAGATGGGCTCAGGTTAATGCCATTACAGGTGAATACGATCCTATGGCAAGTATTGACGCCAAAAGAATGATTGCTCAGAAAGTCAATAGACAAGGTGAAATTGGATTAAAATTTGCCATGAGAGGCCCAGATAATGTTGGTGGTCGAACAAGAGCAGTCATCGAATTAATTGGAAAGCCAGACACACTCATTTCTGGAGGTGTAACTGGAGGTCTTTGGGTTAGTTACGATGCTGGTGGAACGTGGCAGCCGCACCAACAATTTCAGAACATGGAGGCTTCCTCAGCAATGATTGCGAGTATACACCAAGATGCAGTGTCTGGAAAGATCTATGTAGGAACCGGTTCTAGTTTTGATGCTTTTGCCAATGTTGCAAGAGTTCCTTGGCCTGGTTATGGTGTTTATGTCTCAGAAGACGAAGGGGTTACTTTCACACACATAGAAACTACAGCTCCTTTAGACAGATACTCAATAAGTGGAAGTAATGGCAACCAGTGGATTGCTACAAACAGAATTAGAACTACGACAGAAGGGTACATTTATGCTGCAACGGAAAGCGGACTTTGGTACTCTGAGGATGGAGGAGATTCTTGGGAGAATCCAGTTTCGACTCAATCTGGAGCTGTACCTTCTAAGTGTGCAGATGTGGCCATCACTCCTGACCAGAAAGTCGTTGTAACATATGTAGGTGGATCAACCTTTATTAAAGAAAATTCTACCACGGATTTTGTCCAAATAAATGGTCAAGAAAGAGGGCTGCCAACTGGAGGTGGACGAACTGTTTTAGCTGTGTCACCAACTGATGGAGATTACATATACATTATGTTTATTGGAAGTGATGCCTGTTTAAATGCTATTTACAAATCGAGCAATGGTGGAGCTACATTCACTAAGCTTCTAGAAGAACATGACGAATTCACTCCGTTTAGTCAAGAAGGCGGCTCTGGTGGAGGAGGTTGTCAAGGTGTTTATGATGCTGCTCTTTTGGTGTCAGCACTTGATCCTGAAACTATTTATATTGGTGGTCTTGAGCTATGGCGTTATGACGGGAGTTTGACAAGGGTTGCTACAGAATTCGGAGCTCCGCCCTTCCAAGATGTATCTGAACGCTACGTTCATGCAGACAAGCATTATTTTGCAAATAGCCCCAACGACCCAAATCGCTTTTATGTAACGACTGATGGAGGTATTTCTATGAGTGAAAACAGAGGTACTACTTGGCAGGGCATAAACAAGGGATATATTACAACTCAGTTTTACGGAGTGTCTCACTTCAATGGAGGGGGTTCTGTTGTAGGAGGATCGCAAGATAACGGAACACTGGTTGTTCTTGGTGATAACGTTAACGATGGACAAGTTGGTTTTCAAGTTTTCGGAAATGATGGGATTTTAAGCGATGCTTCGCAAGTGGCAGATATCATATTCGCTAGTTCTCAGAATGGATTAGTTGTTAGAGCAGATGTTTCTGCAGGAACGGCTGTTCAGCCACCTATCGCAACGTTCAGTGACATGGGTTCGGGAGGTCCTTTTCATACGGTAGTAAAACTTTGGGAAAATACAAATGATCCATCGAGCAAGGATTCAGTTATTTTTTCAGTAGAGCAAACGGAGTTCGCTATGGCTACTGGTAATGGTATCGTTCGAAATTTTAACGAAACTTTCTCTCCCATTCAGCTTTCTGCAAATGTTCTTCAAAATAGTCTCGTTGTAACTTCAAGTGGAATGACATTGACTATTGATCCTTCAAATCCTGGTGTATTAATTGGTGATGGAGAAGGAACTGTTGTTTTCAATGAAGACAGAAGCATTGATATTTCTGTAACTTTTGAAACAGCGCCAGCTGAAAACTCCAATATATTCGTTAGATATGACGAAAACTATAAGGCCAATTCTATGGTTGTTTTAGAAAGTGATAATTTGAAATCTCTACAAGGAGCCTTCACTTTCAAACATAGACTAGAGAATGATTTGAATCCTGGAGATATCATCAAGGTTCAAGATCCCGTTCAATCTTATCTTTTCAGCACTGGACAAGCTACTGCTGGCGGAGCAATTCGTTTTTACAGAAATGTGCTTAATTCTCAGTCTGCTCCTCCGGCAGCAATTGGAATCCCGGAGGTTTCAGGGACGCCATCAATTGTTGAAGTAACCGAAGAAGGCGATGTCGCATATGTTGGAACTCAACAAGGTAGATTATTTAGAATCTCTGGGTTAAGTGATGTTTACACGCAAGAAGATGCTGATTCTAAATTAACGGTTGATCTTATTTTGACAACTGGCGCTGGAGGTATAACAGGCATTGCTGTTGATGCAAATGATAACAGTAGATTAGCCGTTTCATGTGGTGGGTATGGTTCTGCAGACAGAGTTCGTTTCACTGAAAATGCTTTAGCTGCAACTCCAGTATTCAATAATGTCCACGGAGATTTAGTTGAAATGCCTATTTACAGTATTGAAATCAACCTCAACGATCCTAACATGGTCGTTATTGGAACTGAATTCGGTATCTGGGCTACGAGCGATATTACCGCCAATTCTGTTACTTGGAGTGATGAAAATGATGATAAAAGCTATATTCCTATTTACGCGATGAAACAACAACATTTGCCTCGTTCTGAAGCTTCCAATTCTGGAGTGGTTTACGTTGGATCATTTGGAAGAGGTTTTTGGGAATCGACAGACGAACTTTTTGTAGGAACTCCAGAATTTGCAAATACTCCTAGTACAGAGAAATTTATTTCAGACTTCAAAGTTTTTCCAAACCCTATTCAAACAGAGGGAAGGATATCTTTTGAAGTTGCAAACTCAGATGAAGTTTCCGTAGATATCTACGATATTAATGGCCGTCAAGTAAAGAGCTGGAAAGAACGTGTTAACTCTGGCCAGAATAATCTGACCTTTAACACGATCAATATGAGATCTGGTTCTTATTTCGCGACTATTACATCTGGTGGAAATAGAGAATCTGCGAAGTTCCTTGTTATCAAGTAGTAACTTAAATGAGAAACAAAAAAAGGGGTTCCGAAATGGAACCCCTTTTTTTGTTTCTACATATACCTTTGGCATATAATTCAGAATAAACATGGGCGAAATTAGAGTTGCAATTAACGGATTCGGTCGAATCGGAAGAACCTTTGCTAGAGTTGCTCTCAACTTCCCTGAAATAAAGATTGTTGCGATCAATGATCTAGCCGAAGCCCCCAACTTGGCTCATTTACTTAAGTATGATAGTATTCACGGAAAATTTCCAGGAACAATAGAGTCCTTTGCCGATGCTGTCGTAGTTGATGGTAATTCAATTAAAATATTCAATCAAAAAGATCCGTCTAATCTTCCTTGGCAAGAATTGGCTATTGACTTTGTTATTGAATCGACAGGTCATTTTAAATCACAAAAACTTGCCAGCAAACACCTAGAGGCCGGGGCACGATCAGTAATAATATCAGCCCCAGCTGATGATCTCGAGACAAAATCAATCGTAATAGGAGTAAATGACCACTTACTTACTAAAGATGACATCATTGTATCCAATGCCTCTTGCACTACAAATAGTGCAGCGCCACTTATAAAAGTGCTGCTAGAAAATTGGGGAATACAAGAGGCCTACATTTCTACAGTTCACTCGTATACATCTGATCAAAGATTGCATGACGCACCGCACAAAGATTGGAGACGTGGAAGAGCTGCCGCAGAAAGCATCGTACCTACGACAACGGGAGCTGCTAAGGCACTTACAAAAATTTTTCCAAGCCTAGAAGGTCACGTAGGTGGAGCGGGTATCAGGGTTCCCGTTCCGAATGGCTCTTTAACAGATCTTACTTGTATGCTTAAGGAGGATACAAAAGTTGAAGACATAAACGCTGCATTTAAAAAAGCCTCGCAAGATTCATTAAAAGGTATTTTAGAATATACGACTGATCCTATTGTTTCAAGAGACATCATCGACAATCCCCACTCTTCTATTTTTGATGCTCAGCTGACCTCAGTTCTAGGCAAAATGGTAAAGGTTGTTGGCTGGTACGATAACGAATGGGGATACTCTAATAGATTAGCAGAACTCATGCTTAAGATGCATCAGCTTTCGAAAGCCTGAAGCGTAAGATCCGTTCCATCAAACTTAGCGTAGTTACAAGCAGAAAACCATTCTCCTAGGTTAATATATCTTGAGCCAGCCACCTTTTCATCAATCACCAAATGACGGTGGCCAAAGATGAAATAATCAAAGTGCTCCCGTTTCTGCAGAGATTTAATGTATTGGATCAAAAACTCACTATCACCTAAAAAGATCTGATCCTTATGCCCAGTAGATTCTCGACTTGTTTTCGAGAAAAACGTAGCCAATGTCACTCCGATGTATGGGTGCAAAAAAGCGAACAAACGCTGTGCAAGCTTATTGGTGAATACTTGCTTTATTAACTTATAACCATGATCTCCTGGCCCTAATCCATCACCATGACCAATCATAAACCGCTTTCCATTCCATACCCTTTCAATGGGCTTTGTATGAATAACTGCATCAAACTCATCAGAGAAATATCCAAACATCCAGACATCATGATTACCAGTAAAAATGTGAATTGGTATTCCTCTATCCCCAAATTCAGCCAATTTCCCTAGCAGTCTTACACCACCTTTAGGAACCACATGTTTATATTCAAACCAGAAGTCGAATATATCGCCAAGAAGGTAAAGCTCAGCACAATCATCTATGATCGAACTCAACCATCTTACAATCTTCTTTTCTCGGTCATGAGGATTTGATTTGTCAGCAAATGAATTCAAATGAAAGTCAGATGCGAAGTAGATATTTTTTCCTTTTTCTATCAAAAGCTCAACTTTCTTCTAATGTTCATTAAGTTCAATTTATTAAAATCAATTTCAAATCGAACAAGATCTCCAAAATCATATCCATTAGCATCAATTTCTGTTTGAATATTGCTGGAGTAAACTAAAGGAAAATATACCTTAAATATCTCCTTTATTAAAGAAATGTACAATCCACCGTCCGAAACAAACACATTATTAGCCGAATAACCTACATCACCGAAGAGCCCAATTGGAAATTTACCAAATTTAAGTTCTGCATTATAGGCAACTAATCCTTGATTAGAATTTCCATTTGCTATAGGAGTTTTAAACCCTCCATGATTTCTCGTGAGCTGATTATCAAATACAGAATTGGTTCCTGATCGATCAATGAAAAGAGCATCAAATGCATAGTCATTTATACCAGTTTGTCCATCCATTCTCCAATTGTATTTAGGATGTGTTGTATTATTAATTAGGAAATACCCCGCAAACACTCTTGATCGTAATGCAATAACTTCTGTTACTCGCCATTTATTATCAATCTCCATTGATGTCCTCAAGAAATCAACATGCTGTTCTGCATCTATAGAGAAATCAGTTTTAAAAACGGGATGTTTGAACTGGGCTGAATAGTTGGCCCGATTGAAGATATTCATCACATTACGCTTAGCGTCTTTTGTAAGATTAAATTCATCTTCATTGATAATTACCGAGCTGAATGTTAATTCGTGCACCCAATATCCATTATAACTCGGTGGGCGAAAAGACAACCTAACATACGGCTCAATCCTTGAGAAACTAAGATCTGGTAAAGACTTATCATACGTACTAACGAAGCGCTTAGCTTTTACCCCAAAGTCTAGTGACTCAAATGAAGATGCTGTGGGAGTTAGCATATAATAGGCCTCTGCAAAGCCTACCAGCTGATTTGCTCGAATAGAATACATTGGTGAGACTAAGTAATTGAATTTCTTGACGGGCAGGATAGAATTATAAAACGAAATCCCAGGCATGAATCCATTGGGAACATTCGCTGCTAAAGTTGGAATCCATGACACTTGATTCTGTCTAGGATCTTCAATAGCGCCCCCAAGACTAATCTTTAATGGCTCTATACGTGGCAAAACACCTCCAACCTTAGTGTAATTATTATCCCGCTTAATCTCTGGCATTATCCAAAACGGATCTATTTCAATCCTGCTTAAGCCAGGCTTCAGTTCTATCACCGTATCTTTTCGAAAACCATCTATCCAAGCACTATCTATCAGCTGACCGTCCATAAAGTAGCCAAGCTGAAGAGGAGCATAAATCTGACCTCTATTGACGATTTTTAGTTTTGGTTGACTCTTAATATGCCTAACCCTCCCGATTTTATAATCAAGTTTTGCTTTCGATTTAATTACATCATTCTCCATCCAAGCAATGTTCTTATCCGTCTCTCGATCCAAAACATTAAAGAAATCATCGGGTTGTGGATGCTTGTATTTAAAGTCCTCAAAATAAGTCTTCATCACCTGATCCATATTCTGATCGCCAAGGTAACTTCTCAAATAATTAAAGAAAACAGCACTCTTTGAGTAAACAACTGTACCATAATTAATCATGGAAAAATTGCTCGATGAAATACTCAATGGCTGATCCATATTCGCTCTTGCAGAAAGCAAATAAGAAAAGTAATGAAGGTCTTTCATACCATACTTAGAAATTCCTACCCGATCCAAGAGCTTCGATGATTTATCACCAAAAAACAACACGCCTTTTGGATATTTCGTGCTTAAATAGCGCTGTTCGTTATAGCTATTTAATCCTTCATCCATCCAAGCAAAATCACGCTCATTGCTCCCTAGAATTCCATAAAACCAATTATGACCTACTTCATGCATTATCACCGTTTCCAATGACACGGATGATTGAGCATCACCTATAACTGTAACGTTGGGATATTCCATCCCGCCACCAGCGCTTATTGTACCATCTATAGCTGTTGCCTGTTTATAAGGATAATCACCATTCCAAAGCGAGTAATAATAGATCGCATCGCTCATGTACTCGATACTTCGATTCCATAGAGACGCTTTTTTATTAGTAAACATTGTCCAAACCGTAACACTATCAGAAGAGTGAGGCAGAGAAACACTTCCCTTTAATACATGAAATCGCTTATCGGCAAACCAAGCAAAGTCATGCACGTTATCTTGAAAATAATGGAGTGTCTTGAAATCAGGAGAGCTCTCTGGGAAATCCAATACTTCTGAATACTCACTCCAAGAGTTTTCCTTTTGACGCTGACTAAGCCAATTCTTTGTGACTAAGTTTAAACTATCCAGTCTGTCGATTTCACTTGAAGTTTGTAAATCTCCAGTAGCGCCAACCGTGTAATTTTCTGGCAATGTAATCTTAACGTCATACGAACCAAATTCAGAGTAAAACTCTCCAATTGTCAAATATGGCATACCATGCCACCCTGTTTGGTCATAAACCGCAGGTTTTGGATACCACTGGGTAATTTGAAAACTTTCACCTACGTAACCCAACCTGGAAATCTCTCCTGAAGGAATTTTCACTCGAAAAGGAGTCTCAATTAATACTTGACTTTTTGGAAGAAGAGGTTTTTCAAGTTTGAGTGTACAGATATCGACATAGTCTTTGTTCAGCTCCCATGCACAAGGCAATCCATCCAATGTAAATGCCAAACTATCCATATCGCCCATTTCATCAGGAGTAGCAAAATACAAGCTCGTCTCCCCCATTCGAGTTAATTGCTTAGCGAGCGAAGTTCGCTTGTTCGAATAGGCTTTTGGCCAGAGGTGAAAAATCAGGAAGTCTAACGTATCAGGACTATTGTTGGTATATTCAACAGATTCAAAGCCTCTTAAAATGTGGTTTGAATCATCAAGCTCAACCTCAATGGCATAGTCTACATGCTGCTGCCAATAATCCTGAGCATTAACTATTGCAACCTGACAGAAAAAAAAAACGAAGACAACAGCCCTCATTTTTTATTCACCAAAAATTTCAGCCAACTTAGCCTCTAAAGAAGGCCCTCTCAGGTTTTTTGCTGCAATATTCCCTTCAGGGTCGACAAGAAAAGTCAACGGGATTCCTTTGATTTGATACTCGGGCACAACTGAGGATTGCCAGTATTTCAAGTCGCTAATATGCTTCCATTGTAAATCATCTTGCTGAATTGCATTTAACCATGCACTGGAGTTTTTATCCAAGGACACTCCTAATATCTCAAATCCTTTATCATGGTACTTCGCATAAACTTTTCTAACATTAGGATTCTCCTTTCGACACGGCCCACACCAAGAAGCCCAAAAGTCAATTAGCACATATTGTCCTCTGAGGTCAGATAATTTCAAAACTTCACCACTAGGCTGTGGGAGAGATATTTCGGGAGCAGGAGCTCCAATAGCCAGCTTACCTTGACTTTGAACTTGGGTCTTGACGGTTTCATAAAATTCATTTCCATCCGCCTTACCTTTCAGTGCTTCAACTACAGTTTTATAATACTGAAAATCATTGTCCATGTTAAGATTCTGAGTTGCAGCAAGCGAGGCAAGAGTGCCAGGCTCTTTTGATATGAATTCCTTAATATCCGCATCTACGCTCTCAGTGATTTGGTTATATATAACCAGCGATTCCTGAAATAGCTGCTGATTTCGAGTCATTTGAGCATTTTGAAGAACCATATTAATAGAATCACGAGCAGCCAGGATCCCGTTCAATTCTTTTAGCTTGTTACTTTCTTTCGACCCTTCGACTTCATACGATTGGTAAATACTCGATGCGTCTGCCTTAACCTTTATCTCATCATTTGGGTAAACAATCAATACACACATATTTTGCTCCGTAAGTCCCACTCTAAAAAACCCCGGTAATGCAATTGAAAACGAAAAGGAAAAATTCCCTTGTTCATCTGTTTGTATGGTGTCTATTCCGATAATAGCCGAAGCACCTAATTCTTGCAAAAAAACATCCTGATTTTCCGATCCTTTTAACACTCCCGATATTGAAGCCAACTTCTCTTCACTTATCTGAATAGAAGATTCAGCGTTATCTTCAGAGCTACCAGCACTTTGATTGGAACATGCAATCCCCAAAAAAACAAAGGATGCAATGAAGAGTAAGTTTTTCTTGTTTATCATAATTTTATTGATCTAATGCTTTCTGAATAAGTTGACTTGTGATTTTTGGGTCGGCCTTGCCTTGACTAAGCCTCATAACTTCCCCCATAATCAAACCAATGATACCTTTCTTGCCTCCCCGATACTCCTGAACCTTCTCAGGATATTTGTCCAATGCTTGCTGAATCCAACTCTGTAGTTCGTCTTCATTCCCAACTTGTACCAATTGAAACTCCTCTGCTAATGCTCGTGCAGATTTAGATGGATGCTGAACAACAAGAGGGAATAATTGCTGAGAGGCCAAGCTTCTTCCCATCGTACCTTCATCAACCATATTAATAACTTCAGCCAATCGAATTGGTGTACAATCAAACTTATCAATCTCAATAGCCATTTCATTCAAATAGCCCTTCACTTCTCCCATCATCCAATTCGTAGCATTTTTCGCATCAGCTACATGGTTTAATAATTCCTCAAAATAAAGTGCGAAATATTTGTCATCAGTAAGAACTCCAGCATCATATTCACTAAGTTTTAGTTCATCAACATACTTGCTGAACAACTCATTTGGCAAAGGAGGCATTGTGCTCTTTATACTTTGAATATATTCTTGAGAAATAGTCAATGGCTGAAGATCTGGCTCCGGAAAATAACGATAGTCATCCGCCTCTTCCTTTGTTCTCATTATTGATGTTTCTCCTGTTGCAGCATTAAAGGTCAGCGTAACCTTCTTGATTTCACCACCATTTTCAAGCACGGAGATATGACGGTTAATCTCAAATTCAATGGCTCGTTTTACATTTCTAATACTGTTTAGGTTTTTAACCTCAACACGTGTTCCGTAAACCTTACTACCCTTTTTCATTACTGAAATGTTCGCGTCACATCTCAAACTACCTTCTTCCATGTTTCCATCGCAAACTTCAAGGTAGCGAACAAGCTTTCGCACTTCAGTGAGGTAGGCATATGCTTCATCCCCCGATGACATATCCGGTTCAGAGACTATCTCTAACAGAGGAACTCCGGCCCGATTAAGATCAATAAGTGTTTCAAAAGGCGATAGATCATGGATACTCTTTCCAGAATCTTCTTCCATATGAATTCTAGTCAAGCCAACATTCTTGGCTATTCCATCCGGTGTTTTGATGGATATACTTCCACCCGTGCAAATAGGAGTGGTATCCTGAGTGATTTGATATCCTTTTGGAAGATCAGCATAGAAATAATTTTTTCGAGCAAATTCGTTGCGCTCACGGATATCGCAATTGCAAGCCAAACCTAGTCTTACAGCATATTCTGCAGATTTCTCATTCAAAACAGGAAGTGTTCCTGGATGCCCTAAACTGATAGGGCTTGTATTGGTGTTTGGCAAATTACCGTATTCATTCCTGTCGGAAGAAAATGCTTTTGATTTCGTCAATAACTGCGCGTGCACTTCCAAACCTATAACAGCTTGATATTGATCTAGAATTTCGGGACTAATTTTCATGGATGAACAAAGTTAAGGTGCTATCAGATTGATGCAAGAAATGTTTTAACGATACTACTCATTTTCGGTTCAGCTTCTCTCGCGGCTTTCTGAACCTCCTCATGACTCACCTCTTCTACAATTCCTTCAATACCCAAATCCGTAATTATAGAAAGTGCTGCGACATCCATTCCTAAATGCTTGGCTGCAATTGCTTCAGGAACCGTACTCATTCCTACAGCGTCAGCGCCAATAATTCTCAAATATTTATATTCTGCTGGTGTTTCAAAACAAGGACCTGAGACTCCTGCGTACACCCCTTCTTGGACATCAATAGACTCAGATTCAGCAGCTAATTTCAATTTCTCAATAAAGCTTCGCTTATATGGTTCAGACATATCGGGAAATCGCGGCCCTAACCTTTCGTCATTGGGTCCAATCAGCGGATTCGATGGAAATAAATTGATGTGATCCTTAATGATCATAATGTCTCCCACTTTAAAGCTAGGATTCACTCCTCCACTTGCATTCGATAAAACGACTTGTTTCACTCCCAATTTCGCCATTACTCGAATTGGGTAAACTACCTGTTCCATACTATATCCTTCATAAAAGTGAAATCGCCCTTTAAGTGCAATCACACTTTTACCCGACAATTTTCCAATAATCAATTTTCCGTCATGCCCCTCAACTGTGCTCTGTGGAAAATGAGGGATGTCAGAATATGGTATCTGAACTTCATCTTCAATTTCATTAACGAAGCCCCCAAGACCAGTTCCCAAAATAATTCCAATGGGTTGATCACAGCTTACTATGCTGATTATGAATTCAGTTGTTTGTTGAATACGATCTAATAAAGTCATTTATCATTTTTTCAAATGGCACTTGATCTTCCTCAAACATGCTCATTTCATGCATGATGCAGTATATTGGAAGATCTGCGAATTTCTCATTTTGGAGCAACTTAGAGATACGTTTTACATCTTTTTGTGTTGTAAGGATTATCTTTTTCTGATTGTCGACATTCTCAAATCTCGATTTGATTGATTCAACATCTCGTACCGAAAACCAATGATGATCACCAAACTCCAGATGTTCAACGTTATGAGCCTTAGTCTTAACCCACTTAAGGAGTTGAGAAGCGTCTGCTAGTCCTGTGAAAAGAACCACAGAAAGCTCAGATAAGTCGGCAGCAGATAATTCCATATTTGGGTTTTGAACCTGCCTCATTGCCCCATATAATTCATGTGCAAAGAAGACGGGTTTTTCAGAATCAGATTGAATTCGTCTTGAAACCTTATATCTATCTTGGAGTGATAAAGAACTCGGACATTTTGTTACCACTATGACATCCGCTCTATTCGCTAAAAACCGCGGTTCCCTCAACCTTCCAACCGGTAAAACAAAATCATCAATAAAGAGCTTATCGTAAGCCGTTAACATTAGAATATATCCTGGGCTAACCTTTCTATGCTGCATGGCATCGTCAAGAAGAATAACTTGTGGTCTGCTATCCCCTGTCTGCATTAGCTTACTTATACCTCTAACTCTCTGCTCATCCACAGCCAGCAGGACAGACGGAAAATTGGATTTTATCTGAAGCGGTTCATCTCCAATTTGTTCGGGTGAAGATTCAAGATCTCCAAGTATAAATCCTTTTGTTTTTCTCCCATAACCCCTGCTAAGTACCCCAATTCTACTCTTCGATTGGAGCATTCTTATCAAGTATTCAATCATTGGTGTTTTCCCAGTTCCACCAACTCTTAGATTACCAACAGCAATAACTGGAAAATCAAACTCAGTACTTTTTAAAACTCTAAAATCATAGAGGATATTCCGAATTATTACGATAACGGAATAAATTAAAGCAAATGGAATTAGTAAAAATTTCACCCAACAAAGGTAGCTTCTACTATTATCTTTATACGCTGATACCACTCAATTATAAACATTATGACCATTCAAGAAATCATCTCATATTTAGAAGAAATTGCCCCCAAAGAATATCAAGAATCTTATGACAATTCAAATCTAATCTGTGGTGATAAAACGCTTGAAATATCATCTGTGTTGTGCGCGCTTGATTGCACTGAAGACGTTATAGATGAGGCCATTCAGAAAAACTGCGGACTAGTTGTAGCTCATCATCCTATTGTTTTTAAAGGCTTGAAGTCGTTAACGGGGAAGGACTATGTGGAGCGAACAATCCTAAAAGCCATCAAGAACGATATCGCGATTTACGCCATCCACACAAACTTAGATCATAGCTGGGTTGGTGTTAACCGGATAATCGGAGAAAAGCTTGGTCTTGAAAATCTAAAAATCCTGGCTCCAAAAGAAGATATCCTTTATAAGCTCCACACCTATGTGCCATCGAATTCAGCTGAAAAAGTGCGAAATGCATTATTCGAAGTTGGGGCAGGCGATATTGGCGCCTATAGTAATTGCAGTTTTAATGCAGATGGATACGGAACTTTTTTAGCAGGCGATGAGGCCAAGCCCTATGTCGGTGAAAAAGGCTCGCTTCACCAAGAAAATGAGATGAGGATTGAAATAATATTTCCGAAGCACTTAAAGAGATCTGTTATTTCAGTATTAAAAGAATCACACCCGTACGAAGAAGCAGCATATGATATTGTTGCATTGGAAAATGAGCATTCACGAGTTGGCTCAGGAATGATTGGAGAGTTAAAAGAGGCTATATCAGAAAATGAATTTTTAGAGCAAGCTTCAACTGTTTTCAATCTCTCGTTAATTCGACATACAAAATTGCTCGGAAAGCCCATTAAAACTGTAGCTTTTTGCGGAGGCGCGGGCAGTTTTCTATTGAATAAAGCGATGATTAAAAAAGCAGACGCATTCATTACAGGAGACTTTAAATACCACGAGTTTTTTGACGCAGAAAACAAAATTCTCATTATGGATATCGGACACTTTGAAAGTGAGCAGTTTACCCCTGAATTATTGAAACGATTACTAGAGAAAAAATTTCATACATTTGCCGTCCTTTTGTCAGGAGTAAAAACAAACCCTGTACACTATTTCATTTCATAATTTATGGCGACAAAGAAAAGCGCGAAGGACGTAACAGTAGAAGAGAAACTAAGGGCATTATACCGCCTTCAGTTGATTGACGCTGCAATTGATAAAATCAGAACGGTTAGAGGTGAGCTTCCATTGGAGGTTGAGGATCTTCAAGATGAAATTGAAGGTTTGCAAACGCGCTCGAACAATCTTCAAACTGAATTGGAGAGCTTGGAATCGAAAGTTTCAGAGCGTAAAAATGCAATCCTTGAGTCAAGTGATTTGATCAAGAAGTATGAAGAGCAGCAAAAAAATGTTCGTAACAATAGAGAATTTGATTCCCTTTCAAAAGAGATTGAATATCAGACGTTGGAGATTCAGCTTTCTGAGAAACGCATGAAAGAATTTGAAGCGCTGATTATCCAAAAGAAAGAAGTAATGGACGCTGCTCAGCTTAATCTTAATGAGCGTAATAAAGATCTTGATCACAAGAAATCCGAATTAGACAGTATCATTAAAGAAACTGAAAAAGAAGAAAAAGCTCTTGTTTCGGCCTCAACTGAGGCTTCAGAAAGCATCGAAGAGAGACTTGTGATTGCTTACAATAGAATTAGAGGAAGCGTTAAAAATGGTCTTGCTGTAGTTCCGGTTGAAAGAGGTTCTTCTGGAGGTTCTTTCATCAAGATCCCACCGCAAAGACAGCTTGATATTGCTGCCCGAAAGAAAATCATAACTGACGAGCACAGTGGGCGTATCTTGGTAGACGCAGAGCTTGCTCAAGAAGAAGTTGAGAAAATAAAAGCCTTAACTCAAAAAGCAATTGTTGCTTAATTGAACTTTTAAGACCTAGCATAAAGAAAGCCTCATGGAAACATGGTGCTTTTTTTTTGAAGTAACATATGCGAGTAGGCAAAAAAAATGCTCCAGTTTTACTGGAGCATTAATTCTCTATAAATTTCTGACTATTTCTTTATCGTTTGGAAACGTCCGTGTAATCTCTCTCATTTTCACCTGTATATACTTGACGAGGACGACCAATTGGCTCATTATTTTCTCGCATTTCTTTCCATTGACCAATCCATCCAGGAAGTCTTCCCAGCGCGAACATCACAGTAAACATATTGGTTGGTATTCTCAATGCACGGTAAATAATTCCTGAATAGAAATCGACATTTGGGTATAGTTTTCGCTCCACGAAATATGGATCACTCAAAGCTGACTCTTCCAATTTCTTGGCAATTTCAAGAATAGGGTCATTTACTCCGAGTTTACCAAGAACATCATCTGCTGCTTTCTTTATGATTCTTGCTCTTGGATCAAAGTTCTTGTAAACACGATGTCCGAATCCCATTAGTCTGAATGGATCATCTTTATCTTTTGCCTTAGCCAAATATTTGTCTGCATCACCACCATCAGACTTAATGGCTTCTAGCATTTCAATAACTGCTTGATTCGCTCCTCCATGAAGTGGCCCCCATAAAGCGTTTATTCCTGCCGAAACAGATGCATATAAACTTGCGTGAGAAGATCCTACTATACGAACAGTGCTTGTAGAACAATTCTGCTCGTGATCAGCATGCAAGATTAACAGAGTATTCAAGGCATTCACTACAACTGGGTCTGGATCAAAATCCTCCGCTGGCGTAGCAAACATCATTCTAAGGAAGTTACTAGCGTAATCCATACTATTCTTTGGATATAGCAATGGTTGCCCGATTTCATTCTTGTAAGCCCAAGAAGCAAGTGTTGGAAGCTTCGCCATTAATCGGACAATACTAATTCTTACTTCATCTTTAGAACGAACTGGATCTAATGAATCTGGATAAAAAGCGGTTAAAGCTGTAACACAAGAAGAAAGTACTCCCATCGGATGAGCATTAGATGGAAAGCCCTCTAATAACACCTTGAAATCTTCATGGATTAAAGTATGATATGTGATCTCAGTCTCCCACTTTTTCAACTCTTCAGCATTGGGTAACTCACCATAGATAATCAGAAAAGCTACTTCAAGAAATGAAGATTTTTCTGCCAACTGCTCAATTGGGTAACCTCTATAACGCAGAATCCCTTTTTCACCATCAAGAAATGTTATTGCACTTTCGGTTGAACCCGTATTCTTATATCCAGGATCAATTGTGATTAATCCTGACTGGCCTCTCAACTTGGATATATCCAATGCTTTTTCATTCTCGGTTCCCTCTACTACTGGAAGCTTATAAACTTCTCCTTCAAAGTGTAATTCTGCAAAATCTGACATCTTCTCTCTTTTTTCTTGTTATTCTAAATCTCCCTCACATCGAAGGGTCACGAAAGTAATACGCAAACCCGTCATTTACAAACAAGGCTTTATTATGCGAACTTGAAATTACGTCCATTGAATCGAGCACTCGAGCCTAGCTCTTCCTCAATACGAAGTAATCGATTATACTTTGCAATACGATCGCTTCTTGAAGCAGACCCAGTTTTTATTTGCCCTGTTGAAAGAGCAACAGCCAAATCTGCAATCGTAGTATCTTCTGTTTCACCACTTCTGTGACTCATGACAGATGTATATGAATTCAAATGAGCCAAAGAAACGGCATCAATTGTTTCAGTGAGAGTCCCAATTTGATTCACTTTTATTAAAATCGAATTCGCAATCCCTTCATCTATTCCTCTTTGAAGTCTTTCAGTATTCGTAACAAACAAGTCATCTCCTACCAATTGCACTTTTTCACCTATTTCTTCCGTCAATTTCTTCCATCCAGACCAATCATCTTCAGCCATGCCGTCTTCTATCGAAACTATCGGATACTTAGCAGACCAATCTTTCCAGAACTCAACCATGGCCTCTGGTTCCAATTCCTTTCCAGAACTTTTCTTGAATATATAGCGATTCTTCTTTTCATCAAAATATTCACTGCTCGCTGCATCCATGGTAATCAAAATATCCTCCCCTGGCTTATATCCTGCAGATTCAATTGCACGAAGCACATATTCAATCGCTTGCTGATTGCTTTCTAGGTTAGGGGCAAAACCTCCTTCATCTCCTACGTTCGTAGAAAACCCGTCTTTCTGCAATACTTTTTTCAAATGATGAAATACTTCAGTTCCCATTCTTAAAGATTCACTGAACTGATCCGCACCTATAGGCATGATCATAAATTCCTGAAAGTCTATCTTATTGTCTGCATGGGCGCCACCGTTCAAAATGTTCATCATGGGAATCGGAAGCAGATTTGCGTTCACCCCACCTATATATCTATAAAGAGGCATTCCATGGTCTTGTGCTGCAGCTTTGGCAATGGCCATAGAAACTGCCAGAATAGCATTTGCACCAAGGTTTGCTTTATTTGGAGTAGCATCTAGAGAAATCATCAGTTGATCTATGGCTCCTTGACTAGAAGCAAAAGCGCCTGTCAATTCTTTGGCAAGGACTTCACGTACGTTTTGAACCGCTTTTAAAACCCCCTTACCCATATACCTTGCTGAATCACCATCTCTTAGCTCTACCGCCTCATGTATGCCCGTAGAGGCGCCAGAAGGAACTGCTGCGGTTCCAATAATTCCTGTTTCCAATATTACATCCACTTCAACAGTAGGATTTCCTCGAGAATCCAAAATTTCACGTGCGAGGATTTGTGAGATATAGCTCATGGCTTATGCTTCAATAGTTTGGTGTTTTACGCTTCTAATCATTTCTACAAAATCATCAAAAAGATATCTCGAATCATGAGGACCTGCAGATGATTCAGGATGATATTGAACAGAGAAAGCGTTTTTATTCTTAAGACGTATTCCTGCGAGCGTATCATCATTCAAATGAACATGCGTAATTTCAATGTCATCTCTTTGTTCAGCGACCTTTCTATCTACTACAAATCCATGATTTTGAGAAGTGATTTCACATTTCCCTGTTGCAATGTTCAAAATGGGATGATTAATTCCACGGTGACCATTATGCATTTTATAAGTAGTTAAGCCAGCAGCAATAGAAAGCAGTTGATGACCTAAACAGATTCCGAACATAGGAATATTTATTTCTAGCAGGTCCTGGATAAGTTTCACAGAGGCATTCATAGCAGAAGGATCTCCGGGGCCATTACTAAGCATAATTCCATCTGGGTTCCATGAAGTAATTTCTTGAGCACTTGCATCCATCGGATATACTTTCAAGTAACAACCACATTCACTTAGACATCTTAAAATATTTGTTTTCACACCAAAGTCAATGACCGATACTTTAAAATCAGAGTTTGGATCACCAAACTCAAAAACCTCCTTAGTACAAACTTTAGATGACAGCTCCAAACCTTCCATACTTGGAACTTTGGCTAGCTTGGCTTTCAATTCCTCTAAATCCAATATCTCACTTGAAATAATAGCATTCATCGCACCTTTATCTCTGACATGACGAACCAGCGCACGAGTATCTACATCCGAAATCCCTGCAAGATTCTGACGCTCAAAATAGGCTTGAATAGATTCATCAGAAGCTACTCTAGAAAATATTTGCGAAAACTTCTTACAGACCAAACCTGCAATCTTAATGGAATCAGACTCTACTTCTTCATCATGAATTCCATAGTTTCCGATATGAGATGTTGTCATTAATAGTATTTGACCAAAATATGATGGGTCAGTAAATATTTCCTGATAACCCGTCATCCCCGTATTGAAAGCTATCTCACCAGTTGTCGTTCCAATTAAACCCGCTGCCTTTCCCCAATAATGAGTGCCATCTTCGAGCAAGATAACAGCAGATTGTCCCTCTTTATATTTCATACAGCAATATTGTCAATTTTTAGGCAAAAAAAAGAGGATAGGTTGCACCTATCCTCTTTAAATTTTCAACAAGTTTGAAACATCAATTACTTGTCATCTTCTTTTTTCTCTTCGCTATCAGCTTTTGATTCTGTTTCAGGAGCTTTTGATTCTTCATCCTTACTCTCTTCAACAGCATCTTTCACTTCAACAGCATCTTCAACGATTGGAGCTGATTCAGCTTTTGGAGCCGCCTTAGTCTCGGTCTTTGGAGCTGCTGTGCCTGTTCCTCTTCTAGATCTTCTAGTTTTCTTGGCTTCAGGTTTAGACTCCGTTGTATAGATCTCGTTGAAATCAACCAATTCAATCATACACATTTCAGCAGAGTCACCTGAACGGAAACCTGTCTTTATAATACGTGTATAACCTCCTGGACGCTCAGCAATCTTTGGGGCTACTTCTCTGAATAATTCAGTTACCGCCTCCTTACTTTGAAGTTGACTAAAAACTAGTCTTCTAGAGTGTGTAGTATCATTCTTTGATTTAGTAATCAAAGGTTCGACATACCCACGTAGAGCTTTAGCTTTTGCCAACGTAGTACTAATACGCTTGTGCGTAATTAAGGCGTTGGCTAGGTTCATCATCAACGCCTCACGATGCGAAGAAGTTCTACCTAATTGATTGATTTTATTACGATTTCTCATTGCTCAAGTATCAAGCGTTCTTATTCCTTTTCTAACAAATATTTCGACACGTTCATTCCGAAGTGCAGACCTTTAATCTGAACTAAGTCTTCCAATTCAGTAAGAGACTTCTTACCAAAATTTCTAAACTTAAGCAGATCATTCTTTTCGAATGTTACAAGATCTCCAAGCGTTTCAACGTCAGCAGCCTTTAGACAATTAAGTGCACGAACTGACAGGTCCATGTCTACCAATTTAGTCTTAAGTAATTGACGCATATGAAGCGTGTTTTCATCTAATTCTTCTTCAGCCTTCTTTTCAACTTGATCAAGCGTAATACGCTCATCACTGAAAAGCATGAAGTGATGAATCAAAATCTTGGCTGCTTCCTTCAACGCTTCTTTTGGATGGATTGAACCATCAGAATCGATGTCAAAAATCAACTTTTCGTAATCAGTTTTTTGCTCAACACGATAGTTTTCGATCGTGTAGCGTACGTTACGAATTGGAGTGAAAACAGAATCCAAAAAGATTGTTCCAAGCGCGGCATTAGCTGTCTTGTTCTCTTCAGAAGGGACATATCCACGTCCTTTTCCTATTGTAACTTCCATTTCGAAATTAACTGACTCATCCATGTGACAAATCACGTGATCAGGGTTCAACACTTGGAAAGATGTGGTAAACTTACCTATATCTCCAGCAGTGAACTTATCTTGACCACTAACCTTAATGCGAACCTTCTCAGTATCTTCCTCTTTAATTTGTTGCTTAAAGCGAACTTCTTTAAGGTTAAGAACAATTTCAGTAACGTCTTCGATAACTCCTTTAAGAGTACTGAATTCGTGATCAACTCCTTCAATACGGATTGCAGTAATTGCGAATCCTTCTAAAGACGACAACAAAATTCTCCTTAGGGCATTCCCAATGGTGATACCATAGCCTGGTTCTAAAGGACGGAATTCAAACTGACCTTTGAAGTCGTCTGCCTGAATCATTATGACCTTATCTGGTCTTTGAAAATCTAAAATTGCCATATTATTTTTCTTCAGTTTTAATTGAATCTGAGTGTCTTCGTTTGAGTTGCTTGAAGAAGAGCGCCTTCAAACATTTTTGCTCGGATACAATGAATTAATTAATTATTTAGAATACAATTCAACTATCAACTGCTCGCGGATATTTTCCGGGATTTGATCTCTTGTAGGAGCAACAATAAATGTTCCTGACAAAACGACCTTATCAAAATCAAGCCATGAATAGTTTTTAACTGACCCAGCACTTACAGAATTTGTGACTGCCTCAAGAGACTTTGACTTCTCTCTTACTGCAACTACGTCACCTGGTCTTAAGTGGTAGGATGGAATGTTTACAATATCACCGTTCACAGTGATGTGTCTGTGCGAGACCAACTGACGACCACCACTTCTCGTAGGAGCTATGCCTAAACGAAAAACTGTGTTGTCCAATCTTGATTCGCATAAAATTAAAAGGTTTTCACCAGTAGTGCCTTTTCTTCTAGAAGCCTCAGCAAAAAGATTAGAAAATTGACGCTCTAGAATGCCATAAGTATACTTAGCCTTTTGCTTTTCCTGAAGCTGCACTGCATATTCAGACTGCTTATTCCTTCGCTTATTTGGCCCATGCATTCCTGGTCCGTAATTTTTACGTTCCAGAGCCTTGTCCGGTCCGAAAATTGGATCGCGGAACTTCCTTGCGATTTTAGACTTGGGTCCTGTGTATCTTGCCATTTCTTCTAGTTATTAAACTCTTCTTCTTTTTGATGGTCTGCAACCGTTGTGCGGCAGCGGAGTTACGTCATTGATCTCGGTCACCTCTATACCCATATTTGAGATACTTCGGATAGCGCTTTCACGACCTGAACCAGGTCCTTTGACGTATACTTTAACTTTACGTAGGCCCGATTCATGTGCTACTTTAGCACAGTCTTGAGCGCACATTTGTGCAGCATAAGGAGTGTTCTTCTTGGAACCCCGGAAACCCATCTTTCCCGCAGATGACCAAGAGATCACATCACCACTAGCATTTGTCAACGAAACAATAATGTTGTTGAATGATGCGTGGATGTGTGCTTCTCCTAACGCGTCTACTTTTACTTTCTTCTTTTTTGTCTGAGTCTTCGCCATGGAAAACGTGTTCTAGTTAGTTATTACTTAGTTGCCTTCTTCTTGTTCGCAACAGTTTTTCTTTTACCTTTTCGAGTACGGCTGTTATTCTTGGTGCGCTGACCACGAAGTGGCAAGCCAACTCTATGACGAACACCTCTATAACAACCAATATCCATTAAGCGCTTTATGTTCAGCTGGACCTCTGAACGAAGCGCACCTTCTACCTTGATATTTTGATTGATGTATTCTCTCACTAGAGCTAATTCATCATCATTCCATTCACTGACCTTTTTACTCCAATCAATGCCTGATTTTGTCAAAATCTCTTGAGCTTTTGAACGTCCTACACCAAAGATGTAGGTAAGTCCAATTTCGCCTCTCTTATTTCTTGGTAGATCTATACCTGCTATACGAGCCATATCTTAAATTTTATCCTTGTCTTTGTTTGTGTTTCGGATTCTTCTTATTGATGACATAAACACGTCCTTTCCTCTTGACGATTTTGTCATCAGCAGACCTCTTTTTTACGGATGCTCTTATTTTCATGATCCAGCCTATTATTTGTATCTGTATGTAATTCTTCCTTTCGACAAATCATACGGTGACATTTCCACCTTAACCTTATCTCCAGGTAATATTTTAATATAATGCATTCGCATTTTGCCAGAAATATGAGCAGTTATAACGTGACCATTTTCAAGTTCTACACGAAACATTGCATTAGATAACGCTTCTGTAATAGTTCCGTCTTGTTCTATGGACGCTTGTTTTGCCATGTTTCTTTTATGCTTCTATTCTTAATTTTTCTTCAATAAACTCAAATGTCGAAAGAACCTCTGCCTTTCCTTTTCTAACTACTATGGTGTGCTCATAATGTGCTGAAGGCTTCCTATCAGCAGTTACAATTGTCCACCCATCTCTCAATTGAGAAACTTCCTTTCTCCCTAAATTAATCATCGGTTCGATTGCAATAATCAAACCATCAACCAATACAGGTCCTCTTCCTCTCTTACCAAAGTTCGGCACTTCAGGTGCTTCATGTAATTTCTTACCAAGACCATGTCCTACCAACTCTCTCACTACACCGTAACCATTTCTTTCCGCTTCTAATTGAACAGCATAACCGATATCGCCAACGCGATTACCAGCAACTGCTTGCTCAATTCCAAGTTTCAAACTCCTTTTAGTGGTTTCGAGCAAATCATCAACCTCCTTTGAAACTTCACCTACTTTAAATGTGTAGGCAGAGTCACCGAAGTATCCATTCATAAGAACTCCACAATCCACAGACAAGATGTCTCCATCTACAACTTCCTTTTTATCAGGAATACCATGAACTACAGCTTCATTCTTAGAAATGCATAAACTATTAGGGAAGCCATTATAGTTCAAAAAGCCCGGCACTGCACCGTGATCATGAATGAACTCATAAGCTCGCTTATCCAATTCTAAAGGAGTAACCCCTGGTCTAACCAAGGAAGCTACTTCTGCTAAAGTTTTTCCAACAAGTAAAGAACTCTCTCTTACTAACTCAATTTCTTCTTCGCTTTTTCCTATCAACATATCTATATTACTTAGCCTGCCATTCCAAAAGCGGAGGAAGAGCGGCCTTTTATTTTTCCGGATTTCATTAATCCGTCATAATGTCTCATTAACAAATGACTTTCTATCTGCTGAAGTGTATCTAAGATAACACCCACCATGATTAGAAGTGAAGTACCTCCGAAGAAGTAAGCAAATCCTGTCGACACTCCTGCGATCATCGCAAAAGCTGGCAAAATTGCAACAATTCCTAAGAATATAGACCCCGGAAGTGTAATTCTTGAAAGAACATTATCCAAAAACTCTGAAGTTTTCTTACCTGGCTTCACTCCTGGGATGAAACCTCCGTTTCTTTTTAGGTCTTCTGCCATCTGATTTGGATTAACCGTAATCGCAGTATAGAAGTATGTAAATGCTATAATTAAGATGAAAAAAGTAAAGTTGTACCAAAACCCTGTAATGTCCGCGAATGCAGATGCAAAGCCCGTAGCAGCATCAGAACTAGTGAATCCAACCAATGTAATTGGAAGAAACATTAAAGCCTGAGCAAAGATGATTGGCATAACACCGGCAGCGTTCACTTTTAAAGGAATATACTGTCGCACCCCGCCATATTGCTTATTGCCTACAACTTTTTTCGCAAAATTCACCGGTATCCTCCGGGTTCCTTGCACCAGAGCTACAGTAGCAATTGTTACAAGTAATAGGAAAACTAGTTCGATCAATAACATTACGAATCCACCAGCACTTGTTCTTTGCTCAATTTCGAAGAAGAAAGAACTAGGAAGCTGGGCAATAATTCCAATCATAATGATCATTGATATACCATTTCCAATCCCTTTATCGGTAATTTTCTCTCCTAACCACATGACGAATACAGTACCCGTGATCAAAAGAACTATGGTACTGATCCACCAAAAGGTGGTTGTACCTCCCGCAACAGCTTGGGCTGGTATTTGTGTAGAAATATAACTTGGAGCTTGAAAAGCTGTAATACCAATTGTCAAGAAACGAGTATACTGGTTGATTTTTCTTCTTCCACTCTCCCCCTCACGCTGCATCTTCTGGATCGCTGGAACAGCAATTCCCATAAGTTGCATCACAATCGAAGCAGAGATGTAGGGCATAATACCAAGAGCAAAAACAGACGCTCTTGAAAATGCACCACCAGCAAATATGTTAAGTAAAGCTGCTATACCAGAAGCCTCACCATTAACATCCCCCAAAACAGCAGGATCAACACCTGGCAATACCACAAAGGCACCCAAGCGATAGATCAACAGGAAGCCAAGGGTATTTAAAATTCTTACCCTAAGATCTTCGATCTTCCAAATGTTCTGAAGTGTTTCTATAAATCTTTTCATATTTATTCTATGATCTTTGCAGATCCACCTTTTGTTTCAATTGCTTCTTTAGCTGTCTTAGAAAATGCATGAGCTTCAACTGAAAGCTTAGCATTCAATTCACCTCTTCCTAAAATCTTGATCAAATCATTTTTTCCAACGATTGACTTTCCAACTAGAAATTCAGTGTTAATCTCGTTTGTTTTGTGCTGATCTGCAAGAGCCTGAAGAGTATCGAGATTGATACCGTGAAACTCCTTGCGATTTGGGTTCTTAAATCCAAACTTAGGAACACGTCTCTGAAGTGGCATCTGGCCTCCTTCAAATCCAACCTTTTTTGAGTAACCACTTCTTGATTTGGCACCTTTATGACCACGAGAAGCTGTTCCTCCGCTGCCAGAACCTTCTCCACGACCTAGTCGCTTGTTGTTCTTCTTTACAGAGCCTTTTGCAGGTTTTAAATTACTTAAGTCCATAATTGTGGATTATTTAACGTCCTCTACTTTTAATAAATGGTTCACTTTCTTAATCATTCCCATGATCTGTGGAGTTCCCACAACTTCTACAGTGGAATTCATTCTTTTAAGACCCAAAGCGGCAATAGTAGCCTTCTGAGCTCCCGGTCTCTTAATTATCGAACGAACCAATGTCAATTTAAACTTTTCCATACTTTCTTATCCGTTGTAAACAGTATCAAGATTAACACCTCTCTGACGAGCGATTGTGTTGGCATCGCGCAATTGAGTCAAAGCCTCAATAGTTGCTTTTACCACGTTCGCAGGATTTGAAGAACCCTTAGACTTGGCTAAAACATCAGTAACACCTACACTCTCCAAAACTGCACGCATCGCACCTCCTGCAATAACACCAGTACCATGAGATGCCGGCTTTAAGAAGATGAATGCACCTCCGAAACGTCCAAGTTGCTCATGTGGCACAGTCCCATTTTGAATAGGTACTTTAATAAGGTTTTTCTTCGCGTCATCGATGGCCTTTTCAATAGCACTTGTAGCTTCTTTGGCCTTTCCAAGACCGTGACCTACAACGCCATTCTCATTACCAACTACAACTACTGCTGAGAATCCAAAAGCACGACCACCTTTGGTAACCTTAGTTACTCTTCTCACTTCAACAAGACGGTCTTTCAACTCTATCTCGCTTGACTTTACTCTTTTTATGTTTTCGCTTGCCATGTTGGTTGCTCTTAGAATTTTAATCCGTTCTCACGCGCTGCTTCGGCTAATGCCTTAACACGTCCATGATACAAATAGCCATTACGATCAAATACTACTTCATTCACACCAGCAGCCGCAGCCACCTCTGCTATCTTCTTTCCAATCTTGGAAGCCTGATCGATCTTAGAAGACCCCTTTGTTGCCTTATCACCCAAAGATGATGCAGCTACTAAAGTTTTTCCATCGAGATCATTTATGATTTGTGCATAGATCTCTTTGTTACTTCTGAAAACCGTTAATCTCGGAGTTTCAGTCGTTCCAGTTATATTCTTACGGATACGCTTTTTAATTCGCGTTCTCCTTTGTAATTTGCTAAGTGCCATTTCTTACTACTTATTTTTTAGCGGCCGACTTACCGGCTTTTCTTCTAATCTGTTCTCCTACGAATCGAATACCTTTTCCTTTGTACGGCTCAGGTTTTCTTAACGATCTCAATTTAGCGGCAACTTGACCGATCAATTGCTTGTCATGTGATTCAAATGTCACAATAGGATTTTTACCTCTTTCTTGTTCTGCCTTTACAGAAACTTCCGTTGGAATCTCAAAAAGAACATTATGAGAATATCCTAAAGACAGTTCCAATTTTTGACCTTGAACAGCGGCTCTATATCCTACACCAACCAACTCTTGTTTGATGACAAATCCGTTCGACACGCCTTCAATCATATTGTTTACCAGCGAACGATAAAGTCCATGCATAGATCTCTGATCTTTATGATCATTTTCTCTTGCAAAGGTGATGATATTGTCCTCAATAGTTACTGAGATACAGCTATCCATTTCTTGCTTCAATTCTCCCCTAGAGCCTTTAACATGAATGGTATTTCCATCCATCTTAACTTCAACTCCTGAAGGAATTGTTATTGGTGCTTTTCCAATTCGTGACATTATTCAATCTTTTAATAGACGTAACACAAAACTTCTCCTCCTACCTTGTCTTGACGCGCTTCTTTATCGCTCATCAAACCTTTCGATGTCGAAAGAATAGCGATACCTAAACCATTCAAAACACGAGGTAAGCTATCAGAACCAGTATACTTTCGTAATCCTGGCTTACTAATTCTCTTCAACCCTTTAATGGCTGAAGACTTAGTAACCTTATCATATTTCAAGGCAATCTTAATACTTCCTTGAGGTCCTTCCTCTTCAAACTTATAATTGAGGATATATCCTTTTTCAAAGAGAATCTTCGTCATCTCTTTCTTAATGTTCGATGCAGGAATATCCACTACACGGTGATTCGCGCTAATTGCGTTTCTCAACCTTGTCAAGTAATCTGCTATTGGATCAGTAACAACCATTTTTTCTTCTTTCTTTAAATCTGTCTTGAATTACCAACTTGCTTTTGATACTCCAGGAATCAATCCTTGATTCGCCATTTCTCTAAACAACACTCTTGATATACCAAACTGACGCATGTAACCTCTAGGGCGACCTGTCAATTGACATCTGTTGTGAAGTCTAACAGCAGACGAATTCTTTGGAAGCTTTTGCAATTCTTCCCACTTTCCTTCTGCTTTTAATTGAGCGCGCTTCTCAGCATATCTATCAACCATTTGTTGACGTTTGCGCTCTCTGGCTTTCATTGATTCCTTTGCCATAACTTATTTTTTGAATGGTAATCCAAATGCTTTTAATAATTCAAAACCTTCTTCGTCAGTATTGGCTGTAGTCACGAAAGTGATGTCCATACCTGTAACTCTAACGATCTTATCTATATCTATCTCTGGGAATATGATTTGCTCAGTAATTCCCAAGTTATAATTTCCTCTTTTGTCAAAACCTTTTGGGTTGATACCCCTAAAATCTCTCGTTCTTGGAAGGGACACAGAAATGAACCTATCAAGGAATTCATACATCATATCTCCCCTTAAAGTTACTTTAGCTCCAATAGGCATTCCCTTTCTCAACTTAAAGTTAGAGATGTCCTTTTTTGCTATAGTAGCTATGGCCTTTTGACCAGAGATCAAACCCATTTCCTGAATTGCACTTTCGATAACTTTCTTATCTGCAGTAGCATCACCGAGTCCTTGGTTTAACACAATTTTTGTCAGTCTTGGCACCTGCATGATGCTGCTATACTGAAACTTATCTTTTAAAGCACCAACGATCTCTTCGTTGTACTGCTTTTTTAGTCGTGGTGTGTATTCACTCATTTGATTACCTCCCCAGATCTTTTAGAATATCTAACTTTTTCACCCGTTTCATCCATTTTCCTTCCAATTTTACATGGCTTACCATCTTTCGGGTCAGCATGCAATAAATTCGAAATATGAATAGGGCCTTCTTTTTTTACGATGCCACCGTCTGGATTTTGAGCACTTGGCTTTGAGTGAATTGAAATCATATTCAATCCCTCTACGAGAGCTCTCATCTTGTCACGGTTTACTTCAAGTATTCTTCCAGCCTTTCCCTTTTCATTTCCGGAAATGACTACTACTTGATCACCTTTCTTTATGTGCAATTTCTTTTGCATTTCTTCTATAATTTAAAGCACCTCAGGGGCCAACGAAACGATTTTCATGAATTGTTTTTCACGCAACTCTCTAGCGACAGGGCCAAAGATTCGTGTTCCTCTCATCTCTCCACTTTGACCTAAAAGAACAACAGCATTCTCATCAAATCGGATGTAAGACCCATCATTGCGTCTAATCTCCTTTCTAGTTCGAACCACTACAGCTCGGCTAACCGCACCTTTCTTTATATTTCCGGAAGGCATAGCTTCCTTAACAGAAACTACTACGGTATCACCAATACTTGCGTATCTTCTTTTTGTTCCTCCAAGTACCCGAATACATAGAACCTCTTTGGCTCCGCTGTTATCGGCAACTTTCATACGTGACTCCTGCTGTAACATCTTTAAATCTTATTTAGCTTTTTCTACAATCTCAACTAATCTCCAACACTTCCGCTTGCTGAGTGGACGAATTTCCATGATCCGAACTGAGTCACCAATTCCACATTCGTTTTTATCATCGTGTGCCATAAGTTTCTTAGACACATTAACGAACTTACCGTACTTAGGGTGCTTCATTTTACGAGACACTGTAACAACGATGGACTTGTCCATCAGGTTACTGGTAACCACACCAACTCGCTCTTTTCTTAAATTTCTTTCTGACATGATATCTTATTGTTGAGCTTCTTTAGACCTTTTAGTCAATTCGGTCAAAAGTCTTGCTACATCTTTTCTTTTTTCTTTTAGAACCATTGGGTTCTCTAAAGGTGAAATTGCATGCTGCATTTTCATCTTTGCTAAGCTTTCTCTTTCGTTAAGCAATGCGTCCTGAACTTCTTCAGTGGTCATTTCTATTATTACAGATGACTTCATGGCCTCTTAATTATTTTCAGTGTAATCTCTTCTTACAACAAACTTCGTTACCAACGGAAGTTTTTGAGCTGCCAACCTAAGGGCTTCTCTTCCAACTTCAATGGATACTCCTTCTATTTCGAAAAGAACTCTTCCTGGTTCAATCTTAGCTGCCCAATGATCAAGAGCACCTTTTCCTTTACCCATACGAACTTCAGCTGGTTTCTTAGTTATTGGAGTATCTGGAAATATTCGAATCCAAACCTGTCCTTCACGCTTCATGAAACGTGTAACAGCAATACGAGCAGCTTCAATTTGTCTTGAAGTCAATCGCCCAGTATCCAATGATTTGATACCAAAAGTTCCAAAAGCCAATTGGTTACCTCTTTGAGCGTTGCCCTTAATGCGGCCCTTTTGTTGCTTACGATATTTAGTTTTTCTTGGTGATAACATCTCTCAAATCATTTTATGAATTAGACTTCCTTCTTCCTCCGCCTCTTGGTCCAGAAGGCTTGTTGGAATTTCCTCCACCACCTCCACCTTTATTAGGTGTTCCGGAACCAACCGTTGTAGTAAGATCTCTCTTACCATAAACTTCACCTTTACAAATCCAAACCTTGATACCAATCTTACCATAAGTAGTTTGGGCTTCAGCTAAAGCATAATCTATTTCAGCTCTAAACGTGTGAAGTGGAGTTCTTCCGTCTTTATATTGTTCTGTTCTAGCCATCTCAGCACCATTCAATCTTCCGCTGACCATAACCTTTATTCCTTCAGCCCCCATTCGCATGGTAGAAGCAATAGACATTTTTGTTGCTCTTCTAAAAGAGATTCTTCCTTCAATCTGTCTTGCGATTGAATCAGCAACAAGTTTCGCATCAAGCTCTGGACGCTTAATCTCATAAATGTTGATTTGAACCTCTTTCTTAGTAAGCTTCTTAAGTTCTTCTTTAAGCTTATCAACCTCTTGTCCACCCTTACCAATAATAATTCCTGGGCGAGCAGTGTTAATTGTAACTGAAACAAGTTTTAATGTTCTTGAAATAACAATGTGAGAAACACTGGCGTTCTTCAAACGGGCATATACATACTCACGGATCTTGTGGTCCTCGACCAACTTGTCAGCGAATTTCTTTCCACCATACCACTGAGAATCCCATCCGCGGATGAAACCTAGTCTATTGCCGATTGGATTTGTTTTCTGTCCCATTAAGCTACTATTTCTTTTGTTTCTTTTGAAGTCTCTCTCTTACTAGGAATTGTTGCACTTGCAGATCCTAAAACCAAAGTCACGTGGTTTGAACGCTTGCGCACTCTGAAGGCTCTACCTTGCGGAGCAGGCTGAATTCTCTTAAGCATACGACCACCATCCACAGAAATTTCTTTGATGAACAAATCAGCTTCTTCCCAACGCTCTCCCGACTTCTGCTCGAAGTTCGAGATAGCAGATCTTAAAAGCTTCTCTAGGTCACGTGCTGCGTGCTTCTTAGTGAATTGTAATACTGCTGACGCCTTAGTAACATCCATCCCTCTCACCAAATCAGCTACTAAACGCATCTTACGTGGTGATGAAGGACAATTACGAAGGCTCGCCATATATTGCGATTTGCGCTCTTCGCGTATGTTATTGGCCATATTAGACTTTCGACTCCCCATGACTTATTACTTTTTACCTTTTTTGCCGCCAGAATGACCACGGAAGTTCCTTGTAGGAGCAAATTCTCCTAGCTTATGCCCAACCATGTTCTCTGTAACAAATACAGGAATGAATTTATTACCATTATGCACTGCGATCGTCAAACCAACAAAATCTGGTGTGATCATCGATGCTCTACTCCAAGTTTTGATCACACTCTTCTTACTAGCAGCTTGTGAATCATCAACTCTTTTTTGGAGTTTGTAGTGAACGAATGGCGGTTTTTTAAGCGATCTACTCATGCCTTAATTATTTCTTTCTTTTCTCTACGATAAACTTATTCGAAAACTTAGTCTTAGACCTCGTCTTATAACCCTTTGACGGAAGACCCTTTCTTGATCTTGGATGACCTCCTGATGAACGACCTTCACCACCTCCCATTGGGTGGTCAACAGGGTTCATCGCGACACCTCTCACACGTGGTCTTCTACCCAACCATCTGCTCTTACCAGCTTTACCGCTTCTTTCAAGAGAGTGATCAGAGTTTGAAACCGTTCCGATGGTTGCCATACAAGTCAACAACACCATTCTCACTTCACCACTAGGCAATTTGATTACAGCATATTTCCCTTCCTTAGCGGTCAACTGACCGTAAGTACCAGCACTTCTTGCCATCTTACCACCTTGACGTGGGCTTAACTCAATATTATGAACAATTGTTCCTAAAGGAACTGTTTTCAGGTAAAGTGCATTTCCAATTTCAGGAGCTGCAGTTTCACCACTTACAACTTGCTGACCAACCTGAATTCCTGTTGGTGCAATAATGTATCTCTTTTCGCCATCAGCATATTCCAAAAGAGCAATACGAGCATTTCTGTTTGGATCATATTCCACAGTCTTTACTGAGGCTGAAACATCATGCTTATCTCTTTTAAAATCGACAACTCGATATCTTCTTTTGTGACCACCACCGCGATTACGCATGGTCATCTTTCCGGTATTATTTCTACCGCCTGACTTCTTAATCGGAGCCAACAAACTTCTCTCCGGAGTGTCAGTTGTGACTACTTCGAATTTACTAAGGACCTTGTGCCGCTGTCCTGGTGTCGTTGGGTTTAACTTTCTTACTGCCATTTCTCCTCAGTTCTTAAATGTTTGCGTAGAAATCAATTACATCTCCATCAGCAACAGTTACGATTGCTTTCTTGAAGTGATTCGTTCTGCCGTCTAAAACTGCAGACTTTGTGAATCTCTTCTTAGACTTACCTGCGTAAATCATAGTATTTATAGAAGTAACAGAAACATTGTACTGTCCTTCAATCGCCTTGCGGATTTCAATCTTGTTAGCTTTACGATTAACGATGAAACCATACTGGTTGCGCTTCTCGCTCAACTCAGTCATTTTCTCCGTGATCAGTGGCTTAATTAGTACGCTCATGTCTATTTACTTAAAACTTCGTTGATCTTACCTAGAGCACTTTCACAGAACACTAAAACATTAGCATTCATAATATCATAAGTGTTAAGGTTTGCAGCTGTTACAACCTTCGCTTTGCTGATGTTTCTAGCACTCAATACTACGTTTGAGTTTACATCTGCAGTAACGAACAATGCTTTATTGCCCACCAACTCAAGATTCTTTATTAATGAAACAAACTCTTTTGTTTTAGGAGCTTCCATTGCAAGGTCTTCAAGAACTCGAACGTTCTTATTTTGAGCCTTTAATGAAAGAGCCGACATACGAGCCAATCTCTTTACTTTTTTATTCAATTTAAAACCGTAGTCTCTTGGCTCTGGACCAAATGCACGACCACCACCTCTAAAGACAGGACTCTTAATACTTCCTGCTCTCGCTGTACCTGTTCCCTTTTGACGCTTAATTTTTCTAGTAGAATAAGAAACCTCAGCTCTTTGCTTCGACTTGTGAGTTCCTTGACGTTGATTAGCCAAGTATAACTTCACATCTAGGTAGATAGAATGCTCATTTGGCTCTACACCAAAAACATCCTTTTCTAGCTTGACCTTTTTACCGGTCTCTTTGCCTGCTGTATTAAGTATTGCTAATTCCATTATTTCTCAATTATAACGTATGAACCTTTAGTTCCAGGAACAGCTCCCTTAACCAAAACCACATTCTTATCTGCCAAAATCTTAATTATCTGAAGGTTGATCATCTTAACTCGATCACCTCCCATTCTTCCAGCCATTCGCATTCCTTTGAATACTCTAGATGGAGTAGAACAAGCGCCAATAGAACCTGGAGCTCTCAATCTGTTGTGCTGTCCGTGAGTTGCATCACCAACACCAGCAAAGCCGTGTCTTTTTACAACTCCTTGAAAACCTTTTCCTTTTGAAGTTCCAACAACGTCAACGAACTCACCTTCTTCAAAAATTGAAACGTCTACAGACTCACCAATTTTTTGCTCTCCTGACCAATCCCGAAACTCCATTATCTTTCGCTTCGGTGTAGTATCAGCCTTAGCAAAATGACCTAATTGACCCTTTGTTAAATGCTTCTCTGAAATATCTTCAAAAGCTAACTGACAAGCAGTGTAGCCATCTGTTTCATCCGTCTTAACCTGCGTAATAACACACGGCCCTGCTTCAATCACAGTACATGGAATGTTCTTACCATCCTCGCTAAAAACGCTGGTCATTCCAACTTTCTTTCCAATTATTCCTAACATAACTCTATGCTTTTATAGCGATTACACTTTAATTTCAACATCAACACCACTTGGAAGCTCTAGGCCCATAAGCGCATCAATAGTTTTTGATGAACTACTATAAATATCCATCAACCGCTTGTAGCTGGATAATTGAAACTGCTCACGTGCTTTCTTATTTACGTGAGGCGATCTGAGTACCGTATAAATCTGCTTTTGCGTGGGCAGAGGAATCGGTCCACTTACAACAGCTCCGGTAGTCTTCACTGTCTTCACGATCTTCTCAGCTGACTTGTCAACTAAGTTGTGATCGTAGGACTTTAATTTGATTCTGATTCGTTGCGCCATTCTTTCCTTACTATTATGCTTTTTGTAAATTACCTTTCACTTCTGCGATTACCGCTTCAGCAATATTCTTAGGGCACTCAGCGTAATGAGAGAATTCCATAGTCGATGTCGCACGACCTGATGACATTGTTCTCAACTGAGTCACATATCCAAACATTTCTGACAATGGAACTTTAGCTTTTATCACTTTAGCACCAGCTCTATCACCCATTCCTTCAACCATTCCTCTTCGTCTGTTCAAGTCACCTACGATATCACCCATATTTTCTTCAGGGGTCAACGCTTCAAGCTTCATGATAGGCTCTAGTATTACAGGATTACAGGAAGGAATAGCATTTCTATACGCCATTTTAGCGGCAAGCTCAAAAGACAATTGATCAGAGTCAACTGCATGGAAGGAACCATCTAATAATGTCACTTTAAGATTATCGACTTGATAACCAGCTAGAACACCATTCTTCATTGCCTCCTTGAATCCTTTTTCAATTGAAGGAATAAATTCTTTAGGGACGTTGCCACCTTTAACCTTACTTTCAAAAATAAGACCCGGCTTTTCAGCATCTCCTGGTTCGATGGTTATTGAAATATCAGCAAATTTACCACGTCCACCAGATTGCTTCTTGAACACCTCACGATGCTGAGTAGTACCTGTAATAGACTCTTTGTAGTTTACTTGAGGAGCACCTTGATTAGCCTCCACCTTAAATTCTCTTCTCAAACGGTCAACGATTATGTCAAGGTGAAGCTCACCCATTCCACTAATAACTGTTTGACCTGTTTCTTCGTCAGTTTTCACTTTGAAAGTTGGATCTTCTTCAGCCAACTTAGCTAATGCCATACCCAACTTATCAACGTCAGCCTGAGTTTTAGGCTCAATAGCAACACCAATAACTGGTTCCGGGAAATCCATAGACTCAAGTACAATTGGATGCTTTTCATCACAAAGAGTATCCCCAGTCTTAATATCTTTAAATCCTACTAATGCAGCGATATCTCCACAAGCTAGTTGAGGAATTTGATTTTGCTTATTAGCGTGCATTTGGAAAATGCGAGAAATACGTTCTTTATTTCCTGATCGCGTATTCAATACATATGAACCAGCGTCCAATTTACCTGAATATGCTCTCGTGAAACAAAGACGTCCAACGAAAGGATCTGTTGCAATTTTGAATGCCAAAGCAGCAAAAGGCTCATCCATTGATGGCTTTCTCTTCTCTTCTTTATCAGTTTTAGGGTTCACACCAACAATGGCTTCTGTATCCATAGGAGAAGGAAGAATTTCCATCACCATGTCAAGCATTGCTTGAACACCCTTGTTTTTGAATGCCGAACCACACATCATTGGAACAACTTTACCTGAAATAGTAGCTGCTCTCAATGCATCTAAAATCTCACGTTCAGTCAAAGACTCCGGATCCTCAAAATATTTTTCCATCAATGTGTCGTTGAATTCAGCAACTGCTTCCAACAACTTCTCTCGATATTCTCTTGCTTCATCAATGATATCCGCAGGAATTTCAACTTCACTGAACGTCATACCTTGATCTTCTTCATTCCAAACAATACCCTTAAAATTGATCAAATCAACTACTCCTTTGAAATTCTCTTCATTTCCAATTGGAATTTGAAGAGGAAGAGCGTGACTGCCTAACATTTCTTTTACTTGACGGCATACATTCAAGAAATCAGAACCTTGACGATCCATCTTATTAACGAAACCAATTCTTGGAACGTTATAGTTATTTGCCAATCTCCAGTTAGTTTCAGATTGAGGCTCAACACCATCAACCGCACTAAACAAAAAGACTAAACCATCTAAAACACGAAGTGAACGATTCACCTCAACTGTAAAGTCAACGTGTCCTGGTGTGTCAATAATGTTTACGTGATACTGGTCACCGCGATAATTCCAATTCAGTGTTGTAGCCGCAGAAGTAATTGTAATACCCCTCTCTTGCTCTTGCTCCATCCAGTCCATGGTAGCAGCACCATCGTGCACCTCACCAATTTTATGACTTACACCGCCATAATAAAGGATACGCTCTGTCGTAGTGGTTTTACCTGCATCAATGTGAGCAGCGATACCAATGTTTCTCGTATATGTTAAATCTCTTCTTGCCATGTCAATTCAGCGTAACCAAATTAAAATCTATAGTGTGCAAAAGCCTTATTAGCTTCAGCCATTCTGTGAGTATCTTCTTTTTTCTTGAAGGCAGCGCCTTCTTCTTTGAAAGCAGCAATTGATTCATCGGCTAATTTCTCGCCCATACTCTTACCATTTCTTTTGGTGGAGTACTGAATCAACCATTTCATACCTTGACTTAACTTTCGTGAATTTCTAATTTCTTGAGGAATTTGAAAAGTAGCACCTCCAACTCTTCGGCTTCTAACCTCCACTTGAGGAGTAACATTTTCCAAACCTTTCGTCCACGTTTCTAATGGGTCTTCGAACCCTTTTTGTTCAATGCGATCCATTGCTTCATAGAATATGGTATACGCAGTACTCTTTTTGCCATCCTGCATAAGGTTGTTCACAAACTTTGAAACCAATTCGCTTTTGTAGCGTGGGTCTGGAACAATGATTCGATCTTTAGCTTTTCCTTTTCTCATTTCCGAGAATTATTTCTTTGGACGCTTAGCGCCATATTTTGAACGTCTTTGTTTTCTTCCCTCAACACCTGCCGTGTCCAGTGCACCGCGCACAACATGATATCTAACACCAGGTAAATCCTTTACTCGACCGCCTCTTACTAACACAATAGAGTGTTCTTGTAAATTGTGACCTTCTCCAGGAATGTAGGCATTCACCTCATTCTGATTAGTTAACCTTACTCTCGCTACTTTACGCATAGCTGAATTAGGCTTTTTAGGAGTAGTGGTGTAAACCCGCACACAAACCCCTCGTCTTTGTGGACATGAAGTCAACGCAGCAGATTTGCTGGTTTTCTTCGTAGTCTGTCGACCTTTTCTTACTAATTGTGATATCGTTGGCATTCGCTATATATCTATTTTCTGAGCATTAAAGACACTATTTCCCCATTAAAAAAGGGGGCGCAAAGGTACGTGATTAAATCTTATTCACAATGTGGGGCTGATTATTTTTTTCAATCACCCATCAAATCTTAGTGTTGAAAACAAGAAATCTGTTTGTTAGTAAGGGATCTGGAGATCATTTTTTTTCCGTTGTTGATAAAATTGAAGTGCCTTTTCAACCATCTTCATCCTAATGAAAGGTAACTTTGGACATCACTTTACCATTTTAACTTGTTTTAATGTCCTATTTAGATCAGCTCAATGACGTTCAAAGGAACGCAGCAACTCATATTGATGGGCCAGTTATGGTTTTGGCTGGCGCGGGTTCCGGGAAAACCCGTGTTTTAACCTATAGAATCGCCCACCTTATAGATACAGGGGCTGATCCATACAACATTCTCTCGCTAACTTTTACCAATAAAGCAGCAAGAGAAATGAAAAACAGAATTAGTCAACTTGTAGGCGAGGGAAATTCTAAAGCCCTTTGGATGGGTACATTTCACTCTGTTTTCGCTAAAATTCTTCGATACGAAGCTGAGAAAATTGGCTATCCAAGCAACTTCACTATTTACGACAGCGATGATTCTAAAAGTTTGATTAGAACAATCATTAAAGAAATGAACTTAGATGACAAGGTGTATAAACCACAACTTGTCCAACGGAGAATTTCGTCTGCTAAGAATGGATTAATTAGTGGGACAGAGTATCAAAATGACACAATAATTTATAATGACGACCTCCAAGCTAAAAAACCTTTACTCGGAAAAATATATGGAACCTACGAGAAAAGATGCTTCAAAGCAAGTGCAATGGATTTCGATGACTTGCTCTACAAAACAAACATCCTATTAAAAAATCATTCAGATGTCTTATTAAAGTATCAAGATAAGTTCAAGTACATCCTAGTAGACGAGTTTCAAGATACAAACTTCGCTCAAAGCAACATATTAAAGATGCTTGCTGCGCGTCATGAAAACATATGCGTAGTTGGTGATGATGCACAAAGTATTTATGCTTTCCGAGGAGCCAACATTCAGAATATACTTCAATTCAAAAGTCTTTATCCTGATGTAGCGGTTTTTAAGCTTGAACAAAATTATCGCTCTACCAAAACTATCGTTGCGGCAGCAAATCAGGTCATTGATAATAATAAAGAACAATTAAAGAAAGACGTTTGGACGGCAAATCAAGATGGGGACTCTATTAAACTCATTAAATGTCTGAGCGAATCGGAGGAAGGTACGTTCATAGCAAGCGAAATTCTTGATATTAAAGACAACGAGAATGCCAGTGAAGATGACTTTGCAATTCTATATAGAACTAATGCCCAATCAAGAGCACTTGAAGAAGCACTGAGAAGGAAAAATATTAAATATAGAATCTATGGGGGTTTAAGCTTTTACCAGCGGAAAGAAATCAAAGATTTGCTTGCCTATTTCAAGCTTTGTTCAAACCCCAATGATGAAGAGGCTTTTAAAAGAGTCTTAAACTATCCAGCAAGAGGCATTGGCAAAACAACCGAAAGCAAGATTATGATGGCGGCTTCTGAAGAAGGGAAATCCCCCTTGGCTATAGTCAACAATGTTAATGATGCCCATTTGCCAATAAATGCAGCTACTAAGAATAGAATTCTCGAATTTGCGCACCTTATTAAAAGCTTTCAAAACCTATCGTTAGAAAAAGATGCCTACGAAACAGCACAACACATTGCGTCCGCTACAGGCATCCTTAAGGAATTTTATTCGGATCGAACACCAGAAGGAATAAGCCGTTATGAGAATGTTCAAGAACTTCTTTCGGCTATTAAAGAATTCACCGAAATTGATTTGAGTGAAGAAGAAAAAGATTCTGAAAACCCACGTTCATTAAGTGTGTTTCTTGAAGAGGTTTCATTGCTGACGGATACTGACATTAAAGACAATAAGGATGACGAAAGTCCTAAAGTGTCAATGATGACGATTCACTCCGCAAAAGGACTAGAGTTTCCTTATGTTTTCATAGCTGGTCTTGAAGAAGACCTTTTCCCATCACAATTAAGTGTAAGTTCAAGAAGTGATCTTGAAGAAGAGAGAAGGCTGTTTTATGTTGCCCTCACAAGAGCAGAAAAAAAGGCAACACTTTCATTCGCAGCGACTAGGTTCAAATATGGCAATATGCAATATAATGAACCGAGCAGATTTATTTCAGAAATTAGTCAAAATCTCATCGAATCACCAACAATTAAAAAAATTGAGAAACGAGAACTAATTTCAAAAAAGAATTATGCCCTTGTGAACCACGCGGTTCGCAAGAAGCTTGTGAAGCCTTCACAGTCCTCTGGAAGCTCTATCACCGTTGAGGAAATGAATCAATTAAAAGTGGGCACAAGAGTAAGTCACGACCGTTTTGGAAAGGGTGAAATCACCGGATTAGAAGGCGAAATACCCAATAGAAAAGCTACTGTAGAATTTCAAAACATTGGTAAGAAGCAACTTTTGCTCAAATTTGCCAAGCTTCAAATCCTAAAATAGGAAGCGAGATACACAACAAATGGAATACAATACGCAACGAAAACCGCTAGCACTGGGCGAATACGGAAGATACGTTCAAGAAATGGTGGAACATACAATGTCCATCGAGGATAGGGAGGAAAGAAACAAAGCCGCTCAAGCAATTATCCAACTAATGACCGTCATGAATCCTTCTTACAAAGGCAATGACGAACTGATCAATAAATTATGGGATGATTTGTATATAATGTCAAAATTCCAGTTGGATGTTGATAGTCCATATCCAAAGCCAGAGCCAGCAGTAAATATTCAAGCTGAAAAGATTGAATATCCAAAAGGAGACTTCAAATATCGTCACTATGGGAAATCCATTGAAAACCTGATAGAAGTGGCGAAAGCAATTGAAGATAAAGACGAGCAGCAAGCTTTAACGCAGCTCATAGCGCATCTCATGAAGCGTAGTTATCTGAATTACAATAGAGACTCAGTGAACGAAGAAATGATTATTGACCAACTAAAAGAGATGTCAGGTGGATTGCTCAAATTGAATGATAATTTTAGGTTTCAGCACACCAATGATATCTTAGGAAGTCAACCAAGAAACTCAAGCAAATCATCAAGTAAATCGCGCTCTAAGCGCAAATGGAAAAAGTAAAATTACAATGGGGTCATTTCAAATTGAAGGAGGCAGAAAACTAAAAGGAGAGCTTACTCCTCAAGGAGCCAAAAACGAAATTTTACAAATTCTCTGTGCTACTCTTCTTACGCCAGAAAAAGTAGAAATTGAGAATATCCCGGATATCGTGGATGTTAACAAATTGATTGATTTATTAGGTTCACTAGGCGTTAAGATTCAAAAAAAAGGAGCAGGACATTACATCTTTCAAGCAGATGAAATTGACCTTGATTATTTAACCTCAAAGGAGTTCCATTCTAAAGGGTCAAGCCTTCGTGGATCAATAATGATTGTTGGGCCACTTCTAGGTCGTTTCGGTAAAGGCTATATCCCGAAACCTGGCGGAGATAAAATTGGAAGACGCAGATTAGACACACATTTTATTGGTTTTGAAAAACTGGGAGCAACTTTCTCATATGATGCAAAAACCCACTTTTATAAAGCAGAGGCGAAGAAATTAAAAGGCACGTTCATGCTTTTAGATGAAGCAAGTGTAACCGGAACTGCGAACGTGATCATGGCTGCTGTTTTAGCCGAGGGCAAAACAAGTATTTACAATGCCGCATGCGAACCCTACATTCAACAGCTATGTAAAATGATGAATGCTATGGGGGCTAATGTCTCTGGCATTGGGTCTAACTTAATAATTATTGAAGGTGTGTCTGAAATGGGTGGCTGCAAGCACAGAGTTCTGCCAGATATGATCGAAGTTGGAAGCTTTATAGGTTTGGCGGCAATGACTCAATCTGAAATTCTTTTAAAGAATGTTGGATATGAGCATCTCGGTATGATTCCAGACGTATTTAAAAAGCTGGGAATCAAAATGGAACTGCAAGGTGACGACCTATTAATTCCAGAACAAGAAGCCTATGAGATAGAATCTTTTATAGATGGCTCGATCATGACGATCGCTGATGCGCCATGGCCAGGATTCACGCCTGACCTTTTAAGTATCGTTTTAGTTGCAGCAACGCAAGCTAAAGGCAGTGTTCTCATTCACCAAAAAATGTTTGAAAGCCGATTATTCTTTGTTGACAAACTGATTGACATGGGGGCTCAGATTATACTTTGTGACCCGCACAGAGCGACTGTGATTGGTCATGGAAGAGCAAATAGACTTCGAGGAATTCAAATGACTTCCCCAGATATTCGGGCGGGGGTTTCATTATTAATAGCTGCACTTTCGGCTGAAGGCACAAGCATCATTCGAAATATTGAGCAAATTGATAGGGGATACCAAAATATTGATAAACGTCTTAACGCAATTGGTGCGAATATTGTAAGAAACGAAGGTTAAAATCATCAGCATGCGAATTATCATACTTACTCTGATTTCAATTATTACTCTATCTTCTGACTTAAACTCAATCGCCCCTACCCTCGATTCAAAACAATCAAAAGGTGTTAAAATTGGAGATAAAGCACCTGAGATTTCGCAACCTGGACTTGATGGTAAAGAAATGAAACTTTCCTCTCTTAAAGGTCAGGTTGTCCTTATTGATTTTTGGGCATCGTGGTGCGGCCCATGCAGAAGAGAAAACCCAAATGTGGTTCGAGCATATAAAAAGTACAACAAAGCCAAATTCAAAGAGGCAAAAGGTTTCGAAGTATTTAGCGTTTCTCTTGACAATAATCAAGGAGCTTGGGCCCAAGCGATCAAGCAGGATGGACTGATTTGGAAGTACCACGTTAGTGATTTGAAAAAATGGAGAAGTGAGGCCGCACAATTGTATGGCGTTGGATCTATTCCCAGCAGCTTTTTAATCGATGGCAATGGGATTGTAATTGCTAAAAATCTTCGCGGAAACCAAATTGATCTTCAGCTCGACAAACTTATAAAAAGCCTCTAGCTGACACTTTACACCATCTAATCTTATTATGCTGACATAATGTCTTAATGAAAGCTATGGCAAAACATTTGTTATGGCCTTATCGTCCGTAAATTTTATTGAAATGAGCGAAAAAGAACAAGAACTAAAGGATAATCAGGAAGAGCTTGAGAACACAGAAGAATCAGCTGAAGAAATTTCCAACAAGGAGTTTGGAGCGGCTGAGGGAATAGATCCAATTCAAAAATTGGAAAATGAAGTGTTGGAAGAAAAAAATAAGTATCTCAGGCTTTACGCTGAATTCGAAAACTTCAGAAGAAGAACAGCAAAAGAACGTATAGATCTAATAGGTACTGCAAGTGCTGATCTCATGAAAGAGATGCTTACAATTTTAGACGATTTTGAAAGAGCCATTCAGTCCAATGAAACTGCTGAAGATATAACAGCCGTAAAGGAGGGGTTTTCATTATTGCAGAACAAACTTTCTAAGATTCTTGAGGGAAAAGGCTTAAAATCTTTTGATTCAATGGGGCAAATTTTTGATGCTGACATTCATGAGGCGATTGCGCAGGTTCCAGTTGAAGATAAAGCCCAAAAAGGAATTGTCATTGATGTAGTAGAGAAAGGATACGAGTTAAACGACAAGATTATACGTCATCCAAAGGTGGTAGTAGGAAACTAAGAAATTTATGGCCAAAAGAGATTATTACGAAATTTTAGGCGTTTCAAAAAGTTCATCGAAGGACGAGATTAAGAAAGCCTATCGCAAGCTTGCAATTAAGTATCACCCAGATAAAAACCCTGGAGATAACGCAGCAGAAGAAAACTTTAAAGAAGCCGCTGAAGCCTATGAAATTCTCAGCAATGATGACAAGCGTGCCAAATATGATCGTTTTGGCCATGCCGGTATGGGAGGTCAAGGAGGCTATGGCGGACAAGGCATGAACATGGAAGATATTTTCGAAAACTTCGGAGATATTTTTGGTGGAGCTTTTGGATTTGGCGGAGGTCAAAGCCAAGGAGGACAAGCCCGAATGAGACGTGGATCAAACCTTCGTGTTCGAGTGAAGCTTACGCTAGAAGAAATTGCTAACGGAACCGAGAAAAAAATCAAGGTAAATAAGTTAGTTCATGCTGAAGGCATAGAATATTCTAATTGCAGCACCTGTGGAGGGTCCGGTAGAGTGATGAGAGTAACCCAAACATTCCTAGGACAAATGCAGACTGCAAGTGCATGTCCAACTTGTCAGGGAACTGGGAAGCAAGTGAAAACCTCCAAACCAGGTGTAATGCCTGACGGCTTAGAGAGAAAAGAAGTTGTAATTCCGATCGAAATTCCTGCGGGTGTTGAGGAAGGAATGCAGCTGAGTGTTCGAGGTAAAGGAAACGATGGACCGATGAACGGACCTGCTGGTGATCTAATCGTCCTAATCGAAGAAATTCCGCACGAAGTATTAACTCGAGACGGATCAAATTTACATTATGATTTATACCTCAATTTTGCAGATGCCGTGCTGGGAGAAAACTATGAAGTTCCAACAATCACAGGAAAGGCGAAAATAAAAATCGCTCCAGGCACTCATTCAGGTAAAATATTGAGGCTTAAAGGAAAAGGTCTTCCTTCTGTTAATTCTTACAGCAATGGCGATTTACTGGTACATATCAATGTTTGGACGCCTCAGAAGATTAATGATGAAGAAAAAGATGTCCTTGAAAAAATGAAGATATCTGAGAATTTTGCGCCTAATCCAAGTGCGGATGAAAAAGGCTTCTTTTCAAAAATGAAAGAGTTTTTCTCGCATTAATTTCTAAGACTTAAATTGCCTGCTCAAAGACTGATGTAGATGAACTATATTCTTGAAGGGAAAAACATCAATAAGTACTACGGCAATTTTCAGGTTTTAAAAGAAATCAATATCGCAATTCCAGAAGGTCAAATTTTCGGCCTTCTAGGTCCGAACGGTGCTGGAAAAACTACTTTAATTAGGACTTTGACGCAAATTACGGCACCTGATTCTGGAGAGATATTATTCAAAGGTCTGCCACTAAAATCATTTAAAAGTTCAGAGTTCGGATATCTACCTGAAGAAAGGGGTTTATATCGTAAAATGAAAGTTGGTGAGCAAGCTCTCTACCTTTGCCAAATAAAGGGTCTAGATAAAAAAGAGGCTTATGCCAAACTGAAACCTTGGTTCGAAAAATTGGAGATGGAATCATGGTGGAATAAAAAAGTTGAAGAGCTTTCAAAAGGAATGCAGCAAAAGCTCCAATTTGCGATTACTGTAGCACATAATCCGAAGCTTTTAATTCTCGATGAACCCTTTAGTGGATTCGATCCTGTAAACACTGAAACGATTAAAAACCACATTCTTGAGTTAAAAAATGAAGGCACCACCATTGTGTTTTCTACTCATAATATGGCAAGTGTTGAAGAGCTTTGTCAAAATATTACTTTGGTAAATAGAGGTGAGAATATTTTGAGTGGCTCAGTTAGCGACATTCGAAAATCATTTAGTAAAAGTCTTTTCCAGATTAAGTTTAAGGGCAGTAAGGTAGCTTTTGCTAATGCGCTTGGTTTCCAATTTGAAATAGACGAAATTATAGAGCACTCAGATCATACTAGTGCTCTTGTGCTGGCTCATCAAGGAGCAGGATCCAAAGAACTATTATCCTCACTCATCCAACATGTTGAGGTTATTTCGTTTAATGAAAAGCTCCCATCAATGAACGATATTTTCATTGATCTAGTTGGACGTTCTCAAAGTGATTCCATCAAACAATGAGCTCAAATAAAATTGGATTAATAATTAGACGAGAGTATTTTACTAGAGTCAGAAAGAAGTCATTTATAATAATGAGTCTTCTAGGACCACTAATAATGGCAGGGGTTTTAACCTTTGCCATGTGGACCAGCATAGAGGAGAGTGACGACCAAAAGATATTAGTCATAGATGATAACTATCCTTTTTTTGAAAAGCTTCACGGGTCCGACAAGCTCTCGTATAGTATCATGGATATCTCTTTACCCAAAGGCGAGGCATTGCTAGAAGTATCTGATTACACCGCGCTGCTTTACTTGCCTGAAAACATTCTTCAAAGTAAATCTGGACAACTCATCTTTAAAAAACAACCTTCTATAAAAGTTCAAAGACAAATTGAAGAAACGGTTCAGCAATACCTAGAAATTAGCAAGCTCAAAGAGTTTGATATAACCGAAGGAGATTATAATCGACTAAAAGCTCCCTTTAACTTACTCACTTTTCAATTCAAGGGTGTAGGAGCAGAAGCTGAAGAAACAAACATGCTTCCAGCAATTGTAGGACTTGTCTTTGGCATCTTGATTTACTTTTTCATTTTCATGTATAGTGTGCAAGTCATGCGCGGAGTTATCGAAGAGAAGACAAATCGTATAATCGAGGTAATGATAAGTTCTGTAAAGCCATTTCAATTAATGATGGGCAAAATTATAGGCGTGGGTGCTGTTGGGCTTACGCAATTTGCTTTGTGGATATTATTGACTCTTGTCCTTGCGTTAGGTGGTCAATTCCTTGTCCTCGGAGATAAATATGACGCTGCACAAGTCAAAACTCCTATGACAGATATGGTTCAACAACAAGTTGACCAAGAACAGTCACTGAACCTCACAAGACTGAGTCAAAAAGACAATCTTTTCAATAAGATTCGCAGGATCAACTTTCCAGTAATGATTGCTGTTTTCATGTTTTATTTTCTTGGTGGCTACCTATTATACAGTGCCCTTATGGCAGCTGTCGGATCTGCCGTTGACAATGATACAGACACACAGCAATTCATTTTTCCAATAACCTTCCCTCTACTTTTGGCTTATATATTATCGTTCAATGTTTTTGAAAACCCATCGAGTGATATGGCTATTTGGCTTAGCATCATACCGCTAACATCGCCAGTAATTATGATGATACGTGTGGCTATTGGAATTGAATCTGCTGATATGTGGCAAGTTTATTTATCAATGGCTCTTTTAGTTGGATCTTTTATTGGAGCAGTGTGGATGTCAGGAAAAATATACAGAGTAGGAATTTTAATGTATGGCAAGAAGCCTTCGTTAAAAGAAATTTTTAAATGGTTAAAATATTAACGCGATGCCTAAAATTTTAATTATTGATGATGAGAGATCCATCCGCTCTACTTTAAGAGACATTCTAGAATATGAAAAAATAGAGGTTGACGAAGCTGAAGATGGCCGAATTGGAATTGATAAATTCCAGAAAAGTCTATATGACATCGTTCTATGTGATATAAAAATGCCTGGAATGGACGGCATTGAAGTCTTAGTTAAAATTCAAGGCATAAATCCAGATGTTCCAGTAATCATGATAAGTGGACATGGGAATATTGAAACGGCCGTGGAATCTCTTAAAAAAGGCGCATACGATTACATCTCTAAACCACCTGATTTAAACCGTCTTTTAGTTTCAATTCGAAACGCTTTGGATAGAAAAGACCTGATCAAGGAAACTCGCGCACTAAAGAAAAAAGCAGGTGTAAAAGTTGAATCTCCAATTATAGGAAGTTCCAAACCAATCGAAGAGGTTAGACATATGATTGAAAAGGTTGCCCCAACAGATGCACGTGTTTTGATTACTGGGCCAAATGGTGTGGGTAAAGAATTAGTAGCAAGTCAACTGCACAAAAAGAGTGAGAGGAATAAAGGGCCTTTTATTGAAGTAAACTGCGCTGCAATACCGTCAGAACTGATCGAAAGCGAACTCTTTGGTCATGAAAAAGGTGCATTTACTTCGGCCATTAAACAGCGAATTGGAAAATTTGAACAAGCGTCAGGAGGCACACTTTTTTTAGATGAGATAGGCGATATGAGTTTAAGTGCTCAAGCGAAAGTTCTTCGAGCGTTGCAAGAAAACACTATAACAAGAGTTGGTGGTGATAAAGAAATAAAAGTGTCTCCAAGAGTTATTGCGGCTACCAATAAAAATTTAAAAGAGGAGATAAGTAACGGTAACTTTCGAGAAGACCTCTATCATAGACTTTCTGTGATCATCATTGAAGTCCCATCATTAAATGACCGAAGAGACGACATCCCCATTCTTATCCATTACTTCTTAGAGCAAATTTCAACTGAAACGGGCAATCCTATTTATAAGATTGAGCAAGAAGCAACAAAGTATTTAACTGGAATTGATTGGTCTGGTAATATCAGACAGTTGAGAAATACTATTGAACGATTGACCATTATGGCTGAAGATAAAATTGACCTTTCAACTACAAAAAAGTTCACATAAATCAGCTTTTGAATTCCTTTCTTCAAATCGAAGTAATTTGTCAAAAACGCCTTTTTATCCCCCTTTTTAAAATTGGCCGTCATTCATTAAATAATATGAATTACCCAGTAAAAGAGAAGTGATGGGCAAATCCTATAAAGGAATCAAAAAGGACTTCTCCACTGAGAGAAGTCCTTTTTTTATGATAAAAACATACACTCCACGAATAAGCTCGAACGATCTATTTAATCGACTAACATGTTATTTTTTTCGACTAATGGTCTTTTGGACAATAATTTTATTATTTTAGCCTAAATAATTTAGCATTTGCATTATGGAATCAATTATAAACTCTTTCATCGAAACATTCCCCTTCCTTGGATCCTTCGGTCCTGGTGTGCTTATCCCACTTGGATGTTTTGCATTGGTTGGAATTCTTGCTCAATGGTCATTATACGACAAATGTGGATTACCTGGAATTGACTGCATCATTCCAGTTAAGAATGTTATCTCCTTTTTGAAAATAGTGGGAAGACCTGGTTCTCACAGTCTATTAGTTATGATTCCACCACCCGTAATTATTCTGAGTCTTGTCTATGTTGAAGACACAATGATAGCGTATAGCATTGCCGGAATACTTGGTGGAATTTGGTTGGTCTTTATGATGAAAGTTTATGTGGAGCTTTGTCAAAGCTTCGGTCATCACAAACTCCTTGATTATGCTTTGGTAATAATATTCAATGGATTTTACGTTCTTCACTTAGGGCTCTCCTATTCTGAAAAATACAAAGGTCCTGTTTATGGTAAAAAAGAAAAGAGTGATCAGCTTAAGGGTCAACTCGCCTGATTAAGTTAAAGATTCAGCACGGTCAAGGGCTCTTTGGAGCCCTTTGCTATTTTTACCCCCTGCCATCGCTAAGAATTTCTGTCCTCCTCCACCTCCATCAATTTCTGAAGCAATTTCTCGAACCATTTTCGAAGCGTCTAGATTTTCGCGTTCGGCAAGTTCTTTGCTGATTCCAACAATTAGATAAGGCTTAGATTCATATTCACCAGCTAGAACAACCATCAAATCTTTAACCTCTAGCGTTAAGCTATAAACGGTATCCTTAGCCGCCTTTCCATCTATTCCTTTAAGTAACTGAATGAGCATCTTCCTGTCACCTTTTACTTGAATAGCGTTCAGCAAACTATCTCTTAATCTGCTCTTTTCAACTTGCTCAAAGTTTTCAATAAGTTTTTGAGCTGCTTTGTAATCGGTTTGAAGTTTTTGAATGGATGCCAATAGCTGTTTAGGCCGACCCATTTCATCGTTGATTTTCTCGATAAGGTCAATCGAATTTGAAATATAAGTAGTGTATGCTCTTCCAGTAAGTGCCTCTACCCTCCTGACCCCGCTAGCCACACTAGATTCCGAAATAATCTTAAACCCACCGATTTCTGAAGTTGAGTCTACATGAATACCTCCACAAAGCTCCACTGAATCGCCAAATTTGACAACACGAACTTCATTTCCATACTTCTCACCAAATAAGGCCATTGCCCCCATTTCCTTGGCTTCATTGATTGGCATTTTCCTCCATTCTTGAAGTTCTACTTGACTTTCGATCTGATCCCGCACTAAGGTTTCAATTTCCTTGATTTGATCCTCAGATATTCTCTCGAAATGTGAAAAGTCAAATCTCAATTTATCAGGTGAAACCAATGAACCTTTTTGCTCAACATGAGCACCAAGAATAGATCGGAGGGCAAAATGCAATAAGTGCGTAGAGGAGTGATTCTTCTTGATATCTGTTCTTCTTGAAACATTTACTGACGCTTCGACATCTGCCGATATGTTTTTCACCATTTCAGAGATAAAATGGATTATCTCATTATTCTCCTTTTTTGTATCAACTACTTGTATTTCTTGACCATCAACAAGCAGCTTACCTGTATCACCCACTTGACCGCCACTCTCGGCATAGAATGGAGTTTCAACCAGCACAATCTGAACAACCTCCTTGCCTTTGACCGTAGCTGATCGATATTTCGCAATCTTGGTCGTACAGGATAATTGATCATAACCTAAAAACGAACTATTAGCACCTTCATTTAACACTGTCCAATCACCAAATGAAGTTTTAGTCGCACTTCTTGATCGATTCTTTTGTGTTTCTAGCGCCTCAGAAAAACCTTTCATATCAACCTTCCAATTATTCTCTGAAGCAATAAGGTTGGTTAAATCAATCGGAAATCCATACGTATCGTATAACTCGAACGCAACATCCCCTGAAATAATTTTTTCTCCTTCACTCTGAAAAATAACGTTCAATTTTTCCAGTCCTTTTTCAAGTGTCGATAAAAAGGAAATCTCTTCCTCACGCACCACTTTGGTCAACAATTCCCTATTTCTAGTTAATTCAGGGAAATCAGCCCCCATTTCTTCAATCAACTTTATGACCACTTTATTAATGAACGGTTCCTTCATATTAAGTTGGCTGAACCCATATCTAATGGCCCTTCTCAATACTCTCCGAATAACATATCCCGCACCTGTATTCGATGGCAATTGACCATCCGCAATACAAAAACTAACAGCTCTAACATGGTCAGCGATAACTCTAAAAGCAACGTCAGAAAGATCCGCACTTCCTTTATAATCTATTCCAGACTCTTCTTCAATACTCTTAATTAACGCAACGAAAATGTCAGTATCATAATTAGATGAAACCCCTTGAAGAACGCGAACAAGACGCTCAAGTCCCATTCCTGTATCAATATGTTTGTCCTTGAGTGTTTCAAGTTTGCCATTCTCAAGCCTATTGAATTGCATGAACACCAAATTCCAGACCTCAATAACCTCTGGATCATCCATATTCACAAGTGTCCTTCCATCAACCTTTTTGCGCTGCTCTTCGGAGCGCAAATCCACATGAATTTCAGAGCAGGGTCCGCATGGGCCTGTTTCGCCCATCTCCCAAAAATTTTCTTTTCTTCCAAATTTCAATATTCTTTCTGAAGGAATATGTTTAAGCCAAAGTTGTTCTGCTTCATTATCTACCTCAACGCCTAATTCTTCATCACCCGCAAAAATGGAGACATATAGACGATCTTTATCAAGTCCATACACATCCACGAGTAATTCCCAAGCGTAATTTATTGCATCCCTTTTAAAATAGTCGCCAAATGACCAGTTTCCGAGCATCTCGAACATCGTATGATGGTAATGATCTCGACCGACCTCTTCCAGGTCATTGTGTTTTCCCGAAACACGCAAACATTTTTGAGTGTCAGCTATACGCGGATACTGTGTTTCCTCATTACCAACAAAAATGCTCTTGAACTGATTCATACCAGCATTAGTGAACATAAGCGTTGGGTCGTCTTTGATAACGATCGGAGCGGAATCAACAATATGATGCCCCTTTTCCTTAAAATACTCCTGAAACCTTGATCGCACTTTACGCGTAGTCCACTCCATAATCTGTTAATTTCGCTGAAATTCCGTTTATTAAAGGATGCAAAAGTAGCTGTTGTCCTATTTTCGCAATCTAAAAATTAAAATTTGGCTAAAGTCCGATATCAATATAACGAAAGCTCTCTCAGTTATGAGAAGGTTAAAGTAACTACTTTAAGGAGGTTCTTTAATATTCTATGGTTTATGATGGCATCGTTATTTTTTGGTGGACTTTTCTACGTTGGATTTAATTTAGTGTATGATTCTCCAAAGGAAAAGCAATTGATTGCTGAAAAAGAGGAGCTCTTGCTGCAATATGAACTTCTTAACAACAAGCTCGATCAGACAAGTGTTATACTTGCGGACTTAGAAAACAGAGATGACAATATATACAGAACTATATTCGAAGCCGAACCCATACCAGACAACTTAAGGAAAGCGGGTATTGGCGGTGTGAATCGCTATAAAAATCTTGAAAAATTCAAAGGTGATGCTGACATCGTGATTAGTACCACGAAGAAGTTAGATCGACTTTCCAAGCAACTCTATATACAATCAAAATCATTTGATGAGATATATGAATTAGCAAAACAGAAGGAAGAACTATTAGCCAGTATTCCGGCTATTCAGCCTGTTTCTAACAAAAATTTGACTAGAATGGCAAGTGGATATGGGATGAGAATAGATCCTCACTATAAAACACCTGCATTTCATGAAGGAATGGATTTTACAGCGCCAACAGGAACTCCAATTTACGCGACAGGTAATGGAACAGTGACACGCTCAGATAATGGCTCTAGAGGATATGGAAACCATGTGAGAATTGACCATGGTTTTGGATATCTAACCCTGTATGGTCACATGAGCGAAATTGCCGTTAAGCAAGGACAAAATGTAATTAGAGGTGAAATCATTGGATATGTTGGTAATACTGGAAAGTCCAGTGGTCCTCATTTGCACTATGAGGTCCATAAAAATGACAGACCGATTAATCCAATAAACTTTTACTTTAGTGACTTAAGTCCTGAAGAGTATGATTTGATGATCCAGCTTTCTTCTCAGGAAAATCAATCATTTGACTAAATTACTGCACTATGCCTGTTAAAGAAAGAGAGTCTTTTAAGTTGTATTATTCTATTGGTGAAGTTGCTGAAATGCTTGATGTAAACGCCTCTCTATTGCGTTTTTGGGAAAAAGAATTTGATATCATCAAACCTCAAAAAAACGCAAAGGGAAATCGTATTTACAAAGATCAGGATGTCAAAAATTTAAAATTGATTCACCATTTGGTTAAGCAAAGAGGCTTTACTCTTGATGGTGCAAAAAAGAAGATCAAGGATCAACATAAGGCACTCCTAGAAAAATCAGAAATGATTGAATCTTTGAATCATGTCAAAGACATGCTTCTAGAATTGAAGGATTCGCTCTAGAAGTTCTTTCTTCCCAAAAGGTAGTTCTGAACATAATCAGACACACCATCCTCCAAGGCTGTGAATGGTTTTGAGTATCCTACGGATATTAGCTTGGCCATATTCGCTTCCGTAAAATATTGATACTTATCTCTGATATCCTCTGGAGTATCCATAAAGGAGATTTTCTCTTCTTTATCCAATGACCTGAAAACGCTTTTGGTCAAATCTAAAAAGGTTCGCGCAGTGCCTGAACCCAGATTATAAAGTCCATTCTTTGGCTTTCTGTCAAATAAAAACTGAATCACGCTAACCACATCTTTCACATATACAAAGTCTCTCAGCTGCTCACCGTTTCTGTAATTAGGATTATGAGATCTAAATAAGCGCATTTCACCTTTGTCTTGAATCTGATTGAAGGCATGAAAAATCACAGAAGCCATTCTAGCTTTATGAAACTCATTCGGTCCATAAACATTGAAAAACTTCAGTCCATACCAGTGTTGTGGTGACTTATCTTGTTTCAATGCCCAGATATCAAACTCGTTTTTCGAAACGCCATAGGGGTTTAATGGTTGAAGGCGCTCAACCACCTCATGGTTATCGTCATATCCAAAGTCACCATTACCATAAGTCGCTGCAGATGAGGCATAAATTAATACTGTATCATTTTTGGCACAATAGCTCCACACCTTCTTTGTGTAGTCCAAGTTAAGTTCTTCTAGAATAGAATAATCAAACTCTGTAGTATCCGTTCGAGCGCCAATATGAAAAATAGCGTCAATGCTTTGACCTTCACTCAGCCATTCAAAAAACATATTTCGATCCAATTGCATCATTCCTTGCAATGCTTGGAGGTTTGATTCCTTTTCTGGTCTAGAAAAATCATCAACTAAAACAATTTCCCCATTGTATAAAGACTTCATGGTTTTAGCTAGTACACTTCCGATAAAGCCTGCTGCGCCTGTTATTACAATCATTTTAATTTTCGATTAATCAACAAATGTACTCAATCACCTTTGCGACTTATCTTTGCCGCCAATTTTGAAAGATGTCAAAACTGATTTACATAACGCGCAGGGAAAGATTTTCTGCAGCTCACAAATTATCGAAGAGCGACTGGAGCGAAGAAAAGAACTACGAAGTCTTCGGGAAATGCGCAAATCCGAATTGGCATGGTCATAATTACGACCTATACGTAACCGTAAAAGGAGAAGTAAAACCAGAAACTGGCTTTGTTATGGACCTGAAGGTTTTAAGTGACTTGATCAATGAACTTGTGATAGATCACCTAGATCATAAGAACGTCAATCTCGATACACCATTCATGAAAGATGTCATGGCTTCTACAGAAAACATCTGTATTGCCATATGGGAACAACTCGCTGATGCCATTGAAAAGCATGGTGCGACCTTGCATTATCTGAAACTTCAAGAAACCGAAAACAACTTCGTAGAATATTATGGATGATCATTCAAACGATACTTTAGGGTTCGAGCGAAAAGACACTTACAACGAAGCTGACTTGAAGGCCTTGGAGGAAAGCTTTGAAGGAATTATTAAGCATGTCGGTGAAGACGTTTCGAGAGAAGGATTGCTTAAAACTCCAGAAAGAGCAGCTAAAGCCATGCAATTCATTACTCAAGGGTATGAGCAAGATGCTTCAGCAATTTTAAAATCTGCCCTATTTGAAGAAGAGCATCAACAAATGGTTCTCGTAAAGGATATTGAGATGTATTCACTTTGTGAGCATCATATGCTTCCCTTTTTCGGAAAGGCACATATTGCATATATACCGAATGGCAAAATTGTGGGATTGAGTAAACTACCAAGAGTAGTAGATGTATTTGCACGCAGACTTCAAGTGCAAGAGCGTCTTACTCATCAGATAAGAGATTGTATTCAAGAAGCACTTAATCCATCTGGTGTTGCTGTTGTAATCGAAGCTCGACACATGTGTATGCAAATGCGCGGAGTACAAAAACAAAACTCAGTAACCACGACATCGGCATTCACGGGTGAGTTTCTAAAAGATTCAACTCGTAAAGAATTCATCAGTTTAATTTCAGTAAAACTTAGCTAAAAATGAAACCCGCATACTTATTTCCAGGACAAGGAGCCCAATTTTCAGGTATGGGTAAAGAGTTATATGAAACTAATAGTGAAGCGAAGAAGCTTTTTGATAAAGCCAATGAAATATTAGGTTTCGAGATCACAAAAATCATGTTCGAAGGGACAGATGAAGAACTAAAGCAAACAAAGGTTACTCAGCCAGCTGTGTTTTTGCATTCAGTAGTATTAGCGAGCACGATTGAAAACTTCAAACCTGACATGGTTGCTGGCCATAGTTTAGGAGAACTTTCAGCCTTGGTCGCGAACAAAACGTTGAGCTTTGAAGATGGATTGAACTTAGTCCATAAGCGAGCACTAGCCATGCAAAAAGCATGCGAAATGAATCCATCTACAATGGCCGCCATTCTTGGTCTTGAAGATAGTATTGTAGAAGAAACTTGCTCATCGATAAATGGCGTAGTCGTTGCAGCGAATTATAACTGCCCTGGTCAATTAGTGATCAGTGGAAGCAATGAAGCCGTAGAAGCTGCATGCGAAGCATTGAAAGAAAAAGGCGCGAAACGAGCATTATTATTACCTGTAGGAGGTGCTTTTCATTCACCGCTAATGGAACCAGCAAGAGCTGAACTTCAAGCAGCCATAGAAAATACTGAATTCAGCACACCAACCTGCCCCGTGTATCAAAATGTAACAGCGAGGGCAGTTTCAAACCCATCAGAGATCAAACAGAATCTAATCGCACAGCTTACGGCACCGGTTCGATGGACTCAAAGTGTAGAGCAAATGGTGAAAGACGGAGGCACGCATTTCATTGAAGTTGGCCCAGGAAAAGTACTGTCAGGATTAGTGAAGAAAATTCACCGAGAAGCTGAGGTTAATCAAGCTTAAAGCTTAGCATTTAATAACTGACCCGAATGAATCAATTGATGAAGTAGCTGGTGTTTACACGCCTGCTTCATTAATCCAACATGTCTGATGTGGTGACAGTCAGAACCTAACAAACCGATCAGTTGCGCATCAATCAGTTTTTTTGATATTGCTTTTACCTCTGGGGAATAATGGCCAGTAACCGAATTAATATTTAATTGAAGGATCACTCCTTTGTCAAATATTTGCTGGTATTTATCAAACTGCATATGCCAAAATGCATATCGCTCAGGATGAGCAAGTACTGGTTTATATCCCGCCAATTGCATTTCAAAAACCACCTCCGCCAAATTTGGTGGCTCACTTAAAAATGGCAATTCGAAAAGCACATAATTATCACCAAAAGTAAGTAGCTCTTTGGCTTTAATTTTACCCATTAGGTCAGCATCTAAATAATACTCTGCCGCGCAATCAATTTCAATTTCTATGCCTTCTGCTTCTGCGGCTTTTCGCAAACCATCTCGGCCAGAAATAATTATTTCAGGAGTATTGCGATAATAATCACTCATCACGTGAGGAGTGGTAATGACCTTACTAAAGCCTAAAGCTTTCATCTCACGCAGTAATTCCAATGATTCTTCCATGTTTTGCGCACCGTCATCGATTCCCGGTATAAAATGAGAATGAATGTCTACTCGCAGCACCGACAGATCAACAGGATCTATCAGCTTTTCTGACTTTCTAAATATCTGAGCTATCTTTCCGATCATTGCATGCAAATGTATGCTCATAAATCAACGATTTACGGACAAATGAAAACTGTTCTTGGCTTTTTAACTATCCTTCACATCCTATTGTTGGCCGCTTGTTCCCAAGGCACTCCTCCAAATCATCAAAATCCAATCGAGCGCCCAAGTTCAAAAGAGGTAGAGGAGAAAACAATTATCAAAAAAGAAAAAAGGCTAAAAAAGCCTAACACTGAGAATGTAAAGCAGTTCTTCTTGGAATATGCAGAGAATAATCCATCGAGCACCGTACGTTTAAAAACTCGCTTAGGCGATATTGACATCAAGCTTTATGATGACACTCCCATTCACAAGGGAAACTTCCTCTATAATATCAATGAGGAATTGTACCATCAGACAATCTTTTATCGTGTGGTTCCAGATTTCATGATTCAAGGTGGCAACTCGGATAATGATCAAACCTTGGAGAAAAGAGAAAAAGAAGCGGCATATTATATACCTAATGAATGTAAACTTGAGCATATTCATAAAAGAGGTGCGGTATCTATGGCAATGAGTTATGATGACAACCCTGAAAAAAAATCAGCACAATACAGTTATTATATCGTGCTCGGGACGCCTCTCAATGAAGGCGGATTGGATGCTGTGGAGGAGGAATATGGAATCGAAATTTCGGAAAATAGTCGTGAAATCTATTCAAGTATTGGGGGAACGCCTCATCTTGATGGCGTACATACAGTATTTGGAGAAGTAATTAAAGGACTGGATATCGTTGAGGCCATTTCAAATGAAAAACGTGACTCCGGTGATTGGCCTATCAATGATGTTGTGATCGAATGCGAAGTTCTAGACTAAGCCTTACTTGCACTTAAACTTGCCTGCAGGTGGTCTTTTGTGATAACCCGAAGAGGACGCGCAACTCGCGATTAAAAATGAGAGTAGCATTAGCATTGCTCCCATTTTGAGGCACCTCTTAATATTAAACTGGACGTTCATTACTTCAAAATTAATTCTTTCGCAACTTATGCTAATCGCAATTACAACTTATAGATAATCGAATTTTCACACTAGGTCCAAACAAAGCTTTGATGGTATGTTGGTGAACTTCATTCATTTGAATACCACGCAAATCTATTTCATTCAAGTGCTCTAAATTAGAGATTCGAGAAGGCAAATAATAAATATTGTTACTCCAAAGCTCTAAATTAGTCAGGTATTCCAAATCACCTATACGCTCAGTTACATGATAAATTTCATTATTTCCCAACATCAACTTTTTTAACGATAGAAGGTCACCAATAGAGCTTTGAAGAGAATCAAGATTGTTACCTGTGAGGTCCAATTCTTCCAAATTTGCCAAAGCACTTAAATTTTTTGGCAGGCTTTCAATCTTATTATGACTTAAGTCCAGTACTCTTAAGTTTCGAAACATCATAAGTTCATTCGGCCACTCCTTATACTTTTCTCTTTTCAGGATGAGAATTTCCACATCATCAGGGCTTAACAGTGCTTCTTCTAGGTCATCAAAATTCACTTTCACTTCTTGAGCATCCACAATCACAATGGACATGGTTAAAGTCATTGCAATTAGAATAACTCTAAGCATTGAGCGCTTGTATTTTATCTACCTCCATCTGACTTATTAATTCACTCACATCACTAAAACGCCTCTCTGCCCTTAAATATTTTAAAATGGAAACCCTAACTTGTTGACCATAGATATCACCACTAAAATCGAAAATGTGAATTTCGATGGTTTTGGCAGCGTCTCCTTCAAATGTTGGATTATGACCAATATTCATCATCGCCTTGTATCTAACCCCGTTAAGTTTCACTTCAACAGCATACACTCCATTGCAAGGAATAAGCTTCGTATCATCAAAGTTGGACAGGTTTGCCGTTGGAAAACCTAATCCCTTTCCTCTCTTCTTGCCGTGAATCACCTCACCTTCAAAAGAATATTGATATCCTAAAAATGATGTCGCCAATTCAATATCACCCTGATCTAAAGCCATTCTCACTTTGGTTGAGCTCACATTAACGTCATCAATATCTTTTGCTGAAATCTCTGTTACTTTAAAATCATATAAAGGAGCCATTTCTCTCAATTGATCAATACCCCCCTCCCTATTTCGACCAAAATGATGATCGTAGCCAATCACCATGTGTTTCATATTCAATCCATTCACCAGTAAATCGCGTATATATTCAACTGCATTGTATCGAGAGAATTCCTTTGAGAAAGGATGAATTATTACATCATCTATACCTGCCCTCTCGAACAGTTCAAGTTTTTCATCCATGGTCGTTAAGAGTCGCAGACCGTGATCGTCAGGAAAAAGAACTTTTCTAGGGTGCGGATAAAATGTAAGCATCGCACTTTTTCGCTCTTCTTCTCTAGCAATGGAATTGAGTCGATCTATGATTTTTATATGCCCAACATGCACACCATCAAACGTACCTGTTGTTAAACACGTTTCTGTAGCACTATCATAAGACTCAATACCTCTAAATACTCTCAATTTATTAACGCGTATATATTTCCTAACTATTTGATTTACTGATACTTAATTCAGTTCTTAACGATCTACAAATGTATACAATTAAAAAAATGAATATAGGGGTCTTGATACAAATTGAAATACATAGATTTGCACCCGTTTTAAGGACGACAAGAAACTTTACGTAACTATCTAAAATTCAGCATAAATGGCTGTGAGAAAAGGAAAAATTATACAGGTGATCGGACCTGTGATTGATGTGCGATTCAGCGTTGGAGATGATGATCTTCCAAACATTCTAGACGCACTAGAGGTAACTAAAGGAACTGGTGAACTGGTAGTTCTCGAGTGTCAGCAACATATTGGTGAGGACACTGTAAGAACGATCGCGATGGATTCCTCTGAGGGATTAACCCGAGGCATGGAAGTCACTGCAACTGGTCAACAGATCACAATGCCCATTGGTGATCAAATAAAAGGTAGAACCTTTAACGTCATTGGCGAAGCCATTGATGGTATCCATAGTGTTGATCAAACAGGTGGACGTCCAATCCACGCTGAAGCTCCAAGATTTGAGGATCTTTCTACAGCATCTGAAATTCTCTTCACCGGTATTAAGGTTATCGACTTAATCGAACCTTATGCTAAAGGTGGTAAGATTGGTTTATTCGGTGGTGCAGGTGTTGGTAAAACAGTACTCATCCAAGAATTGATCAACAACATTGCCAAAGGATATGATGGCTACTCAGTTTTTGCTGGTGTTGGTGAAAGAACTCGTGAGGGAAATGACCTTCTTAGAGAAATGCTTGAATCAGGTATTGTTAAGTATGGTGATGATTTCATGCACTCTATGGAAAATGGTGGCTGGGATCTAAGCAAGATTGATGATGCTGCCTTGAAAGAGTCAAAAGCAACATTTGTATTTGGTCAAATGAATGAGCCTCCTGGGGCACGAGCTCGTGTTGCTCTTACAGGACTGACAGCTGCTGAATATTTCCGTGATGGAGATGAAGAAAGTGGTGGACGTGATATCTTGTTTTTCGTAGACAACATTTTCCGTTTCACGCAAGCAGGATCTGAAGTGTCGGCACTTCTAGGCCGGATGCCTTCTGCGGTAGGTTATCAGCCAACATTAGCATCTGAAATGGGTGAAATGCAAGAGCGTATTACTTCTACTAAGAGAGGTTCAATTACATCTGTTCAGGCAGTATATGTTCCTGCGGATGACTTGACTGACCCTGCTCCTGCTACAACCTTTGCTCACCTTGATGCTACGACAGTATTAAGTAGAAAGATTGCTGAATTAGGAATCTACCCAGCGGTTGATCCATTGGATTCGACTTCAAGAATTTTGACAGTAGATATCGTTGGCGAAGAACATTACAACACTGCTCAAAGAGTGAAAGAAATTCTTCAAAGAATGAAAGAACTTCAAGACATCATTGCCATCTTAGGTATGGATGAATTGAGCGAAGAGGATAAATTGGTTGTTCACAGAGCACGTAGAATTCAGAGATTTTTATCTCAACCCTTCCACGTAGCTGAGCAGTTTACAGGTTTGAAAGGAGTATTCGTTCCAATCGAAGAAACAATCAAAGGATTCAACATGATTCTTGAAGGAGCAGTTGACCAGTACCCTGAAGCAGCGTTCAACTTGAAAGGATCAATTGAAGAAGTAATCGAGGCAGGTAAGAAAATGCTTGCTGAATCAAACGATTAAGAATGACACTAGAAATTCTATCTCCAGAAAAACTAATTTTTAAAGGGGTTGCTGAATCAATTCAGCTTCCTGGTAAAGACGGTTCGTTTGGTATTCTAGAAAACCACGCGCCTATAATCGCCACTCTTAAAAAGGGGGTAGTGAAGGTATCCAATGAAGGGCAAGAAACTGAATTTGAAATCAAGGGTGGTGTTGTAGAAGTTGTGAAAAATAAAGTGATTGTTCTTTCAGATTAATCAAACACTTCTCAGAAATAAAAAAAGGCTTCCATTAGGAGGCCTTTTTCATTTATAAAAAATATCGTAAAAAAAGACCTCAAAAGAGGTCTTAAGTTTTGTTTTGGCACTGTTTAATTAAAATAATCCGTGTAATTCAGCGTCAATCTTTTGAATAATCTCCCCAAGATCTTCTGGACTATCAATAAAGTTATTGTTATCTACATCAATAATCAAAAGCTTCCCTTTGTCATACGTTGAGATCCAAGCTTCATATCGTTCATTCAATCTCTTTAGGTAATCCAACCTGATAGCTTCTTCGTATTCACGTCCTCTGCTTTGGATTTGACTCACCAAACGTGGAACACTTGCTCGCAAGTATATCAACAAGTCAGGAGCTTGAACAAATTTGTCTAGAAGATTGAAAAGCGAAAAGTAAGTTTCAAAATCTCGCGTAGTCATCAAACCCATTGAGTGCAGGTTTGGAGCGAAGATGTAAGCATCTTCATATATTGTGCGGTCTTGAATCACATTCTTCTTTCCTTGTCTTATATCCATTACTTGATTGAAGCGATTATTCACATAATAGATCTGCATATTAAATGACCATCGTTGCATTTCAGCATAGAAGTCATTGATATATGGATTTCCATCAACATCTTCATAATGCATCTCCCAATTATAGTGCTTGCCTAACAAGCCCGTTAACGTGGTTTTACCAGAACCAATATTACCCGAAACGGCAACGTGTAAATTACTTTTCTTATCCTCCATATTTTCTAACGATAACTTCGTTTTCCCTGATCTTCAATGAAATCTCTTTGGGGTTACGAATTAAGATAAACCCAATGAAAATAAAAAGCCTTATTCCTTCGGCTTATAAATAATTATGCCTTTTGACGTAGCGAAACAAATCATATTCCGATTCATTGCAAAAGGAGAAGTGATAGAACGCTCCAATTGAACTGTTTCTTCTGCCTGATCAATCAGGTTAAATCCGAACAATTTTCCACCTCGTTCGAAAAATAATCTTTGATCACTAATATGCAGTTCGCTGATTTCCTTTATTGGGATACGCTTGATATAATTACCATAAACATCAAACACATAAATCCCATTTCTTGGATCGGTAAGGTACACTTTGTTATCTACTTCGAGCATATCTGTTGGGTAAAACTCTACGCGTAATAATTGAGCAATATTAAGGGATTCACGTTCCTTTTTAAAATATTGATCAAAGCGTATTAGCTTGAAATTAATAGGGTCGTAAAGCCAAAAACCATTGCTGTGCGATGTAGCCGCTAAACTTATCTGCTCATACCCTTCATTGAAAAGATTAATCTCTTGCCTTAACTCCCCCAACCTAGAATCTAAAAAAATCAACCGCATTTGATCTTCTGAAAACAAAATCAATTTCATTGGGTTGGTAACATCCAACTTCACCTCTTCACCGATAAGTTTATTGCTATATCGAGTCAGAAGCTTACCCTGAGAATCATACTTAACTATTTCACCATTCCTTATACCGTAAATACTATTAAGCTGATCAACTTTGACCTTAGAAACTGGATTCTCTAATAGCTTGGTTTGCTGCCAGCTTGCCTCCTGAGCATTGGAAATACCAATGAATAGGAAGACCAAAATGAAGAACAAGCCGATTTTATGCATGCTTAAATTTTATTATTTCATCGATATACTCACGATCATTGGACAGCCTCGGAACCTTATGCTGCCCCCCTAGCTTCCCTTTATCCTTCATCCAACGATAAAATGTTCCGCTTGGTACTGTATTAATAACTGGCAATCTTAGCACCTTGTCGTGATATCGCTTTGCCTCATAATCACTATTAACATTCTTGAGCGCGTTATCTAACATTTCGGCAAAATAACCAAGATCATTCGGTTCCTTATCAAACTCAACTAGCCATTCATGCGCTCCAGCTCCGTTTTCATCCATGTATCTGGGAGCCGCAGAATATTCCTTGACAATAGCGCCAGATTTATGACTTGCAATGCTTATTGCTTGCTCAGCATTCTCAACTATCAACTCTTCACCAAAAGCATTGATGTAATGCTTAGTGCGGCCGCTTACTCTAATTCGATATGGACTTAAGGTTGTAAACTGAACTGTGTCACCGATTAAATACCTCCACAAACCACCATTGGTAGATATTACGAGGGCATAGTTCACCCCGAGTTCAACCTGATCAAGTTGCAACGTCCTTGGTCGCTCCTTCCCGCTTTCACTTAATGGCATGAATTCGTAAAAAATTCCATAATCAAGCATCAAAAGAAGATCATCTCTCGAAGTATCATCTTGGATTCCAAAAAATCCTTCAGACGCATTGTACGTTTCAGAATAATTCAATTTTCGTTGGTCTCCAATGATTTGCTTAAATCGATCTTTATAAGGTGCGAAATTCACACCGCCATGCACATACCACTCCAAATTAGGCCAAACATCCATGATGTTTTGCTTCCCTGTTTTTTCTAAAACCCGTTCAAGTAAAACAATCATCCAACTTGGCACGCCAGAAATATTGGTAATATCTTGCGGAATAGTAATCTCCACAATTTGCTCAATCTTCTCTTCCCACGAAGGGTTCAATGCGACATCAACGTCAGGTGTCCGATGCAACTGCGCCCAAAAAGGGAGGTTTTTAATGATTATCGCAGATAAATCACCATAATAAATCTCATCATTCAAGGGAACAAAGTTTGAGCTACCGCCCATTACGAGTCCTTTTCCTGCCATCAATCTTGATTCAGGAAACTCATTGTAATAGAGTGAAATCAGATCTTTCCCTCCTTTATAATGACACTCCTCAAGGGACTCTTCACTTAAGGGTATAAACTTACTTTTTGAATTTGTTGTACCACTTGACTTAGCAAACATCTTGATCGGAGTTGGCCAAAGGATTCCTTGTTCACCTTTTAATGTTCGATCAATATCCTTTTCAATGCTCTCATATGTGCTGATGGGAACACGTTCTTTGAATAAGTCAAGACTATCGATTTCCCCGTAACCATATCTTTTCCCCCATTCTGTATCCTTCGCAGTCGCGAGAAGTTTATTCAACCATTCGCTTTGCACATCATGCGGGTATTTCATAAAGAGATCAATCTGGTGAATCCTCTTTTTAATGTACCAGCTGAATATTGAATTGATGATGCTCAAACGAACGAGGATTAAGGGTTAGATCTGATCTTAAGATTTCGAACGAAAATAGCTTTCTATGTTCTTTAACCCTAGCGCATTTAAAGTCATGTCTTTTGTAAGCCCTCCTTTCCGAGCAGCCATCACTCCATAACGCATATGATGAAAGCCTTCTTTTCTATGTGCGTCAGGGTTTATGGATATCATCACTTCCTTTTCCATGCAGTAAGGAATCCAAGTATAATCGACATCTAAACGCATAGGATTCGCATTGAGCTCTATCACAACATTATTGGTAGCGCAAGCATCAATCACCTTTTTATGATCAATTGGATAGGCTGGACGAGATAATAATAGTCTTCCCGTTGGATGACCCAATATGCTCGTAAAAGGATTTTCTATTGCACGAATCAAACGATTAGTAGCAGTTTCTTTATCCATTCGTAATACAGAATGCACCGAAGCAACAATAAAATCGAAAGATGATAATACATTACTTGGATAATCAAGGGACCCGTCCATTAGAATATCACTTTCAATCCCTTTTAGAATCTTAAATGGATTAAGCGTTTCATTTAACGCATCTATTTCCTTATGCTGCTGAATTATCCGATCCTCTTTTAAACCATTCGCATAAAAAGCAGACTTAGAATGATCGCACACTCCAAAATATTCATAACCCAAACTTTTCAAATAAGTCGCCATTTCCTCCAATGAATGCATACCATCACTATAGGTAGTATGATTATGCAAAGACCCAAGCAAATCATCATTATTTATGAGATCCGAAGCAGTGTGCTTTTTCGCCCATTCAATTGACCATGTATTATCACGCATTTCAGGTACAATTAAATCAACTTCAGCTGCTTGAAAAGCTCGAAGATGTTCCTTTGTGCACGACATTTCAAAGACAGCCTTTTCAAATTCAGTTTTAGCCACGCGATGAAAGACAATCTTCACGTTATTCTGCGATGTATCGGGTAATTCAAGAACATCATCACTAACAATAATCTGTACCTCCTCAATGATTAAATCTCGCCTCAATGCGGACCCGGTTTCTGAAACCATTGCTTCAGGATAATGGCTTTTAACCCAAGTTTTAATATCCTCAACAAGCGGCTCTATGGATGCATAAAGAAACTTGTCTTGATTCTCCATCATGAATTCAATGGAATGCTTCACTTGGGCTTGTGTTTTCTCGCCAAAGCCTTTCAAATCAACCAAGCGGTTTTCATTGCATGCATATAGCAATTCCCCCACCGTTTCTATTTCCATCTCCTGCCAAATCAACCTAACCTTACTCGGGCCAATTCCTTTGATTGCTAATATCTCTAAAAGTCCTTTTGGTGTTTTCTCAAGCCATTGGGATAAATAAGTCATATCACCTGAATCAATCAACTCGCGGACTTTAGGAACTAGATTTTTTCCGATTCCTGGAACTTTCAATAGCTCATCGTCCGACAATCCTTTTATAGGGTCAGGATATTTACCTATTTGAAAAGCTGCATTCGTATAAGAGCGTATTTTGAACTTATCTTGATTATGCAACTCCATCAGCTGCCCGACCATTTTCAATACTGAGGCTATCTCCTTATTTTCCATAATGCTTATTTGTAATTACCGCCTTAATTCCTCTTCGAAAATAGCCTTCTATAAGAGAGTAGATTTAACGAAAAAGGGCTCAAAAGAATATAAATTCCTTCGAGCCATTTAATCAATTATTCTAGTTCTAACCAGCGATCATCGAATCGCTCGTCACAGTGAGGTTTCTATTAATAAACACGGATATCATAGAGCATTCTAGATTGAATTCCTTCCATTTTTTTGATTTCATCAATTTTCTTCAACCATTTAACTTCATCACCAAGCACCCATTCAACAACTTGCGCTTTCATAGACCCACCAAAGTCTTTCATAAACTTTTCAAATGGATCAGACTTCTTAGGCAGCTCAAGAATATCGTAATCGCTAAGCTCAGCCATCTCGGCAGCATAAGCAATAGCATCTTCAAGTCCGCCAATTTCATCTACCAATCCATTTTCCAAAGCATCACCTCCAGTCCAAACCCTGCCACGACCAATTGAATCAATCATTTCATAGCTAGTACCTCGTCCATCAGCAACTTTCTGCACAAATTCAGTATAAATCTGCTCTAAATAGCCATTTAGTAATGAAATTTCAGCCTCATCAAAATCGCGGGCCAATGAACCGAAGTCAGCGTGTTTATTTGTCTTAACGCCATCAAACGTCATCCCGAGTTTATCATTAAAGAATCCTCTCAGGTTTGGTATGATCCCAAAAGCACCAATGGATCCTGTAATTGTATTCGGCATGGCGAATATTCTATCAGCATTTGCACTGATGTAATAACCTCCTGAAGCAGCAACATCGCCAAACGAAACCACAAAAGGCTTTGCTTCTCCAGCCAAAACTGTTTCTCTCCAAATCACGTCACTTGCTAAAGCACTTCCACCAGGAGAGTTTACGCGCAATACGATCGCCTTAACATCTTCATCTAAACGGGCTTCCCGAATAGCTTTTGCCAGTGTTTCTGAACCAATATTCTCTTCGTCACCTTCTCCGCTATTGATCCCTCCTATGGCATAAATAACAGCCACTTCATCTTTCAACTCCCAACTCTTATCGTCATTCTTCTTGATGTTCCTACGAGCAACTTTTGAATACTTGGCAATACTAATTGCTTCTATATCGTCATCTTCCTCTATTCCCAACTTGCCTCTAAGGTTTGATTGAATTTGGTCATAATAAACTAAGTCATCAATGAGCCCTAAACTCTTTGCGTCCTCTGGTTTCTTGATAGCCATTTCATCGGCAATACGATTAAACTCATCCACAGAAATCCCGCGAGAAGCACCTATATCAGATAGCATTTCACCCCAAACATTATCAATAATTCTTTGGATTTGAAGCTTATTGGGTTCGCTCATGTTTTCTCTATAAAAAGGCTCGACAGCACTTTTATAGATATTATCTGGTCCTTTAATAATAGTTGCATCAATTCCCAACTTATCCATTGTCCCTTTCAAAAAAGCAATTTCTGTTCTCAATCCTCTAAAATCAAGTGCACCTTCTTGAAACATATAAACCTCATCAGAAGCCGAGGCCACGTAATAAGCACCTTGCGTATATGCTTCCTCATATGCTATCACAAACTTGTTTGAGGAATCTTTGAATTGAACAATATGATCCCTTACAGTTTGCATGGTTGCCATTCCACCACTGAAATAGGCACCTCTTATCAATATTCCTTTGATATTAGAGTCCTTCGCTGCAGCATCTAAAGCCATGATAAAATCACTTAACTCTAATCCATTGCTCCCGCCCAGTCCTTCAATCTGTATATTTTCAAAAGGATTTTCGGGAGTACGCTCAACAATTGTTTTAGATAAATCAATAACTAAAACGCTATTGGATTTAACTTTAACTTCACTATCACTCTTTCCGGCCATTATTGCAGAACCTATTATACCTGCGAGTATTAACCCAGACAAGAAAATTATTAGCACAAAGCCAACCACTGTTCCAAGGGTTGATGCAAAAAAGTATTTTAGAAATTGCTTCATCATATTTGATTTTAATATTCGCAACGAATTTATTGAGGCGTTGAGATAAATACTTCGATAATTGACAAGTGGTTTAAATTCGATTTTAAAAGGAAAATGCAGTATTCGGTTTATCTTCTTCTTGGTTCCAATCTTGGAGATAGTATTTCAATTCTTGATTCGGCAACCGGCTTCATTCAAAATAGTATTGGTAAATTATCAAAAGCTTCTTCTATTTACAGAACCGAGCCTTGGAAAATGAAAACGAACCAATGGTTCTTCAATCAAGTCCTTGAAATATCGAGCTCATTAGGCCCTGAAGAATTGTTAACGGAAATTTTAAGCATAGAAAAACAATTAGGCAGAACAAGACGTAGTGGCAAGAATTCCACATACGAATCAAGAACAATAGATATTGACATCTTATATTTTGATAGTTTAGTGTTCAATAGCGACATGCTCACCATTCCTCACCCAAGGATTCAAGAAAGAAAATTTGTTTTAGCCCCGATGTGCGAAATCGCTCCATTATTTGAGCATCCGTTTCTTTTGCAAAATCAAAAATCATTACTTGCTAATTGCAAAGACACCTCCAATATCGAGCGTTTATGACTTCAACTCTCTACAACAACATAAGCATAGAAGGCAATATAGGCGCTGGAAAAACCACTCTTTCTAAAGCTCTGGCATCAAAACTTGATGGTCGATTGATTCTTGAGTCCTTTGAAAACAATCCCTTTCTTGACCTCTTTTATCAAGATAAAGAACGATATGCTTTTCAAGTGGAAATGTTTTTTCTTGCTGAGCGGTATCATCAATTATCTAGAAACTTGCTTGGTGATATTTTTCAATCTCATACCGTCTCTGATTATGTTTTTGCGAAAAGTGCCATATTCAGTGGAATCAATCTTTCTAATTCAGAGCATGAGCTCTTTCTAAACCTTTACAGAATCATGGAACGGTTCATGCCAAAGCCAGATATTTTGATTTACCTGCACATCCCGTTGGATAAAGTAGTCAAGCAAATAACCCAAAGAGGCCGTAGCTATGAACAAAATATCCCGTTAGACTACCTTTCGAGTATTGAAAAAGCATATATTAATTATCTTAAAGAGGAGAATAGATTTCCTGTAATTCTTGTTGAAGAAAATCCTTCGCAAGAACGAACCTTAGATCAAAGCCTCTCTACCGTTGAAAACATCCTTAAACAAGAATGGCCTAACGGCTTGAGTCAGTTTTCTCTTCAAAATGAAAAATGAATGTATTTCTAAGTCGCGCTAAACTTGTTTAAAATACTTAATATTGCACCCTGCAAAACGCATAGATCAGTTATGATTAAACGAAAACCAACTAAGATGAGATCAACCTACTCAGGAATTGCGATTATAGGCGCATTAACCCTACTAGCAGTTACGGGCTGTAACCCGCTGAACAAGATGAATAAGAAGCATGGGATTGTTAAGTATACACTTAACCCTAACCCATTAGAGCTACATGGCGATTCTGTTGCTATTAATGTTAGTGGCCGCTATCCTGCAAAATTCTTTCATAAAAAAGCTGTTGCTAACGTAAAACCAGTGATGGTTGATATGAATGGCAATATTGTCAAGGAATTCGAAAACATCAAACTTGTCGGTGAAGCCGCTGAAGGTGAAGGAACAAAAATCATGAAGGCTGGCGGTAGCTTTAGTGTTTCTAATAAAGTTCCTTATGAATCTTCGATGGAAAATGTAAAACTAGAAGTACGTGTTACTGCTGGTTTCAAAACAAAGACTAAAGAATTTGATCCTGTTGCTTTAGGTAACGGAACGGTTACAACTCCACTTTGGGTTCAAAGTGATGAGATGCCAATTCTAGGTAAGGATAAGTTTACTAAAGTTTCTCCTCGTTCAATCTCAGCTGAGTTGAATTATGATATTCAGTCTAGCAATGTAAAGCCAGCAGAATTGAAGCAGGATGACATTAAGGCTGTAGAGGCTTTTATTGCAAAAGGAATTACTTACGAATACACTTGGAAGAGCGTAGAAATTACTTCATACGCTTCACCAGACGGTGAAACGGCATTGAATGAGAACTTAGCTAGCGACAGAGCTAATACAGCAGCTAAAGCGATTACTTCATTGTTTTCTAAGAAGAAGATCAAAGCCACTGAAGATTGGTACAAAAAATCTCCAAAAGGAGAAGATTGGATGGGATTCAAAACAAAAATGGAAGCCTCATCAATTGCTGATAAAGACATGATCCTTCGAATTTTAGGAATGTACAGCGATGACACTAAGCGTGAAGAAGAGATTAAGAATCTTGCTGCTACGTACACTGTTATTGCAGAAGAAATTCTTCCTCCATTGAGAAGATCTGTTATCAAAATCAATGCTGAAGAAGAAGCTAAAACAGATGATGAGTTGAAGCAGTTAGTTAAAGAGAATCCTTCTGAGCTTACTGCAGAAGAAATTCTTTACACGGCTACTCTTTACAACGACTTAAACGAGAAGTTGGAAGTTTACAAGGCTTGCGCTCAAGTTCACGCTGATGATTGGAGAGGTCACAATAACGTAGGTTATGTTCTTGTTCTTCAAAACAAAGTGTCAGAAGCTAAAGCTCAATTTGAGAAGGCTGGAAAGGCGAATGCTGGAGAAAAGATTGTAATGAACAATATGGGAGCTGTTACTCGATTGATGGGAGACCGCAAAGGAGCTGAAGAGTACTACGAAAAAGCAAAAGGTGCTGGATCTGAAGTAAACTACAACATCGGCATTCTTAACATCATGGATGGTAATTACGAAGATGCCGTTAGCAATATGGGAAGCTTCAACTCTTTCAATGCTGCTTTAGCTAAAACTTTGAATGGTTCAACTGAAGATGCCATCAATACACTTGAGGCTTCTGAAGCAAAAGCTAACGCTGAAGGTTACTATTTGAAGGCAATAATTGGAGCGAGAACGAGCAACCAAGAAATGGTAGTTCAAAATCTTAAGGCTGCTATTGAAAAGGATAACTCACTTAAAGCAAAAGCTAAAGGTGATGCAGAATTTTTAAATTATAGAGAAGTTGCTGAGTTCACTGCATTAGTGGGTATGTAATTTCCAAAAAGGTTTTCGAAAAAAGGGGCGTGATGATCACGCCCCTTTTTTTATTTACCGTTTCCTCATTTGAGGGTTCATCACATTTATTAACCATTATATTTGTTTCATTACATAATCGGTATCATGAATAAACTATACACTTTAACGCTTTGCATATTTTCAGTAATTGCATTTTCATCTTGCGAAAAATGTTCAACATGCACAACTACATCTGAAGATCCGGAAACATTCGGAACAGTTATTACCGATGAAGTTTGCGGCAGCGGAAGAGACTATGACGACCAAATTGAAATCTACAATACCGCCAACTGGGATTGCGTGGAGAATGACTAAACCTGGAAAGACAGGTACCTTTTATAAATTTCCCACATTGCTATGCCGCCAGCGATAGTGACATTTAGGCTGTGTTTAGTTCCAAGCTGAGGTATTTCCAATACCTCATCGGAAAGATCAATAATACGTTGATGAACTCCCTCGACCTCATTTCCTAGCACCAGGCATATTTTTTCCTCCGGAGATAATTTTAAATTTCGAGGATCTGTGCTGATTTCACATTGTTCAAGTGAAAGAATGCGATAGCCATCTAACTTTAACAACTTAACCGTTTCCTCCGCGTTCTCTGAATATCTCCAGACAACGCTTTCTGTGGCTCCTAGAGCTGTTTTCTGAATATCACGATGGGGCGGCTTAGCTGTAATGCCACAAAGCAATAATTCTTCCACGTTAAAGGAATCTGCAGTACGAAAAATAGATCCTACATTAGCCATGCTTCTGATGTCATTTAAAAGCACTTTCAAAGGAAATTTGTTTTGCTTTTTAAACTCATCGATAGAAGGTCTATTGAGTGTCTCGTTAGCTAGCTTTCTGTTCATAACTATTCAAAAGATAAAGTGCTGATTTATTAGTACTCCGAAGAGCGGTTCTAAATTTACTGCTTCACAAAAAATGGCTACCAAAGAAAAAAAAGACCCCAAGGAAACTCCTTTAATGAAGCAGTATTATGCTATTAAAGCGAAGCATCCTAATGCTTTACTTCTCTTTCGCGTAGGCGATTTTTATGAAACGTTCAGCGAAGATGCAATTAAGACCTCGAAAATACTCGGCATTGTGCTTACTCAGCGAAGAAATGGTTCTTCGGCAAGCATCGAACTAGCAGGATTTCCATACCACAGTTTAGATGTCTATTTACCAAAGCTTGTAAGAGCTGGATTACGTGTGGCGATATGCGATCAATTAGAAGATGCCAAACAAACAAAATCTATAGTTAAGCGAGGTGTTACTGAAATGGTAACGCCTGGAGTCAGTTTCAATTCCCAGATATTAGACAGCAATCAAAACAATTTTCTAGCGGCCATCCACTTTTCTAAAGATAATCTCGGGGCGGCCTTTCTGGATGTTTCTACTGGTGAATTCTTTGTCGCTGAAGGCCCTAAATACTACATAGAAAAACTTGTTGCTGGATTTAATCCAAGTGAAATACTATTTGAGCGCAGTCAAAAAAATCATTTCAAAGAAGTCTTTGGCAACAAGTACCATACATATCATTTAGAAAATTGGGCATTTCAACATGAATTTGGCTATGAGTCATTAACCCGTCATTTTAAAACTCAATCGCTCAAGGGATTTGGTATCGAAGATCACACTCTAGCCGTAATAGCTGCTGGTGCGGCCCTGCAATACGTCAGTGACACACAGCATGACCGAATTCATCATATTTCGCAACTATCACGAATCGATGGTAACGATCATGTATGGCTTGATCGTTTTACTCAAAGAAACCTAGAATTGTTTGGGACTTCCAATGAAGGAGGAAAATCATTGCTCAACGTTCTCGATAAAACCATAACCCCAATGGGATCGAGATTGATGAAGCAGTGGCTTGCTTTTCCTTTGAATAATATCGAAGCAATCAACCAGAGATTGAATTCTGTAGAGGCGTTTTATCTTGATGAGGAGCTAAGACTATCTCTAATCGACCAATTAAAAAGAATCGGTGACCTAGAAAGAATGGTTTCCAGGCTAGCTATTGGCAAACTTGGTCCCAAAGAAGCAATACAGCTTGCTCGATCACTTTCGGAATCCAAACCAATTGAGAGACTATTAAAGAAAAACAAAACAGTTAAAGACTTAGCTAAAGGATTAGACAACACAGATGCTGTAATCAATTTAATTCACAAGTACCTTCAACCCGATCCGCCAGCCATTCTCACGAAAGGCAACGTAATTGCAGATGGCATTGATCAAGAGCTCGATGACTTGAGAAAGCTGGCCTTTTCCGGAAAGGATTATTTGGTTCAAATTCAGGAACGTGAATCCGAATTAACCGGCATTTCATCCTTAAAGATTGGCTTTAACAACGTTTTCGGGTATTACCTGGAAGTTACTAATGTTCATAAAGACAAAGTTCCTCAAGAATGGATGAGAAAGCAAACGCTTACCAATGCTGAGCGTTATATTACTGCGGAATTAAAAGAATACGAAGAAAAAATTCTAGGCGCAGAAGAAAAAATCATGGGCCTTGAGATTAAGCTTTATGAACTATTGCTTGATCAACTTCAACCGTTCATCTCTGCAATTCAAAGCACTGCGAAAAAACTTGCAGAAATAGATTGCTTAACGACCTTCTCTCTGAATGCAATTAACTGGGGATATTCGAAACCTGTTTTAAATCAATCCCATTGCATCAACATCAAGGAAGGACGTCATCCAGTAATTGAGCAAGAAATGTCATTGGGAGAAAGCTACATTGCCAATGATGTGATTTTGGACAATGAGACACAGCAAATAATCATGCTCACTGGGCCAAATATGGCTGGTAAGAGTGCGCTTTTAAGACAAACAGCACTTATTTCATTAATGGCCCAAATAGGAAGCTACGTTCCTGCCAAATCCGCAGATCTTGGTATCATTGATAAGCTTTTTACCCGAGTTGGAGCAAGTGATAATATCTCACAAGGTGAATCAACCTTCATGGTTGAGATGAATGAAACCGCAAGCATTTTGAACAATCTTTCTAATCGAAGTCTTATCCTTTTGGATGAAATCGGCAGAGGAACAAGCACCTATGACGGCATCTCAATTGCTTGGTCTATAGCGGAGTATCTGCACGCTCATTCAGGGAAGCCATTGACACTCTTCGCGACTCACTATCATGAGCTTAATGAAATGGCAAAGAGCTTGGAGCGCATTAAGAACTATACCATTTCGATAAAGGAAACGAAAGACAAAATTGTGTTTTTACGCAAATTAATTCCAGGAGGAAGTGAACACAGCTTTGGTATTCACGTGGCAAAAATGGCTGGTATGCCAAACTCATTGATCAAACGCGCACACCTTATTTTAAATGAACTAGAAAACTCCAATAGGAGCGAGCTTTCAAAAGACGCTCTAAAAAGTGCCAAAGACGAAATGCAATTGAGCTTTTTTCAACTGGATGATCCTGTTCTATCTCAAATAAGGGATGAAATATCAACTATTGACATTAACTCACTTACCCCTGTTGAAGCCCTCTTCAAGCTAAATGAAATCAAGAAAGTCATCGGAAAACGACCTTAATTGAGATTTTTTTTAAAGAGGGTTTACATTAAGGCAGAAACAATTATTTTTGCCGTCCTTTTGCGAGAGTAGCTCAGCTGGTAGAGCACGACCTTGCCAAGGTCGGGGTCGCGGGTTCGAATCCCGTCTCTCGCTCAAATTTCCATTGAAAGCCTCCTGGATTGGGAGGTCTTTTTTTTAGGAATCATTAAAAATCCAATAGGTTTAAATGAAAGTTTAAATCGCAGTAACGCAAAGTTACTAGCCCGGGTGGTGGAATTGGTAGACACGCAGGACTTAAAATCCTGTGGACATTGCGTCCGTGCGGGTTCGACCCCCGCCCCGGGTACTGTAAGGGAGGCTTTCGTAGGATTGTCTCCCTTTTTTCTTGTCACTTCTTTTAATAGCTTGATATTCTGGTAAATAAAGCCAAATCCTTCTTTAAACTGTGGAGTTCGATATTTCTTGTTTGAGAAATGTAATTTTTCCTCAAGTATCGAACCCAGTAATTTATTCTGTATCGCTGTCGGTGCCGCTTTATATAATTCCTTAAAATTTTGAAGCATATACACTCCGAAATTGACATGCGATCTGATAGAGTCCCCGCTCTCTCCCAACTTTCTCAATTTCTCTTTGCAATCGAGTATTTGATTACTTAAATCTTTATCACAGGTCTCGTAGGTTTCATTTGAGATTATATCATCAAGAAGTTTTTCGAGTAGCTTGCTCTTGCGTTCATTCAACTTTGACACTTCTTTTTTGAGTTTATTCTCTCGATCGAATTTAGATTTTAGGGTAGACTGGAATTTTTCTTCCAAGATTAATTTGAATAGCTCTATAACTTCAGCTTCTGGTTCCATCAGCTGGAGCAATTTGTCAAACTCCTCAGATTTGTTTGATAAAGAAATAAAGTCGTTGAATTTGACCTATGATGATGGTGTAAAAGCTAACTCAACTAAAATTACAATGCTCAAACAGACTATAATCAATTTATGGATGATGATCAACTACCAAAATCCATCGTCTTTTATTAAGGTAGTCTTTTGAGAAAATCGCACAAAATCACTGAGGCCTTTCAAAATGGAAATGGGCTTGGTCTCAGTGATTTTTCCCTTAGCAAAAATTGCATACCCGTTTTGCGCTATGTAAACTTCATCCTCTACTTTAGCTTTAGCACCATTTGGTGATTTATTAATACTTACCTCGCAATACCAACCCTCTTTTACAGCATATCCGAGATTTTTTCTTTTTATTAAATGTTTCATATTGTATAATTGAAATGAACCTAATCCATTAACTCAGGTGGGATAACATCATAAAATTCCTCGTAAGAGTTAAATGAATTTAATTGCACACCGAGCTCATTTTCGACAAAACTCCAATGGATTGTCGCCTGATCCTTAAAGTTTTCGATGATGTCGCAAACAATCTTTTGGTAAAGCCAATAAACAATAAGTAGAGACATTGATCCGCTTTGGGTTAGGGTTAAGTTTTGTCCATCTGCTTGAAATAAACCTATCGTCATTCCTGACTGGTCTTCTGCAACGCGGGTCTTGATTTCTGCCACATCGTCCCAATTGAATAGCAACTTAAATTCCTTCTCTCCCATCGAAGAATAAAAGCCATTATGATCTATCAATAAATTCCATGCTTCATCCTTGCCAGCCCAGTGAATATTCTGTGCATAAAACCAGCAATTTTTTGTAGCTAGGGTATAACCTTCCTCATGCAGAGCATTCACAATAAAAGGAAAATGTGGCAGAATTAGATACATCTTGATAAGCTTACATATTGGCATCACAAATTCTTCCTTTACGTCATAAGAATTCTTGGGCGCATTAGTTTCTTCTTGCGCGTCAGGCTCAAAAGATGGTCTATGAACATCACTGTCTGACCAATAGGGTAAGTGAGCAAGCTCAACTGACTCAGGGAATGATCTAAATCCTTCACCACCCGCTCCCTCTTTCCACATTTGCAATCCCTTGCTGGCTTCTATTGTTTCTTGTCTAACCCAATAGATATCATGAAGAACAGAAAGATAAGAACCTCTGCCATCTTCAAGAAATTCGGAAATCTCAAGCTCATTGCCGCCTTCAAGTAGAATAGTTAATAGGTTCATTTTACTATCAGGCTCTTCAACTCCAAATGGCTCATAATCAATAGAAAAACTTATATCTTGTACTCGATCCCATGATAGTATAAGAGTAGCATCATTGTTATCATTATAAGGGGCATAAAGACCGTCCTTGTTTATCGCTAGCCATGAAATAGTATTATTCCAAAATGCAAATGGTACTATCCACCACATGTTTTTTATGTCCGTAAGATTACTTCCCTTGATGTTAAAATCATACTTTAAAATTGGAATAACTTTATTCGACTCAATTCCCTCTCTAATTATGGCTATATCTTCAGGTGAGAAATCAAAGCAAACACAATCATCAAGCAACACCTCCACCCAATCTGGTATAACCATTTTAACACCCATCCTTCCGTTAAGTGTTTTTGTTGGCCTTAAATATCTTTTTACGTATTCTTTGTTTTGATCAGAATTCTTGTAGGATAATAAAGGATATCCCAATTCATCATCCACCTCTATTGGATCGTTGGTATCTACACTGTTTGAATCTTTTCCTAAAATAGCCCGAATCTCAGCGTACAGAGATTGGTCAAAATTCTGCAGTACCCCCTGATTTTTTAGTATCAAAACTAAATCGACCACATCTTTAGTAGGTAACTCATTATCCATGCAAGGCTCATTGAGCTCTTCTTTTTCTGCACCATTTTCAATTAATAGTTTAGCTATTTCAAAATGTCCATTAATTAAAGCGCCTCTCAATACTGTTCCCCCCTTGGTGCTAAAGTAACCTCTCAGGCTTTCAATGCCCTCACCTGTTAAGTAGATGTTCGGATTAGCACCGTACTTTAAAAGTGAGGCAACGCAATTGTAATCTCCATTTACGGCTGCAAGGTAAAGAGGTGTTAGTCCATCAATAGTTCCAATTACATCAGGATTTGCACCCTTTTGTAATAAATAATCCAAAATATCGATTTTGCCATCCCAAGCTGCAAAATGAAGGGCAGTGTAGCCACAACCATCATTAATTGTAGTTTCATTCAGATCGACACCTCTAGAAATCACATTCTTAATATGTTCATTTAACTCCTCAGAAGCGCTCACATATGATGCTAATTCAACCGTTATAAGAAAGTCCTCATTCCACTGAAGTCCTAAATTACCTTGGTTTATGTATTCTATTACTTTTTCTTGATTCCCATTTTGTGCAGCTTCAATAGCCATTTTAAATGTAATCGTGTCATCATTTAATATTGGAGTGGTTGTCGTTGTATTGTGACTGCTTGAAGTTGTGTTTTGAGGTCCGCCTATGTTCGCAATAAAAAGAAGCGCGCAAGTAACAGCGTCATCCACACTTTCGAATTCTGGATTATTAACAGGTCGAATACCTTGTGAGTATTCTTCAATGGTTGAATTATTCCCGCCACCTCTATTCGAATCTTTTTGCAATAAAGCATCTATCCAGTCTTTATCACGGCAATAAAACCCCATTTTAATCTTTTCTTTTCCTGTGTTGAAAAATAGATGGGTACCTTTTTTTTCGTTAACCGAAGGGATATGGATATCTAAGAAGTTGTCTTTATCTACTTTTTTGACAACAGCGTCTGGGATAACAGATGTTATTTGGTTTGCTAAATTGGCCTGTGTGCTCATGTTTGAATTGTTTTTTTATAGAAGCAAGGCAATTGAATTAAAAATTGGTTTGAATAGATTAATTATTGCGTGAGAATATGTGTTTATACATATTTACGACCTGTTAAGCCCTTATTTTAGTGAGATTTTGATTTCTTTGAGACATGAAAGAACTCTTCTTAGGGGCGACCTTTTTCTTAGTAGCTTTAGTTGGCAAAGCCATTGTGCCACCAGCTTTTGATACACACTTAATTCATCAAAAGATTGATAGCTTATTATTAGACAAGAGCACTGTAAATTTTCAGTCTGATTTTTTTAAATGATAGTCTTGGCTATTACAACCCAGAAGGGTCACTTCATTTGTTTGAGTTGAATTTTAATCGGAATCCTATTTCGGTCAGAAAACTAAGTAAGAGTATTCATCACGGGCACAATTTTAAGCGCAGCTTATTTGTGTACAAATCAGAGATTTATAGTGCTGGTGGCGAAGGGTTGTTTAACACATTCAGTGGAATAATAAAATTTGATAGTACCTCGAATGAGTGGTTTTTAATTAGAATAAGTGGTTTTCCTGAAACGGCTAGTAAGATTAATGCTGCGTGGTTGAGTGGCGATTCGTTAAGTGTTATTCTTACGATTTCCAATAATAATTCAGAATCTTATCATTATGGTAAAATTGATTTAAAAACCCGCACTTATTTGAACATTAAAAAGCTTGAACAAATAGCCCAAGAATCCATTGCACGGATAAGAAGTCAAATAGTCCATGAATCTCCAAACTTTTTTATTCTTCAAATAAAGCTTGAAAATAATTGTAGATACTTACTTTTCAACAAAGAGACTTTCGAAGAAATATCAACTACTTTTTTAAAGGAGGTTCCATGTATAGATGGCCATTCAGCCGTTTACACCAAAGATGAGTTTATATATTATCGTGATTCAAATGGAGACATAGATTCAGCTCAATTATCAGAAAACATTATATATAACAAGAAACGGCTGTTTCAAAAGGAAGAAAGTTCTGGCCCGAAAATCATTCACTGGGTGCTTAGTATTGTTGTTTTAACTGGATTAATAATCGGGGGTTTCAAATTTTTTAAAACAAAGCAATCGTCAAGTCTTATTAAAGAAGTTGTAAAAGAAGGATCGCTTTTAGATAGCAGTGATGCCGTTGAGCTTATTTCTGAACTAGAACACCTTTTGATGTCACATAAAGGAACTTCTATAGTCACTTCTTCAATGGACCAGATACTCAAGATTTCTCATCAAGCACCAGATACTATTAGAGCAAAAAGAAGTGCATACATTAAAGCTATAAATCAGCGAGGAGTTTTGCGTATAACCAGAACACGTGGTGAAAAAGATAAAAGGTATTTTGAATATAAAATTGAATAGTGTTCAACTATTGACTAGTTCTATTAATTCTCGTTTTAGCAAAAAAGAAGAATAGAGATTCTTTTTCTACTCACAAACGCCTTCGGGCGTGCAGGCCGGGCCATCGCCTTCTTTGATTTGTAAATCGTTGATGTTGTTGGCGGTTTTCCATTCGCTTACCGATTGCTTCAAAGCGCCAAGAAATTGCTCGGTAGGTTGTGCTCCCGAAACAGCATATTTTCGATCAAACACAAAAAACGGAACGCCACGAACGCCAATTTGCTGCGCTTCGGCAACGTCTTTTCTAACCAATGCTGCGTATTTTTCATCGCTTAAAGCTTGCTCAACTTCAGCTTGGGCAAAACCAAGTTCAGCGCCAAGCAAAACCAGTGTAGCCTTGTCGCTAATGTCTTTGCCTTCTGTGAAATATGCTTTGAATAGCAACTCTTCTATTTCAATACCAAGGCCTTTTTCTTTGGCGTATTGCGCCAATTGATGGGCGTAAAACGAGTTGGCAACCACAGCCTTATCAAATTGGTAATTCAAACCAACTTTTGCAGCCATTTTCACTACGTTGTCATGCATTTGCACCGACTGCTCGTAGCTTATTCCTTTGGCCTTGGCAAGGTATTCATATGTACTTTCCTTGTTTTCTATTTTCAGGGGTAGGTCGGGATTCAGCTGGTAGCTTTTCCACACGATTTCCATACGATTGCTGTCTTCAAATTCGGCTAAAGCAGCTTCTAAATGCCTTTTGCCGATGTAGCAAAACGGACACATTACATCACTCCACACTTCTATTTTCATCTTCTGCTCGTTCATGTCTTCACTTTTTAGAGGTTTATTTTTCAGCGGTGCTTGCGCAAAAACCATCTGCGATACCATCAACAAAATACTCAAGGCTAAGTTGACTTTCATGCGGTTTGTCTGGTTTTTGAAATTGCGTTCATCGTAATTGCTGCAGCAATTTTATGTGTTTCTATTTGGGGAATAAAACCACTTTTGGTTGAATGACAAATCATTCCAAAAAGAAGGGTTATGTTGGTGAGGCGAGGTTGAGATGATCGGTTACTAAGCGAAATACTAACAGAAAACGCCAGCCTCGGATATACGATTAATGAAGATGGCGCTGTTTAGTTTTTTACTGTCGTGAAAGAAGATCAGAGCGATTTCGCTTCGGCTTTACCTCAAACTTTCCTCGGCATCGAGTGGTCGCCAGACATGAGTTTCGCAATCACTTTTGTGCTTGGAAATTGCTCTAAGATGATTTTCACAAACACGGTGATTGGGATGGCCATGATCAAATCGGTGAACGCATTAACGAGATCGAATCCGTTTGGAGAGAAACGAGGAGAGGTAATAAAAGATGGCAGGGTAGGTGGCTTCGAAATATAGTGGATGGTAATAAAGGAGAACAAACCCATAA
>Ga0206130_10000142_pt1 | contig 122674 bp, 115 predicted proteins | sample Helgoland_Spring_9_FD_148637 | JGI IMG/M metagenome (GOLD analysis project Ga0206130, IMG submission 148637) | Pelagic subsurface seawater microbial communities from Kabeltonne, Helgoland, North Sea - Helgoland_Spring_Bloom_20160512_1 | ecosystem: Environmental > Aquatic > Marine > Epipelagic...
CCTAATGTTTATATTTTGAATATTGAAAATCAATCCACAAGGCTGATAAAAACAAAATAAAAGTGCATAACAATGTGTATAGTGCATAGCCCCCTTCGGGTTGCTACGACACCATACACGAACCGTTGGGCAACATTAAAATGAAGATTATGAAAAATATATTATTACTACTAACTGTGATTTCAATTACATCATGTGGAACAGATAAAAAGGAAACTACTGATAAGGAGACAGATAAATTCAAAGTGGAATATAACGGTGCATTGAAAAACATGATGCACAAAGGAGATATATCAGCAAAAGCTTCCTTAAAAGATTTTGAAAATTCTGAGCATTTTTACGCACTTGGTGCACTTGAAAACCTCAAAGGTGAAATCCAAATATTTGACAGTAAGCCATTCAACACAATAGTTGTTGACAGTGCCCTAACACTTGACAACTCATTTAACAAAAAAGCAACACTTCTTGTTTACGCATCAGTTAACAAATGGAAGTCAATTAATATCCCTGATAATATTGTGACTTATGAGCAATTAGAAAGCTACGTAGGACAAACAGCTAAGGATAATCAAATAAAAATTGATGAACCATTCCTATTTTTAATAGAGGGTACACCTAAATCATTTGATTGGCACGTAATTAATTGGAAAGATGGGGATACAGAACATTCTCATGAAAAACACATAAGCTCAGGACTCCACGGAACAATAAACAACAGACAGGTTGAAATGTTAGGCTTCTATTCGGATTCACACCATGCAATTTTCACACATCACACAACTAATATGCACATACATGTAAAAACAGTTGACAACAAAATAGCTGGACATGTTGACGGTTTGACCTTAGGAAAGGGAATGACTCTAAAATTGCCAGACACAAAATAAAAACGATTGCCCAACACTGTATATAGCAAATAGGGTTTTCGGTGATTTACGAAAGTCCAGTGCTATTTACCAACACCGCCAAATCGTTGATTTGGCTTTTAAAATGAATAAGATAAAAACAAAATACAACGCTTTGGCTAAGAGCAAACTTGAAAGTACAATGCTTTCTACTGCCCTACTTGCCATATACTAACCGTTAGCGTTCATTAGAAATGACATAGATAACACAGATAATATCAAAATTTAATAACTTAAAAAGTAGTACAAAATGAAAAAAATTAAATCAATCGGAACAGCCCTATTTGGAATAAGTGCATTATTCTTATCCTCCTGTTCAAATTCACCTGAGAATTTAAAAGTAATACCAGAAGAAACAAATGTTGTTTCAGTCATTGATATTTATTCCATTATTAAAAAAGGAAAGTTGGACGAAATATCAGAATTGAAATTTTTCAAAAAATTTAAGAAAGAGATTAGAAACGAAAACAAAAAAGTTTCTAAAATTATTGACAATCTAATTGAAGACCCGACAATAACAGGCATAGATTTTAGCACAGATGTATTTGCGTATTATGTAAATGAAGCAAATGATGAAAAATTCATAAGTTTTTCGGCAGAAATTGAAAACGAAGAAAAGTTTGCTGAATTTATAGAAGACGTCTTGGATGATGTAGAAATTGAATTTGATATTGAAAAAAATAAAAATTATAGTTATACGCTCATAGGAAATGAAGCTGTAATTGGTTGGGATGAGAAAAAGGCTGTTTTATTAATTGCTGAAAATTATAAAAGCAGGGAAAATTTGGATTTAGAAATTGAAAATTTATTTGAATTAAAGGAAGAAAACCAAATCACAGCAAAAGAAGAGTTCAATAAGTTTTATAGTTCTAAAAAAGATATTAGCGTTTGGCTTTCAACTAATCTTTTTGAAGGTAATTATGACTTTAAGAAAATAGAAAAAGAAATAGATTTTAATATTACTGATAATTACATCTCTGCATATTTGAATTTTGAAGATAATAATATTTCATTGTTAACTCAATTCACACCAAATAGTGAAATTCAAAAAATGATGGGAGAAAATGATGTGTGGAAAAATTCATTTAACAATCAATTACTTAATTATTTCCCCAAAAAGAGTTTTGCGATAGCAAGTATATCACTAAATCCAATGTCATATTATAATATAATTGAACAAGAAGATGACTTTGAAAAAATACAATCAGAGTTTGAAAGAGAAACGGAATTAGATTTAAAGGAATTATTTGAAACTATAAAAGGTAATGCAGTATATAGTTTGTTTGGATTTGAAAATGCGGAATATACATATATGGCGTATGGATATGGGTTTAATGAAAATGAAGCAGAGTTATTAGATGAAAGATATGAAATAAGTAAAGCAGGTTATTTATCGTCCGAAGATAAAGAGTTGCTAAATCAAGGAAAAACAATTCAAGCTGAAAGTTACTCAAGAAGATATTGCATCAATATAAAAAATATTATTAACAATGGAGGAACAGTTGAAACCGCTATTGCAAATGATAGTAAAATTAATTGGTACGAAGGTGGATGGGATTACGGTAAATATGTAGAAACTACGAAAGAAGAATATTTACCATTAATGGGATTGGTTATGGATATTAATGACAAAAAAATAGTTAAAAAGTTAATCGATAAAATACCCGAAGATGAAATAAATAAGCGTAGTGATTACTATGAATTTACGATTGATAATAGATACCCTGCATATTTTTCATTTAATGAAAGTGTTTGCTTTATCACAAATGACAAAAAAAGCATCAAAGCATTTAAAGATGGTGGATATAGTTCTGGTAATTTAGGGAGTTCAGATATTAGTTCAGACATAACAAATAGCAATTTATATTCATTTTTAAATCTAAACTACGATGAATATCCAAAAGACATCAAGAAAGAAATAAAAAACAATCAAAATGATAATGAAGAAAAGATGTTTAAAATTTGGAATGGTTTTGCTAAAAGTATTGAATTAAAACAAGTTGATAAAAACTCTATTGAAATAATTTTTAATACAAAAGAAAATGAAAGTAATAGTTTAAATACTATTATTTCCACCATTAATGATAATTACAAGTACTTTATGTCTTTGTAATTTATGTTAATAGAATTAAACAACATAAAGCCTACATATATGTCAGATTCTGAAATTTCAGAATCTGACATATACTTGCAAGAGAATGTTCAATTTAAAAAGAACAAGAAATATTTAATTAAAGCAAATTCTGGTCACGGGAAAACATCAGTATTAAATTTTATATACGGTAACAACACTAATTTTAATGGTAGTATAAGTTACAATGGTATTTTTAGGAATAATGCTTTCGACTTACGTAAGTCAAAAATCAGTTATGTCTTTCAGGATTTTAAACTTTTCCCAAGCTTAACAGTATTCCAAAACATTCAACTTAAAAACACCCTGACAAACCACAAAACAGTTGAAGAAATTGAAAATTTAATAGAAGAAGTCTTATTGTTACATAAAAAGGATAGTTTAGTTAATAAGTTATCCTTAGGGCAAAAACAAAGAGTTGCTATTCTCAGGGCATTATGTCAACCTTTTGAGTTTATATTATTAGATGAACCTTTTAGTCATTTAGATAGGGAAAACATAAAAATAATTACAAATATAATTGTTCGAGAAGTTAATAAACAGAATGCAAGTTTGATTATGACATCATTAGATGAAATGAATCTGTTAACTTTTGATAAAGTTCTAAACTTGTAAATATGTTATTTAAACTACAAAAAAGAACGCTTGTTGTATCGCAAATAGTTGGGTATGCACTAACCATATTTGTTGGCATTACAATTATATTAGTAACAACGCAATTTTATTTTGATATTAAACCTCTTTTGTCTCAACAGACAGATATGTTTAAAAGTAAATCTGCTGTGATAAGCAAAAATATATCAGTATTTAAAACAATAGATAAAGAGAAAATTTATTTTACAAATAAAGAAATTAAGGAATTAGAAAATCAGTCATTCACAAAATGTATTTCAAAATTTAATACTGCAACCTTTAAAATAAACGCTTATTCGAAAAAAACAGAAACTGTTCCAGTATTCTATACGGATTTATTTTTTGAGAGTATTTCTGATACCTACCTTGATGTAGAAACAGATGAATGGAAATGGGAACCTACGTTAGATTTTATACCTATAATAATTCCAGAGAACTATTTGAACCTATATAATTTTGGCTTCGCTGAAAGTCAAGGTCTGCCTGTTCTATCGAAAAATACTATTTCACAAATTGAATTCAACATTCAGGTTTCAGGTAATTATAAATTCAAAGACTATAAAAGTAAAATTGTAGGCTTCTCAAATAAGGTAAATTCAATATTAGTTCCAGCAGAGTTTTTATCTTGGGCAAATAAAGAATTTGGAAACTTAAGTAGAAACAGAACAAGCCGTGTCTTAATTGAATTTAATGACCCATCAGATAAAACTATCTTAGAATATTTCAATGAAAATAATTATTCAATAAATAAGGAAAAATTAGAATTTAGTAAACTTGTGTTTTTCTTTAAATCGGCAATGTTTTTCGTGATTTTTATTGCTCTTGTAATTATTATTCTATCTATCTCATTTATTTTATTAAGTCTCAATTTAATAATTCAAAGAAATAAAGAACTATTCTTGAACTTATATAACATTGGTTATAATTATAATAGAATAGCAAAGTTTTATCAAGTTTTTATTAGTTCAATTACTGTTTTATCAATAATTACATCAGTAATAGTTAGCAATTTTATAAGAGATTATTATTTAGAAAAAATCACTAATCTATTTGATTTCACATTACACAGGAACTACATTCTAATACTTGGTCTGTTATTAATGTTGATGTTGATTATAGCGTACAATATTTTGATAATTAGGAATATAAAAAGGATCGTTATACCACGAAATGAAATATAACGAAACGCTAACAAAAGCTATACCTAATGCGGGTTTGAGTGTCAAATTGAAAGGGAATGAATATTAACAAATATAGCGGTTGGTGGCAAGCGAAGTGTATTTTAATTCCGCACTACGCATAGCCAAGCCGTTGGCAACAATAAGATAAAAACGAAACAGAATGGAAAACTTAAATCAAAATATAGAAAATCACTACCTCAAGGAAGAGCTTTATGAAGACATTCTTAATCGTCTCAAAGAGCAAGACATTGATGTTAATGAGGTAAAAAGATCTGACATTGCTGGTGCTGATGAGTTTCATGTAAGAGGAGCGGCTGTATCTAAAGAACTTGCTGAAAGCATAAACCTAGAGGGTGCAACAGTATTGGATGTAGGATGTGGACTTGGAGGCCCATGTCGAATGCTTGCTGACGAATATAATTGTCAAGCTACAGGGATAGACCTTAGTAACGAATATATAAGAACAGCAAAGGAACTTTCTAAACTTGTAAGGTTAGATAGTAAGACTTCATTTGTTCAAGGAGATGCTACAAGCCTTCCATTTGATGATAATACCTTTGATGTGGTTTGGACGCAACATGTTCAAATGAACATTCCTGACAAAGAAAAGCTCTATTCCGAAATAAGTCGTGTTCTTAAACCTGGGGGACACTTTCTTTATTACGACATCTTGAAAAAAGCAGACGGAGAGGTCAATTATCCTATGCCATGGGCAAGTACACCAGACATGAGCTTCCTTTTCAAAGAAACTGACATGAATGTTTTTTTAACGCAATTTGGTTTAACTAGAGAGCAATCCAATGACCAAACTCAAGCAGGAATTGATTTTTTCAATACACTCGTTGCTAAATTGAAAGAGTTTGGGCCTCCAAAAATGGGGTTAAATGTTCTTATGGGCGAAACTACTAAGCCTAAATTAATGAATCTTCTAGGACACCTAAAAAGTGGAGAATTAGAACTCAAAAGTGGTGTTTATAAAAAATAAACTGTTGCCAACAATGGCTATAAATCATAGGCCTAACCAACCAAACCGTTCCTACACCTCATAGTCAAAACGTTAGGCAAAATATATCAGACTTAATATAATATGAATTTATTAAATAAACTTTACAAAATTTTTCTATCTAAGTACGCCAAAAGGCGGATTGAAAAAACAATACTCTATGTTGCGTTATTTGGCTTTTTCATCCACTTAATTTTAATTTACTTATCAAAATTCGGTATTTTAAATTTGTCTTTAGAATCGGAATTATTTAAAAATCCGATATCGGCAATTTACACCCCATTCTCATTTATACTTGTTTATGAAGTTTACTTATTAATCTATTACTTACCAAAGTCATTTACCACCTACATAACTAAACAGTATGAAATTATAACGCTTATAATTATCCGAAAATTATTTAAAGATTTATCTGCTCTTGAACTTTCATCAGATTGGTTTCAAATAAAAGGAGATCTGCAATTCACCTATGATATCTTGGCATCAGTTATTCTTTTCTATCTGATTTTTCAGTTTCAAAAACAGGGAATGCAAAAATCAACGCAACAAAAGGACAATAAACTAAAAATTGAAAGATTCATACTTAGAAAGAAAATAATCGCCATTGCATTGGTTCCGATTTTTTTTATGATGGCTTTAGTTACACTTTTGAATTGGACTTCAGATGTTTCTCTTGGTTCTACTAACCTGCCTAGTTTTGAAACAATTAATAATTTATTCTTTGATGAATTTTTTACCGTACTGATATTAGTGGATGTCGTTCTTCTGTTAATTTCCTTCTTTTACACCGATAAATTTCACAAAATAATTAGAAATTCCGGATTTGTAGTTTCAACGATTTTAATCCGTATGTCATTCGGAGTGAGCGGATTAATAAGTACAATTTTAATTGTAGTAGCTGTCCTGTTTGGATTAGCAATAATAATAATCCATAATAAATATGAAAAAAATACTTTGCCTAACACCGTATAAAATTAATTGCTGGTATTAGCCTATTTACGAAAGTCCTCGCGGACTTTCTATCTGTGATTTATTTGCTAACTTAAGTGCTTAAAACACGCAACTAATCTTATACAAACCCGTTGTATGCCATTAAAAAAAACCACCACTATCAATTAAACCTATAGATAATTTAATAGTCAAAGTAGTATTAATCTAATAAAACAAGTAGACCGAAGGAATTTCATAAAACTGACGTCTAAATAATTAAAAAAATGAGATACAACAAACTAACAACCATTATTACATTGCTTCTTACAGCAACTTTTACGAATGCACAAATAACTACTCAATGGGGACCAGATGGTTTTGTGAAAATTGAAGAAGGTTCTGGTGGATTTTTCGCTACACTTGATGCAGGAGACCGATTCAGTCGAGAGCACGACCAAGCAGGAGACATTAATGGTGACGGAATAATTGACTTAGTTGTGGGAGCCCGTTCTGATGACGATGGAGCAACTGACGCAGGGGCAGTCTACATTCTATTTATGAATAATGATGGTACTGTTCAAAGTAATCAAAAGATTTCTGCAACACAGGGTAAATTTACAGACACTCTTCTAGCAAATAATTTCTTCGGTTACGGAGTAGCAGGAATAGGAGACTATGATGGTGATAATATTCCAGATATTGCAGTTTCCGCACCTGCTTCAACAAATATAGCTTTATACATTATTCATCTTAATAGTAATGGTACGGTTAAGAGTTTTGTCAAAAATCCTAATATTATGGCTCAAGGGCTTTCAGCTGTGGGCGATATAAATAATGATGGAAGAATTGATTTGGTTGCTTGTGATCCTAGGTCAAATCAAGGAGGCATTCAAAGGGGTGCAATACAAATCTTATTTTTTGACGCTTCTTCAAATGTAGTTTTAGCAAATTCCGTACACATCAGTTCGACACAAGGCGGTTTTGGAACAGGTTTAGCAGACAATGACCAATTTGGCGGAAGAGAAGTCGCTATGTTGGGTGATATAGATAATGATGGCACATTGGAAATGGCTGTTGGAGCGTTTATGTCTGATGGAGGTAAAGGAGCAATTTGGATGTTATCTCTTGATTCAAATAATTTCAATGTAGTTTCAAAACTGAAGATTACAGAAGGAATGAATGGTTTTGCAGACACTTTAACTACAGGAAGTAACCCGAATGGAAGAGCAGGTGCAAATTTTGGACACTCATTGTCCAAAGTTGGAGATTTGAACGGTGACGGTGTACAAGATTTAATGACAGGTGCAAATCAACAAAACGAAGGTTGGGGTTATATTTTATATTTAAACTCAGACAAAACAGTAAAAACATATACTAGAATAAACAATACAGATGGCGGCTTTAATCTCGCTCTTAGTAATGAAGCTAGGTTTTCAAGATCTATTTCGTTTGTCGGGGATTTGCGTGGTGACGGAACGATAGCAGTAAATTATGGTGGTAGAGCGGGTGCAGGAAGCACAGGTACTTTGTATTTATTATTTTTTAAGCCTTGTAATTTTAATCAAGAATCTGGTTATAACCATTGGACTGGTGGAAATATATTATATAGTAATTGGACACATTCAACCCAAACAGTAAGTGATTCATTAACCTTTGAGCAATGTACCTTTAAAGCATTTGAAACAGATGCAGCATATATGACTTATAATTTCAATGACGGCAGGTGTATTTGTAAAGACTCTAGTGCAACTTTAACCGTTAGTACTGAATTCAGTAATGCGTTTTCTAATGAATGTTATAGCGGTGTGTTGTCAACTGATTTGATAGAATTGAATGCTGATAATGAGATAATCATTTATCCAAACCCCACAAATAATTTTTTAACATTAAAAGTTGACCAGACATCTTTTTCAGGACGAGATAGACTACAGCTTTTTTCGGTAATTGGTGAACAACTATACTCTTCAAATATAAATTCTCAGCAAACTACAGTTGATTTATCTAAATTTCCAGAAGGCACGTACATATTAATGACAAGTATAGATGGAATACAAAAATCATTTAAAATTTTGAAAGAATAAAAAACGGCATACAACAATGTATATGAAATCATAGCACCCTGCGGGATGCTACGCTTCATATACTAACCGTTATATGCAAGCTAACCGAGAGCTAAATACTTTTCTTGATTACTAAAACTTTTAGCTATTTAATCATTTATTATATTTATTAATGATTAAATACATTTTCATTTTATAGCATTAAATTTGCAACATACAACACTTATATTTAATAGATAAATTAAAAAATGAATAAAATAGAGTATATAGAAAATGAGATTTCTGAATTAAGAAATGAATTGAAAAATCATAAACTTTATGAAAATTTACGTAACATTAATGACGTGAAAATTTTTATGGAAAATCACATATTTGCAGTATGGGATTTTATGTCTCTTTTAAAAAATCTTCAAATAAATCTCACTAAAGTTCAAACACCTTGGACACCGCAAAAAAACGCAACACTTTCTAGATTCATAAATGAAATAGTTCACGGAGAGGAAAGTGACATTAATGAATTGGGAGAACCAAAGAGTCATTTTGAGATGTATTTAGATGCTATGCTCCAAGTAAATGGAAATACGAATGAAATCAATGATTTTATTAAGCTTATTGAATTGGGAAATTCAGTTGACTATTGTTTTAGTCAAGTTAATGTCGATAACAGAGTAGCTGATTTTGTTAAATTCACATTTTCGATTATTGAAACAAATAAGCCACACCTCGTAGCTTCTGCATTTACATTTGGACGAGAAGATGTAATTCCTGATATGTTTATTGAAATACTCAAAAATGCTGATTCTGAGAACAAGTCATATAGCAAGTTGACATATTATCTTGAAAGGCATATAGAATTAGATGGAGATGAGCACGGACCTCTATCCCTTAAAATGATTTCAGAACTTTGTGGCAATGACGATCAAAAATGGAGTGAAACTTTAGAAGTTGCCAAACAATCATTACAGAAAAGGATTTCGCTATGGAATGCTATTAGTGAATTGATACAAAAAGAAAAAGCAGCATATAACACTGTATATAGCAAATAGGACGTTCGGTGGTTTACGAAAGTTCTGTGGTTAATTGAAACACCCCCAAATCGTTGATTTGGCTTTTAAAAATGAATAAATTAAAAACAAAATACAATGATTTGGCTCAGTGTAAACTTGAAAGTTTATTGCTTTCTACTGCCCTACTTGCCATATACTAAACGTTGGCAACAAGCAGATTCTTTTCTAAACTTTGATTATCATATCAAAATCTGCTGCTGTTTCAATTACTTTTTTAATAATTTCAGGAGTAATAGATTCTAGTTGTGCGTTTTCATTTTCAGCAGGTATTCCCATTTTATCAAAAAAGTCTCTAAAGCCTTTAGGACTATGAATATTTACCCACTTACAAGTTGAATTGCTTTTATTCCCAAAAGTATGTAAAGTTTTTTGTGGAATATCAACCGATTCTCCTGCTTTAACATTTTTCACCTCTCCATTTATCATAAATTCCATTTCTCCTTCTATTATTAAGAAAGACTCTTTGAAATTATTATGTAAATGCGGTGGTAGACCTTGAACCTGTGGCGGAGTTTCTGCCATCATCAAGTCATAATCACCTGAAGTATCATAAGATGTTACTTTATGACCAAAAACCCATTTTGTATTGTAATTTTTCATTTTATGAGATTTTTATCTCACAAAACTATAGCATAATTTTGAAACATCCAAATTTTATGAGATATTTGTCTCATGAAAAAAGAGTATATTAAATCTGGAAGAATAAATCAAAAATTAGAAACCAGAGACAAAATTTTAACTAGCGCACAATACTTTATAAATAAAGGATTAGAATTTACTCTTGAAGATATTGCAAAAAAATCTGGAATGTCAAGAGCTACTATTTATCGCTATTATTCAAAAGTTGAAATTCTAGCTAATGAAGCTGGATTAGATATAAGTACAAAAAGTCCAGAAAATATTATTGAAAACCTAAAAGAAAAAAATACTGAAGAAATAATTCTTGGGATTCAAAATTACTACAACACACTTGCGATAGATCATGAAGGTGCATTTCGAAAATATCTATGTACAGTATTAGCATCAAATCCATCAGAAATAAAAAGAGGGGCAAGGCGAAAAAAAACGTTACAACTTGCCTTTGAAAACACATCTATCAATAATAAAGAAAAAGAAAAATTAGTTAATTTATTAACTCTTTTAATGGGAATAGAACCACTAATAGTTACTAAAGATGTATCTGGTTTAAATAATAATCAATCAATGGAAATTATGAAATGGGGAGTGCAATTAATTCTGAAAGGCTACTTTGAATCTAACAAGAAATAATGCCAGTTGCCAACAACGTAAAGAGTACATTGCCAAAATTTGGCTGTCTTTGAAACTACCCAACAAATAAAACTCAGTCTCGACTGAAAAATATGAACAAACAATATGGCAACGTGCCATATACAAGACCGTTGGCATTAATAAATCATAAAAAGGATAAAAAATGAGCAAATCAGCAAAAAGTATTTTCATCTATGGTATTTATTTAGCAATTAATGGGCTAATGCTTCTATTAGTACCTAATGTTCTCCTTAATTCCCTGGGTATCGAACCTACTACTGAAGTCTGGATTAGACTTGCAGGGATTTTATTAATGGCCATTGCCGTCTATTATATCCTTGCAGCTAAATATGAGCTTATTGTGATCATGAAGGCAACCGCTTTCATTCGATTTTCAATCATTTTTTTCTTTCCCGCTTTTGTGTTGTTGAAATTGGTTTCTTCGAGCATAATAATAATCTCCGTAATAGACTTTTTAGGAGGTGCTTGGACTTTCATAATGTTAAGAAAAGAAGGGCATTTTGCACGAAGTAAATAATAAAATAGTCCTGACATTGAAATGAAAAAATAATTACTAATGCCAACATTTTGTTTAATAAATGGCAGGAAAAGTGCTAAATATCAAGGTTTTTAGCCCGCTCAAACTATGTAGAGTTTTGACAGGAAATTACCACGCAATCTTCTGCGCATTGATTAATTCATCAATTCTTCCGCTATCGTGTATACAAACTTCTTCTATGTTACCTTCAGTAATCGAGAGCCTTTGTAATTTATGAAAGTTGATTTTTACTTTTAACACATCCTTAATAATATCAGATGCCTCAGATGAAGTGAATTGACCATCAATTAAGTTAATTTTTGAGTTGTTTTTTCTAGTTCTAAAGTATCCATATTTCTTCTTCTTGTTTACAATTCAAACCTACATCCTACTCCGTCTAGCCCGACGATATGGGCTAGCTCAAGCCTTCATAGACACATTAAGATTAGCACTTTAGTTAGGTCCTTTGATTGTAAGAAGAAATAGTGTGGTATAAGATTAATACTTAAACACTCCTTCTTCATTCTTGATGGCAAGACTCTTCCCTTTTGCCTTGTCTACTCTACCAATAATCTGAGCATCAATTCCAAAAGAAGTAGATATATCAATTATCTCTTGAGCATGCTTAGGTGCCACATAAAACTCCAATCTATGTCCCATATTAAACACGGAATACATTTCTTTATATGTACTCCCAGTAGCGTCTTTAAGCATCTTAAACAATGGAGGAATAGGCAACAAATTATCCTTGGTAATATGTAAGTCTTCTACAAAATGTAGAATCTTTGTTTGAGCGCCTCCAGTGCAATGAATCATTCCATGCACTTGTTTGCCCAATTGGTCTAAAACTCTCTTTACCACAGGAGCGTATGTCCTTGTGGGTGATAACACCAATTTTCCAGCATCTAATCCGGTTCCCTCAATTTTATCTGTTAACTTGTATTTACCTGTATATATTAAATCCTTCTCGATTTGATGATCGAAACTCTCTGGGTATTTTTCAGCATAATCCTTATGGAAGATATCGTGTCTCGCCGAAGTCAGTCCATTACTTCCCATGCCCCCATTATAACCCTTCTCGTAATTTGCTTGACCATAAGAAGCAAGTCCCACAATCACATCTCCATCCGTAATGTTTGCATTATCCACTACTTCACTCCTCTTTAATCTAGCGGTCACAGTAGAATCGACAACTACTGTATTAATTAAATCACCCAAGTCTGCTGTCTCGCCACCGGCCGAATGGATAGTAACACCATAATCGTGCATTTCTTCAATGAACTCTTCAGTCCCTTGAATGATTGCCTTAATCACTTCACCTGGAATTCGTATCTTATTTCGACCTATAGTACCAGAAAGAATGAAATTATCTGTTGCACCAACGCACAATAAGTCATCGGTATTCATAACAATCGAGTCTTGTGCAATTCCTTTCCATACATTTAAGTCTCCTGTTTCTTTCCAATAAATATAAGCCAAAGAAGACTTAGTTCCTGCACCATCAGCATGCATGATGTTGCAATAAGCATCATCTCCACCTAAGTAATCGGGTAAGATTTTACAAAAACTTTTAGGAAATATTCCTTTGTCTACGTTCTCTATTGCTTTATGCACATCTTCCTTTTGGGAAGAAACTCCACGTTTTGCGTATTTATCCATTGGGGCAAAAATAAAAAAAAGGCAGTGGTTACTGCCCTTTAATTTAAAAATTATTAATTAAAGTGAATATTTATTAAATTTTTGTTAAAATTCACTATCCGTTTTTCTTATTATCTCTTTCTAGGTCTTCTCTTAGGCTTAATGTAAAGCTTCCCATTCTGCTCATAAGTCTCTGGTAAAAACTTCCTAAAGAATGTTTTACCAAGCACGTTTGCAGTAGCTTTTGAACTAACCTCAACAGTTAAATTCAAATACTCATAATTACCAATTGTAAGTTTTGCTATTTTCAGCTTATTACTTGGTATTTTCATACCATTACTCAATTTAACTTTATCCCCATCTAAGAAATCTCTCTTCGAAACAACTCCAGCATCCATAAGAGCTTTAACAGCATCTTCTGTAATAACTGTCTTTCTAGCCATGGGGTCATATGTCCAAGAAATTGCTTGCTTCTCGTTTACCATTGTACTGAAGGTGTTTTTACTCCCTCTCTTAGAAATTGTCAATGCTTCCCAACTTGAGTCTGGAACAAAGCTTACTTTATCTGCAAGATCATTACCTTCCAAAGCACCGTCCTTAAGTGCATCTTTGTTGCCACTGCCTACGTTAGTGTTGTTTTTATCTCCACCATCTTCAACTCTAAATTTACCTGAATTAGAAAGATTAGGCTCAAATTTCAATTTACCAGTACCTTGATCTAGTATAGCACCCATTTGCTTAAACAAATCCTCTCCTAAAATATAGTCAGATGGCAAAGTAGGTACTACTGCTGCTGATACATTTCTCAAATAAGTTCTTCCAACTTTTAAACTTCTAATGTTTACTGATTTCCCATCTACTGTTTCACCAGAAGGAAGAGAAATTTTCTTAACTCCTTTAATGTCGCTTGCAACAATCTTCTTATTGTCCTGCAAGGCTTTAATACCTGCACTAGAGAACAATACCATATTACCTTTCATTGCTGCAAAATCTATTGCATTAGATCCATTTATTTCTACAGGAACCAGGTAAGTCGAACCACTCTTGACCAAAGTTAAAGAGAACTCTTGGTTAGCAGTTGCAAATGTTTTAGGATCTTTTGCATCAAAGTCTTTACTTAAAATCTTAACTGTAGTACGTCTGTTTTCTTGATGTTGGGCCTCTGTACAGTTACTCGTAACAGGAAGCTCACATGCACACTCATTTACCAACTGTGATTCTCCATAACCTCTTGCAAGAATTCTATTTGCATCTACTCCTTTAGTAACTAAGTAAGCAACAGCAGATTTTGCTCTTCTTTGAGACAGATCCTCATTGTATGCATAAGATGATCTACAATCCGTATGCGAACCAAGTTCAATAGTTACAAATGGGTATTTAGCCAATACATCATTGTATAATTTATCCAATTCTGCCGCAGCATCTGGACGAATAAAGTCCTTATCTAAATCATAGTAAATTGGATACGTTTTTACACCAACAAATGGATCTTCCAAACAAATATCCTGCACAAAGTCCTTGGAAATCTCTAAACCTTTTGTTGAAACACCATACTCCCTACTGTCATAGTAACTTGGTTTGTTTGTAGCAAAGAAATCATAAGCTGTTTCTCCTGATAACTCTACTTTATAATACCCATTCTCATCTGTTTTAATTCTCAACTTAGAGGTGTCCTTATCATTTGACAAATGCACTATGGCACCAGCTAATGGTCTTGTACTATTACAATCTGTTACTTGACCAGCAAGCGTAAACACCAAAGGTTTGATATCAAATTCATATATATCATCACTTCCTCTTCCTCCATCTCTATCCGATGTAAAGAATCCATGGTTATCTTTTAAATTATCAAATGTTATCCCGAAATCATCTCCACCTGAATTCATTGGTTTAAGTAAATTTTCAGGTTCGGACCATTCCGTACCGCTTCCCTTAGAACGGAATAAATCTAGACCTCCTAATCCAGGTAATCCGTTAGAGGAGTAATATAATTTATCATCGTGCTTATTCCAGTATGGAAATACCTCATCTCCTTTGGTATTAATTGATTTACCTAAATTAACCGGTTCACTCCAGGTACGTCCTTTACGCACATAATTGGATACATAGATATCATGTCCGCCTATGCCTCCATTTTTATCTGAAGAAAAGTACAATTTGCTGTTATCAGGACTAAGAACTGGGTGTCCATAGGTAAAAGTATCGTTCTTACAAAAAGGTAGAATTTCTGGTTCGGACCAAGAAGTTCCTTGCTTTCTGCTCATGTAGATCTTACAATCAAAATTATCTTTCTTCTTTGCGTCAGGGTCCTTTGCATTACAAATTGTAAAGTACATCGTGCTAAACCTTCTGTCAAAAGCACAAACACCATCGTTGTGTTTGGTATTTATAGGACCGTCTATTATTACAGGCTTTTCCCACTTTTTCTTATTTCTCTTACCTGCAAAGGTAATGGTGTAAATATCTGTATATCCTCTACCGGTCCATTCGTATTGTCTTTTCTTGCTAGGCCCTTCTGTTATTCTATCCGATGTAAAAAACAATTGGTCATCTTTTTTACTTGATATCATTGGAGAGAAGTCAGACAACTTAGTGTTAGCAACCTTAAAGTTGGTAACAGTAAATCTAGATTCATCTTCACTAATGGCAAGTGCCTTTTCACAAAATTCCTTTCTTACTTTAGCCCCCTCGTTACCAGGGTTTGCTTTTAAGAAAAGCACATATTGCTCAATCGCTTCTCGATACAAGTTTTGCTTTTGCAAAATTGTGGCGTATTTAAATACCGCATCCTCGTTATTCTTATCTTTCTTTATGGTCTTCTTGTACCATTTTGCTGCATTCCTATAGTCGTTTGCATTCCTATAAGACTCTGCTGCCAAGAACATAGCTTCTAACTTCTCTGCTTTCTGCTCTTTTGTTTCGGATTTTTTACTACTTGCAGAGGCAACCTTCCCAAACATTTCACCAGCAGTAATGAACTGCTTATTAGAATAAGCCTTTCTTGCTTCGGTCATTGAAACATTGGAACATCCCATTACTCCTAAAACCGCTATGGCCAATACTAATATTAGCTTCGATGTGTTTTGTATCTTCATCCTATTTTTTTTATAAATCATATTAAAAAAATTTCTTTGTCTAATACCTTTAACGTACAAATTTAAAAAAAATCTGCTCATATGAAATTCTTTTGCCTTTAATTTTATAAATTAATTAAAAATCAATGGAATAAAGCATTAATCCTTCTCAATTATTGATTCACTAAGAATTCATTTATTATTATATTCGTAGCCCAATCAAAAAATGAAAAAGGCAATTTTACTCACTCTGGCATGCTTGATTTCCTTGCAAGAAATTAAAGCTCAAATAGCAAATACTGCCTTTATGCCTGTAAACAGTAAAAAATCAACGAATACTCTTCAAGGAGAATTTGATGTTACAACTTATTTCAAAAACAACGAATACTTCACAAAAATTAATCCTGGTCAGACCTACTTGGGTTGGCAACTATTTCCTAAGATAAAGTATTCCCCCAGCAAAAAGATCAATATAAAAGGAGGGTTTCTGTTTCAAAAAACATTTGGATTGGACACCACTTTCATCAGACCTTATTTCGCGCTTGAAACCAAAATAAAAAACTGGAAAGTCACCTTTGGTAGTATTGACAACACCCTTAAGCATAGGCTTATAGAGCCATTAATGGATTATGAAAGTTATTACAACGAAAGACTGGAGGAAGGGTTTGAGATAGAATACAATGACTCCAATAAGAGCTTGGATTTATGGGTCGATTGGGAAGAAGCAATAACAAGAAATTCCGAAAATCAGGAGAGATTTTTTGTTGGGCTTAAGGCGACTAAAAAGGTAATTAACAAGAAGAAATTTGAATTAGATCTTCCTATAACCACTACGTTCTATCACAAAGGTGGATCTATAAACAATACCGATTCAAAAGTAAGTACTCGAATTGGTAGTGCTCTTGGATTAAAAATTCGTTTAAAGGGAGAAAAAAATACTTGGATCTTAGACAATTACGGCTTGTATTCTTATGATTTATCACCGAGTATTTCTCACACCTTCCAAGATGGATATGGCCTATATCTTAATGCTGGACTAAAAAGAAAACACTTAACCTACTTAGCTTCATACTGGTATGGTGAAGAATTTTTTACACCTAAATCTGGACCATTATTTAATTCTACCAGTATCGAAGGGCAACGAATTGCTGAAAGGATAAGAGAGTTAATAATGCTAAGAGTTATTTACACACAGCATCTAACACAGGACTTACAAGTGGACCTTAGGGTAGAGCCTTATTATGATTTACAGAATAGTGATTTTGAATATGCTATTGGCATAGCCTTTCGCTATAACTTATTTATAGACAAACAATCCTTAAAGAGCTTTAAGTAATTCCAGGCTTAATGCGAATGGCCTTGATGTGCTCATTGGTAGCCTCAATCTTGTCAATAATTTGATCTAGGTGAGCAGTATCATGAATGTACAAATAAATTTCGCCTTCAAAAGTTCCATCAAAAGACTCTACAGTAATTGACTTCATATTTACCTCTAACTCTTCAGACACGATGTTAGTTATGTTCGAGATAATGCCTACATCATCTATTCCAGTAACCTTTACTCCTACCAAGAAATCCTTTTGAATGTTAAACTCATCGTCCTTCCATCTTGCTTTAAGAATTCTATATCCAAAACGAGACATCAATCTTGTTGCATTAGGGCAAGTAGTTCTATGTACTTTTATCCCTTCACTTACGGTAACATAAGCAAAAATATTATCCCCTGGAATGGGCTTGCAACATTTTGCCATGGAATAATCCAACATATCTCCTTCGTCAATTAGAATATCCGACTTCAAAGACTTATTTGCTTTTTGAGGGTCAAATCCAACTGGAGCACTCTTCTTTACGACTGTTGGCTTGTCATACGAATCAATTATCTCCTGCACATTTATCCTATCCTTCTTCAGCCTTTCAGTTGCTATAGAATAGTACAACTCTAAAGGACTACTTAACTTATAATGATTGGTAAGCTTTAAAATATTCTCTGTACTAAAAGGCATTTTAATGTACTTAAACTTGCGTTGCAACATGCCTTTGCCGTCTTCCGCAATTTTTCTTTTGTTCTCCTTTAGACTGTGCCTAATTCTTGTCTTAGCCTTGGATGTAATTACAATAGAAAGCCATTCCTCCTTCGGTTTTTGCTTTTCAGAAGTAATAACCTCAATCTGGTCACCATTTTTAAGCTTGTAGCTTAAGGGAACTAATTTGTTGTTGATTTTTGCTCCAAGGCATTTCTCCCCAATTTGAGAATGTATGTCAAAAGCAAAATCTAAGGCCGTAGCACCAAAAGGCAATTTCCTTAATTCTCCCTTCGGAGTAAAAACAAAAATTTCTTTATGAAATAAAGTGAGTTTAAAATCATCCAAGAATTCACTTGCACTGCTATCTTTATTTTCTAAAAACTCCTTTACCTTGGTAAGCCAATCGTCTAAACCAGAAACCTGATCTGTTGTTCCTCCATCCCCAGACTCCTTGTATTTCCAATGAGCGGCAAAACCCTTTTCAGCAATTTCATCCATTCTCCGAGATCTAACCTGCACTTCTACCCACCTTCCTTTTGGTCCCATAACAGTAGTATGCAAAGATTCGTAACCGTTAGACTTTGGATTAGACAACCAATCCCGTAATCTACTTGGATTAGGAATGTAGTTATCTGCAACAATGGAGTACACTCTCCAGCACTCTGACTTTTCCTTGTACTCCTTTGAGTCCAATATTATCCGTATTGCAAACAAATCATACACTTCCTCAAAGGGAATATTTTGCTTTCGCATCTTTTTAAGAATGGAATAAATAGATTTTGTTCTACTCTTAATTTCAAACTTCAAATTCTCCTTTTCCAGCTGCTCAATAATAGGTTTCATAAATTCATTAATGTACCTAGAACGCGCTGACTTCTTAGCGCTAAGCTTCCCTACTATATCTTTGTAAATTGCTGGCTCCGTGTATTTGAGGCTAAGATCTTCTAGTTCCGTTTTTATACTATACAATCCCAATCGGTGTGAAAGGGGTGCAAACAAAAACAAGGTTTCTGAGGAGATTTTAAGTTGGTTCTTCCTAGACATGTGAGTCAAGGTTCGCATGTTGTGTAACCTATCCGCAATCTTTACAAGTATTACCCGGATGTCATCAGAAAGGGTAAGCAACATCTTTTTAAAATTCTCTGCTTGCATGGAAGCAGTTCTATTGAATACTCCCTCTATTTTCGTGAGGCCAGCAATAATATTAGACACCGTTTTTCCAAAATTATGCTCTATATCCTCCAGGGTCATAGAAGTATCTTCCACCGTATCGTGAAGTAAGGCACATATTACAGAGGTAACATCGAGACTCATTTCCTCTCCTACAATCTGAGCTACAGCAATTGGATGATAAATATAAGGTTCCCCGCTCTTTCGTCTCATATCTTTATGAGCGTCTACTGCAATATCAAATGCACGACGCAAAAGTTCCTCATCTCCTTTCTTAAAACGAGGCTTCATAATCTTAAGCAATGCTCTGTATTGCCTTATGATTTCCTTGTTCTCCGCTTTTTCCTTTTCCGTTAACTTATCCAATGCCATTGACAATGCAAGATAGATTTTTTTTCATTAATGCATAAATCAAATAACCTAAATGTTACAAAGGACAAATGTAAGATGCATCCATTTAGCAGTGGTCCTTATCTTAGCACAACCAAAGAAAACATGCTCATGAATTTCCAGAAATAGTTTTTGAAAAAAAGTCCTATCAACACACTTAAATATGCCAATCTAATGACTAAATATTTATTACCTTTGAATTGACTGCAGGTCTTATTCCATTGGTTTAAGAAAGCGTCCAATTTATAGATTTAAGAACATTAGAAGGGTTGATCTCTCCATTTAAACAAACTGCAGAGCAAAGAAGACAGAGAATATGAAGGGCATAGATTTTAATTTTGGTAAAGGCTTTACGATTAGTAAACACATCGAAAAAGAGGTGGAACCCTTTGATAGAGTCTTTGATATCTTCAAAGATTTGCTTACCCATACCTCTGGCGACATAGAAGAAGCTTTTGACTGGTTAGATGAGCTAGATAGAGAATACAACATCTTTAACGAAGACTATTCCCTTCAAGACTTTGAAGAAGACCTGAAGAAACGTGGGTATATCAAAGAGGAAATTGATCCAGAGGAAGGAAGTACCGGTAAGGGAAAAGGCAAGAATATACTTACCGCCAAACTAGAGTCAGCATTGCGGGAATATGCCCTTGACCAAATTTTCGGAAAACTAAAGAAAAGTGGGATAGGCAATCATAGAACTACAAAAACAGGTGTGGGTGATGAGCGTGATGTAGAAAATCGCACCTTTCAATATGGGGATGATTTAGCTACAATCAACATGACGGAGAGTTTAAAAAACGCTCAAATCAATCATGGCATATCTGATTTACGCTTAACAGAGAATGACTTAATAGTTGAGGAATCAAAGCACAAGGCACAAATGAGCACGGTGCTCATGATAGACATTAGCCATTCTATGATATTATACGGCGAAGACCGCATTGCGCCAGCCAAAAAAGTGGCAATGGCATTGGTAGAATTAATTAAACGAAAATACCCTAAGGACACTATAGACATTATAGTATTTGGAAATGAGGCTTGGCCAATTAAAATAAAAGACTTGCCTTATCTAAAAGTTGGCCCATACCATACGAATACAGTTGCCGGTCTTGAATTAGCAATGGATATTCTGCGTAGAAAACGGAACACGAACAAACAGATATTTATGATTACAGATGGGAAACCTAGCTGTATTCAACTGCCATCAGGGGAGTTTTATAAAAACAGTAATGGCCTGGACGAAATGATTGTTTCTAAATGCCTGAACAAAGCAGCACAAGCTAGAAAATTAAAAATACCAATCACCACATTTATGATTGCCCAAGATCCTCACCTAAGAAGGTTTATAGAACTATTTACAGCACAAAATAAAGGAAAAGCTTTCATGACAGGGCTTTCTGATCTGGGACAAATGATATTTGAGGATTACGAGAAAAACAGAATTAAAAGAATATAGAGGCGATGAAAAAAGAAATTACATTTAAGGACCTGAAAAAATCAGGGTATAAAGACAAAACAATAAACGAAGAAATCCAGGCTAACTTAATCACAAAAATAAAATCTAAGCAACCAGTATTTGAAGGTTTATGGGGTTATGAAGATACAGTGGTACCGCAACTAAAAAAGGCAATTCTTGCTGGACACCACATAAATTTACTGGGATTAAGAGGACAAGCAAAAACAAAGATTGCTAGAAGCATGGTTGATCTGCTAGATGAATATATGCCTATTGTAAAAGGGTCTGAGATTAACGACAGTCCTTTTAAACCTATTTCTAAATATGCAAGAGATCTCCTTATGGAGAAGGGAGAAAATACACCTATCTCATGGGTACATAGGTCGAATCGTTTCTTCGAAAAGCTAGCAACACCAGATGTGAATGTATCTGATTTAATTGGTGACATTGACCCAATAAAAGCAGCTACTTTAAAACTACCGTATTCCGATGAACGTGTGTTGCATTATGGTATGATACCTCGTGCAAATCGCTCCATATTTGTCCTGAATGAACTACCCGATTTACAGGCCAGGATTCAAGTATCCTTGTTTAACATTTTACAAGAAGGAGATATTCAAATACGTGGATTTAAACTAAGAATGCCTCTGGACATTCAATTTGTGTTTACGGCAAACCCAGAAGACTACACCAATAGAGGGAGTATTGTGACACCCCTTAAGGATAGAATAGGGTCTCAAATCTTTACGCACTATCCTAAATCCATTGAGCTTGCCCGTGAAATCACAGAGCAAGAAGCTAGAATAACTGAGACAGATAAGAAGGCTATTCAAATTCCAGAAATGGCAAAAGAACTGTTAGAGGAAGTAGCATTTGCAGCTCGTAACAGCGAGTATGTAGATGCAAAAAGTGGTGTTAGTGCTCGTTTATCCATCAGTGCGATGGAAAATCTTGTAGCTGGAGCAAAATTGAGGTTAATCGAAAATAATTCTAAAAAGGCTACCATTCGCTTAGTAGACTTTATGTCTATTGTACCATCTATTACAGGGAAGATTGAACTTGTATATGAGGGGGAACAAGAGGGCGCAGATGAAGTAGCAAAAATGCTCATTGACAAGGCTGTAATGGCGCAATTTGAAAAGGTCTTTCCACGCATTCCTAAATTAGAAAAAGAAGGGATTAAAACGCCTTACACAGATATAATAGATTGGTTCGATGACAATTTTATTGAACTGAATTACACGGATACAGACATGGAGTTTTATTCTAGCCTTAACAAGGTCACTCCTTTAGTTGCTGTCGTTAAAGAATATACGTCCAAATTAAACAAAGAAGATCAAGGCTTTTGTATGGAATTAATCTTATGGGCTTTAACCATCAAAAATAAATTAGATAAATCAGACAACGATTCAGCTTATAAATTTGATTCCACAAGCATGGGACATCATTTCTTTGAGGAGCAATAAGGCTAATTAAAAGCTTATTACAAGTATGATTGAGAAGATAAGAGAATTAGAAAAGCTATCGAAGCTTTTGGATCCAGGATTGAGCCAAAGAAACAAATGGAATTCTGATGTTTTAAACTATTCCAACACCTTCTTAAACAAACTAGAAACAACAAAAGCCTATATCTCATTAGAGAAAAAAGAGAAAGACATCTTTAAGGAAGATATTGAAGAACAATCCATTGGAATAACTTCTTTACTAAATACTATTACAACTCATATCGATGCTGTAGGCATTAACCCAGCCTCCGGTGGACACATGGGTTATATTCCAGGTGGAGGGCTTTATCCTTCTGCTCTAGGAGACTTTATTGCCGCAGTTAGTAATCGTTATGCGGGAGTTTTTTATGCTGCACCAGGAGCCGTCCGTTTAGAAAACATGCTTAATCGCTGGATGTGTCGTCTTATGGGCTATTCCTCAACCGCTTCGGGTAATTTGACTTCCGGAGGATCTATTGCCAACCTAATAGCTCTTGTTACAGCAAGAGAGGACCACAACCTCAAAGCAAGAGATTTCGATAAAACTGTATTATACCTATCAGAGCAAGTGCATCACTCTGTATTAAAAGCTATCCGAATTGCAGGATTAGCTGAAGCTACAATAAGGTATATCCCTTTAGATGAAAAATTAAGACTTTCAGCACCGGATTTAGAAAAAACAATTCTTGCGGATAAAGAAAAAGGATTAATCCCCTTCTACATCAATGCTTCTTTCGGGACGACTAATACAGGAGCTATTGACCCAATAGAATCAATTGCCACTATCGCAAAAACACACAAACTCTGGTTTCATGTGGACGCTGCTTATGGTGGGTTTTTTAAATTGGTAGACAAATTAAGTTCCCAATTTAATGGCATTCAGGAGGCTGACTCCATAACACTTGATCCTCATAAAACACTTTTCTTACCTTTTGGAACTGGTACAATACTTATAAAAAATAAAGAAAAATCATTGAAGGCCTTTCAGCTTCTCGCTGATTACATGCAAGATACAATTGATGCCGACGAAGAAATATCACCTGCAGATATATCGCCAGAACAAACAAAACACTTCAGAGGAATGCGCATGTGGTTGCCACTCAAACTGTTTGGTCTAAAGCCATTTAAGGCTGCACTGGAAGAGAAGCTATACTTAACTCAGTATTTCTATGATAAAATTAAGATGACTAAGGGGTTTGAAGTTGGACCAGAGCCGGAACTTTCTGTTGCAATTTTTAGATATGTACCCACATATGGAGGGGCAAATTCATTCAATAAAAAATTAATTAAGGCTATTCAAAACGATGGCCGCATATTCCTTTCATCTACAAACATAAAGGAGGTGTTTTGGATTCGTATTGCAGTAGTCTCCTTTAGAACGCACCTATCTCATATTGAGCTACTATTGGAGATCATTGAAGAAAACGTAAGCAAAATACTTAAATAACAAATCATGTCTTCAGAAAAGAACCAACAAGAAAAAACAAGACTGCATCCTAGAAACAGAAATAAAGAAAGGTATGATTTAAGCGCATTGGTTACTTCCACTCCCGCATTAAAAAGTCACATCATAAAAAATAAATTTGGGGCAGAATCTGTTGATTTTTCTAGTCCTCTAGCCCTTAAGTTATTAAACACAGCAATTCTTAATCACTATTACGGAATTAAGCACTGGGAATTCCCAGATGAAAATTTATGCCCTCCCATACCGGGTAGAGCAGAATACATTCATCACATCGCTGATGTATTGGCTGAGAATAATTATGGAACAATCCCAATTGGGAATAATATTAATTGCCTTGATGTAGGTATAGGTGCTAGTTGCATTTACCCAATTATAGGAACTACGGATTATGGATGGAATTTTATTGGATCCGACATCAACCCAAAATCCATTGCCTCTGCTAAGGACATCATCAGTTCTAATGCCAACCTTAAAGGCAAAATAGATTGTAGATTACAAGAAAACGCAAACAATATTTTTCAAAGTATAATAGGTAAGGAAGAAAAGATTGAATTAACTATTTGCAACCCCCCTTTTCATTCCTCCATGGAAGATGCACAAAAAGGAACCCAAAGAAAAGCAAAAAATCTAAAGGGCAGAAAAGAAAAAACACCTGTTTTCAATTTAGCTGGAATCAGCAAGGAACTTATTTATGATGGTGGAGAATTTCAATTTATTGAGAATATGATTTATGAAAGCAAGCAATTCGCAAAAAATTGCTTCTTCTTTTCCACTTTAGTATCGAAACAGTCTAATCTTAAAAGAATATATAAGATACTAAAAATCACAGAAGCTAAACAGGTTAAGACTATACCAATGGGAACAAGTAACAAATCAGCCAGAATTGTAGTTTGGACATTCCTATCAATGATGGAACAAAAAGAATGGAGAGAAAGCAGATGGAATTCAAAACAAAAAAATCTATAATAGCGTGAAGGCTATTATAGCAATTTCAGCACTTTGCACCTTCCTCCTTTCTTGTGACAGACCAAAGTGCACAAACCAAAATCCAACTTTCGATTCGTTTTCTATGGACTCCAAGGAATACAAAAACGAATTAGCAAAAGAGATTCAAAGGATAGGGATTACAAATTTAAGTTACTGGCTAAAAAGTTATCTTGAAAAAGACGACAAAGAATACATTATTGTAAACATACAGAACAAAGACTTGTGTGCAAAGGGAATGATTGAAGTGAAAGATTGGTCAAAAATAGAAGGCATCAGAAAAAGCAAGGGAATCTCCTATAGAGGTGCAGAATTGGAAGGATTCGTTTTTGAAATAAATGAATCCAATGGAAGCAACAATTTTGTTTACCAAACCTTAGACCAGATCATAGATTAATCTAACTCTTCGTAATCGACATACTCTCCTTCACTCTTCGCAGTATCATCCGTTTTTTGTCCTGGAGCAGAAGAATCATTCTTAAATTGAGTACCCCCAGAATTATTATCCATAGGCTTTTTCTTTGTCATTAACTTGAATAAGTAATAAAGGCCAACGGCGATAAAGAATATTTTAAATAAGAAACCCACTATTTATTTAAATACATTGATTTTTCTTTGTATAATTCTCTAAAATAAGGATCATTCAAATTTTCAATAAAGAGAATCTCCTCTCCTGTAGACTTCATTTCTGGACCTAGATTCTTATCTACATTTGGAAACTTATTAAAAGAAAATACTGGTTTTTTAATTGCATAACCTGTAGGCCTTTCTTTAATTTCAAAGTCGCTTAACATATTCTCTCCAAGCATTACTTTGGTTGCAATATTCACGTAGGCCATTCCATATGCCTTACAAATAAATGGAACTGTTCTGGATGCTCTTGGATTTGCCTCAATTACGTAAACATTCTCATCTTTTACCGCAAATTGCATGTTCATGAGTCCTTTTATATTTAACGCCTTCGCTATTTTGCGTGTATACTCCTCCATTTTGGACTTTACATTTTCAGATAAACTGAATGGCGGTAATACTGCACTTGAATCTCCTGAATGTATTCCCGCAGGTTCAATGTGCTCCATTAAACCTAAAATATGCACATCCTTTCCATCACAAATAGCATCACTCTCTGTCTCTTCTGCTCTATCTAAGAAATGATCTATCAAAACTCTGTTTCCTGGCATACTTCCTAGTAAACCAATAACAGCCTTCTCTAAATCTTCGTCATTGATTACAATAACCATTCCCTGTCCTCCTAGTACATAGGATGGTCTGACAAGAACTGGGTACCCCACTTCGTTTGCAATTTTAATCGCCTCATCTGCATCGTTTGCAACCCCGTATTTAGGATAAGGAATATCCAGTTCTTTAAGCATATCGCTAAACGAGCCTCTATCCTCAGCAAGATCCATCGATTTAAAATCAGTTCCTATTATTTTTATTCCACTTTTCTCTAACCTTTCAGCAAGTTTAAGCGCTGTTTGACCACCTAACTGCACAATAACTCCTACCGGATTTTCATGCTGTATAATCTCGATAAGGTGCTCCCAATAAACAGGCTCGAAATACAATTTATCCGCTACATCAAAATCCGTAGAAACCGTCTCAGGATTACAATTTATCATGATGGCTTCATACCCTGCTTCTTTAGCAGCAAGCACTCCATGCACACAACTGTAATCAAACTCTATTCCTTGACCTATTCTATTAGGCCCGGACCCTAGGATAATCACACTCTTTTTATCCGAGACCATACTTTCGTTCTCTCCATCGAAGGTGGAGTAAAAGTAATTTGTATGAGATGGGAATTCCGCTGAGCAGGTATCCACCATTTTAAAGACTCTTTTAATCCCAGCCTCTGTTCTTTTTGCAAACACATCGTCGTCAGTGCATTGCCCCATAAGATAAGCAATCTGCTCATCCGAGAAACCTTTCTCCTTTGCCGATCTCAATAAGCTTAGAGGAATATTATCTATTTGGTATCTCTTAATCTCTTTCTCTGTATTAACTAAATCTTTAATCTCTTCCAGATACCATCTGTCAATTTTAGTTATTTTCTGTACAGATGTGATTGGTACGCCTAATGCCATAGCATCTCTTACATGAAATATTCTATCCCATGAAGGATTCTCTAGGCTATGTACAATCTTATCCAGATTCTTCAATTCTTTTCCATCAGCTCCCAAGCCTGCTCTTCCTATCTCTAAAGATTGACAAGCTTTCTGCAGAGCTTCTTGGAAGCTACGTCCTATACTCATCACCTCACCAACAGACTTCATTTGCAGTCCTAATGTAGTTTCCGCACCAGGGAATTTATCAAAGTTCCAACGAGGTATTTTAATGATTACATAATCAATAGATGGCTCAAAAAAGGCCGATGTCGTTTTAGTTACAGGGTTTTTCAACTCATCTAAATTATATCCAATTGCTAACTTTGCAGCAATCTTTGCAATAGGATAACCTGTTGCCTTACTAGCAAGAGCAGAGGAGCGCGAAACTCTAGGATTAATCTCAATTGAAATGATGCTCTCATCCTCAGGATTTACAGCAAATTGAACATTACAACCACCTGCAAAGTTCCCTAGGTTTCTCATCATATTAAATGCCATGTTACGCATTTCTTGATAACATGGATCACTTAATGTCATTGCAGGAGCTATGGTAATAGATTCTCCCGTATGTATCCCCATAGGATCCACATTCTCAATAGTGCAAATAACAGCGATGTTGTCGTTACTATCTCTCAGAAGCTCTAACTCATACTCCTTCCACCCAATAACTGCCTGCTCTACAAGCACTTCATGAGTAGGCGAAGCATTCAATCCACGTTTCACAAACTCATCAAAATCTTCTTTCTTGTGGACAAATCCACCTCCAAAACCGCCCAATGTAAAGGAGGGTCTAATTACTAAAGGAAAACCAATATCCTGAGCAACCTCTTTTGCTTCCAAATAGGAATTAGCAATTTTAGATGTTGCAATAGGAATCCCTAATTCTATCATAAAAGATCTAAAAAGGTCTCTATTTTCTGTTTTTTCTATGGCATCAATGTCCACACCAATAATTCGAACATTATACTTATCCCAAATCCCTAGTTCATCTACTTCGATACAAAGATTCAAGGCTGTTTGACCTCCCATAGTTGGTAAGACACAATCAATATCCTGTTCCTTCAAAATATCTTCAATGCTTTCTGGAGTAAGCGATTTAAGATAAATGTTATCTGCCGTTACCGGATCAGTCATAATCGTTGCAGGGTTTGAGTTTATTAAGGAGACTGTAATACCCTCTTCTCTTAATGAACGAGAAGCCTGAGTTCCGGAATAATCAAATTCGCACGCTTGCCCAATAATAATGGGACCGCTACCTATAATTAATATGTGTTTTATACTTGAGTCTTTTGGCATGTTTCTATGGGTTCAAAAATTAGGCAAATTTAGTCTTTGGATTTACTTTAACAAAGCAATTCAAGTGGAATAATTCACAAGTTATTCCACTATACCTATTGCTATTTCCCACTCTGCAAATCCTTAACTAATTCAAACAAGTAAGTAGTAAACTTAATGTTTTTAGTACACTCACTTATCTTAGCCTTTCTAAGCTCATTAACAAAAATCAAAATGGACTCCCCATTACCCTCTAAATGACTAATGTCGGTACCTTACATGCACCCTTTTAAACAGGTCTTTGGAACTATGCTCATAACTCGTTTTGCAATGTACTCATATTATTTTCTATCTTCCCGCAAATTATTACTATGGATAACATTTCAACAATCGTATTAAAGTCTGCCCTGTTCATTATTATGCTTGGCATGGGCTTAGGACTAATAAAGGATGACTTTAAACGCATTTTCTTATCACCCAAAGCCATTTTAATTGGCTTAGCAAATCAAATCATCCTTTTACCAATAATAGGCTTTGTATTAGTTAGTATCTTTCCTTTACAACCAGAAATTGCGATTGGAGTAATGATACTTGCCGCATGTCCAGGAGGACCTACTTCAAACCTGATTGCCCATCTTGCAAAAGGAGATACAGCGCTATCCGTTTCTCTTACAGCATTAAGTAGTCTGATTACTATTATAACCATTCCATTTATCGTAAATTTTGCCTTAGAAAACTTTTTAGATGCAGGGCAAATGGTGCAGCTAGACCCAATTACTGTAATTGGTCAAATTTTGACTGTAACTATTATCCCGGTTGCAATTGGCATGATAATTAGAAATAGAAAACCAGAATTTGCAGACAATATGAACAAACCTGTTAAGATTGGCTCAGGTGTGGTATTGGCATTGGTTATAGTTGGAATCATCTTTAAAGAAAAAGACAATATTGCCTCTTATTTTCAACAGGCTGGTCTAGTTACTTTATGTTTGAACCTTGCCACGATGGCAGTAGGTTACCTAACGGCAAAACTATTTCAACTTAGAAAAGGACAAGCCATTTCTATTTCAATAGAATCCGGCATTCAGAATGGGACCTTAGCCATCTTTATTGCAGTTACCTTGTTAAACAATTCCGCCTATGCTATTGCGCCAGCTGTTTATAGTTTAATTATGTTTCTGACAGGAGGATTAGTTGTTTATTTAAGCACCAAAAAAAGAGCATAAATGAGATTAGATTTTATTCCAAATGTTAACGAACACGGTGAGAGTGTAGTTCGTCTTTTTCAATTTAAAAAAGAAGATTGCATTAAGCTTTGTGAAATAATTCAAGAAAAACTAATTGAGGATGGAGAGTCCATAGATGTCGATACATTGGAGTTTGTAGAACCCCGAAATTGTGGACTAACTCTTCGCTTGTCCTTTGAAGATGAAGGAATAGTAAGAGAAGACAAAGTGACCTTTTATTGTGATTTGACAGAAGAAACTTATGAAAACATCCTTAAAAAACTTGCTCCTTTTTGCTTGAAAAATCTTAGAACACACGAATACTTGTATGACTTAGATACTCCCATTGATTTTCTTATTTCACCAGCTGGGACTTGGTGAAGCAAAAACAATCATCTGTATCTGAAATCGTTTTAAAATAAAAATACAATTATGAAAAAGACTATCTTATTGCTCATAGCATTTATTGCATTTGGTTCATTTAACTCATTTACACAAGTAATCAATCCTGCCCCTAAATGCCCAGATGGCATGGGAGCATGGTATATGTACTTCTGGAATACAACTTTCAAAGATTCCCAATGGGGATTGCAAGGAGACCTACAACATAGAAATTACGACTTAGGTGGTGATATGGAACAAATCATGTTAAGAGGTGGCCTGACTTTTAAACCAAAAAACACAGACATCAAATTCACCTTAGGTGTTGCAAATATTACAAGTGGCACTTTTGGTGAATCTACTGAAAACTCAAACGAGACTCGTATATACCAAGAAGCATTGATTAAAAATAAAGCGGGCATACGATTTCATCTTACTCATAGGTTTAGATACGAACAACGGTTTTTAAAAGACCAAGATTTGAGGACGAGATATCGTTATAATTTGTTCTTAAACCTTCCTTTAAACTCTAAAAAAATCGAACAGGGAACTTATTATTTAGCATTATATAATGAGATATTTATCAATGGACAACAAGACATAGGCAATGGTAAAACTGTAAACATATTTGACAGGAATAGAACTTATGGTGCTTTAGGATATAGCATAACTGACAATCTCAAAATTCAATTGGGAGTTATGCGCCAGAGCACAACAGATTGTTTCAAGGACCAATTACAGATAAGTTTGCATCATAAGATCTAACCTTAATTTTAGGCAATGCATCAACTTCTTTTCTTATTCCCTCAAGCCATTTTACCATAGCATCTTAAGATTGCATAAGTTCTTGCATTGCAACCATTGTTTCCTAGTAGCCAAATCTTGTTTTTGATTAATTCGATTATATTTGACTCTTATTTATAACTACATGAAATCAATCTTTACTTCCATAGCCCTCTTTTTCTGCGTATTGGGGGTGTCTGGACAAGCCAAATACACCCTGGATTCAACAGAATTAACCTCAAGAATAATTAAGGACTCATTGGATATCCCCTGGGAAATAGTATGGGGACCTGATAACCACATTTGGTGTACAGAAAGATTTGGAAGGGTAAGTAGAATAAACCCTACTTCAGGAAATCAAACAGTCCTTTTGGATATATCTTCGGATGTTTACGAAAGGTCTGAAGCGGGTATGCTCGGAATGGTTTTACATCCAGACTTCGCCAATGAGCCTCATGTATTTATTGCTTACACTTACCTCTCTGGAAGTAAAATTAGAGAAAGACTGGTAAGATATAATTACGATGGGACCAAACTAATTGCTGCAGATACCTTAATAGAAAATATTGTTGGTAATACAACGCATATTGGCTGCAGGCTAATCATACTGAAAGACAATACTTTATTAATGAGTACAGGTGATGCACAAAACCAAACCTTACCTCAAAATTCAACTTCACTATCAGGCAAAATTCTAAGATTAAATTTAGATGGAACTATCCCTGCTGACAACCCAGATCCAAGTAGTTACGTTTGGTCTAAAGGACATAGAAATGCCCAGGGTTTGTGGCTTGCTCCGAATGGAAATATATACAGTTCAGAACATGGTCCAACTACAGACGATGAGCTAAACATTCTCACTAAAAATAGTAATTACGGTTGGCCAACTGTGGCAGGATTTTGTGACTCTCCACCGGAAAATGCTTTTTGCACCGATAGTAATGTGGTAGAACCACTTGCAGCGTGGACACCTACAATTGCTCCTTCAGATATTATTTGGTATGATAACCTTGCCATACCAGAGTTTAAAGACAAATTATTAATGACAGTGCTAAAGGACAAAAGCCTAGTTGTATTTGGTTTTAACTCTGCAGGAGATTCAGTAATATCAGAAAAAAAATATTTCAAGAATGATTTTGGAAGGTTAAGAGACGTTTGTGTCTCACCTTTAGGAAGAATATACCTTGCTACAAATGGAAATTCTTGGAGCAATACTAATCCCTATACTCATTCCATTATTGAATTGAGTAACGAAGCATTCCTCAATATTAAAGAGGAGGATATTTTAAAAAACATTAAATTAAGTCCTAACCCCATAGAACAAAATGAACCAATTATTTTAGAGTTGCCAAATGGAGAAGAAGGAGAACTTTTAATCTTTGACGTTTATGGTAGAATTATATTGAAGGAAGAAATTAAAACCACTTCAAATATCAATCTTGATTCTCCTATGGGAATTTACTTTTGGAAAGTAATTCTAAGAAATGGGAAGAATAAGTCAGGAAGAATAATAATTAAATAGTACTGGAATATGTATGTAAACAAAAACTTTTCATTTAAGAGTATTATAAAATTTTCGGGTGGGCATATAATATGGCTCACCTTATGGACTTCCTTTGCTCTAGGTTTTGGGGAGTATTTACATTACCTCAATTTTGAAGGATTTAAAGTGCCATGGTTGCCAGTATCTGTAATTGGTACAGCTGTTGCATTTTATGTTGGCTTTAAAAACAATAGTGCTTATGATCGTCTTTGGGAGGCAAGGAAAATTTGGGGAGCAATTGTAAATTCAAGTAGAATGTGGGGTGCTAATATTTCTGCTTATGCCAGTAACCAATTTGATGCTGGGTTAACTGATAAAGAATTAAAAACCATTCATAAGAAATTAATTTATCGGCATATTGGTTGGCTCTATGCTTTACGCAGTCAATTACTTATTCCCACAAGCTGGGAACACATTAACCAGAACAAGCACATCAAAAAAACAGCCGAGAATAGACAAAAAGAATTTGGGGTTGGTTTATTTAGTGATGAGATAACTAGTGTTGAACTGCACCACTATCTATCTGAGGACGAACTCCCAGACTTAATCAATGCAAAAAACACTGCGACACAAATCATTTACAAGCAATCTCAAGAATTAAAATCACTAAGAGAAAAGGATATTATAGATGATTTTAGACACATGGAATTGCAAAAAGTCTTTAATGATTTTTACACCCATCAAGGAAAATGTGAAAGAATTAAAAAATTTCCACTTCCGAGACAATATGGAAGTTTCAGTTTAATCTTTATTTGAGTTTTTATTTTTCTACTACCTTTTGCAATGGCTACGGTATTTCACGACATGAGTCTATGGGGAGCATGGGTTTCCATTCCATTTTCTGTAATAGTTGGTTGGGTATATGTTATGATGGAACTCATTGGTGACTATTCCGAAAACCCTTTTGAAAGCATGGGAAATGACATCCCAATGCTTGCATTATGTAGGACAATAGAAATTGATTTACGTGAAAGCTCGACGATGAAGATATCCCAGCAGCAATTGTTCCTAAAGATGGTGTATTGATGTAATTTGGGTGGGGGTAAAAGATTTACTATTTTCGAACTATGAAATTTTTACATACATTTATTATAGCATTATTATTTGCCTCTTGTGGGAATAGCAACAAGACGGATGCTACAAAAAACGAAACGGAAGCAGATACAGCATCTACTGAAGTAGCAATTGAAGAGGAACAAGAAGAAGAGGCTCCTAATTTATTGTTAGGAACATGGACTTTTGCAGACCCAAAACTGAAAGTAGAGCAGGTTATTACTTATAAAGAAGATGGGACTTACAGCATGAAGATGGGGCCTGTTAATGTTGAGGGCACTTGGGAGCTAAATGATAGTATATTAATTACCAAAAGTAGACCCGATGCTCCCGGACAAAAGAAAACAATCACTAAGCTAGACGAAACAAGTCTTTGGACTATCTGGGAACCAAAAGGTGGTAAAGCAAGGGAAATTCAATACAAAAGAAAATAAATCCTAACTACATAAATAGAAGCTACTCCCGCGAGTGGCTTTTTTTGTGCCTAAGGTTAAAAGGGTCGATCATTTTTCGTATTCCGGGTGCTTGAGAAAAAGATTCTCTTGCAGATTAGGAGAATCAAACCTCTTTATTTTCATATTGTAGAGCAAGCTCTGTAAAGTAGATTTCACTTGCTTTAGGAAAGGTTTTTTTGTTCAAAATGAATATTCTCAATATCATATAGTAACATAGCACCTTTGCACATTTCACATGGTTCAAATGTTGAATATAAAGTTAGTTTACTTCTATCAAGGTCTCTAAAAGTGTTACCATGCGCCTTAAAGACTTCATTTAAAGCAACAATCTCTGCATGACAACTTATGTCAGAGTCTTTATAAACAGTATTATAGCCTTCACCTATGATTGTATCGTTGTAAAGCACAACTGCCGAAATAGGCACATCCAAACTCAAAATAGCTTTTTCACCTAAAGTGATAAGCCTTTCTTTTACAAAGGAGGGAATCTCCTTTGTAGATTTAAATCTATAAAGTTGCGATTGAAACAATAGAAAGGCCAATCCCAAAACAAACAAAACATAAACGCCCTTTTTAATCATCGTACTTGAATATTTAGCTACCAAAGTTAAACTATTTTGCAATCGGATTATTTCTTTGATTCTAACTAAAGCAACAAATCATTTGGTCTTCCTATTAAATACAAAAACCGCTCTCTTACGAAAGCGGTTTTTTCATTTTCATTATAGTATCTCCTATTTCTCTCCTTGTGCTAAAGTAAATGCTCTTTCTCCATCCATGAAATACAAATTTTCTATTTTGATGAAATCCATACCAGCATTAGAAATACTTCCTAAAAGTTCAATAATATCAGCATGCGAGATAGTCTCCTTAGTTCCCATAAATCGCACAATCCAATGATCTGACTTGAATGTCTCTGGTTTCCCATTAGGGTAAACCTGAACACCTCTGTTGCTTATCACTTTTAGCTTTAAATTTTCTGTAGATGTTGCTTCCATTTTAGCACCTAAGCCATCAGGATCTCTTCCATCTTCGTCGTAATTCAAGAATACATCCACTCCCACTAAGTCCTTTTTAACTGGAGCATATGGCTTCAGCTTAATACTTATTGGCTTTGCCTCACTCAATTCTACAACAGGGAACTTAGTAGGGTTTTGACCCAATCTTTCTATCATTGCTCTAGTGAAACCATCTGTCCCAACTCTCTCCGTGCTTAACCCTTCTTGGTAAATGTCTCCAGTATGGATACCATCTTCCAATGTTTTAAACAAAGCATTTTGAATTTTTGCCGCTACCGCACCTTGTCCTAAATGAACAAGCATCATGCATGCACCATTCAACAATCCAGCAGGATTTGCAATTCCTTGTCCAGCGATATCTGGAGCAGAACCATGAATGGCTTCGAACATCGCAAAATCATCTCCTATGTTTGCAGAACCACCTAGCCCAACAGAACCTGAAATATCTGACGCAATATCCGAGAGAATGTCTCCGTAAAGATTTAAGGTTACAACTACATCAAATCGCTCAGGGTCGTTTGCAAGTCTTGCAGATCCTATATCAATAATGTAATGATCGCTTGTAATCTCAGGATACTCTTTTGCTACTTCTTTAAAGATACTATGGAACAAACCATCGGCATGTTTCATGATATTATCTTTCGTCATACAAGTGACATGCTTTCTATTGTTTGCTATAGCATATTCAAATGCATAACGAATAATCTTCTCAGACCCAGGTCTAGAAATAAGTTTGATGCATTGCACCACTTCCGGTGTTTGCTGATGTTCTATTCCAGCATACAAATCTTCTTCGTTTTCTCTTACTACAACTAAATCCATTTTAGGGAAATGCGTTGTTACATATGGAGAATATGCCTTGCTTGGTCTAACATTGGAATACAATCCAAAAGACTTTCGAATAGTTACGTTCAAGCTCTTATAGCCTCCTCCTTGTGGAGTAGTTATAGGAGCTTTTAAGAATATTTTATTTTTTCTAAGTGTATCCCAACTTTCATCAGAAATACCACTTTGGTTTCCACTAAGGTAAACTTGTTCGCCTACTTTAATTTCATCGTAATTTAATTGTGCACCAGCTGCTTCCATGATTGCCATGGTGCTTTTCATTATTTCTGGCCCTATGCCGTCGCCGTAGGCGATAGTAATGTTTCTTTTTTCCATATTATGCTGTAGCTCCGTCTTTTAAAAGTTCTTCTACCGGAGTATAATCTAATCCAAAGGCTTCTGAAACTGCTTCGTAACAAACTTTACCATCTACAATGTTTAATCCCAATTTTAACTCCGAGTTCTCATTACATGCTTTCTTCCATCCTTTATTCGCTAATTCAATTGCATAAGGTAAAGTTACATTTGTTAATGCGACAGTAGAAGTATAAGGAACCGCACCTGGCATATTGGCAACACAGTAATGTACTACATCATCAATGATGAATGTAGGGTCCTCGTGAGTTGTAGGCCTACAAGTTTCAATACATCCTCCTTGATCAACAGCAACATCGACCAATACAGTACCTGGCTGCATGTCCTTAAGCATGTCTCTTGTAATCAAGTTAGGTGCCTTTGCACCTGGAATCAATACTGCTCCAATAATTAAATCTTGAGTAGGGATTAAATCCCTGATGTTCATCTCATTAGAAAATCTAGTAATTACATTGGCAGGCATAATATCCGTTAAGTAACGTAACCTAGGCATGTTAATGTCCATAATGGTAACTATTGCTCCTAAACCAGCAGCCATTTTCGCAGCTTGTGTTCCTACAACACCACCTCCTAACACCAATACTCTACCAGGTGTTACACCTGGTACACCACCTAGTAAAACTCCTTTTCCTTTAATAGGCTTTTCTAAATATTTTGCTCCTTGCTGTACAGACATCCTACCTGCAACTTCACTCATTGGAACCAATAAAGGCAAGCTTTTATCTGCTCCTTCTACCGTTTCATAAGCCAAACAAGTTGCTTTGCTTTCAATCATGGCATTAGTCAATGGTTCATGACTTGCAAAATGGAAATAAGTAAATACCAATTGACCTTCTTTAATCAATTTATACTCTTGCTCAATAGGCTCCTTCACCTTCATGATCATCTCTGCAATAGCATAAACCTCTTCAATTGTATCCAAAATTTGAGCTCCTGCATCTATGTACATGGCATCAGAGAATCCACTACCTATTCCGCCGCCTTTTTGCACGTATACCGTATGGTCCCTTTTAGTTAATTCTAAAGCACCTCCTGGTGTAAGTGCAATTCTACTTTCATTGTTTTTAATCTCTTGTGGTACTCCAATAATCATCTTTTTCTAATTTAAATGGAGGGCAAATATAAAATAATTGAAGGGAAAAATAGAAGGAATATTTACTGTTTGTTTTTCGACAAAATAAGAAAGCAAAAAGGATACTTTATTTCTATACTGGTGATTAATTCTTAACCACCTTGACGTGTTCAATTTTACCTGAATTATAGTTTATCTTTAAAAAATAAATACCGTTGGCACCCTTATTATTTAGGGTTAACTCATTACTATCCAATACCTTTCTCACATAAACGCATTTACCCAAACAATCTATAAGCTCGATGGAAGAAACTTTTAAATAGTCCTTTAAACTAATGTTTAAAGTACTTGTATGAGGGTTAGGATATACCTGAATAAAAGGATCCTCCTCTAAAGATGTTAAGTTTACATCAAATAAATAATAACATTCAGAGGTATCTGAACAGCCATTATCAGATAAAGCCAATGCATAAGCACCATTTTTTGGTGGCAAAAACAATCTGTCGTTTGCTCCTACAATTTTACTTTTTTGACCATGAGAGACACACTCCATCCATTGATAAAAACCACTTTTCGATCTGGCAATTAATTGATTCTTGATGTAGATTATATCTACATCAGCATTGTTTATGGTTAAATCAATATTTAAAAAACTATCACAACCCATACTGCTGACTACAGTATCTTTATATACACCACTTTTAGCCCAAGTTTGATTCTTACTGTAAGAATTAAAACTTTTACATGCCGTAATGTGATGTGTTGCATACGTAGGGTGATGAATTCTCAAATCAATGGTTAATATGCTATCACATCCTTCAACACCAAGAAGTGTATCCATGTATACGCCATCTTTATTCCATAAGTATTTACCACTGGGTGAAATATAATCGATGCAACTATTGGCTTCAAGATAGGTATTGGAACTATTTAAAATTGTGAGGTTTATGGTTAGTAAATTATTACAGCCATTTTGTGTTTTTATTATTTCCGAGTAAACTCCAGAATGGGTTAACCTCTTTCCATTTGGTGTTAAATAATAATGACACACCACTGGATTTATCGTGTCGTAGGATGGTTGAATCATATTCAAGTATATCGTAATCACACTATCGCAACCATTTTGATTAGGAATTATATCTGTGTATTTCCCCGATTTGTTCCATGTACTTTCCTTACTAGGAGATACATAATCTGAACAAGCATCAACATAGATTTCTGAAAAGGTCTTACAACTTTCGAAGAAATAAGTAGCACCAGCACTGGGATAATAACCATTACTAAAGCTATTTTTATTATCCAAATAGGATCCCAAAACAGCAAATTTATTACTTACTCCAACAGAAAACCCAAAGCGCTGATTGGAATCTCTATCCTTAGATACCAGCTTCGCTGTTTCTATAAATGTATTGCTTTTATTCAATTCATAAATAAATGCAGCACCCGAAAGCTTAAGTGGATTGTTTAGATTTTCATCTGTGGTATTGCCCATTGCTCCCACAGCAATTGTAGATCCACTCACATCGATACTATAACCAAAGTAATTTACTCTATCTCTATCCGATGCCACTATTTTTTGTTTCTCAACCCATCTCTTACTAGAACGATTGAAAACATAGGCTGCACCTGCAGCTGCAAAGTAGTCGTTTCCTTTACTATCGTAATCTGAACCATATGCTCCAATCGCAACATATTGACTATCTATATTTACGCTAAATCCAAAATAGTCATAACGTAACCTATCACTTGCAACTATTTTTTGATCCTGCTTCCAAGTGTTATTTTGCAATTTAAAAATGTATGCCGCTCCAGAGAATGCAAGCGACAATCCTCCAGTAGCATTTGTGCTATTTCCATAGGCTCCAACAATAATTTGGTCATCAAAAATGTCCAAATCATATCCAAAAAGATTCAAACTATCCCTAACATTTGGCACAACCTTTTGTAGTTGTGACCATTTTCCTAATGAGTCTCTTTTGTAAACATAGGCTGCACCAGCTCTTCGCAGATAATTCTTTTCCTTCTCATCGTAATGCTCATTAAATTTACCTACTACTGCATAGTTTTCATATATAGCCGTTGAAAAGCCAAAATAGTCGTATTTATATCTTGAATTACTAAAGATCTTATCTTCTTCTACCCATTGGTTTAGTGAATCAGAAAAGGAATAGATGTACACTGCACCTGCAGCATATAAGGTATCTCCATATTGGTCTTTACTTTCTCCTACAGCACCAATTATAATCTTAGAACCATGAATATTTACATCGTAACCAAAATAATCTGTTCTACTCCTGTCCTTTGCTACAATCTTCTGGAACAGGTTCCAGCTTCCATTGACACTTTTCTTGTATACATATGCTGCTCCTGAGTTTCCCATATAATTTCGTCCATTTTCATCGTAATCCTGGTACCTTGCTCCCACAACAGCATAATCTCCGCTTATTGCAACTTTATTACCAAAATGGTCGTAATTTCTTCTATCCAATGGAACAACCTTTTGGGACAAATCCCAGTTTTGGCCTATTGCGGTTGTGAAAACAAACATGCATGTTATGTACAAAGCAAATTTCATATAAGGCCAAAGGTAGCAAAAAAAGAATTGCCTTTACCATTTAAACTCAGGAGAAGCTCAACTTAAAATTAATTTTCCCAATACTAGCTTTCCTTTTTTCGTATCTTTTTATAGAGGAAATTCCAAATTAACACAAATAAAACGGATAGTATCCCTAAAATTAATGTTCGCACTGCAGAAGATCTTTTAATGGTATTTCCTGCAGAATCGATAAAAACACCCTTATTATCAAAAGGCAATTGAAATTTATGATAGGCCATGTAAAAACAAAACACACCTAATAGTAAAATGACGATAGATATTATTTTGATATACAGCTTCATCAACTTTCTAATTTCTTCAATTCAGACTTAAGGAAGGTAAACAAAGAATTTACGTATTCGCTTGTGAAATCAAACTTAACACCTGCTTTTTCATAAACCTCTGGTATACTAACTGTATAACCTGCACTTAAAGCATCTTTGTATAATTTAAGCCCTTGTTTCTTATCTTCTAAATAATTCTTCCATACGGCAATTGCTCCCAATTGGGCAAAGCCATATTCTATGTAGTAAAATGGCACTTCATACAAATGAAGTTGTTTTTGCCAGCTATTTTCTTGCATTTCCTCATAACCAGAATGATCTACAACCCCCGTTCCAAACCTTTTTAATAATGATTTCCATTGCTCCGTTCTTTCCTCTACCGTATGATTTGGGTTTTCATAAATCCAGTGTTGGTACGCATCTATAGTAGCAATCCATGGAAGGGTGGATATTATGCCCTCCAATTGCTCAATCTTTGCTCTTTTAAGCTCTTCTTTGTCTTCAAAGAACTCATCCCAAACATCCATACTTATAAGCTCCATGCTCATAGAGGCAAGCTCTGCTACCTCACTTGGTGTATCTTTAAAAGCGCTTAATTCTAACTTATCTGCTAGGAAAGCATGAATGGCATGTCCTCCTTCATGGAACATCGTTTCTACATCTCGCAATGAACCCGATGCATTCATAAATATAAATGGAATTCCGGACTCCATTAAGGGATAATTATATCCACCTGGTGCCTTTCCTATTCTACTCCCCAAGTCCAGGAATTTCCTTTCTTTCATGGTTCCAATGCACTCACCAAAATAGGAATCAATTCTTTCAAATCCAGTCAAGCATTTATCCAGCATTTCATCCGCCTCACTAAATGGTTCTAAAGGCCTCCTCCCTATAGGATCTACGCTAGTGTCGTAAGGCCTTATAGGGTCAAGCCGCATTAAGTCCTTTCTTCTCTCCATTTGCGCCTTTAACAATGGGACTACTTCCTTCTCAATGGCATCATGAAAATCAAAACAGTCCTTCTGGTTATAATCAAATCTACCCAAAGATTGAAATTTATAATCTCTGTAGTTTTCAAATCCAGCATTTACTGCGACCTTATGTCTCAATTGAATTAAGTCATTAAATAAGACATTCAATTCATCCTTATTCTCCAACCTTCTTTTTCCTATTGCCTCATAAGTTGATTTACGAATTTCTCTATCGTTTACCTTTAACTTTAAACTAGCTTGTTGCAGTGTGAGTTCCTCACCATCAAGGGTGACAGTCATGGCTCCATTTATACTACCGTACTTACTTTCTAAAGTTTGCATTTCCGTAAAGAAAGGAACATTTTCTTCTCTAAAAAGCTCTACTTCCTTTTCAATACCTCTAAAATAAATGTGGAATTTACTCTCTCCCTCAAAATCTTTCTTAAAAGGGGATTCAATAAGTTTCTTGTTTAGTTTGTCTTGGTATGGCGCAATTTGCGGTGATATATTCTGAACAAAATCCATGTAATTTCCCTCAATCTCTTTGTCCTTAGTATCACAAGTCATTTTAATATAGCGCCAAGCCATATCCTCACTTATAACAGCACTTAACTCATTTAAATCTTTAATCCATGCAGAGTAACTATCCTTTGAACTAATTTCTCTTTCCAATAAATCCTGAAAATAAACCTCCAGTTTTCCCCAAGTAGTAACAACAAAGTCTTTCGCTACGAAATTACGTTTCATTACTTTCCTCTACCACTTGCCTTGATCACAGTAGATTTTTTCGCTCCAGCTGCTCTGCTGTTTGGTGCTTTTACCTTAGGCGCACTTTTCTTTGCAGTTGGTTTCTTTGTAGAGCTTGTTTTGGCCTTTGAATCGGATTTAGAATCTTCCTTCTCTTCTTTCTTTTCTTCAACTAATTTATCCATATCGGCATATTCATCAAGAATCATATACCACTGAATCAGCTTTTTAATGTCAGATGGGTATACTCTATCCGTATCGTAGTTATTTAAAACCTTGCCCATAAATGCTCCCAAATCATCCTTCGAAGCTCCACTTGCTGGCAATTCCAAGCCTGCAGCAACTTGTTTTTTAACTTCTTTAAAAACTTGCGCTAATTTTTCTTCGGCTTCGATTGTATAAATAGATATATCACCTAATACACTTACCTTCTGGGTCAAATTAGTAGGCATTCTTTTTTTTGCCTTGTCTATAGACTCAACGATTAAACCATTCTTTCTTCTTCCTACAATATTGTACAACCCTGGTTTCCCACTTATAGATACGATGTCTTTTAATTCCATTTAATTCTTAAATATAAAAATCAAAAATACAATATAAAATCACACATAACGCAATAGAATTCTACATTTTATTAACTCAATTAAAATAAAATGGTGTTTGAAATTCGCCAGAATCACATTACTTAAAAAGTGGGACTTTTATCACCTTGCCAAACTCCAGTAAATGAATGAAATAAAGGTCTTTGGACTGTTTTTCTACGAAATTCACTTCATGAAGCCGTACACTTTCATTGGTATGAAAAACAAGTTGTCCACTTGCATTAAAAACAGCTAAAGAGCTAGGATGCTCTAATTCAACATGTAAATAGTGGTTTTCATCAAACCATACTCTAGAATCAATAACATTGGCTACTGATAGTCCAAGAAACTCTGCATTATTTAATTGAAATTCTGCAACCACTGGCAAATGATCACTCATGTAATACAAACTACTCAAAAGACCGCTGCTCCCAGCGCAGTCCGTAATATCCTTATTAAAACAATCCCCCCCATTTCCATAGGCTTGATAAGTATTCGCCCGATAGAAGACTTCATTAGATGAATTTAACATCGTATTAGAAGTTAAAATAAAATCAAATCTGTCGTCTACTCCACCACCAGAGCCTTCACCAAACAACTGCTGACTTCTTGTTGATTGAGTAAAAATATCCTTGTAGACAGAGTTGTTATGCCAATGGCCTTCTAAGCCAATAGGGTCTTTAAAATAGGCACTAGACTTTTTAGTAAGCAATTGATATGCCTCTTCCTTGTCTGTGTAGAGATTAAGATCACCCATTAATACCCTATTCCCACTTGCTCCTTCCTGATCTAGATGTTTCACTAAGTATTTTACATTTTGAATCCTCTTGACAGAATCTTCGGAACCCTGGCCAGCTTTTAAGTGACAGACATAAAAATCAATAAAAATGGTATCGCCTTTCATTAAATCAGTTGTAATTGGATACAAAGTGTACTTATTAAAATCTCTAGTATTAGACTTTACAGTATCTTGCGCATGGAGAGCTAATTTATCACTGTTGTAATAGAGCATCTGATGCAAATCACCTCTTGAGGCAGAAGTAAAATCAGCTGCTTTGTACTTTCTGGTTCCCTTGTTCAAAGCATTGTTTAAGATAGCATCACTGCCATACTTTGAGAGTAACTCACTTACTCCCAAAACATCTACTTCATAGGAATTTAAAATCTTAGCAAGAGTATCTGCCCTGTCTATTGGTAAGGCCTCAGGAAACCTTAAAATATTGTAACTCATAACACGGATTGTGTTCTGAGCAAGCAACGAATCAGAAATCATGAACAAACAAACTATTATTAGTAGCTTTTTCATTTAATCTTCTTCTATTTTAGCACTTAAGCCATTTTCGCACAGTGCTTCACACATAGGTTTAAGGGTTTTCACTTCTCCAGACTTCACAACTGCCTTTCCCTTAAAGTGCACAAACCATGCATTTTGCTCTGCCTGCTCTTGGGTGTTTTTGCAATACTCCATAAGACACTTTATAACCCAATCAAAACTATTTACATCGTCGTTATACAACACAAGCTTGTGTGCTTTCTTTTCTAATACCTCTACCTCCTCTAGTAACTCTATTTCTTCCTCCAGATTATACATGGCTTAATTTTTCTCTCTGTGTTTTGGAATAAGTTTGGCTTTATTTTCCTCCCCCACAAACATTCGTTTAATGTTTTTTTGATGGGTTCCAATTGCCAAAATAGCAGCTGAAATTGCAAAGGCAATAAATAAAGGTTCTTCTTGTTTAAAGATTACTGCCACTGCAAAAGGAAAAAACACACAAGCAAGAATTGAACTCAAGGAAACATACCTTGTTGCAAATAAAACCAAAACAAATAACCCCAATGACAGCATCCCACTCAACCAATGAATGGCTATTACTACTCCAAATAATGTAGCTACTCCTTTACCTCCCTTAAACTTGGCAAACATTGGGAAAAGGTGACCAAGAACAGCTGTTAACCCAAACAACAATTGAAAATTAACAAACTGAGTACTTCCTACTTCAACAGAACCAATAAAGTATGCAAGGTTTGTAGAAGTAAACCCCTTTAACATGTCTAAAAGCAAAACAGTTGTCCCAGGTTTCTTACCAAGAACCCTAAAAGTATTTGTTGCTCCGGCATTACCACTGCCATATTCTCTAACATCTATGTTATGAAAAACCTTTCCAATCCATATAGCATTAGGCATTGAACCTAGGACATAGGAAACTAGAATAAAAGCTAGTATGTAAATAATTTCAACCATTTATTAGATACTGCAAAGCTAATGCACTAGTAAGACACACACAAATTCATTATAGAATAGCATTTTTGAAAAATTAATCTACCTTATCTAGAAGTTTATACATACCTCTTGGAGTTCCTTTTCTTAATTTATATGTCCCATTAGAAACCTTTCCCCCATGATTAACAATCAATTCATTAAGGTCATTATCCGATGAGAAAATGTACAACACACCACGAACATAATTCATGTAGATCCATTCATACTCATTAAACTCGATATAAACATCTAACTTATCACCACTTCTTCTTTTCTCTAATCCCATAACACATTTATAAGACCTATTTACATTTTTGCCGTCCAATGCTGCAATGGAGATATCACCATAACTCATTAAGGATCTATGTCTATGGTCAAAATACCACTGACTATGAGAAACAAGTAATGCAGATTCCAAAAATGGGGTTTCGGAATCCTTAGTAACTAAATCCGTTGCCTTTTCAAGAATAACGGAGGCTTTTTCAGCAATTGCACCGGGAGCAGCCTTACCGGATGATTCAATTCTTTTAACTACCCTGTTTATGTTTCCTGTAGGCACCAATTCCGAAATGGCCGACTTGGTAAAATCTGTATTTGCACTTGCTGCAGTGCCATTGCCTGATGCCATCGCCATAGAATATATTTTTTCTTGTATGGATTTGGGTAAATCAAACTCTAATCCAAATGCCATGTTTAAAACAAAAGTAGAATCTCCTTCCTTTAGGCTAGCATTACCTGCCGTGTTTAAGTCAAAGCCATCCATGAAATTAAAGTCAAAATCGAACTTCCCTTCGGTATAAATTGTTTTTTCTCCTTCGTCTATCCTCATGATGTTTCCAGTTCTACTGGATCCTAACAATTTGTCTTCTGAACCAATCATAAAAGAATTTAGTTCGTGGTTAAAATATAGGATACCAGTATCTATAACAATATCGGGGTCTGTCCTTCTTCGTTTTCTTCCAAAAATACTGGGGTAAACATGAGCGGAATCCATGGCATAGTATAAACCTATATCTAGTTGAAATCTATTATAACCTCTTGGATCAGACACATTAACTATCACATTAGCTGGGTCTACTTTTTGCTCAAACTTAATCCACATACTGGGATAATATGTTGTAAAGACATGTTCTGGTTTAATATACCCCTTAAAGTGAATAGGCTTCTCTTTACTTGTTATTTCCGCACCACCTTTGTAATGCAGTTTCGTATCCATGGTGAAATTTTGTGTATCCGACACATACCCATAACCTACTACAGAAGAGTCTAACCTTTTAGCGATTATACTATCAAAATACATTTCTTGTTTCAGCCTCTGCTTGTTTGTGTATATGTAATTACCAGATGCCTGCATATTAAAGAATCCATCAATTCTAGTGGTACAGTTAAAAACATTATGGAACTTATCTAATTTATTTGCTAAGATTTTAGAGTTGAAAAGAGTATCCATTTTCGCATCCCTTCTTACCGTAACCTTCTCTAAATCTGGAAACACTCTAGAATCTGCAATATCAATGTGTGGTACTTGCTCTATATCCAATACCGCGGTTATAAGATCAAAGCTTGCCAGTTGGGACTCAAACCTCAAAGAATCCTGACCCTGCTTCACAGAAATAAATTCTGGCAAATCCCCACCGAGGCTCTTTCCTGGCTTTACATCTATTGTTTTGGCATTCATATCCCATCTATAATCTGCCATACTAGAAATGTATTTATTCAACGGGAACCTAGTTTGAGCACCATCTAAATTACTTGCGAACTTCCCTTCTCTTGAAGTAAAATCGCAAAAGCCTTTTGTGTCTTCGTTCTCAAAAGCAATTACTTCTTCTCCCGCTGCCTTTATTTTAATTCCACCGTGCTCTGCTTTTGCCTTATTTGTTTCAAGCACCATATCTTGCGATGAATAGATAGCTTCATCCCAAATCAAGCTTCCTTGCGCACGCAAATCTGAAGGACTTAAAGTCATATCACCATCAAAATCATAAGCCATGTTATAAACCTTAAAATTGTTCTCTCTTTTACTAATATTCATGTAATCCTCATTAGGCACCCATTCGGTATAAACTTCTAATCCATCTACTATTGGGTACTTTGCAGATTGAGGCATAGTAAATGAGTTACTGTTCCCTACGGTTTTTTCTGGTAGAATCAAATACTTGTCCGACATTGATTTAGAGGTAGAATACTCAATAAGTCCAGAACCATATAGTCCTTCATTACTTAGTGCTAAAGCTAATTCTGCTTTTCCTTTACCGTCATACATAGGGTAACCTCCAGGAGGAGTAGCTGTTTTAAAACCTAACGAAAAATCATCTTGAATGGTAAGTTGGTTTTTGAAATCTGGAAAAATTCCACCAGACCTAAATGTTCCATCAAAACGAAGTTGTTCCCTAGTGAAATTATCCATACTGTCTATGGCAAATGGATCTACTTCGAAAAAGAAGCTCTCCTTTTTATACTGTGACTCATGGGTACCCGGTCTCTCGTAATGCACCAAAGATCCTTTCTCCGATACAAACCTTGGATAATCTGGATAATTTGCCAAACCAGATTTGTTTTTCGGGTTGTCTATGTACAAAGTTCCACTTATGTCTGAAAGCACTGAATTTATCCTTCGGTATTCTCCCGTCTCATCCGGAAAGAAAATCCTCATGGAGTCTATTTGTTTGGAATGTATATCATAAGCGCCATATTTAAATTCAAACTTCTCTCCAAACAAATCAAAACGTCCTGCTCGGACTTGTCCATCAAAATGCATTGTCCTATCGTATCCTATCCTTAACTTTTGTTCTCTTGGTGCAACAACTACAAACTGAGAATCACTAAAAATAAATTTCCTTACCCCTTCCACATTCAAGTCGAAATTTTTAATGTTTAAGGTAATGTTTGGCTTAGCTCCAATAACAGATGTCATCTTAATGTTATCGTAATCCCTCACTTTAAAGTAAGCACTTACATAATTAAAAGTTTTCTTCTTTACATAAATAGAATCCTCCTCTGGATAATAATAGATATACCCACCGTCATGAAGATCTAAAAGCATCTCGTAAATATATTGTTTTTTGGTATTCAAGAAGGCGACAAAGTCTTCTGTAGCAAACTTTTTTTGCCTTAAATTCATAGCAAACTTCCTTAAGCTAGTTAATGGGTGTCTTCTCATCCTTCCTTGCACTTTTTCGAATGCAACACTTCGATAAAAATCAGATGATTCTATGGTAGCAGCTTTGCTGTTATCAATCATATCAAAATCAATCAATGGCTCATCCAAATTCCAAAGGACTTGTTGGACATCAATTTCAAGATTGTGATAGCTATCTGTAAAGGGCACACGCATTAAACCATCCGTCCCCTTTGTTATTTTTAAAATCTTCTTGTCTGCTTGGAAGTTAAAAATTACTTTTGGGTGAAAAATAGTACCGCTGTCTGTGAACAATTCAAAAGAAGCACCAGCGGATTGCGCAACTCCATCAATTATATTAAAATTCTTAGATTTGGATTCAATCACTTTCTCTCCCTTGTAATAAATCTCAATGATTGACAAATCACCTTCCTTACTTGTTCCAGAGATAAGAGGTCCATACATAGAGAATCCACCAATATACTTTGCGTTCTTACCGAGTAAACCCTTTATTTCAACATCTGCCGTAAAGGAAGTAAATCTGGGATAAGAAGAACTTACCGCTTTATCTGGGTTTGTTGCATTCGATATCTTTTCGATTAGACTCCCTAACAATGGCCCCTCAAAATAGTGCTTATTATAAAACTCTACGCTATCTGCTGTAAAGCTGCTTGACTTTAAACTTACCTCATAATTATCTAAGTGGCAAAATACTTTTTCTTGATCCAAAGAAACCCTCTGCCAATCTACGCTTCCACCCTTCCCAACCCAAAGGCCTTTAACAGGGTAATAAACTCCCTTTGTATCCCATATGTTAATCTTATCCCCTAACGAGGTACATATCAAATCCAATGCGTCAAATTTTATCGCAAAAGTATTTTTGTCGTATATTATCTCAAACTGATTGTTACTGGCACGCCAAAGTCGATTACCAAAGGTATACAGTCCATTTTCTCGAAACAATAAATTAGTCGTATTTAAGAAAAGAAGGTAATCCTTGTTCTTACCTTTCTTTAATAAATTGCTAGAGATATCACGCCATTGCTGCAAAACCTCTACCCCCAAGCCAGAATACCTAAAATTAATAAGACTTTCCATCACCAAACTAAAATAAGGTTCAACAGGCATATCCTTAATTCTCATGTTGTTACACAATCTGTTTATTTGTGTCTTCTGAACATCACTAAAAGAATCGTTCTCCCAGATTCGCTTAAAAACCTTCGCTTTTGCAACTACATTTGGCTGTCCAGTAAAGTCAATAAATGCCTTAAATTCCTCAATAAATACTGCATTATCTGGGGAAAAACTTTTCCCTTGTCCGCAGGAACAATGCCCAACGAATAATAATAGAACCAATCCTATTGTATGCTTCAAATAATGCTTCATGCTAATTGTATATCAAAAAAAATGCCTTTTTACAGTAGGCATCAAATATAAAACAAGGTTTTGAGCTTTATAGTGTGTAAAAACTAAATTTATTCACGTTTGCCACATAAGCCAAGAAACAGGAACACAAGCAATGTTAATATAATCTTCAATAAAAAAGTACCTTTGCCCCGAAATGAAAATTACTTTTTGGGGAGCAGCGGAACAAGTTACTGGGAGTATGCATCTACTGGAATTAGACAACGGTTTTAAAATCCTTTTGGACTGTGGCTTAGATTACGAAGACAAGGACAATATAATTGAGAACAACAGAGAGTTCCCTTTTTCACCTCCTCAAGTAGATTGCCTTATCTTGAGTCATGCACATGTGGACCACTCGGGTAATATCCCTAACTTAGTAAACAAAGGATTTTCCGGACCAATTTACTGCACTCCACCAACTGCAGATCTTGCATGGAACCTACTACAAGATTCTTTTTCAATACAATCCAGAAGCAAGAAGAAACATCAGAAGCCACCTTACAAACAAAAAGACATTACTCAAACATTTGACCAAATGCATACCCTAGATATAGGTGAGACCATTTCAATTAGTGACGAGGTTAAACTTACCTTAGGAATAGCTGGCCACATCATGGGAGCTGCGACTGTATTATTGGAAGTTAAAGATGGTGATGGCACAAAAAAAATAGGTTTTACCGGTGACTTAGGAAAAGATGGAAGTCCATTAATTCCTAACCCAAAATACTTCGAAAATGTAGATTATCTAATCTCCGAAAGCACTTACGGAGGAAGATTACATGCTTCTAAATTAAGTGCCGAAGAGGATCTCAAAAAGCACATTGAAGAATCCTTGGTAAATAATTTATCAAGAATTATCATTCCTGCTTTTAGCGTAGGAAGAACTCAGGACATCTTATTTACAATTAACAAACTATTTGCCTCCGGTCAATTAAAACGATGCAAAGTATTTACCGATAGCCCCCTTGCAATTAGAAGTACTGAGGTGTATGACAAATACAAGGATTACCTAAACGAGGAAGCAAATGATTACTACAATGCAGGAAATGAACTCTTTGATTTCGAAGGATTAGTAGTCATAAAAGAAAGGAATTCTGCTGACATGGTAAAAACCATACAAGAACCATTTATTGTTGTTTCTGCTGCCGGGATGGTAGAAGGTGGAAGAATCAAGGAGCACATTAAAAACAACATTCAAAACCCTAGTGCCACAATACTAATAGCAGGTTATTGCTCTAAAGGAACACTTGGTGCTCGGTTACTAAATGGGATCTCTTCCATAAGAATTGAAGGACAAGACAAATCTGTTCATTCTTTCATTAAGAAGACGGATGCATTTTCTGCTCATCCCGACCACGATGGCCTCAAGAAGTTTATTTCTAATTCAACAGGTAAAAACACTAAAAAAGTTTTTCTAGTACATGGTGATGCAACAAGTTCCATCTCCCTTAAAGAGGATATTGACTTTGTGCCAATTGAAATTGCTATCAAAGGGCAAGAATACCATTTATAACCCAAAGCAAAATCATTCGTCCCACTCGGTATTCTTGTATTCCTTTTCGATGATCTTTTCCTTTGTAGCTGAGTCTTTTGTGTCCTTCTTAAAAAGTTCTTTGTTAATTAGGTCCTTTACAGTCTTTTTCTCCTCCTTAACCGTTTTCTTGACTACGTACTTCACTTGCGCTTTATCCATTGCAAATTTCAGATCGTCAGGAGTACCTTCCATCCGCATAAAGATTTTCGTTCCATCCTCACTTTGATTCTTCGATTTAAGAATGTTACCATATTTGGAAGTAAGTACATCTGCCAGTTTTACTTGAATGGTGTACTTCATGTAATTTTCAAAAGTATGGGTTCCACCAATGGTAAGATTTAAGGCCGAATTAGATATTCTCATGTTAGGGAGTAGAATTTGGCCATCCTTTATCTCAAATTCATTCTCCAGTTTACTAAACTTAACATCCTTTAGTTCGGAAATATCAATGTAGGAGGACATGGCTTCCAAAGGCTCAAAACCTTTAAGTCTCCCATTGTTTATGACCAAATTGACATGGGCATAAAACATATCCTTGTCCAAGGATAAATCTTCGTTAAACACTGCACCCATCTGAACCTCAGTATTTACATTTCCTTCTATGTGATCTTGTGTTAATGTTTCCTGCCCAAAATTCTCGAACTGATAAAACATTTGTTTTGCATCTAAATTCTTACCATTAAAGTTCATTTTCCCTACGAGTTTCCCATCCTGGAAATTCTTTAGGTCGGCAAAAAAAGAAAGACTCCCTCCAAGCATTTCAGACTTAAAATCATTTACGACTAGCCTTCCATTATTTATATTAAAAGCCGTCTTAATGTTATTCACCCTTATTTTATCGTAGACAAAAGCCTTTGACGTTATCGTTGATCGGAGAGAGAGAAAACCTGGGATTTGATAAGGAACAATGTCCTTACTCTTCCCCTCTGTAACCTTATCTGTAAAACTATTTAGATTAAATGTTTCAAAGTCAATATGAGTTCTAATGTTAAGATTCTCTTTTACCCCCAATAAATAAGGTATAATTTGCACCAATTCTCCATTTGCCCTAAACGTATTTCCTGAGATCGCTCCAGTGAAATTTTGGTACTCTAAGCTATTCCCATCAAAATTGAAAGTACCGTTTACCTTCTCGAAATTAAGATTTGAGTTCTCTTGGGTATAAGAAACATTCTTTAAAACTATACTCCCTGTAGACTTTTGACTGGCATCAAAACCTCTCTTTAATTCCTTGGCCTTGCCCACATACTGAACATCTACAACTGCATTTCCAGTTAGCCTAACCCCAAAGGAACGAATAAAACAATTCCAGTCCTCCAAGTTTGTTTCTCCTTTTATGTTCATATTAATAAAAGGGTGTTTAAAATCGTTCATTCTAAAATCCCCAGACATCTCATTGCCATTCAAGACGAACTGCACCCCTTTCAACTTCAAATCTGAATCCTCACTGTTATTCCCTGCTCCATTGGTATAGCTCCCAGAGAAAGAGATATGTTCAATTTTTTTACTCGTATTAGGTTCCTTAATACTCCCATCAATCACCTTAAAGGAGGCATTGAGGTGTGGGTTTTCTTTGGAAGTGGAAACCCCTTTATAAATTCCTTCCAACTCAAAATCTCCCTTCGCTTTAAATTGGTTTAGTTCGCTTAAATATTCATTTGGCAGCAGCCCAATAAGAGACTCCAGTGGAGCTTTTGATGTTTTGTAAGACAGGTCATATACATTCCCAGTTTCCTTTAATTCAATGCTCCCATCGAGAAGCAAGATAAAATCCTGAAAAGATGCTTTTGTTTCTTTAAAAAGCATACTCTCTGTAGTGAAAGAGAAAATTGATTCAACCTCGAATACCTTGTTCTTTAAGAAAGTTTGGTTTGCTAAGGTGAGACTATCATTAAACCCTCCACCTTTAAACTCTAGCAAGGAACCATTTGAAGAAATGTCCCCATGCACTTCCACTTTATCTACCTTCATACTTATGAACGATTCATTCTTGTCGTTACCATATTCAAAATGCATGTTCTTTAGCTCCACTTTATCCAAGCTAAACCCAGATTCTGCCGTATCACTCTCGGAGGATTTCACTATCAAATAATTTACCGAATCTCCTTTTTCGTATACATTTATCTCTCCGTTTGATGCAATAATTTTAGAAATTGTATAATCTTTACTTAGTACATCTAGAATATTAAAAACTAGAAACATTTCTTCTGCCTTGGCAAATGGCTTTCCTGAAATCACAGAAGACTCTGCCAGCTCTATATCCTTAAAGTGCAAACTAATGTTTGGAAAGGTTCTAAAAATAGTCACATCGTAAGACTTGACTTTCATGGGCACCGCAAGGCTCTTATTAATCTCAACAATTGCAATTCTTTTAATATCTTCTTCGTAAACCTGAAGAAGAACGAAAGCAGTTGCAACCAAAAGAAGCATTATCCCCATTAGCCAAAATACTATTTTCTTCAATGTTTTCATACGGTTCTACAAAGGAAAACGAAAGAAAAGAGCTTTTTGTTGCAAGAAATCAACAACCAGAATAATTGTCCTAAAAAAATAATAAGAAAAAGGTTGCAATAAAAAGTACTAAGCTTATATTTGCACCCCGTTGGAAAACGGAACGCTATTAAAATTCATGGACAATTAGCTCAGTTGGTTCAGAGCACCTCGTTTACACCGAGGGGGTCGGGGGTTCGAATCCCTCATTGTCCACTAAAGCTGAATCCATCTCATTTTGAGAAAGTTTTCCGCTTTTTTATTACATTGGCTTTTTATTAAAAAAAAAATTTATGGAAATTTTAATTGTCGCAATCATTATTTCATGCATTAGTATTTATGGAACGATCAAGCTTAAAAGGTTTTATTTTATGCTAGGGTACTTTCTATTTTCAATTTTAGCGTTGACCTCACTTATTCCGAACTTTAGTGATGATCCCTATCTTACTATAACTTCATTGGCATTGTTTAGTGTGTTAGGTATTATCTCATTTCCAGCAAGAAAAAATATTGCTGATTATGAAATAAATAGTGAGGCTATGCCTTTAGTAAAATCCTTTATGTTAAGAACATTGTTTTCATTATTTGTAATTAATGTTTTAGCTATTTTTCTAGTAAAATTTGACCCAAACATGCCAGATGGAATAACAGAAAGCATGAGAATTTATCCAATGATAATGCACGCTGTTTTGGCCATACTTCCTATCATAGTTTTAGTTAGAATGTCTTCTAAAATCAAATAGCTTAAGTTAGCTTAGAAAAGTTCGAAATAAGGACACTTAGGTCCACTTCAAAAGGCTTCACAATGTGAAGCCTTTTTTTATGCTTAAGGTTTTCTGAGCTTGCTCAAGAAAGCTTAAGCATAAAAAAAGAAGCTGCGACAGCAGCAACCTTTTGAAGTGTTCACCTCCCCACAGGATGCACAGACTGAAAGGGGGTGAATCTCTTATTTGATTGAAAATTGAATTACATTTTTTTAAGCTTCTTGTAGTCATTATAATTTACAAACAATATTGTTAACAACAAGTCCCTTATTACAATGAAATATGTATTTATACCATCATCTATACTCATCTTAAAGATAGAAAACACTATAAAAAGTAATGGAATACTTAAAATAATTATCCCAATATCCTGTAGCAGAACATGAATAAATTTTGTTCCATTTGATTTAAAAATAAGCCAAATTAAACCAATCACTAATATTAGTAATGAAAGATATTCGAAAGGTAAATATTGCTTTAAAAAGCTATTATTAATTGGAATATACAAAAAACCTAAAAGGTACATTAACAACATCCACAACAAACTATAGTAATAAAATATGATAAAGGCAGCGCAGGCTAGTTTTAGTATTATTTTATTTTTCAAGTTCATAATTATTAAATAATTCTCTACACCTTCCTATACCTCTTTCCAGGCAGTGGCAAAACCAAATTATTAAACTCTAAATCTAAAAGGGTAAGCGCTAATCTACTCATAGGAATTTGAGTTTTTAAAAAGAGTTGATCGATCCCTTGTTCCACTTCTAGCGCATCCAAGATTGTCTTTTCTTCTAGGGTGAGTTCTACAAAAAGTTGCTTTTGTTTGTTGGTTTTGCCTTCGTTAGGCATTTCCCAACCCAAGTGGTAAATTAAATCTGCTATTCCTTCAATCATATAAGCCTTGCTTCTTTTTATTAGGCTATTACATCCCGAAGAGTACTTTGCCCCTATGGGTCCAGGAACTGCAAACAATTCTCTATTATAACCATGCGCCAATTCGGCTGTTATCATAGAACCTCCTCGAATGTCACTTTCCACTACGATTGTGGCATCACACAAACCAGCTATGATTCTATTTCTTTTTGGAAAATTTTCTCGATTGGGAATTGTATTGGTCAAAAACTCACTGACCAAACCACCATTCATCTCTCTCATTTTTGCAAACGTACTTTTATGCAAGGCAGGATATAAGGTATCCATTCCATGTGCCACTACAGCCATGGTATCAACTTTATTTGAGACACATGCCTTGTGTGTTTCTATATCAATACCATAAGCCATTCCACTGATGACTGTACAGTCATAAGCGGTAAGATCTTCTATTAAATCTCTTACAAACTTCTTTCCGTATTCGCTGGCATTCCTAGTGCCTACTATTGAAATAACTTTCTGTTTGTGTAGAGGTTTGTTGTTGTGTGTAAAAAGCACAGCTGGAGCATCATCACAAGCTTTCAACCGCACAGGATATTCCTTGTCAAAATAAAACAAGGCTTCTACATCACTCTTATTAATAAACTCTATTCTTTCTCAGCCCTCTCAAAATCATTGAAATTTGCTATTGCATTTGCTACCAAAGTACCAACTCCTGGTATCTTTAATAGTTCCGACTTCTTGGTTTTGAATACTGCTTTAGGGCTACCGCAATAACCTATTAAACTCTTTGCATGGACATTCCCAACGCCATTGGCAAGGCCAAGTGCAATTCCGTATTTTAATTGCTCTTCCCTGCTCTCCATTATTTGTTCTCGACTCCATAGCCAAACAAGGCAAAATCATACTTTACAGGATCCTCAGAATCCAGCTTTCTCAATTTCTCTGTTAATTCTAGACAGGTTTTCCAATTTGCTTTATCCGTTTTCAGGAGATCAAATTCTTTTGAAATCCGAATAACGTGTACATCTAGAGGACATAGCAATTGGCTAGGACTAATCTCGTTCCAGATTCCAAAATCTACCCCATGCTTATCCTTGCGCACCATCCAGCGCAAATACATGTTAATCCTTTTACATGCCGAATTACTTAAAGGAGAAGAAACATGTTTCTCTGTTCTTTTCTGATGATCCATTTCGAAAAAAGCCTTTCGAAAAGCAACAAGAGCCTTCCCCACATGAATGTCTTCCTTTCTAAGATCCTTGTAAAACAAACTCTCCATGCTGTCATTTTCTTTGTAATGCTTCTTTAAAAATGTAAAGAAGTACTCTAAGTCAATAAAATTAAAGGTCCGATGAACGAAATTCTTAAACGAAACAAGATCCCCTTTGGAGTGATTCACTATAAAATCATGCGGATTATGGTCCATTCGCTCGAACAGGTAATTACACTTATTTATAATCGTTTTCCTTTGTCCCCAGGCAAATATTGCTGCAAAAAATCCACTAATTTCAATATCCTGTTTCTTCTTAAATCCATGCGGGATGGAAATGGGGTCCTCTTCGATAAAATCAAATCGATTGTATTTATCATGCAAAGAGTCCAATAATAACTTTAATTCACTTTGTAACATAGACTAGTACAAAGTAAGCATCTATTTTGGAATCTCACAATTTCTAATTAATTTGCTCAAAAAAAATGCAATCTAAAGCAGAAAGTCCAGAGGAGTACTTTGCTCAACTCCCTGAGGAAAGAAAAGAAGCCATGAATACTTTAAGAAAAACCATCAAGGAAAATCTTCCCGATGGTTTTGAGGAAGGCATGAACTATGGCATGATTGGTTATTATGTTCCACATACCATTTACCCGGATGGTTACCATTGTGACCCAAAGCTTCCTTTGCCTTTTATGAATTTAGCCTCTCAAAAGAACTTTATTGCAGTATACCATATGGGAATCTATGCTGACCCAGAAATAATGGATTGGTTTACTTCGGAATACCCAAAGTATGTTAAAACAAAACTAGACATGGGAAAAAGCTGTATCCGTTTTAAGAAGATGGACACTATCCCTTATGAATTAATAGGAGAATTATGCCGCAGAATGACACCTCAAAATTGGATCAATCTCTACGAAGAAAAATACAAGAAGTAAGATTATCTGATAATAGTCTGTTCTCTGTCTGGTCCTACTGAGACAATGTTAATAGGTGCTCCAGCCATTTTCTCTACAGCTATCACAAAGTCTTGGAATGTCTTAGGTAAAGAATCCCAAGATCTACAAATCATAAGGTCTTCGTCCCAACCATCAAACTCTTCGTAAACTGGTTCAATTACTGCATCATTCATTTCAAACGGCATTTCATGCGTAATCTCTCCATTTATTTTATAAGCAGTACATACCTTTACTTTTTTAAAGCCAGACAATACATCTGCTTTCATCATGTAAAGTTCAGTGATTCCATTTAGCATCACAGCATATTTCAATGCCACCATATCCAACCATCCAGTAGCACGAGGTCTACCAGTAGTTGCTCCATACTCACGTCCTATGTCTCTCAGTCTTTGTCCATCCTCATCGTCAAGCTCTGTAGGGAATGGTCCATTTCCAACTCGAGTACAATATGCTTTAAAAATACCTTTGACACCATCAATAGCTCTTGGAGAAATCCCAAGCCCAACTGTTGCACCACCTGCAATCGTATTGGATGAAGTAACAAAGGGGTAAGATCCAAAATCTACGTCAAGCAAAGTCCCTTGAGCCCCTTCTGCTAAAATCTTAGTGCCATTTGATAAGGCTTCATTAATGTAATACTCGCTCTTCACTTTTTTAAATTGCTTTAAAAAATCTACTGCCGAGAAAAACTCTTCTTCTAGCTCTGGCAAATTATAATCTGTAAAACCAAAATGCTCAATAAGCGCAATATGTCTTTCTACAGCTGCCTTGTATTTAATGTCAAAATTGGCAGTATTGATATCCCCTACTCGCAAACCAGAACGTCCAATCTTATCTCTGTAAGTAGGCCCAATCCCTCTTAAGGTAGAACCAATCTTAGCATCCCCTTTAGCATGTTCAGAAGCAGCATCAAGTACTCTGTGCGTAGGTAAAATAAGGTGTGCATTTTCTGATATTATCAAACCCTTTTTCACATCTGCCCCAGCTTCAATAGTCCTATTGATTTCATCTCTTAATCTCACAGGATCAATCACTACACCATTTCCTATTAGGTTAGTGCAATTTTCATGAAATATCCCTGAAGGTATCGTATTAAGAACGTGCTTTTTACCATTGAACTCCAAACTATGGCCAGCATTTGGCCCACCTTGAAACCTAGCTACTAATTCGTATTTCGTAGTAAGAAAATCTGCCATTTTCCCCTTGCCTTCGTCTCCCCATTGTAAACCTAAAAGTACATCTATCATGCTTCCGTATTTTCTATTATATCTTTTTTGCAGCTACTGCATTGCCCATTTTCCACTATTGGAGTACCATAAAAATTCAATGAATGGTGTGTTACATTGAATTTCAACAAATCTCCCATGGTAGATTGTATTTGTTGAATCCTTGGATCACAAAACTCAAGCACTTTATGGCATTTAACACAAATCAAATGGTCGTGCTGAATAAAGCCATATGCCTGTTCGTACTGTGCCATGTTTTGCCCAAACTGATGTTTCGTAACTAATCCGCAATCCATAAGTAGATCCAATGTGTTATAAACCGTTGCTCTACTGACGTGATAATTGCGATTTTTCATTTGAATGTAGAGAGCATCCACATCGAAGTGGCTCTTCTTAGAGTAAATTTCATCTAAAATCGCATAGCGCTCCGGAGTTTTTCTTTGTTTTTTACGTTCCAAATAGGCCGTAAAAATCTCCCTAACTTCTGCTTTAACTTTATCTATTTGCCCCTTGGTCTTCAAGAACACAAATGTAGTATTAATTCAAAGCTATTCGTACATGCGTGAAAAAATATAAGCACATTATTTTAACATTTAAGAGAATTAAATCCTACGTAAAAATGTTGTAAACTTGCCTTAGCTTGAAGGTCAATCCTAAATACCTCTTTTTTATTTGGATAGGTTTATATTTTATATTTTTAATCCTAAACTTAGATCGAATTCCTGTTGCTTGGACAGACGAAGCTCAACTGCTAGACCCAGCTGCTAGGTATATTTTCAATGGGAAGTTTAACACCACATTGTATGCCTTTGAAACAAGCACTCAGGTGTATGCTTCCTCCTTACCCTTTATTCAGTTGGTACACCTACTAGTCCTTAAATTTGTGGGAACAGATGTGTTTTGGATTAGGCTGCCCATGGCTATTGCCGCATTTGCTTCGGTGTTTCTATTGTACAAAATTCTAAAAAACTACAAATACCAACCGCTACTATTATTGATCATTCCAGCTCTTTTCTTACACGACAAAACGGTATATGAAATGATTAGAGCTGGTAGAATGGAAATCTTTACAGCTTTGTTCTTTTTACTTTCTTTTCATTGGCTTAGCCAAAGAAAATTTTTCCTATCCACTATCTCCACCTCCCTTTTGATTTTAACGCACCCAGCGGCATGGTCCGCAGGACTAGTAATATTCTTATTCGGTTGGTTCAAAACTAAGAATACCCAAGACAAGATAGTCTTACCGCTTTTAGTCCTTCTGCCTTCCGTTATCTGGCTTTGGTTTATTGGTTTTGACTTAACAGCGCTTCAAGACCAACTGATAGGACAGGGAAAGGACCATGGTACCGATTTAAGTCCAGGGAACTATTTAACCAATAACCTATGGTACAGATTCTGGCCCTACTGGAAGGAGCAACCTTATATGATTCTATTGCACCTTTGGGCCATAGGATTCTCCATTTTTGAAATCCTCAAAAACAGAAAACTCAACAACCTGATTCTTGAACTTTGCTTTTTATCTACCGAAGTATTCATGGCACTAATGCTTGCGACTCATCACAGGTACAACGTACTATTAGTCCTACTTATAACCATGCTATTGGCCAAAGCACTGAATAGGAGCTATTACAGAATAAGAGATAAAAAGCTCAAGTTCTGTTTCGCAATACTCTTGCCATTCATTTTATTTCCATTCATTTCGCGCAATGCCATTGGCCTAGCTGAAAGAAGAGAAAGAGACCCCAAGGAAGTCTTAAAGTGGATTGAGAACACAATTCCTATTGAAGACAAAACACTTCTTACAGGCAGTAACATATTGCATTACTTTGCAATAGAAAAACCTCCGTTTACGTTCTTCGAAAAAATATACCCACAGCAAATAAAATTTGATCAATTCGATCATTATTACCTACTCGCAGCTGAGTCTCCACACCAAGACGCAGTGCCTATTTCAACTTATCTAGTAGAAAGGAATTTTTGGAGCACCAAAATAAGTGAATACGTTAATACTAAAAATTACAATGGTTTGGTTTTATATAAAATCCCAAATACAAAGGCAATTAAGGAGATAACTAAACCATACAACCATGCTGACTAGAGTGACCTTTTGCTTTCTCCTATTGTTTTTCTTTCATCAAGTACAGGCACAATCCTTTTTATCTATTGTGAAATACAGAAGCGGTAAAAGGATAACCATAGAACCTGGCGAATACTTAAAAGTAAAATCAGATAGTAGCATACTCCAGGGGGAATTATTCAAAATCTCTGATTCCAATATCATTGTTGCACACGACACCATTTTGGACACCTGTCACTTGTCCTCTGTTCGATGGATTAAATACAAACACAAGAGTTATGGCAATAGTTTTATGCAAGGGTCTGCAACATCCGTTATTAGCGCTGGTCCTCTATATGTTCTTTTTGGCTTAGCCAATAATGCGCTAGCAGGAATAGAACCAATAGCTCAAGAACGGAATTTTAAGACTGCTGGGATAATCTCTTTCGTTGGCCTAACGTGGTATCTTGCTGTGGAACTAATCACGAATAAAAAGCATAGAATAAAAAGATGGAAAATAATCCCAAACGATTTTAGCAACCTCTACCTTCGATAAATTTCTAATTATTTCTTAAAAAGCTTACCGGTGTTTATTTCATTACCAGATGAACTGTAAACACTAACATAATAAATACCACTTGCGAGAAAAGAAGCATTTATGTTTTTACCTTCCAGCTTACCTTGATCCTTGTATTCTGCAACTATTTGACCAAGGTTGTTTCTTATTTTAATGGATTTGCTATCATTATCTTCGTTTGCTATGTGTACTTGAAAATTCTCCTCCACAGCATTATTAAGTATTGCAAAATCCAAATCAATCTTGCTAAACCCAGGGTTCAGAATCAACTCAGCATCCCCCGCCATACCGGGCCTAAGCATTACAAGATTGTTTCGCATAATTGCAATTTGCTGCACTGTAAACATATTCTGACAAGTATTTCTGCTGTAATCCATGTAGTTTTCTGTCATATCAGGCAGGTCGTTGCTGGCATCGATACAAGTATTTCTATTGGTAGCGCATATTGCATTAAAACCATTTTGCGATCTTTCGTTTGGGGTATCCTCAACAAAATCATCCACGAAGCATCCCGTAGTATTTGTCCCATCACCCCAAGTATGTCTTAACCCCAAGTAATGTCCTACTTCATGGGTTCCTGTTCTACCTAAGGCATATCTTAATGTGGTGCTTGTTGCAGTTCGGTTGTACCTCCCTACTATTTGATAATGCAGCATTACTCCTTGTCTGTTATCAGCTACATTATTGGTTTGATTAGTCCAATTTTTTGCTCCCTTAGGAGGATAAGCATATCCTAATATAGATGGTCCAAAATTAGGGATACTGTAATCACACACCCAAATGTTTAAATACCTCTTCGTATCCCAAGCATCTACACCACCCATTGAACTGAATTTCATAAAATCACCTCTTCTAGCATCAAAAAAAGTATTATTTGACGTAGAAACTCTATTAATCCCATTGGTTGGATTTCCAACCGGATCTACTGTTGCTAATTTGAATTGAATTTTTGCATCCCCAGCTACAGACTTAAATACCTCTCTTGTTTCTGAAGTATCCCTATTTTGTCTCCTGTAATCCTCATTTAATATCTCTAGTTGCGATAGAATAACACTATCGTGTAAATTCTCAAGATTGTTGTTATACAAAACATGAAAAACTACTTGCAAGTTATATACCGTATCGTACTTACTTCTTCGTGCTGTAGCATATTTTGCCATCTGAACAGACTCTAGATAGTCCTTATCCATTTCCAATTTTATTCCTGGAAACTCCTTATCTAACTTTTCAATTGCGTCAACATAACCACATTTATGTTCCACCTGAGCACTAACCCAACTTGTTCCAAGCAAAGATAGAATACCAAATATTATTGTCCTTTTCATTAATTAATTATGTCTGTGTTTGCAAAATACCATTCTTATCTCAAATAATCATTCCCGCTCGTCAATTACCGGTAAATTCTGGCTTTCTTTTTTCATTAAATGCACTAACTCCCTCTTTATAATCAGACGAATTTCCAGCTATCTCCTGACAATATGCCTCATATTGTAGCATTTCATTCAAATCAGAATGGAAAGATTTGTTTAGCATCTTTTTCATTAATGCAATAGCCTTCGTTGGAGCATTTTTATAATAATTTGTTATTCCATCTGTCTCTTCATCTAACTTTTCTGGATCCACTACTCTATTTACCATGCCCCATTCTAGGGCTTTCTCAGGACTAATTTTTGTAGCCATCGTGGCCAGTTCAAATGCTCTATTGCTCCCAACTACTCTTGGCAAGAAATAAGAAGACCCGCTGTCAAGCACTAATCCCACTCCTATAAAAACCTCAATAAGTTTAGCCGCACTAGAGCAAACAATAAAATCACATGCCAAAGCCAAAGAACAGCCAGCTCCTGCCGCTACACCATTCAATTTACAAACAATTGGTTTTGGCATTTCTCTCATTGCCTTAATAATAGGGTTGTATCTTTTATACAAAGAATCGCTTAAGGATCTATTCTTCGAACCTGAAATCGCCTTTAAGTCTTGTCCCGAACAGAACGCTTTACCTGCCCCAGTTAAAACAACTACTCTTACCCCCTTATCTCTCTTAACTTGCTTTAAGGCATCTTGCAGCTCGTAACTTTGTTCATCATTGAATGCATTAAATACATCTGGTCGGTTGAGTGTAATAGTTGCAACCTTGTCCTTTGTTTCTAATTTAATACATGTGTAATTGTCCATAATGTGCTCGTTGTTATTAAAAATCCTATTAAATACCCTAATCCAATTTGACTAGGGTTATGCGCTTTCAAATATAACCTTGCAGAACCAATTAAGCCTGCCAAAAGGATGATAATTATCAATAAATAAAATAACGTTTGTATTCCTTCCACGAATACAAGGTAAGAAAAGCTGCCAATTACGGATCCTGCAGATACAGTATGCATGCTAATTTTAATTAAAATATTAATAAAATACAAAACGAATAAACCTAAAGATACTGAGGCTAAAAAGCCGACGAGTAGATAAGAGAATTCCTGGTTGTACATTTGGTAAGTTGTAATACCAAAAAGAGTCCCTAGCATTAAAAACAGAACACCACGCTCCTGCTGGATAGGAATTTGAAAAGAAGAAATTAGTTTTCTCTTTTTCAAAAAAAGAATCAGTAAAAGTGGCAACAAGACCATGTTTACAAATAAAATGACGATGTGTAAGAATCTAGCATTACCATGCATTTTGGAGGCTGTATAAGGGTGCACAAATAGAAAAAGTACAACAACATAAAAATTAAGGAAAACAGGATGGCACAAATAAGAAAGAACAGTAAAAAACCTATTCATCCTATTATAATACCTTTCTGAGCCTTGCCACTGGAATGTTTAATTGCTCTCTATATTTTGCAACCGTTCTTCTAGCAATGTTATAGCCTTTCTCTTTTAATAGTTTCATTAACCTTTCATCTGTTAATGGTTTGGATTTATTTTCACCATCTACTGCTTCTCTCAAGATCTTTTTCACTTCTCTGTTCGAAACCTCTTCTCCCGAATCACTCATTATCCCTTCGGAAAAGAAAAACTTTAGTGGCACGATCCCAAAATCTGTTTGAATGTATTTACTATTAGCAACCCTTGAAATGGTAGAAATATCCAAATGAACCTTTTCTGCAATATCCTTTAAAATCATAGGCTTTAAAGTAGCCTCGTCCCCTTCTTCAAAGAAATCCCTTTGCTCTCTTAGAATGGCATTCATTGTATCCAATAAGGTCTTTTGCCTTTGTTTGACGGAATCAATAAACCATTTTGCACCATCCAGCTTTTGTTTAATAAACTGCACTGTATCCTTCATGTCCTTCTTTTCTTTTCCCTCCGATTTCTCATAAGTATTCAAGGTCTCCGAGAAGGTAGAACTCAGTCTTAATTCAGGCGCATTTTTTGAGTTTAGCACTATATCCAGCTTATCCCCTGTTCTATGTAGAATGAAATCTGGAATAATATATTCTGCTCTAGCAGTGCTCATTTGAGCTTGTCCTGGCTTAGGATTCAAGTGAGTAATCTCAGAAATTGCTTCTTTTAAATCATCTTCACCAATTTTCAAACTGCGCATTATTTTCTGATAATGTTTCTTAGTAAAAGACTTCATGTGCTTTTTTAGAATGAGCTGCGCTAACTCAGCACTCTTTGTAGGGTTTTGCAACCTCTCCAATTGAATTATCAAGCACTCTTGTAAAGACCTAGCTGCTATTCCAGCCGGATCAAGGCTCTGTACCTTCTTTAATGCTTTTTCTAACTCTTCTTCGGATACTATTTCATCTTCAGTAAAAGCCAGGTCATTCTTAATTGCCTTTAATTCACGCCTCAAATAACCGTCCTCCTCTATTCCTCCCAATAAATATAGGATTAATGCCAAATCATCGTCTCCTGAAAAATTAGTTGTAGCTTGTTCCGTTAAATATTCATGAAATGATTTTGACTCAGCCAATGGCATGTCTTTGTTCTCATCGTTGTATTCATCGTTTAGCTTTACACCCCCAAAGTTGTCAGAATTAAGGTAATCACTGATGTCTACATCATTTACTTCTTCAGAAAAGTCTTCACTATTATCTTCTTGTTCTTTTCTATCTTCCTCTTTTCCATTCTCTAAGGCAGGGTTATCTAGCAATTCTTGCTCCGTCTTTTGTTCAAAATCCATTGAATTAAGCTGTAACAACTTAATAAATTGAATCTGCTGAGGAGACAATTTCTGAAGCAACTTTTGATTTAAAGACTGTTTAAGCATGTTTATTAATTCTTATTGCAAAATAATTGTTCTATTTTTGCACCTTTCAAAAATACGAAATGTACATCAAAGATTTACATAAAAAAGAAGGAGAAATTGCAAAACTTCAGGGATGGGTTGCAAACAAGAGAGAAAGTAAAACTATTTGCTTTCTTAACATGCGCGATGGTAGTGGCTTATGCCAATGTATTGTAAACGTAGACGAGGTTGGTGAGGATCAATTTAATGTCGCAAAAAGCCTTACTCAAGAATCTTCTTTTGAAGTGGAAGGGAAGGTAGTAAAAGACGAACGACAATTGGGTGGATTTGAAATGCACGTTTCAAAAATCAATGTGATTCACATTGCAGAAGAATACCCAATCTCCAACAAAGAGCATGGAATAGAATTCCTTGTTGATAGACGTCATCTATGGCTAAGAAGTCAAAGGCAGTGGGCAATCATGCGAGTGAGGAATACCATTATTTTTGCAATTCACAAATTTTTCCAACAGGAAGGATTTGTTCAAATGGATGCTCCTATTTTTACAGGAAATGCTTGTGAAGGAACAACCGATCTGTTTGAAACCGAATTCTACGGAGAAACAGCATACTTATCTCAAAGTGGTCAACTTTATGGAGAGGCAATGGCAATGGCCATGGGAAAAATTTACACATTTGGCCCTACTTTTAGAGCAGAGAAATCAAAAACAAGAAGACACTTATCGGAGTTTTGGATGATAGAACCAGAGATGGCATTCTATGATATTTTTCAAAACATGGATCTTATTGAAAAATTCTTACAATTTGTAATCAAGGACGTACTGGATAATTGCGAAAAAGAACTTGATATAGTAGGAAGAGACAAAGAGAAATTGGCCCAAGCCAAAGAATCATTTGTGCGTCTTTCTTACGATAATGCCGTAGCATTGTTAAAAGGCGAAAAAGATGTCGAAGGTAGAAACAGCATCCTTTTACTTGAAAGTGACCTGGCTTTAGCTGAAAGCAAAATCGAAGAAAACGAAAAGGACATCTCAGTAAGAGAGGTACTAATAAATACACCAGGTAACAAAAAAGGGGTGATTAATTTCAATAAAAACAAAGTCGCTCAATTAAAAAATGAGTTGATCGACTTGAGAGAGGAAACAAAAAACATCCCACAATGGATTGAAAGTGCAAAAACTTTTAACTACGGAAGTGATTTTGGTGGTAGTGACGAAACTGTCCTTACTAGATTGTATGATGTCCCGGTTATGGTTTATGACTGGCCTCATCAAGTGAAAGCATTTTATCTAAAAAGAAACCCAGAAGACAATCGATTTGCAAGAGGAGTAGATGTGTTAGCTCCAGAAGGATATGGTGAAATTATAGGTGGAGGAGAAAGAGAAACGGATGCTGAAATGCTTAAGGAGAAAATAAAGGAGCATAATCTTCCAATGGAAGAATTTGAATGGTACCTTGACTTGAGAAGATTTGGGTCTGTTCCCCATGCCGGTTTTGGCTTAGGGCTTGAGAGACTCGTAGCATACATTTGTAAGCTACCACATGTGCGTGAGACCATTCCATTCCCTAGAATGTATGGCAGATTAAAACCTTAAAGATGAAAACCACCAAGCTAAATAAATTTAACAACGACTCCTTCAATACAGGAGCTTCTTTTGTTAAAAAAGCGTTGTGGTTTATTACTAATTCTTTGTTTTTCAAATCCAGCTTACCATTTATTTGGCTTAAGCCAATATTACTTAAATTATATGGTGCAAAAGTGGGTAAATCCGTATTTATCAAACCAAATGTCAATATAAAATACCCTTGGAATCTTGAAATAGGAGACCATACTTGGATAGGCGAGAACGTTTGGATTGACAATTTAGATAAGGTAAAAATAGGAAACAATGTTTGTTTGTCACAAGGCGCCATGCTGCTTTGTGGTAACCACAATTACAAAAAAGAAACTTTTGATCTAATAACAGGACCAATAAGAATTGAAGATGGAGCTTGGATCTGTTCCAAAGCAACTGTTACACAAAATGTAACTTGTCAATCGCATAGTGTTCTGGGTGTTGGCTCAATGGCCAACAAAGACCTCGATGCTTACACCGTATATAGTGGCGTACCTGCCATAGCCCAAAGAAAGAGAGTTATAGAATGAAAGTCTCTATCGTTACGGTTTGCTATAATGCCAACAATCACATAGCCAAATGCATAGAATCTGTATTAGGACAAGATTATGGAGACATTGAATACATTATCGTAGATGGAGCTTCAAAAGACGGTACGATAGATACAGTAAAGTCTTACGGAGCAAAAATTTCAAAGTTTATTTCTGAACCAGACAAAGGCATTTACAATGCCATGAACAAAGGTGTTGCTCAATGCACTGGAGAGGTGATAGGGATCCTTAATGCAGATGATGTTTATGCCACAGAAAATACTATTTCTCAAATTATCCAGGCATTTAAAGAATACAAAACCGATGCAATTAGCACGGATGTAGGAATATACAAAGACCCTGATTTTAAAAAGCAGTTTAGGTATTACAATGCCAGTCATTTCAAAAAATGGCAATTTAGAATTGGGATACAGCCTCCACATCCAGGCTTCTTCATTAAGACGGGGTGTTATGATAAATACGGGGACTTCAATGAAGAGTACAGAATATCAGCTGATTTTGACTTACTGCTTCGGTTCATAAAAATCCATAAAATTAGTTACAAATGCATAAACCTTATGAGCGTAAAGATGCTTGATGGAGGTGCAAGTGCAAGTGGCTTAAAGAGTAAAATTCTAATGAATAAAGAGGGTCTTGATTCATTAAAAAAGCACGGCATTTATAGTAATACCGTGCTTGTATGGAGTAAATACCTCTTTAAGGTATTTCAAATGATCTAATTGGGTATGCTCTTAATGCGCTACCCAACCATCTATACTTTCTTCTCTTCCCAACCTCTTTAGCATTCTTGTATGCTCAAGTAATGCTCCTCTAAATGTTCTCTTGGTGTGGTATGGCAAGCCAAATTCTTTAGCAGTCTTTTCTACTATTCCAGAGATTGCTCTATAGTGAATGTGACAAATATTAGGGAATAAATGATGCTCTACTTGGTAATTAAGCCCACCTACAAACCAAGAAAAAGGCCTGTTTCTAGCTGCAAAATTTGTTGTTGTGATTAGTTGATGCACTGCTGCATTATTTTCTAAGTTCCCATTCTCATCTGGTAAAGGATATTCTGTAGAAGTCATTACATGAGCTGGTTGGAAAATAGCCGCTAGTGAAACTCCACAAATAAAATGCAATAATAAAAATTGTAAAACAATAGTATACCATGGAGATTCCACTACAAGCAATGGAATCACAAGCATGTAACCATAATAAATTACTTTGGAAATTATTAGCTCCCAAACTAAGTAACTGTGTGACTTCCCATAACTCTTAGTAAGTCCTAACTTCTTGTATCTATTAAGAGCCGCAAAGTCTTTGTTCGTAATCCAAGAAAGACTCATAAGACCATAAAAGAACCAAGCATAGATAAACTGGAACCTATGAATCTTGTTCAATTTCTCATGTGGAGAAAACCTTAATATTGCTGCTGGAGGAGAAATATCTTCATCTAAACCATGAATATTAGTAAAAGAATGGTGCAATACATTGTGTTGCATTTGCCAGTTCTTCGCACTACCACCCAAAGCATTTAACACTAGGCCAATAATTCTATTTGTTGTTTTGTTTTTAGAATAAGCACCATGGTTTGCATCGTGCATTACAGATAAACCAATGCCTGCCATTCCAAATCCCATTAGCGCCCACAAACCAGTAGTAATCCAAATATTTGTTGAAGCATTTGCAACAACTAAAATATATGGCACATAATACAAAGACAACATAAAGATAGTCTTAAAAATCATTCTACCATTGGCATGAGTATCAATTTCTTTCTCTTTAAAGTAACCTCTAACTCGTTTTCTAAGAGTATTAATAAAATCTGTTCCCTGATCTCTTGAAAATTTAATTTCCTTGTAATCCATAGCAATTTTCTTTTATACAAAAGGAGTATCCATTTTGCGGGGCAAAGATACCACTTTTTTTATCTTACTGAAATACTCAGAACTAAGAGATTGTCATTCTTGCATCAAATATAAAGGATGCAAACCATAGGTCATTGAAAACCTGCATGAAAGAAAATAGTATGATTGTTGTCTTAAGTCTTTTTTAACTTAATTATCCCCAGTCTATTTAATAAAAGAATAATAGGATAGGTTGGATCAATTTCAAACCATTTATGTCCAAAATTAGGATTAGCGCCATGCGCATGGTGGTTGTTATGGTAACTCTCTCCCATCATTAAAACATCTATAGGCAAGAAATTCTTAGAAGTATCTGAAACCTCAAAGTTTCTATAACCATATTTGTGTGCACACCAGTTAATTACAACGCCATGAATAGGTCCCATTAAAAAATGGATAGGTAACAAGAAGTACATCCACCATTCAGCATCAAAAGCCACATAGAAAGTAACATAAAAGGCTGCCCAAAACAAACGCACTGGCCAACTTGAAGCAAAATCATCAAAACTTTGCCATTTAGGAACTCCCTTTGTAAACTTCTCCTCCACCTCAATTTTATGCTTATTTATATTCTGGTAAACATCCTTGGTACGCATCATCATTAGCATCGCCGTTTTATCATACTTAGGTGAATGCGGATCTTTTTCTGTATCAGCAAATGCATGGTGCATTCTATGCATCACTCCGTATCCATAAGCACTCAGGTAACTTGAACCTTGCGTTATCATGGTGAAAATGAAAAAGAATTTTTCCGATACTTTTGACATGGTAAACATAGCATGAGCCGAATATCTATGCAAGAAGAATGTTTGAGAGAAAAGAGATAAATACCAATGAAGGATGAGGAAAATGAATATAGCCATGTGATTTATTTTTTCTTAAAAAATAGTAATTTAAGATGGTGCAATATTGCACAATTTTTTACCTTTAAAAAAATGAAAAGTGTCAATGATTTATGGATTGAGTTTAAAATAAATGATAAAAGAAGTTCGTTCTTAAGCGCCCCCTTTAAGTTCTTTAATCAAAAGCATCCCAATCCTTCCAAACTGGTTCATATCCCGTACTCTTTACAATTTGAGCCATCTCTTGTGGAGATCTAGAGTCGTCAATTTCAAATTGCTCCAAAGACTCAGGTTCTACGGCGTATCCACCAGGGTTAGTTTTGGAACCAGCACTCATACTTGTGATTCCAAGGGTAAATACATTGTCTCTAAACACTTCCGACTCTCTGGTGCTAATAGATAGCTCCACCTCTTCGTTCAACAAACGATAAGCACAAATAAGTTGTAGAAGCTCTCTGTCATTCATAACCACTTTTGGTTCTAGTCCACCACTATGTGGCCTTAATCTTGGAAATGAAATCGTATACTTTGTTTTCCAATAAGTTCTTTCCAAGTAAGCTAAATGCGATGCATTAAAGAACGAATCTGTTCTCCAATCCTCCAAACCAATCAATATCCCCAATCCTATTTTATGCACCCCTGCTTTTCCTAATCTATCTGGTGTATCCATACGGTAAGAAAAATTGGATTTCCTTCCTTTGGGATGGTGTTTTTTGTATTCCGATTTATGATATGTTTCTTGGTAAACTAGAACAGAGTGTAAACCTAGATTAATAAGCTGCTCGTAATCCTCTTGGTCCAATGGCTGAACTTCTATTGAGATATTAGAGAACAAAGGCCGCAATACTCTTAATGCATTCTTAAAATATTCTGTGTGCACTGTTCTATTGTCCTCTCCAGTAACTAAGAGAACATGGTCATACCCTAACTCCTTTATTGCCATAGCTTCCTCTAAGATTTCCACACTAGATAGTGTTCTTCTTTTTACTTTGTTGTCCATGCTAAAGCCGCAATAAGTACAAATGTTATTGCACTCATTACTTAAATACATTGGTGCATACATCTGTACCGTATGCCCAAAACGCTTTTGGGTAATTCTTCTACTCTCCACTGCCATTTGTTCCAAGTAAGGAACTGCAGCAGGGGAAATCAAAGCTTTAAAATCTTCTAAATTTCTCTTTGGCTTAGCCAATGCCAATTCTACATCCTTGGAGGTTTTGCTGTAGATTGATTCATAGATTTCATCCCAGGAGTAGTCATTAAAATATTCTTCAAATGTCTTTCTCATCAATCTAATTTAAAAAACTTGTTAAGGGGCTACTTGCCTCAGCATGAGATTTTACTTCTGGCAATCTTGCTTCAAATGCTCTTCTTCCAGCAATTACTGCTTCTTTAAATGCTATAGCCATTTGAACCGGGTTTCCAGCTACCGCAATGGCAGTATTTACCAAGACAGCATCTGCGCCCAATTCCATTGCCGCTGCTGCATGTGAAGGTGCACCTATCCCCGCATCAACTATGACTGGCACATTACTTTGAGCAATAATAATTTCTAAAAAATCTATTGTTCTCAAACCTTTGTTACTTCCTATTGGTGCCCCTAAAGGCATTACCGCCTGTGATCCAACTTCCTCCAACCTCTTGCACAAAACAGGGTCTGCATGGATGTAAGGCAATACAATAAATCCTTTTTTAACTAGTTCCTCTGCTGCTGCCAAGGTTTCAATTGGGTCTGGCAATAGGTACTTAGGATCTGGATGAATCTCAAGCTTTATCCAATTCGTCTCTAAGGCTTCTCTCGCCAATTCAGCTGCAAAAACAGCTTCTTTTGCAGTACGTACTCCTGAGGTATTTGGCAATAAATTAACATTTGCCTCGCCTGCCTTTCGGAGGGGATTCTTAATAAATGCAGAAATATCTTCTTCCCCCTTGTTTACGTCTACCCTCTTCAATGCCACTGTAACCAATTCTGATTCTGAAGCTAAGATAGCATCTCGCATCAATTCATTGGAAGAAAACTTTCCTGTTCCTGTGAACAACCTAGATGTAAATTCTTTATCCCCTATTTTCAATGTTTCCATATTTTTAGCTATTAGCTATTGGCTGTTAGCCTTTAGCAGATTTGTTATTTTATTAAATTTATTCTTTACGTCTCCTTCCGATAAATAACGGGACAAGGCAATTCCCCTTATTCCAGTTTGCATCAATTCCTGAATATCCTCTGCCTGAATACCTCCAATAGCAACAATGGGTGTCTTCATAGATGTACCTTCTAAAGTATTCATTATCTTTTGGTACCCTTCCAAACCTAGTATGGGAGATAAGTTCGTTTTTGTACTTGTTTCTCTAAAGGGACCAAGACCAATGTAATTAATGCCACTATTTATAAGCCCAAGGATGTCATGCAAACTATTTGCCGTAACTCCTATAATGTATTGCTCTCCAAGAATGTGTCTTGCTGCGCGTGGCGTTTCGTCATTCTGTCCTAAATGCACTCCATCTGCATCACAATGCTGTACCAACATATGGTAATCGTTCAGGATAAAAGTGGCATCGTATTTCAGAGTTATGTTTCTCACTTGTAATGCCGTTTTATATACTACCTCCTCGTGGTAATTTTTCATTCGCAATTGCACCCAATCCACACCAGAATCCAAAGCAGATTTGATGTTATCTAAGTGCTCATCTGGAGTTGCTCCTTGCGATATGTATTGGATGGGAGCTATTAGCTCTTGGCGGTTAGCTGTTGGCATTCTAACTTTCATGTTTTTATTCAGTATAAAGGCTTTTCGTCATTTTGAGGGAGCTTTGTAATGGACTGTGTTTTGGCAGCTCCTCCGAAGAATCATAACCACATATTAAATATTCCTCTGTTCTATCCTTCGCTACTCTAGCTGCCTCTAAATAAGTATGATAGCGATCGGAATCAGAGCCCATTGCCAAAGCACATGCAAAAGAAGTAGAGTACACACATCCAGAACCATGTCTGGAAACTAACTTCTCTTCCCTACCTATAATTTCTATTTTTTCACCGTTAACAAAAATCAAATCCTTCTCGGGATGAGAAGAGTGTCCGCCTTTTAGGCAAATGGTAGTTTCCTTACTCCATTCCTTTGCCATTTCTTCTATGTCCTTTTCCCCACTTAAAGTTTGCATTTCTATCCAATTGGGTGTGAAAACATCTACCTTTACTAGAATTCCTTTCCACTGCATTCGGTCATGCTCCATTGCAAATCCGCTACTCGTTCTTAGAATTGGATCTAAAATTATTTTTGCCTTTGGGAACAAAGGTTTGACCTTATCCAAAATAGAATGAATCATTTCTATGTCTTTGGTTAAACCAATTTTCACCACTTGTATATCCTCTTCCCTTAAGATCTCTATTTGTTTACCAATCTGCTCCATACTAAACCAATGAATGGATTCAAAACTTGTCTCATTCTGAATAGTGTTGCATGTCAAAACACCAAGGCATTCTAACTGAAAACTAGAACAAACAGCTGCATCACGCAATACTCCTGCGCCTCCCGATGGATCAAACCCCGCTATAGTTAGTATCTTCTTCATATTATGAATTTGGATTCACTTCATTCTGAACTCGTTTCAGAATCTGCGAATTCAAAGACGAATATTCAAAACCCGCATCAAGAAGATGCTGAAATAAATTCAGCATGACACTTGAAGTTAACATTCCTTTTTCCATAGACTTATTCATTCAAAACATTCCATTGATTATTGATCTCTACAAAACGCTCTACCGCATCTTCTGGCTTTTGCCATATAGCACCTAACAAGGCAATATTTTTATAGCCTAAGTCTTTTGCTTTGCTTAATCTTTCTAAACGCATCCCACCCAAAGCTACCGCTTTATCCGACGGACTTTTAATTTGTTTGCCTTTATACCCCTTCTTTGAAATACTATCAAAGGTGGGACTCAGAAAGTAGTAATCAAATGCATTCCCTTCTTTTTTTACATCTTCGATATTATGAAAAGACGTTGAATAAATAAATTCTCCTTCTCTTTCAAAACTTGACCTACCATCTTCCGTAAAATGCAGTCTCTTTATCCCATACTCCTTGACCAATTCATGGTGGGATTCGGCAGCTATTAGATGCAAAGCAATTCTGTTTCTGTATTTGGGTTCTATCTGACTTATTAAATCTCGCATTTTTTCAATTGATGCCCTGGGTTTGCGCAGATGAAAAATCTCTAAACCTTCCGAAAAAAGAGAATTAATCAACTTATTTTCTTCTGAAATAAAACATTCGCTTGAAAGGACAATTAAACGCACTTAAGAATACAGATTACTTCCTTTCTCCTTAAACTCAGTTGCCATTTCTTGCATTCCTTTTTCTAGTGCTTCCTTTTCATCTATCCCCATATTGTCTGCATAATCTCTTACTTCTTGAGTAATTTTCATAGAACAGAAATTAGGTCCACACATAGAACAGAAATGTGCCACTTTCGCACCATCTGCTGGTAAAGTCTCGTCATGGAATTCTCTTGCTGTATCTGGATCTAATCCCAAATTAAACTGGTCTTCCCATCTAAATTCAAACCTTGCTTTACTTAGTGCATTGTCTCTGTATTGAGAACCTGGATGACCTTTTGCCAAATCTGCTGCATGAGCTGCCAATTTATAAGTAATTACCCCAACTTTTACATCTTCTCTATTGGGTAAACCCAAATGCTCTTTTGGAGTTACATAGCATAACATGGCACAACCAAACCAACCAATCATGGCCGCTCCTATGCCAGAAGTAATGTGGTCATAGCCAGGTGCAATATCTGTAGTTAATGGCCCTAAGGTATAAAAAGGCGCTTCGTCACAAACCTCTAACTGCTTGTCCATGTTTTCCTTGATCATATGCATTGGAACGTGTCCTGGTCCTTCAATCATCGTTTGTATATCGTGTTTCCAAGCGACTTTCGTCAACTCCCCTAAAGTTTCTAACTCAGCAAACTGTGCTTCGTCATTCGCATCGGCAATAGAACCTGGACGAAGTCCATCTCCCAATGAAAATGCTACATCGTAAGCCTTCATTATTTCACAAATATCTTCAAAATGAGTATACAAGAAACTTTCCTTGTGGTGAGCAAGACACCATTTTGCCATTATAGAACCTCCTCTTGAAACTATACCAGTCACACGCTTTGCGGTCATTGGCACATAAGCCAAACGAACACCAGCATGGATCGTAAAATAATCTACTCCTTGCTCTGCTTGCTCAATCAAGGTATCTTTAAATATCTCCCAAGTTAAGTCTTCTGCTTTCCCATTTACTTTCTCTAATGCTTGGTAAATAGGCACTGTTCCCACTGGTACTGGAGAGTTACGAATAATCCATTCTCTCGTTTCATGAATGTTCTTACCAGTACTTAAATCCATGATATTATCGGCACCCCACCGGCAAGCCCATACTGCTTTTTCCACTTCTTCCTCTATGGAAGATGTAACAGCAGAGTTCCCAATGTTTGCATTGATTTTCACCAAGAAATTCCTTCCAATAATCATTGGCTCAGATTCTGGGTGGTTGATGTTGTTTGGAATAATTGCTCTTCCTCTTGCAACCTCATCTCTCACAAATTCGGGTGTAATTCTTTTAGGAATAGATGCCCCAAAAGATTCCCCCTTGTGTTGGTGAGACATGGACTCATAAGAACCATTCAATTGTGCTCTTAATTCATCAATCCTTTGGTTTTCTCTTATTGCAATATATTCCATCTCTGGTGTAATGATGCCCTGTTTAGCATAATACATTTGAGACACATTCTTCCCTGGCTTTGCTCTCATTGGTCTCTTCAAATGGCTAAACCTTAATTCATCCAAAGACGCATCGTACAATCTTTCTTTCCCATACTTTGAAGAAATTTCGGATAATTCCTCGACATCTCCTCTTTCCATAATCCAATTTTTCCTTAATTGTGGCAACCCTTTTCTAACATCAATTTCTATGTTTGGATCTGTATAAGGTCCACTTGTATCGTATACGGTTACTGGAGCATTAGGCTCAGTTCTGTCAGAATTATGTATTCTAGTGTCAGATAGAGCAATTTCTCTCATCGCTACTTGAATATCCGGTCTACTTCCTTCCACATATACTTTTGTGGATGCTGGGAATGGTGCTCTGGTAATGGTATCTTTCCCTGGAATTATTTCTTGCTTTGCCATATTTTTTTTATTTTTAGCTATTGGCTTTTAGCCTTTAGCGTTTGAATTAGTTTATTTAACATGTTACGTATTTCAATGAGATCATTAGATACTTCATTGAATTTATCCTCAATTATATATTTCAGATCTTTTATTAAAATCAATAAATACTCAACTTCCGAAGAAGACCTAGAAGCAATTTTAAGGAATCTCCTAAACTCTGCATCTGTTTCATAACCACAACCCTCAGAAATGTTTATCGCAATAGAAGAAGTTGCTCTTTGCATTTGGGAGATAAGACCATAAGTCTCTATTTTAGGAAAACTATCTGTAAGGTTATAAATCATCAATGTTAATTGATGGCTCTTTTCCCAAACCTTATATTTTCTAAAATCTTTCATCTATTCTTTCTTTTCTAAAAGCTAATAGCAACCTGCTAATAGCTATTCTATCCACCTTGAGTGGCTGTAATGATTAATATGTTATCGTTTTCTTTAATTTCTGTTGTATTCCAAAGACTCGTTGGTATAACTTTATTGGCGATAGCTACTGCCTTTCCATTTTTTTCCCCAGGATAAAGCAGATGCATAAGCCCGTCGATGTTTTCCCCTTTTGGGAAATCAAGTACTTCGCTGTTTACCTTTACTTTCATTGTTTCGTTTTCAACTATTGGCTTTTGGCCTTTCGCTTAAAATACAATTAGATTAAGAAGTCTTTGCAGAAAAGAATGCAATCCTGCTAGTCTGCAGGGGAATGATTCACTTTTCCCGACGGTGGCATTACCCACATCCGGTGCAAAGGGTTTTCTCTCAGTCCGCCTGCGGCGGACACCCCTAAAGTTGGAACGAATATATTGTTTTTTGTTCAAATAAGAAATTGAGATTCAATTTCGCATAAAAGAATCAATCAGAACAAATGATGCTTTAATTACCTTTCAAATCACCTTAGATTATTTTAGGAATGGCTTTGTTTTTTTTGAAGAGATGTTAAATATTCCTGTGCTAATATTCCAGTTCCAAATAGGTCAAATAATTAGGTGATTCTGATTTTAAAATATCAAAAAAACACGCATATTGCAATAAAATTTAGAGCATGAATAAAGGCTTCCCTTCCTTTAATAACACTGAGATAGCATTTGCACACAAATCTCCTAAAGAGATTAATAATGCCATAATGCTGTTTAAAGCTTTCAAATATCCCATTCTAGTAAACCAAGGACCCAAGCTTGCAGAATGGGCATTAAAATTGGGTTTACCTATAAAAGGATTAATAAAGAAAACCGTTTTTAAGCAATTTTGTGGTGGCGAAGATGTAAACGATTGTTCTGGAACTATGAAAGATTTGGCTACTGCCAACATTGGTACTATCTTAGACTATTCGGTTGAAGGCGAGAGTTCGGAAGTAAATTTTGATGCCACCATGGAGGAGATACTTTTAACTTTAGAAAAATCTGCAAAAACAGAACACATTCCTTTTTGCGTTTTTAAGGTAACTGGTGTTATGCGCTTTGAACTTATGGAAAAGGTCCAAGCAGGCAATAAGCTTTCAAAGGAAGAAGAGGAAGAGTTCCAAAGAGCAAAGAAAAGAGTAGATACCATTTGCTGCAGAGCAACTGAGGTAAATACAAAAGTTCTTATTGATGCAGAGGAATCATGGATACAAAATGTCATTGATGGTATAGCCTTAGAAATGATGGCAAGTTGCAACAAAGAAAAATGCTATATCTATAACACAATACAACTTTACAGACACGACAGGTTGGAGTATCTCAAGAATTGCATTTCAACTTACGACTTCTTTCAGGGCTACAAACTAGTTCGAGGTGCCTACATGGAAAAGGAAAGAGAACGTGCTAAGGTGATGAATTACCTTTCTCCAATTCAAATAGACAAGAAGTCAACAGATAAAGACTACAACTTAGCCTTGGAGTTTTGCATAAAGAGCTTAAGCAAAGTTGAGCTTTGTGCAGGTACCCACAATGAGGAGAGCTCCCTTTATTTGTGCAAACTTATGGAGGAGCACAACATCGACAAGGAAGACAAGAGAGTATACTCTGGACAGTTACTTGGGATGAGTGACCACATAAGCTACAACTTAGCTCATGCAAATTACCACGTAGTGAAATATGTTCCTTATGGACCAGTGAAGTCTGTTATGCCCTACTTAGGTAGAAGAGCTCAAGAAAATAGTTCCATTGGAGGCCAAATAGGGAGGGAGTTACAATTACTCAAAAAAGAATTGGCAAGAAGAGCTTAAAGTAAATCTTCTGGAAGAACATCTCTACCAGATTTCTTCTTAAACTCCTCACAATCATAAATAATTGTGCCGGTATTTTCAGGTTCATCCAATGGTAAAAGCTGAAAGTTTAGTTCTGGGTCTGCCTGAGCTGCTTTAATAAAATAAGCGAAAATCGGAAGTGCAGCATGTGCGCCTTGTCCATATTTAGTACTTCTAAAACGAACAGACTGATCGTCTCCTCCAACCCAAGTTGCAGTTACCAAATCTTTTGTTACTCCCATGAACCAGCCATCTGCATTATTCTGTGTTGTTCCCGTTTTTCCGCCTATAGCTCCATTAATTTTATACTTATACCTTAAACGAATACCTGTTCCACCGTCCACAACTTTCTGTAACATCTTAAATACAACATATGCCTTTTCTTCATTTAGTACTTGGTTAATCTTCTTAGGTGAAAACTCCTCTAGGACGTTCCCGTTTTTATCTTCAATTCTTGTAATGTAAGTAGGTTCTACCCAAAATCCTTTGTTGACGAAAGTTGTAAACGCACTAGCCATTTCAAACACTGAGATATCAGCAGTCCCCAAACAAATGGAAGGCACTGCTTCCATTTTCTCACTAGTAATACCCATCTTTCTTACAAAATCAATTACAGACTTAGGTGAATTTTCACCTAGGTTATACATCACTTGAGCCGTAATGGTATTCATTGAATTAGCAAGTCCATGATAGATGGTTTTCAATTCTCCATCACTTCCCCCTGAGTTCTTTGCAGTCCAATCTTTACTACCATCTATTCTCCAGGTAAATGGATGGTCTGGATACTCTGCACAAGGAGAAACATTGTTGTCTATTGCCAAGGCATAAACAAAAGGCTTAAACGTAGATCCTACTTGCCTTGTAGCTCTTTTATTGACATGGTCGTACTGAAAATATCTGTGGTCTATACCTCCTACCCACGCCTTTACTTGCCCTGTAGTTGGTTCTATTGCTACAAAGCCTGTGTGCAAGAAGTGTTTTGCCCATTTTAAAGAATCCATAGAACTCATAATCGTATCCTTTTCATGGTTAGGGCTATTCCAATCAAAAATAGTCATTTTATGAGGCGTATTTGCCTCCGCAAATATTTTTTTCTCATCTCCTTTATGCTTTTTCTTTAACAACCTATAGCTATATGTTTTCTTAAACTCCCTTACTGGATAAGATTTTATTTCCTTCCAATTCTTATCTACCCATGGCGCTCTACCTTTTAAATGCTTATTAAAGGTCGCCTGAAGATCTATCATGTGTTTTTCCACTGCATTCTCTGCATGACGTTGCATACTCGAATTAATGGTTGTATAAACCTTGAGACCATCCTTGTAAATATCAATGTTAGTATTGTTAATCCTGTTGTACTCCTTAGCCCAAGATTTCAAATCCTGTTTTAAATGCTCTCTAAAATAAGTTGCTCTACCCCTATTGTGGTCATCCGCTACATAATTTAAAGTAATAGGAAGTTTTTGCAAACTGTCTTTAACTGCTTCTGAAAAGATCTCATTCTTTGCCATTTGCATAAGCACAATGTTTCTTCGTTGACGAGAATTGTTCGGGTTCCTTTTGGGGTTGTACTTTGTTATTGCAGTAAGTAGACCTACAAGAACAGCAGACTCCTCTGGATTTAGCTCCAAAGGTGTTTTATTAAAAAACTCATTAGCTCCTGCTTTAATACCAAAAGAATGACCGGAAAACTCCACTGTATTCAAATACATAGTTATGATTTCATCCTTTGTGTATCTTTTTTCCAAACGCACAGAAATAATCCATTCCTTAAACTTCTGCATTATCCTACCTAATTTAGAGCTAGGCTCATCGTGGAATAAGTTTTTAGCCAATTGCTGAGTTATAGTGCTTCCTCCCCCATCTTTACCTAAACGCACAACAGCCCTTACTAAGGCTTTCAAATCAATGCCATGGTGCTCTCTAAAACGAACATCCTCAGTAGATTCTAATGCAGCATACATCCATGAACTTATGGAATCATGGGCAACATTACTTCTGTTTTGAATAAAATACTTCCCTAGCAATGCACCATCTTCAGAGAATACCTCCGTAGCCAAATTACTTTTAGGGTTTTCCAACTCCTCAATCTTAGGTAATTCTCCAAACACATTCCAACTAACTAGGAATAAAAACAAGGGAAGACCAATGAGCATAGCAAAAAACGCCCTCCATGTCCATTTTACAAGTACCTTACCTAGACCATTTTTAGACTTGCTCATAGTTGCTTAATCACCTTTAAAAATGCTTCCTTGTATTCATCAAATGACTTCTCTTCCAAAATCTTTGAGAAATTATCTTTTGAAATTAATACGTAATTCGAAAGAGTTCCTTCTTCATTAATGAAATCTTTGTACTTCTTTGCCCTTGACAGATAATCCTGTGCAACTTTGAGTCTACTAAAATTCTTAACCAAAATAATATACTGGTCTTTATCGTAGATAAAGGAAGTCAATTCTAGATTTTCTATACTAAACTCTTTTCTATTGTAATTAGAAAAGAGGGTTTTAAATCTATTTATATCCTTAATATCACTTGCCTTAAGTAAGAAATACATGTTTTCCTCTAAAGCGATGAGAAATTTATCTTCTTCAATTTTCTCTTTGTATTTTTCCGGATTTCTTTGTTTGTCCAATGCTGTTATTTTCTCTTCTGCATCAGCACCTATATCCGTTGATGGATATGCAGAAACTACATTTTTAAGTTTCTCCTCATACTTTACCAAGTCACCCGAAGCACCATATACTAATGCTTCCAGGTAGTCAAACTTGATTTGTAGTTGGTCACCCATAAACTCGTCATCATGCATCCTTTTATACCCTAGAGCTGTATCGTATTTGGCACTAGTATAATTACTATACATTGAGATATAAAGATCTTCTGCTTTTGAGTCAATTTCTTTAGTTTCTTCCTTTTGAACTTTCCCGGTAGCTACATTGGTATAATCATCCCCTGGGAATTGTTCTATCAAGATTAATTTCTCCGCAACAGCATTTTCCTCATCACCTAAGTTTTGATAACAAATCATTTTGTAATAATGACAGGCAGGAGCATAAGAACTGTTTGGATACCTTGACAACAAAGAATCAAATTTCTCTATTGCCTCAGGATAATCAAACAATCCGTCCTTGTAAATTTTTCCCGCTTCAAAAAGAGCTGTTTCAAATTCTCTGTTTGCTGCATTCTGTGCAGCCTTCGTAAATGGAATCCCGATGTAATATGGTTTTCTATCTTCTGGGACATCGGGAAGCTTTTCGTCAAGCTCTTTTTTTAACTTCGCTGAATCTTCTTTATCTGTTTTGGAGCTTGCAATACTTTCCTCTCTTTGCAAACTGCTAATCCTCCAATTATCCGTATCTGGTCTTCTGCCCCATTTTGCAACGAAATCATTGAACCCTTTTGCCTTTGCAACAGGATTGTAAAAAGGGAAAGAGCTATTAACCACTTTCTTCTTAGACTGATTTCTAAACATATCATTTGGATCAATTATATCCTCGTCTCTTGCAGCTTCCTTCCGCTCTATTTTTTCATCTATTACCCTTTCTCTATACTCTTCATCCAATGCCATCCTTAGCAGGCTGTCATTCATTGAAATCGTAATTAGTTGCTGAATCAAATCACCTAATACCTCATTTTTCTGAGCCAATTCTTCAAATTTTGGATGATCCTCATCCAAGAATAAACCGGCACTATCGTAATATGCTTGAGATTTCTCGTAATTTGGAATTTCAAAATACAGGTCCCCTAGTGCCAAAAAAGTATTGGATTTTTGCACTTGATTACCACCACCATTTGCTGCACTCAACTCATAATTCTTTATTGCATTCGCTTTATCCCCATTACTCAAACTAATCCCTGCTAATTCATAATAAATTTGATCGTAGAAGTCAATGTTTTTATCATCCTTTAGCATTCTTTTTAGAATGCCCTCTGCTTTCTTATTGTCGTTCCCACTCAGTAATTTTGCAGATTTCAGTTTAGAATTAAACTCAAACTCATACGGTGGATTGTATTTCTTTACCTTTTGGTAATGCAATAAAGCTCTTTCCTTCTCATTTGTGAGTTCATACAACTGCCCCAATATATAATGGTAACGGTACAAATCGTGTTGACGTCTTTTTAAATTAGGAAGAGCTTGCTCTAAGTCCAAGGCCGCTTGCCCATGTTTCTTTTGCTCTAAAGCAACTGCGGCAGAAATCAAATACAACTCCCCTTTAATTCTCTTTGTTGGCTCTTTCTCAATTTCAATCTTGGTTAAAAGAGCTTCCGCTTCTAAATACTTTTCTTGGAATAAATAACTTTTCACAATCCAAGATTGAGCCTCACTTCTTATTTCCTTATCTCTGTATTTTGAAAAAATAAAGTTAAACACATCAATTGCTGAGAAAAAATCTCCCCTATAAAAATGAGACTGACCTATTAACATATAAGTATTGTCTATCCATTTACTCCTTGGGTGTTTGTCAATAATATTTGCAGCCTTCTTTACGATTTCATCCATTTGGCTTGCATTGCCCACAAAGCCCTCCACTTCACCATAGGCATACACTTGCAACAATTCATTAAAATCATCTTTGTGAGACTGCTTTAAGCCTTCCTTCACCTCTTCTAATATTTGTTTCCCATGGTAGTACCTGTTATACCTAGCAGTGGTATGATGGTAATTTCTACCAAGAAAACTCGTACTTTCTTTGTTACAGCTTTGCGCAAATAACAGAGAAACCCCTACCATAAAGAGTGTAAAAAGAGCTTTGTATTTAACTTTTATCATTTGCAAACAAATATGTAACTTTGAAAGCTTAATTTTATTGCCTTCTAGGCTGAAATTTTAATGGCTCAAAGTAACAAAAAAATAATCAAAAAACTGAGGCACAATTACCGATTGGTTTTGCGTGAAGATTCTTCTCTTAAAGAAAAGGGTTCATTCAAACTCAATATGCTAAATTTACTCCTATTTTCAAGTATTATAATGTTTCTTTTTGGGCTGGTGTTTTTTGTCGTTTTTAAATTCACCCCTATTGGCGATGCAATAAGGCCTTCCATCTTTAGGGGTAACAGCAAGGAATTGTTGCTCAACGCAGACAAATACTTATCTGAGATGACCAAAAGGAATGAAACAAGCCTAGCAAGAGAAAAACAACTGAGAGCAATATTGAGTGAAGAAATCTCTGAGGACAATATAAAGCTTCTAAAAGATGAGTTCGCGAAACCTATTGACCTTGATGATATTATAAAGGACTTAAAAGAAGCTAAAAAAACAAAGGGCGACTCTAAGTCTCAAGAATTAAAAAGCCCAAGCACTAAAAACAAAAACAATGCTCTTTTTTCTCCTGTAAAAGGGAAAATATCAAGGGGCTTTGATCTTAAATCACATCCTGCTGTTGACGTCATCCCGGATAAATACGATGCCGTTAATAGCATTAAAGATGGTATAGTGGTATTCTCCTCCTGGACACCAGAGTTTGGACATGTAATAGCATTACAACATAGCAACGACTTACTCTCTATTTACAAGCACAATTCGGTATTATTTAAAAAAGTAGGTACTTTTGTGGAAGCTGGGGAAAGTATTGCAGTAGTAGGAAATTCAGGAGAACTCACCAGCGGCAAACATTTGCATTTTGAACTTTGGGAAAACGGAAGAGCAGTAGACCCAGAAAATTATGTAAGCTTTTAATAGATTATTATGAAAAAAGAAACACAAAACCTTGAACTAAATATCATTGGCGTTAAGACACAAATTGTTGGTAACATTATTTCCAGCGGTGACCTTAGGATTGATGGCAAGGTAGAAGGTGACATTACGACGACCTCCAAGGTAGTCATAGGCGCTCAATCTATTGTAAAAGGAAATATCAGTGCCAATGATGCTTCCATCTCCGGAAATGTTACTGGCAATATTACGAGTAAACAAATATTATCTATTCATAGTACAGCAGAAATTAATGGCGATATTTCTACAGGAAAAATCGTAATGGAAAATGGAGCAAAGTTTAATGGAACATGTTCTATGGGTTCATCAACAAATCCAAGTCAAGCATCAGCAGGTAATACCAATGGTTAAAAAGAGTCAAAAATCTAATCCAATGTCAGGTTACTCCAAATACTTAGGAGCAGTTTTTCAAATGGCAATTGTAATATTAGGTTTCGTTTGGCTAGGCCAATATCTAGATGAAAAGATAAATTTCAAGTTCCCAATATTCACCTTAACACTTAGTTTATTAGGTGTAGGATTAGGCTTATATTTATTTATCAGAAGATCTTATCAAAAAGATTAGCCAAACGCCGGCAAATAGATCAAAAATTCCTGCTAGTAGTTAAGAATTTACAGAGAAAAAATACATCTTTGCAGCCCGATTGTAGAAATGAAAAAATTCATCACGAAAATAATTGCGTTAACATTAGTTATCATTGGCCTAAGCATCGTTTTAGATAGCCTAACTACAAAGGTAAATCTAGGTATGTATTCTTGGATAATGCCATTATTCTACTTCATTTTAACTGTGCTCTCCTATTCCATGATTTATTTAGGTAAAAGTGGAAGACAAGCTACTTTTTTCGCAAGAATGGCAGGCGGTATGATGCTCCGAATGTTTTTTTGCGTAATATTCATTGTCATTTATTTGTATATCAGTGAGATAACCAAAATTCCAGTTGTCATTTATTTCATGCTCTTATATTTTATTTACACAACGTTTGAAATTTACGATTTAGTGTATAAATTGCGGGCCGAAAAAACAACCAGTAAAATTAAATAAAACCCTTGAAATACTAGACTTTCAATGAATTTTAAAAATCAAAAATACGCACTTTTATTCCTTTTTGTGACGGTTTTATCACTTAATGGATTTGCTCATGACGATCATTCTGAAATAAAAGAGGTTAAAACGGAGAAATTTAACGCTGGTGATATGATTATGCATCACGTATTGGATGCGCATGAATTACACTTCTTTACTTTGAACAAAGGGGAAGCAAATGAATTTCATGCTAGCTTAAGGTTACCAATCATTTTATGGACTAAAGATGGACTAGATATGTTTTCTGCTAGTCACTTTTATCACAACGAAAAAGAAGAGCATGGTCATAAATATTATGCCCATAAGAATTATGTAATGTCTCATGAGCATATTTATTATGCCAACGAAGCAGGTGGTTTGTCTTTTGATGAAAAGAACAAAATTAATAATACTACCCCTTTAGATTTATCTTTCACTAAAAGTGTATTAGGGTTATTTGTTGCGGCAATAATCATGTTACTTATCTTTATTTCAGTGGCAAGAGCTTCTAAAAGAAGAAGAGGTATGGCTCCAAAAGGTTTACAAAACATGATGGAGACTATGATTCTTTTCATAAGAGATGAAGTAGCTGTTCCTTCTATCGGGGAAAAGAAAGCAGATAAATTTACTCCATTCCTACTTACAACATTCTTCTTTATTTGGATAGCCAACTTATTAGGTCTTATACCTTTCTTAGGAGGATTTAATGTAATGGGTACTATGAGTGTAACTTTAGTATTAGCGCTTGTTGTATTTATTATTACAACGGTAAATGGAAATGGGAATTACTGGAAACATATTTTATGGCCTTCAGGAGTTCCATTGCCTATTAAACTATTATTAGTGCCAATTGAAATATTTGGAATGTTCATGAAGCCAATCGTATTAATGATTCGTTTAACAGCGAACATTACAGCTGGACATATTATTATTCTTGCCTTTGTAAGTTTGATATATATCTTTGGAGAACAAAGTGCAGGTGCAGGATACGGAGCAGGGATAGGATCCTTAATTTTCATGATTTTCATGAACTTAATAGAATTATTAGTTGCTTTCTTACAGGCTTATGTATTTACGCTTTTAACAGCATTGTACTTTGGTTCTGCAGTAGAAGAAGCACATCATTAGAATTAATTAAATAAACATATAAAATAAATTAACATTATGGAATTACTAACAGTAATCTTACAAGAAGTAGTATCGTCAGCAAAAGGTTTTGCTGGTATTGGTGCAGGTATTGCAGCAGTAGGTGCAGGTATTGGTATTGGTAGAATTGGTGGATCAGCATTGGAAGCAATGGCAAGACAACCAGAAGCTATTGGTGACATCAGATCAAACATGCTTGTAGCAGCAGCACTTGTTGAGGGTGCAGCTCTATTTGGTATCATTGTTTGTCTGCTTGTAGTATTAGGATAATATATTGAATAAGTAGGGAAGTTTCTTCCCTGCTTATTTCTTTTTAATAAATTAAAAGAAATAAGATATGTTATCAGCAGCATTAGGCACAATATTATGGACTTCAATAGCTTTCCTTATCGTCCTTTTCTTAATGAAAAAGTTGGCATGGAAACCTATTCTTTCTCTTCTTAAAGAGAGAGAAACTTCTATCGAAGAAGCTCTTCAATCTGCAGAAAAAGCAAAACTAGAATTCGCAAGCTTACAAGCTAAGAATGACGATTTACTTAAGGAAGCTAGAGTAGAAAGAGAAGCAATGATGAAAGAAGCGAAGACTGAAAAAGAAAACATTATCTCTACGGCAAAGAATACTGCCAAAGAAGAGGGTGCTAAAATGATTCAGAAAGCAAAAGAAGAAATTGAAAAAGAAAAAGTAGCAGCAGTAGATGAGATTAAATCTCAGATAGGTGCTATTTCAATTAGCATTGCAGAAAAAATCATTAAAAAAGAATTTACTAATAAGGAAGAGCAGAATGCACTTATTCAAGATCAACTTAAGAACTTGGATAATAAAACTGCTACATTAAATTAATCCATGTCTGAAGTAAAAATAGCAGTAAGGTACGCAAAAGCCTTGTTGGCAAAAGCCAAAGAAGATAAAACTAATTCTCAAATAAATGAGGACATGACTTCCTTTACAGAACTTTGTAAAGCGAGTGCTGAGTTCACTACTTTGCTTAAAAGCCCTATTGTAAAAACAACAGACAAACAAGCTGCAATTGGAAAAATCTGCAGTTCATTTAACCCTACTACACTTTCTTTCTTCAATCTTGTTTCTAATAAGAATAGAACAAACTTGATGGATTCTATTGCACAGGAGTATGTGAAACTTAATAATATAGAGAATAGTATTGTTGCTGCTTCAGTAACATCTTCTGTAGAATTAGCAAGTGAACACGAAGCTCAGGTCGTAGAATATATAAAGAAAAAATCCAATGCAAAGGAAGTTGTATTAGAGAAAATAGTAGACGAAGAAATTATAGGAGGAATAATTATTCGTTTTGGAGATTACTTACTAGACAACAGTATCTCCTCACAAATTAACAATTTAAAGAAAGAACTTAACATATCATAAGTCATGGCACAAATTAGACCAGATGAAGTATCCGCAATTCTTAAAGACCAAATAAGTGGTTTTAATGGAGAAGGTTCCCTTGAAGAAGTAGGAACTGTATTGCAAGTAGGTGATGGTATCGCCCGTATTTATGGATTGAACAGCGTTCAATCTGGAGAATTGATTGAATTCGAAAATGGTATGAAAGCCATTGTATTGAACCTTGAAGAGGATAACGTAGGAGCAGTTCTTCTAGGTAAATCTTCTGACATTAAAGAAGGTGATATAGTAAAAAGAACAAAACAAATCGCATCTATTGATGTAGGCTTTGGTATGTGTGGTAGAGTTGTAAACTCTCTTGGTGAAACCGTAGATGGTAAAGGAGCCATAGAGGGAGAAACTTTTTCCATGCCTATAGAAAGAAAAGCACCTGGTGTTCTTTATAGAGAGCCTGTTGCAGAACCACTTCAAACAGGAATTAAAGCCATAGATGGTATGATTCCAGTAGGAAGAGGGCAAAGAGAATTAATTATTGGTGATAAGCAAACTGGTAAAACTGCCGTTGCTATTGATACCATTATTAATCAAAAAGAATTTTACGATAAAGGAGAACCTGTTTATTGTATCTATGTTGCTTGTGGGCAAAAAGAATCTACAGTAAAACAAGTTGTAAATTCCCTAGAGGCAAATGGCGCAATGGCATACACAGTTGTTGTATCTGCACCAGCTTCTGCAGCTACTCCATTACAATATTTTGCACCACTTGCAGGAGCAGCTATTGGTGAGTTCTTTAGAGACCAAGGACTTGCTGCACTAATTGTTTACGATGATTTATCAAAACAAGCAGTGGCATATAGAGAGGTTTCTCTTCTTCTTAAAAGACCTCCAGGACGTGAAGCATATCCTGGTGATGTATTTTACTTACACAGTCGTCTTTTAGAAAGATCTTGTAAGCTTAATGCATCTGATGAGATTACTCAAGGTATGAATGATTTACCGGAGTCTCTTAAAGGAAAAGTAAAAGGTGGTGGATCTTTAACAGCTCTTCCGATTATTGAAACTCAAGAAGGGGATGTTTCTGCATATATACCTACAAACGTAATTTCGATTACAGATGGACAGATTTTCCTAGAAGGTAACTTATTTAACTCTGGTGTAAGACCAGCAATTAACGTAGGTATCTCTGTATCAAGGGTAGGTGGTAATGCACAAATCAAACCTATGAAAAAAGTTGCTGGTACGCTAAAGCTAGACCAGGCTCAATATAGAGAATTAGAAGCTTTTGCTAAGTTTGGATCTGATCTTGATGCAGTAACCAAAAACGTATTGGAAAAAGGTGCTAGAAATGTAGAATTGTTAAAGCAAAATCAATATTCTCCTTTAAGAGTAGAAGAGCAAGTTGCTGTTTTGCACGTAGGAACTAAAGGTATCTTAACAGCTATTCCAGTAAACAAAGTAAAGGATTTTGAAACAGAATATGTTTCTTACCTTAACTCTAAACACAAAGATTTATTGAAAAATATAGCTGCAGGGAAATACAGTAAAGAGATCACTGACGAGATTGAAGCTGCTGCTAAGGAAGTAATGAAGGCATACATCGTTTAATTAGAAGACAATGGCAAACCTGAAGGATATACGTAATAGAATAAGCTCTACAATTTCTACGCAGCAGATTACCAAAGCTATGAAGTTGGTATCAGCTACTAAGTTAAAAAGAGCACAAGACGCGATCACTAGAATGCGTCCTTACTCTGAAAAACTTCAAGGGATACTTGCAAATCTTTCTGATAGCGTTGATGATGAAAAGCTTGGCAAGTACTTTGCAGATTCTGAAGCAAAAAATGTACTATTAGTTGTAATTACTTCAGACAGAGGTTTATGTGGTGGATTTAATGCCAATATTGTTAAGAAAATTAAATCATTAGCTCAAGGCAAATACAAAGATCAAAATGATTCTGGAAATTTGAATATGCTGGTACTAGGTAAGAAAAGTATGGACTACCTTAAAACTACCACTTACAATGTGGATCAAAACCACATGTCTATTTTCCAAGATTTAAATGCGGATAACGCCTTTGTAATAGCACAAGCAATCGTTGACAGTTACTTAAATGGTACTTACGATAAAATTGAAATCGTTTACAACCAATTTGTGAATGCTGCCACTCAAAATCTTGTTAACGAGAACTACTTACCTATAATAATGGCTAAGATGGATTCTGATGTTTCCAAGACAGCGGAAGATGCTAAGAATGATTATTTATTTGAACCCAACAAGGTAGATATACTAGAGGAATTAATCCCACGTAGTTTAAAAACACAACTGTATAAAGCAATGTTAGATTCCTTCGCATCGGAGCATGGAGCAAGAATGGTTGCGATGGATGGTGCTACAGAAAATGCTGGGGAGCTTATCAAAGGTTTAAAAGTTAAATACAACAAAGCAAGACAAGCTGCAATTACCAATGAAATCTCTGAGATTGTGGGCGGTGCAGCTGCATTAGAAGCTTAATTTTCAATTTATGAAATAATATTGAAGGGACTATTATAGTCCCTTTTTTTATTCCTCATTTTTCTATTTATATAAAAAAGGGGACCATCAAGGGAGTAAAGGATTGGAAAATAAAATTTCAATTTATGAATAAGAACAACATGTGTTTTAACGCATTATTGCAAAGTAAGCTCCTCTATCTTTCTTGAATAATCGTATTGTAAATCCACATGCATTTTTGCAATGGATTTTTCCATTGAAACAAGTTGTCGGTTAAACAGGTTAACTAGTGCTAAGTCTCTTTTGTAGCTTGGCTTCATCTCTTGCAGTTTTTTACAAAAATAGAACAACAATGCAACTTCGGTTTCTAGTTTCTTTGAATAACGAATGTACTTCTTAGTAATACGTAGTATTTTCCTAATAGTCTTCTTCATGTAATAATAACTGTCCGTATTAATAGTTAAAAACTGACTGTCAATTTCTTCCTTTACAACTTGAATATATCCACCCTCATTTTCTGCCTCAAAGAGCAAATAAGTCAATAGCTCTTTGTTCTCTTTCTTAAATTTGGCGAGCTTAAGAGAGACTTCTACTAAGTCCCTTTGAGATAGATTTTCTAGTTCTTTCTTAATTTTAGTTACCGTTACTGCTTTCAAACTAGAACAAAACAAGGTCTTTTTTTTCAATTTATTACATGAAAAAGAGAATTGTATCCCGGATTATTAATTATTCCCTTTCTTTGCTCTTACTAATGAAAAAAGCCAATCACCCTATTCCAGTTATAATAATCTTAGGGTTTTGCTTTATTAGTTTAGTCTTTAATTTTCATTCTCAAACCCTAAACATGTGGGATGAGGCAACCTATGCAAACAATGCCATAGACATGATGAAAAACCCGAGTATTGTGGTAAAACACAAAGGAGAAATAGACTTATACAACACAAAACCTCCCTTGGTAATCACTCTGCAAGCCATAGCCATGAAAGTATTTGGGATTAACACCTTTGCAGTAAGACTCCCAAGTATAATATTTTCAATATGTACGGTGTTCCTACTTTACATTTATGCCCAACGTTGGTTTAAAAACCCATGGATTGGACTAGGGAGTGCACTCATTCTGTTGGCAACCGCAGGCTTCATAAGAAATCATATTGCACTTACCGGAGATTTGGATGCCGCACTCTGCTTCTTCCTTACAGCTGGGTTTTTACATGGAACACAACTTGTGATGCATAAAAAAACGAGCCTTGCTCCTATGTTACTTTTTGGTGTTCTTCTGATTTTAGGATTCTACACAAAAGGGATTGCAAGTTTTTTTCACATGCCGGCCATATTTGTTTTGGCATTAATTTACCACCCTAAGGTTTTTGCCCAAATCAAATTATACCTCATCGCCATATTAGTATTAGGAATTTGTGGGGTCTATTATTATTTAAGAGAACAAGCTGCACCAGGTTATATGCAGGTTGTTTTTGACTCTGAATTTAGTCGTGTAAACAATGTAGTAATGAACTGGCAAACAAGGCCCTTCTCTTTTTATATTGACAATTTTATCAATGGCTATTTTACCCCTTGGTTGTATTTATTCCCATTGGGTCTAACTTTATTTTACAAACCCAAAACTTATGGTAAAATTGCTCTAGCGCTTGTCATTGGGATATTCTTTTACTTCTTACTCATATCTTATCCAAAAGTAAAATTAGACTGGTACGATGCTCCTCTCTACCCTTTACTTGCACTATTTTTAGGAATAAGCCTATTCCATGTTTTATCCATTCTAATAAAAAATAAAAAGATAAAGGAAAGGGTTTATGTAGTCTTAATATTGGCCATTGCCACTCCAAATTTCATTGAAATAATAAAAACAAAATTAAATACAGGGCAGCAAATAGAAGCTCTAGAATACGAGGGATACTTTCTGGACAAAATAGGCAAAATGAAAGTCTCGAATAAGAAAATAACAATCTATAACAAGGAGCAAGACAAAGAGCACAATGACCACGTTGTCTTTTATGAGAGAGCGATGCAAGAGTTGCAATATGAAATCAAATACAAGGTAAAACCTGATTTTGATTTACTTGAAACTGTTCTAGTCTCGCAGGATAACTTAAAACAAAAAATGGATAGTTTATATCAATATAAGGTTTTACTGCAAGATGAGGTAACAGGGTCAGAATTACGCCTTATAAAGAAGAGGAAGTAAGTATCTCAGTTAAGTCCTTCATACCTTCAGAACCTCCTTTAGAAATAACATTGATTCTCCCTTGATTTAGATCACTGTGTCTGTTGGGATCGATAATAAATACTGGTGATTCTTTGGGTACAAAATGCAATAAACTTGCTGCTGGATATACCTCCAGCGACGTACCTACAACCACAAATACATCTGCTTCTTGGGTAATATCCATTGCTTCATCCATCAAAGGGACTTCTTCTCCAAACCAAACTATGTGTGGTCTTAATTGAGAACCCATAGGACAGAAATCTCCTAGATTAACATCATCGAATCTTTCTAAAACAATACTTTCCTCCTCAGTACTTCTTACTTTCCTAAGCTCACCATGAAGGTGTAATACATTGGATGAACCTGCTCTTTCATGCAAGTCATCCACATTTTGTGTGATGACAATTACCTCATAACTTTCTTCTAGTTTTGCAATTATTTTGTGTCCTTCATTGGGTTGTACTTCCCTCAGTTGCCTTCTTCTCTGGTTGTAAAAATCTAGAACTAATTCTGGATTTGATTCAAAACCTTGAGGACTAGCCACTTCATAAATATCATGCCCCTCCCACAAGCCATTTGCATCCCTAAATGTTTTTATTCCACTTTCCGCACTTACTCCAGCTCCTGTTAAGAACACAATTTTTTTTTTCTCACTCATCTACAATTCTTCTAAATAATAGGCATCTCTATCGTATTTTTTTCTAAACCAATGTGCGGCAGCTTTACTTCTTGTGCCATAGTCACAGGTGAAAATTGGTATCTTTTCCTTTACCACTTCATTCAAAAAGCCATCCCTTAAATCTGCTAGAGGCAGGTAAACTACATTCTCTTCTTTTCCGTCAATTTCATATTCCTCCCGCACATCAACCTTGAGGTATTTATCAAACCCCTTGGAATAAACATCGTTAGAAATCATCCACTTATCTTTTACCGAACAATAAAAATCGTAATCTTCGCTTTTGAAATCTATTTTATTTCTATTATCAGCAGTAAAACTTAAATTACTCCAAAGGTTTGCAATTCCATCGTAGGTAGAAAAGTGATGCTCCACTGGCATTTCACAAACAATCTTTATTGCTTCCAAGGCCATGGCAGAACCAATAATTCCAGCAATGGGACCCAAAATGCCTTCTTCCTCGCAGGTTGGGGGTTCTTCTTCTGGTGGTTTGGGAAATACATCTCGTAAATCTCCATTGCCATTTACATGGTATACGCCTATCTGCCCTGACCATTGATGAATATTCCCTTGAACCAATGGAATGTTAAAATAAGCACAAGCATCGTTCACAAGGTATTTTGTACTAAAGTTATCCGTTCCATCTAGAACGCAATCGACGCCTTTTAATAAATCTTCTGCATTTTTAGAATTGAAATTTTCTGCTATAGGAATAATTTCTATGGTGCTATTTAGTTCCATTAAGTTTTGCGATGCTGCTAGAGCCTTGTTCTTTTCAATATCTTTCTCCGTAAAAAGTATTTGCCTTTGTAAATTACTCAATGAAACCCGATCTTGATCTACAATAATAACCTTCCCTATTCCTGCTCCAACCAAATACTGTAAAATAGGACACCCTAAACCACCAGCACCAACAACAAGAACCGTAGACTTTTTTATTTTCTGCTGTCCCTTTACACCAACTTCCCTTAGTTTTATTTGCCTTGCGTATCTCATTTAATCGTGAACAATTATAATTAGAATATTCTCAATTCCTAAAATCTTAGTATTAAATTAACATGAATAATAGATGGGAATGGAATAATTAACGTTAATATTACCTAAATTCGTAGCAATGAAAATTAATACTATTGCTATAGCAGGAGCAGGTGTCATGGGAGCTGGAATAGCACAGGTATCTGCTATGGCTGGTTACAAAACCATCTTATTTGATTTGCATCAAACCTCCTTAGACAAGGCAAAAGTCGGAATACAGAAGAACTTGCTCAAAGGAATAGAGAGAGGGAAATTGACGGAGGAGACTATGCAGAACACTCTGGCCAACATTGCTTACACCACTAATTTAATGGATTGCAAGGCGCAGATGATCATTGAAGCGATCGTGGAAAGATTAGATGTAAAAATAGCTCTGTTCAATGATTTGCACAAAGTTAATGGCGCTACTTGTATCTTTGGTACAAATACCTCTTCCATCCCTATTACACAAATAGCTGCTGGAGTGTCGAATCCAGAAAGGGTTGTAGGCATTCATTATTTTAATCCGGCACATATCATGAAGTTAGTTGAGGTCGTTTCTGGTGCACAAACAAGCCCAGAGGTAAAACAAATTGCAAATGATTACGTTAAAAAAGTAGGGAAAGTAAGTATCAATGCAGCAGATGCTCCTGGGTTCATCGTTAATAGAGTAGCTAGACACTACTACGTCGAAGGGCTGAAAATTTTAGAGGAAAAGGTAACGGATTATGCAGGGGTAGATAGATTAATGGAAGCTTCTGGATTTAAGATGGGGCCTTTTAGGTTGCTCGACTTAATAGGCATAGAGACCAATTACAGTGTTACTTCATCTATGTTTGAGTTATTTAACTACGACCCAAAATTTAGACCAAACAGAATACAAAAACAGAAAGTCGATGCAGGACATTATGGTAGAAAAAGCGGTAAAGGATTCTATACATATGAAGGTTAAAATTATTTTGCTTTCTATTGTTAGTGTTATTGTTTTTGGCTCTTGTGGCCAGAATAATGCGAACATATCAAATATCCCTAATGTCCCGGTAAACCTAACCTTAAACCTTGACCTTCCACAATACCAAGATCTTAGTTTCATAGGACAATACGTATATGAAAATGGAGGGAACAAAGGAATTGTTGTGATTCATCATACAGATGGAAAGTATTATGCCATTGAAAGGACTTGCAGTTATGAGCCTTTCGAGTCTTGCAATAACATAGAAGTTAATCCCGAAATGACCCGTTTAAAATGTGGCACCACTAGAGGTGGTAATTTTGAACCCTGTTGCGGTTCCCAATTTTTCATGAACGGACAAGTATTACAGGGACCTGCCACTTTCCCCCTAAAAAATTACAGAGTACAAAAAAGTGGTAGTTACCTAAACATTAGCAATTAAAGAGCTCACTTGAAGAATAAATTAAAGGATAACAAATCCGAAAGCAATCGGATAGAACAAGAGAAGGCAGTCCTTGTTGCTATCAAGAGACCCGGTAAAGAAGGGGAAAATATTGAATTACATCTTGCTGAACTAGAGTTCCTAGCAGAAACTGCAGGAGCAATCTGTTTAAATACTTTTATTCAAGGGAAAGACAAACCGGACCCTAAGACCTATATCGGTTCTGGGAAGATTTTAGAAGTACACGATTACGTGAAAGTAGAAAAAGTAGACATCGTTATTTTCGATGACGAACTTTCACCTTCCCAAATAAAAAACATTGAAAACATCCTTACGGATGTCAAGATACTCGATAGGAATCATCTTATCTTAGACATCTTTGCGAATAATGCCAAAACAGCAAGAGCAAAAATACAAGTAGAATTGGCGCAAGCCCAATACCTTTTGCCTAGACTTTCAAGGATGTGGACACACCTTTCCAAACAAAAAGGGGGAATAGGGATGAAAGGCCCTGGAGAGACGGAGATAGAAACAGATAGAAGGGTCTTAAGAGATAAAATAACTAAACTAAGGGAACGCCTTAAGTTAATTGAGAAACAAGATCAGGTAAGTAGGAAAAGTAGGAAAGGGCAATATAGGGTGGCACTTGTTGGTTACACCAATGTTGGGAAATCTACTCTTATGAATTACATAGGCAAGGCAGACGTAAAAGCAGAGAATAAATTATTTGCAACATTAGATGCCACTGTAAGAAAAGTAGCAATAGAGAATCCATACGAACCAGGATATTTTAAGCCTATCTTACTTTCTGACACAGTAGGGTTCATCAGAAAGCTGCCGCATAGTTTAATAGAGAGTTTTAAGTCCACCCTAGCAGAATCTATTGAAGCAGACTTATTATTGCATGTAGTAGATATCTCCCATCCAGAATACGAAGATCAATTGAATGTTGTGAACAACACACTAAAAGAAATAGGTGCAGGTGAAAAGCCAGTAATTCTTGTTTTTAATAAAATAGATCAAATTCTTGAAAACGAAGAGCATAAAAGCATCGCAGATTTAAAGAAAATGTGGATTGCTAAGGAAAATAATCCTGCAGTATTTGTATCTGCTCAAACGGGGGAGAATATCCCAGAGCTAAAAGCAAAGATTTGGGACGCACTAAGCTCCCATAAGTATTACTAATACTCGTCTTCGTTAAAATAATAATCGTCGTGAGTGGGATAATCACTCCATATTTCCTCAATACTTTCGTATGGTTCTCCATCGTCCTCCAATTCTTGTAAATTTTCAATTACCTCAAGAGGGGCGCCAGATCGAATTGCATAATCTATCAATTCATCTTTTGATGCTGGCCATGGAGCATCATCTAAGTAGGAAACAAGTTCTAAAGTCCAATACATGTTGTCTCGTTTTTAATGGTGCAAATGAATAAAAAATATTTGAATAATTTTTATAAATTTTCTGTTCACTAGTTTTCTTACAAATCCCTTGCCACAATTGGGCTCATTCAAAACAATTAAAAGTACTGCATTGCTTAAAACCACAAATAAAGACTCAAGACGATTTTTTATATCCCCAGTTCCTTCTTCTGCTCAGCACTAATAAAGGAAGGTGCATCTATCATTTCATCTCTCCCCATGTTGTTTTTTGGGAAGGCAATTACATCTCTTATCGAATCCACTCCAGCTAGCAAAGCACAGATGCGATCAAAGCCAAGTGCAATCCCACCATGTGGAGGTGCCCCGTATTCAAAAGCACCCATAAGGAATCCAAATTGTTTTTGTGCCTCTTCCTTGGTAAACCCTAGAAGGTCAAACATACGTTCCTGTAAGCCTCTGTCGTGAATTCTTATGGAGCCACCACCTATTTCCATTCCATTTAACACCATATCATAGGCATTTGCTCTCACTGCACCAGGATCCGTATCCATCAATGCAATGTCCTCTACCTTAGGAGAGGTAAATGGATGGTGCATGGCATGGTAATTACCAGTTTCTTCGTCTAGCTCCAATAATGGAAAATCAACTACCCACAAAGGCTTATAATCATTAGGGTCTTTCAATCCCAACTCATCCCCCATGTGTAATCTTAATCTCCCCATTTGCGTAAGCACTTTATTCGTCGTACCAGAAAGGACTAAAATCAAATCTCCTTTCTTTGCTCCACAATGTTCTGCCCATTTGCTTTGCTCCTCTGGATTAAAGAATTTATCTACGCTGCTCTTGAAAGTACCGTCTTCGTTTACCTTAGAATAAATAAGTCCTAAGGCTCCCACTTGTTGGCTCTTAACAAATTCAGTAAGTGCATCCAATTGCTTTCTGGTGTAAGTTGCTGCTCCTTCTACCACAATTGCCAATACCTTCTCTGCATCATCAAATACCTTGAACCCCTTTCCTTGTGAAAGAGATGTAAGGTCATTTATTTCCATTCCAAACCTCAAATCTGGCTTATCTATTCCATATTTCTCCATGGCATAAGCATAAGTCATTCTTGGAAATTCAGGCAAGTTTATGTCTTTTACATCCTTAAGGATAGCACGCATCATACCTTCAAAATTCTCCAGAACATCTTCTTGTTCTACAAAACTCATCTCACAATCTATTTGAGTAAATTCAGGCTGTCTATCTGCTCTAAAATCTTCGTCTCTAAAACACTTTACCAATTGATAGTATTTATCAAAACCCGAAACCATAAGCAACTGCTTAAAAGTTTGAGGTGATTGTGGTAAGGCATAATATTGTCCTTCGTTTAGCCTAGAAGGCACTACAAAATCTCTTGCTCCTTCTGGTGTGCTTTTAATTAAACAAGGTGTTTCTACCTCAATGAATTCTTGTGCATTGAGATAAGTACGCATGGCAGTTCCTACTTTGTGACGCAATTGCATTTTTGCACGCATCGAGTCTCTACGTAAATCTAAGTACCTGTATTTTGCTCTAATTTCTTCTCCACCATCCGTCTCATTTTCGATAGTGAATGGAGGTGTTTTTGAGGCATTCAATATTTTGAAGTCTGTTACCATAATCTCTACTTCACCTGTAGAGATATTCGTGTTCTTATTGCTTCTTTCTAATACCTTTCCAACTACCTGAACCACAAACTCTCTTCCTGTTTTACGTACTTCAGCAACTAAATTTGCATCTGTTTCTTCATTAAATGCCAACTGTGTTATACCATACCTATCTCTAAGGTCCGTAAAGGTCATTCCACCAAAATCTCTGTTTTTTGCTATCCATCCGGCAAGAGTTACCTCTTTACCCAAATCCGATATTCTTAATTCTCCACAGTTGTGCGTTCTATACATAGGTTTAATAATAGGGTGCAAATATAGAAAATAGACTATGGAAGAAACCATTTTTAGTAAAAACTTTAGCCTTTACTAACAAAGCATAGAACTCTATTCAAATCAGTTCAAACAAGGAGTCTAAAATCAACTAAAAACTAAGAACTTTAAACCAAATATTTACCCGTCCTTACCCAATTTGTAAACAAATCCAATTGGTACAGATAAGTCCCATAATCTATAACGTTCGTTCCCATTATTGGCGTTGAGCACACTCATTCCAAGAGCTGGGCTAATCAATACTTCTGTTCTCGAATCCACATTATAGTGTAACCTAAAGCCAAAATGCAAATTTAAGTTGGCAGGTGCAGGATCGTATTTGTGTTTCGATATGTTTTCCTTTTCTTTCCCATATGCTGTCCATCCTTGGTACTTCGCTTTTACCGTATGGTTCATTAAAATATTGGCAGAGATACCAGTTGTCATGTAAAAATCAAACTTATTTGACTGCTTTACAGCATATGGTGCAAAATGATACATGATAGGAATTTGCAAGTACTGAAACCTATAATAAAAATGGACATCCTTGGGAGATCCAGTTTGTGACAAATCTTTCACAGGGCCTATTTCTTCGTGTATAAGCTCCCCAAATCCCAAATCTGCTTTCTCTCTTATAAATCCCTGGTCTGAATAACGTAGACCTATTTCAAAACGACTGTAAACATCTTTGTAAAAGGACAATCCTACTCCACCTCCTAATGCCAACTTAGGGAAATCTGCAGTAGAAAGACTATCTTCAAAATTTGCAGAACTGCCTTGATATCCATCCGGAACACTTTTAACAGTCAAGAATCTAGATGCCACCATGGGCATCGCAAAAACACTTATTTCTCTCTTTAATTTATTTTGAGCAAAGACCTCTTGAGCCATTAAAATGGCAAGGAAAACTAGACATATTTGGATCTTCTTCATTGTTATTCAAAGTAAACCTAAATTTTTGTTGGAACAAAAAATAAATTAAGCCATTAGGCAACCAAATATCCAAGAGAAGTGTCTTATTCGTAGAATAAGCATTTTATATGTAACTTTGTTAATTCTAGAAAAACCCATGAAAAACGCCTTAAAGTCTTTTCTTTTTATTACTAGCCTCTTCCTTTTCTTACCCATCTTTGGGCAAGGAGGAGCTTTTATAGAAAATAAAGGGCAGTTTCATGATAATGTAAGGTATAAGGCGAAACTACCTTATGGAAAAGTTTACTTAGAATACAACAGGTTTACTTACCTGTTCCATAAAGCAACTGATTTTGATACTTTATTCCAACACCCTAGAATTGATTTTAAGGAGGAATATTTACTTCGGTCACATGCCTACAGAGTCACTTTTAAAGGAGCGCAAAGCTACCCAATACTGAAACCTTCAAAAAAAGGGCAGGGTTACCACAATTATTACTTGGGTAATGACCCAGACAAGTGGGAGAGCAAGGTATATACTTACAATGAGATTACTTACAAAGAGGTTTACCCTAATATTGATTTGAGGTATTATAGTGTGAGAGGAAAGATCAAATACGATTGGATCATAAATGCTGGTGGTAAGCTTGAAGACATCAAAATGGAATACGAAGGTGTTGATTCGATAAAAATAATTGACCAGGAGTTGTACCTCTATACCTCAGTAAATACAATCAAAGAAACCATTCCCCTATCCTATTACAAAACACCGGAAGGTATTTTAAAAACGAATTGCACCTTCGAATTGAAAGGAAATACCATTGGCTTTAAAGCCAAGAAAGAAAAAGATTACCCACTTGTAATAGACCCCAAGTTAATCTTCTCAACTTACTCTGGCTCTTACGGTGACAATTTTGGCTTCACTGCAACTTACGATTCTCGAGGGAATTTGTATTCTGGTGGTATAACACAAGGCGATGACATCAATGGTGGCTATCCTGTAACCAATGGAGCGATTCAAACAACCTATGGCGGTGGAACCTGGATAGAGCCAGCTGGCTTGCCTTGTGACATAACCATTAGTAAATACGATTCAGCAGGGAACAACCTACTCTTCGCTACTTACCTAGGTGGTGAATTCAGTGAATACCCACATAGTTTAGTGGTGAATGACTTGGATGAACTATTTATTTTTGGAACAACCTACTCCGCTAAATTCCCAGTGACCCCAAACGCATACGATACCTCTCTTAACAACACGGCTGAAAGAAATACAGACATTATAGTAAGTAAGTTTAGCGTGGATGGAACAAAATTATTAGGCTCTACCTATGTGGGTGGCTCTACCAACGATGGACTGACTTTAAACAGTACTTTAACCTACAACTATTCCGATGACTATAGAGGAGACATCCTAGCGGATAAAAGCGGAAATGTTTTTGTAGCTAGTTGTACAAAATCGAACAATTTTCCTGTTGTAAATGGTTCAAAGAATCAGCCCAAATTAGATGGAATTGCTATGCAACTGAACAGCGACCTAAGCCAACTCTTGTGGAGCACATTTGTAGGTGGTGATGACGACGATGCCTTATACAGTGTAAAATTGGACGACGAGGAAAATGTCTATGTTGCGGGTGGGACTTCTTCCAAAGACTTAAATACAGACAACCTTTCCATACAAGATACCTTTCTTGGATTAACAGATGGATACATTGCAAAGTTCAAAGCAAGCGACAAGTCCTTAGAAAGAATTTCTTATTGGGGTACACCGGAAAAAGACCAAATCTATTTCATACAATTAGATCAAAGAGGAAATTTATTTGCCATGGGGCAAACGGAAGGAACCGTGATCCCATCGCCCAAAACGTACAACATTCCCAATACTGGACAATTCATCCTTAAAATTGACACTACCCTTGAAAATATATTAATTCAAACCGTAGTAGGTAAAAGGCCAGGAGACCCAGACATTTCTCCCTCTGCCTTCCTAGTAGATCATTGTGACAACATCTACATTTCAGGATGGGGATCGTTAGTAGACCCTAGTAGACACAATGGAAGCACCATTGGACTTCCCGTAACAGCAAATGCAATTCAACCGCACACAGATGGATCCGACTTTTACCTGATGGTGTTAAGAAAGGACATGGACTCCCTGTTGTACGCAACCTATTTTGGAGGAGACGAAACAGACGACCATGTGGATGGAGGAACCAGTAGATTTGACCGAAAAGGGGTGGTTTACCAATCGGTATGTTCCAGTTGTCCGAGTAGACAGGGGCAGCATTTTAGTGATTTTCCGATTTCTGCAGGAGCTGCTTTTGACACAAATTATAGTTCTAGGTGCAGTAATGCTGCTTTCAAAATTGATCTTCAAATTTCCTCTGCGGTAATTGCTGCTTTTGACCCAGATCCGATATTGGGTTGTAACCCGATGAAAGTAATTTTTAGGAATGCCAGTTCTGGAGGTATTCAATACGAATGGGATTTTGGAGATGGAAGAAAAGACACCGTTAAGCATCCAGAACACACCTATAGCAAACCAGGGATTTATACCATTACACTTCGAGTTATTGATTCCTTTGCTTGTAATATTTTTGATGAAACAACCCGACAAGTAGAAGTTGTAGATACCTCCTTGGCCGACTTTAATGCTAAGTTCAATGCTTGTACTCAGGAATTTACATTGGAAAACAATTCCAAGCTTGCTTCAACCTTTTTCTGGGACTTTGGAAATGGAGAAACTTCGGATGAAAAAGACCCAATATTCAAATACGATGACTTTGGTACTTACGACATAAAATTAGTCACTAACCCCGGGAGTCCATGTGCAGATAGCCTTACCAAAACAACAGACGTAAACAACTTGGCTCTAGAAAAGCTTTTCTGGGGAAATGTAATTACCCCTAATGGAGATGGCTTAAACGATTGTTGGGGTGTGTATGGATTACTTCCAGTATGCAACAAACTAGAACTTAAAGTACTCAACCGTTGGGGACAGGTGATTTATTCCTCCAAGGAATTAGGAGCTTGCTGGGATGGATCCAATAGGATAGGAAGTGAAATTGTTCCTGATGGAACCTACTATTATGTTCTAAAAATAGAAGTGAAAGATGGGAATACAATTGATGCGCATGGGACCATTACAGTTATTCAGTAATTTCACTTTAAAGAAAATCACTTTGGCCACTTTGACAAAGCTCAGTGAACTATATTTCGTAGGATGAAATGTTTTTAGCTAAAATAAGAAAAAAGGAAACTTCTTTATTCGTGTTAATTGTATAAATTTGTAACACAATGCACAAGGTTAAGGTAAACGACGAATTAGAATTAGATATCAACTGGTCAGGGGCTGTTGCCAATGTTAACGGAATCGAGAACACACCAGATATTTTAAAACTACACGATGGTAGTTACAGTATATTGCTCAATGGCAAATCTTATACCTGTGAAATTGCTAGTGTCAACAAAGAAGAGAAAACTGCTCAAATAAAAGTAAACAACCATTTGCATACCGTAACGGTAAAAGATAAATTTGATTTATTGCTTGCTGAGATGGGATTAGATGCTCTACTCACTGCAAAAGTAAACGATGTAAAAGCTCCTATGCCTGGATTGGTTTTAAAGAATTTAGTGGCAGTAGGAGATTCTGTTGTAAAAGGAGATGGACTTCTTGTATTGGAAGCGATGAAGATGGAGAACATAATCAAGTCCCCATGCGATGGTATCATTAAAAAAGTATGCACTACCGTTCAAGACGCAGTGGACAAGAACGATATTCTTATAGAGTTTGAATAATGAAATTTGATTTACATTCAAATTTCAAACCAACTGGTGACCAACCTACAGCAATAAAGCAATTAGTAGAAGGATTAAACAACCAAGCAGATGCACAAACACTGCTGGGTGTAACAGGCTCTGGTAAAACCTTTACCATCGCCAATGTTATCCAAGAGGTTCAAAAACCAACCTTAGTATTGAGTCACAACAAAACCTTAGTGGCTCAATTGTATGGAGAATTCAAGCAATTTTTCCCTAATAATGCCGTGGAGTATTTTGTTTCCTATTACGACTATTACCAGCCTGAAGCTTATGTTCCGACAAAAGATGTCTTTATAGAGAAAGACATGTCCATAAACCAAGAGATCGAAAAACTTCGTTTAAAAACTGGTTCTACCTTACTCTCTGGAAGAAGAGACGTCATTGTTGTGGCATCTGTGTCTTGCATTTATGGTGCAGGTAATCCAGAAGACCAAAAAAAGACTGTAGTACCCATTCACGTGGGACAAATATTACCAAGAAACACTTTCCTTTTAGGATTGGTAGATGCACTTTACGCTAGAACTACTATGGACTTTGGTAGAGGTAACTTTAGAGTAAATGGGGATACGGTAGATGTGTTCCTTGCCAATGCAGATTATGCGCTTAGAATCTCTTTCTTTGGTGATGAGATAGAAGAAATTTCCTACATAGATCCAGTAAGTGGTGTTACAGTGGGACAAGCCGAAGAGGCAAATATTTATCCTGCTAACATTTACGTTTCTCCCAAGGAGAACTTGGTAGAGATACTGCACCAAATCCAAGACGACATGGTGAAGCAAGTTGAGTTTTTTAGAGACCTTGGCAAGCACCAAGAAGCAAAGAGATTACAAGACCGTGTTACTTTGGATCTTGAGATGATAAGAGAATTAGGTTATTGTTCTGGTATTGAGAATTACAGTAGGTACTTAGATCGCAGAGAGCCAGGAACAAAACCATTTTGTTTGTTGGACTATTTCCCAGAAGATTACCTGACTGTGGTTGATGAAAGTCACGTTACACTTCCACAAATAAGAGCCATGTATGGTGGAGATAGAAGTCGTAAAATTAACTTGGTAGATTATGGGTTTAGACTTCCAGCAGCGATGGACAACCGTCCTTTGAAATTCGAAGAATGGGAAATGATGCGAGGGCAAGCCATTTACGTAAGTGCTACCCCTGCTGATTATGAAATGCAAGAAAGTGAAGGAGTCATCGTAGAGCAACTTATAAGACCTACGGGATTGCTTGATCCAGAGATAGAAGTGAGACCTCTTGGCAATCAGGTGGATGATCTCATGGATGAGATAGACGAGAGAATAAAGATGGGCGACAGAATACTTGTGACCACCCTTACCAAAAGAATGGCAGAGGAATTAAGCAAGTACCTAGACAACCTAAACATAAAATGCGAATACATCCACTCCGATGTGCTAACGCTGGATAGAGTAGATATTCTTAGAAAATTAAGATTAGGGGAAATAGACGTACTTATTGGGGTTAACCTTTTGAGAGAGGGACTTGATTTACCTGAAGTAAGTTTGGTCGCGATACTGGACGCCGATAAAGAAGGATTCTTGAGAAGTGAAAGAGCATTAGTTCAGACTACAGGAAGAGCAGCCCGTAACTCCCGTGGTAAAGTAATCATGTACGCCGATAAGATCACCAAGTCCATGCGACTCACTATTGACGAGACCACAAGAAGACGAAAATTACAAATAGCCTACAACGAAAAGCACGGCATCACCCCAACAACCGTGACCAAGTCCACAGATCAAATCATGGAGCAAACTTCCGTGGCAGATTTCAATATTAAGAAAGAGGTAAACGCCTATGTCTATGGTGAAGAAGCACCTTCTATTGCAGCTGACCCTGTTATTGCTTACATGGGTAAAGATGCCTTGAAAAAAGCCATTGAAAAAACGGAAAAAGAAATGCGTAAAGCTGCCAAGGAATTGGACTTCATGAATGCCGCCAGATTAAGAGATGAGATTACTATGCTGAAAGAGAGAATGGATAATTAGGACCTAAACTGCTTTGAAATCCAGTTTAGATGCAACAGTACACAACATAAATGACAACTAACGAAATAGACCGAATAATTGAGATGGCATGGGAGGACAAAACCCCATTTGAAGCTATTAAAATACAGTTTGGATTTACAGAATCCGATGTTATTAAATTAATGCGCAAAGAGCTTAAAAATAGTTCGTTTAAGCGCTGGAGAAAGCGAGTTCATAGTGGTGTTAGTAGCAAACACCTTTACAAAAGAAGTGAAGAAATCAAGCGTTTTAAGTCTTCACGACAAAAAAGTATTTCTAATAATAAAATATCAAAACGATAGAATTTCCAACTAAAATAAAGGATATTCACCAGCGGTTTTCTTTTATAAACCCTAGTTTATATTCAAAAACAAGGAACTTTGGTAACGGGGCAGTTACTAAGCGCAATATCTGTTCCCTTAAAATTTGGCTTTCGTTTAATTAACCCTGAAGACGAAGATATTTTTAATGTTAGAATATTTGGTGGCTTTGATGGACATCACATTCTTTCTGTAAATCACTCAGAAAAATCATGAAGCACTGACAACATTACCACAGACGACTGCAACAACTTAATCGTTAATGCTGATTTTGGGATTGGAGTTGATTTTCTTTTCTTGTTTTTAGATACAGGGTACCAATTAGGCCTTACTCCTTTTCATTCAGGTGGAGATGGTGCTAAAAGTAATGCTTTCTATACTAATTTGGGCTTGAGAATAAACTTTTAACCAAAGGGACGAGACGGCTGAGAAAAAAACGGAGTGAGGAATATAGTAAACTATTGTCTATAGGAGATACAAAGACAAGACAATGTCTTATTCAGAATGGTAGTTTAATACAAAAGGGACTATTTAAAACTAGATAGAACAGAATCCATAATCTTTAGACTGTATTCATTTACTTTTTGATGCGTAGGCATCCAACCTAATAAAAACCTAGTAAAGTCTGCACAGGCAACTGGGTACAACCCTCTCCACTCCTCTTTTAAAGTTACAAATTCAATCTTGTCTCTAGAAAAAGGCTTCCGATAGTTATCGGAAGCCTTTTGTAATTCTAAAAAATAATAATCCAACAAGCCATCCTCATATAGTTCGCATTCAGAACTTGATAAACAACTACCCAAGAAATAGGCAACATCTTTCATTCCACAACCCCCACCCACATATTGAAAATCAACTGCTGCTATGTTTTTGCCATCTTCTGAAAAACAAAAGTTAGCAAGTTTTGCATCGCCATGAACAATCGTTTGATAGGTGCATTGGTTTAAGATATCATCCAATAGATGAGCCTTTGATTTTAATTCTTTGTACCGAAAGTTGCGAGTATCTATTCTCTCATATTCATCTGGCCGCGTTGCTAGATGCCAATACGTTCCAACATCCCACAAACCCCTAGGCTTTATATTTAGGAATGTAGCATGAAAACTTGCCAACCATTTCAAACACCCCTTTACCTCGGAAAATTCCAAATGCTTCTTTCTTATTGGGAAGTTAACATCCAAGTCTTCTAAAATTATCCATTGCTCTTTCCCTTGTGAGAAGGAACCAAGGAATTCAGGCACTCTACAATTAACGGTACAACACTGGCTCCAGTTCTCGTACCAATGGGTTTCTACTTCATAAGATTTTACCTTTCTATTGTGCGAGTTATTTGTATTCCACCCTCTAGGGTGTTCGCCCATCTGAATTAAGGAAATACATTTCACAACTACCGTTTGAACTTTTGCACCTTCCAACTGATAGCGAGAAATAGTGCCGTAACCACTCCACAAAGATTGAATGATCTCTAATTCCTTGCACTCCGAAGAATTGGTAATATTTAAAAGGTATTCCTTAAAATCTGGATTCATGAAAGCATCAATTTCTTTGTAAAGAACAAATGTAAACATTATTATTTCACAGTCTAGAGCCTACAAATGGTAACCTAATTACTATTATATTTGTTACGGAAACAATAAAACGATGGAGACTAAGATGATTTACAGACTGCTACTATTTTTGCTTATTAATTTTGGAGCATTGGCTTTAGGAGGCTTTTTTACAGGCGCAGGAGTGAAGTCAGATTGGTATGCAGGTATGGCAAAAGCACCTTGGACTCCTCCTGGTTGGGTATTTGGTTTTGCTTGGACATTCATCATGATCTGCTTCAGTATTTACCTAGCCTATTTATGGCATACAACAGAAAACAAAACTCTCCTTATTGGTTTATTTGTAATACAGTGGTTACTAAATGTGGGTTGGAACCCTACTTTCTTCTATTACAACCACATTGCTTTAGGACTCGTTATTATAAGTGCACTTACTATACTCATTGGATTCTTCCTTCTAAATTACTGGCCAGAATTAAAGTTCAAATCACTTTTAATTCTGCCTTATTTTCTTTGGTTACTGATTGCAACCTCTTTAAATGGGTATGCACTGCTAAATAATTAAGAATAATTTATTTTTACTCTGCACAACCACGGAGCAAAACTGGTGATTTGTTATTTAGGTGCGCTAGTCGAAAAGTCTAATTAGTCCAGCACTATTTGATCTAATTTGCGGATTAGACACAGAAAAAATATGAAAACAATACTAATGTCCCTTTTCGTAATTACCGCATGCAATACATCTCCCATTATTTATGACTTCAACAAAAAATCAGATGTTGCAAAATGGGTAATTGTAGACGATGTAGTCATGGGTGGAAAATCATCCGGTACTTTTACTTTAGATAAGAATGGAAATGGTGTCTTTGCAGGTTCTATATCCTTAAAAAACAATGGAGGGTTCTCTTCTGTTCGTTATAAGTTCGATAAGAAACCAACTAAAAAATACACTAAAGTTAAAATGAGACTAAAAGGTGATGGCAAACAATATCAATTTAGAATAAAAGCCAATTCTGGAGATTACTATTCGTATATCGCACCATTTTCAACCTCTGGGGAATGGCAAGAAATAAAGATTTTACTCAAAGACATGTACCCTGCTTTTCGGGGTAGAAAACTCAAACAACCCAATTTCTCAAAAGGCTACATAGAAGAAGTTGCGTTCTTGATTGGCAATAAAAAGGAAGAAATATTTAAAGTCCTTCTAGATAAGATAGAATTAGAATAAATCTTTCTATTGGTCTTGGGCCCTATTAAAAAGGATCGATTGGGTTCCATAAGCCAGTTAAATCGATGACCGACGAGCCATAGTTTAAAAACAAATGGAGCGACTTTTTCGCTCCATTTACCTTATCTCAGTTCTATTGTTTATCCTTTTGAAAAGGACATTCTCCAAACTATTGCTGCAGCTACTCCTCCAGCAATTGGGCCAACAACAAACAACCACACTTGTGACATTGCTTGTCCACCTCCCACGATCGCTGGACCTAAACTTCTTGCTGGATTAACCGAAGTTCCAGTAATAGGAATAGAAACCAAATGAATCAAGACTAAAGCCAGACCTATTGCTAGTCCGCCCATAGCAGGAGCTGCATCTTTAGAAGTTGCCCCAAAGATTACCAATAAGAAAATAAAAGTAAATACGATCTCTGCGATCAAAGCTGAGACCATACTGTATTCACCCAAATATCCTTCTCCCCAACCATTTGCACCCAGTGAGCCCATTTCAGTATAGCCAGATTGACCACTTAAAATGAAAGCCAATAAACCAGAAGCTATGATGGCTCCTATTACTTGCGATACGATATATCCAATAGCATTTTTACCATCAATCTTACCCGCTACAAGCATCGAAATGGTAATTGCCGGATTAATGTGACAACCAGAAATTGGTCCTATTGCATAGGCCATACAGACCACAGACAAACCAAAAGCCAATGATATCCCCATTAAACCAACGCCCGCAGGGCCAACGGTAGAAACTCCGGAAATTGTAGCTGCACCGCAGCCCATTAACACCAAAACAAATGTTCCAACTCCTTCAGCCAAGTACTTTGTAGAATTTTTATAAGTCATATTTCTTTATTTTAATTGGTTCAATTTATTAAAAAAAACTCCCTAAATAAATCACCATTTATTAACAAACCATTGTTTAAAGCGAATTAAAACCTTAAAATCAGGAGCATGGGTCAATAACTTTTCTGATTTCATGACAGGATTTATACAGAACGAAAGAAAAAATATCGATCCATCTTCTTACATTCGCACCAATGAAGAAAGGTATTTTTCTTATTGGCTTAAGCCTCCTTTTATTGCGCTGCAGCCCTCCTAAAAAGAAGCCACTTGAAGTGATTAGTTTCGCTAAACTGCAAACTATCATGGAGCCAAAGGAAGACAATACGGTTTACCTTTATAACTTTTGGGCCACTTGGTGCGCTCCTTGTGTAAAGGAACTGCCTCACTTTGACAAAGTAGTTAGAGCTTATGGAGACGATATTAAAATGATCCTTGTTTCACAAAACGAAGAAAAGGAATTCGTTGAGGTTCAAACCTATTTGGATGATAACCAATACAGAGCGGATAATTATCTACTCGATAAAGGGAATCCAAATGTATGGATGCCTATGCTAAAAGAAGAATGGTCAGGTGCAATACCCATGACCATAATAAGATATGGAAAGAAAGAATTCTTTCACGAAGGTAAGATGAGCGAAGAATTCTTAAGAAACGAAATAGACAAATTAAAAAAAGAATATGAAAATTAACCTTTTAGGATTAGCAGTAGTTATTATACTATGGGTGTCTTGCGGCGAAACAAAGAACACTGAAAAACAAGAAGAGAGTCAAACAAACTCTGCTGAAGTAATAGATGGAACAATAGAACCAGAAGCAAAACTAGGTTATGCAATAGGAGACATAGCAGTTGATTTCCTATTAAAAAACACAAACGATGAAATGGTTTCCTTAGCATCCTTTCCAGAAGCTTCAGGCTATATTGTAATCTTCACATGCAACCAGTGTCCTTATTCTGTTGCCTACGAAGACAGGATCATTGACTTAGATAAAAAATACAAAGCCTTAGGTTACCCAGTTATTGCAATAAATCCAAACGACCCAGAAGCAGAAGGAGGTGAAGGAGATGATTTTGAAAGTATGAAAGCCAGAGCACAGGAAAAAGGATTTACATTCCCATACTTATTTGATGCAAATCAAGAGATTTATCCAATCTATGGAGCAACTAAGACACCACATGTGTTTGTGCTTCAAAACAGCGAAAAAGGCCGAGTGGTTAAATACATTGGTGGCATAGATGATAGTGCTAGAGAACCAGAGGAGGTAAAAGAAAAATACTTAGAGAATGCAATAAACGATTTACTCGCTGGTAAAGATATTGAAATGCCGGAGACAAAAGCCTTAGGTTGCTCCATTAAGACAAAAGACTAATGAGAATATTTTTATTGGGCTTTCTTACGCTACTTTTCTCTTGCACTTCAAACAATAAGACTATAACAGAGAATTCCCAGGTAAACAATTCAAACGACGATACAATGATGACAGAAGAAAATATAGATACTGCCACCTTTGGAGCAGGATGCTTTTGGTGTGTAGAGACTCTTTTTGCTCAACTTAAAGGAGTAAAGGCAGTTTACTCTGGCTACATGGGTGGTCAGCTACCCAACCCAACGTACAGAGAAGTTTGTTCTGGTAGAACAGGACATGCTGAAATCATTCAAATAGAATTTGATTCTTCCATCATTAGCTACAACACCTTGTTAGAAGTATTCTGGTCTGTTCACGACCCTACCACTCTTAACAGACAAGGTGCCGACCAAGGAACACAATATAGATCTGCTGTATTTTTTCATTCTCCAGAACAAGAAGCATCTGCAAGAAAAGTAAAAGAAGAAATTGGCCTAGCCAATATATGGGACGAACCTATAGTGACTGAAATCACTGCAGCGAGTATCTTTTACAAAGCAGAACAATACCACCAAGATTACTACAATCAAAACTCAGAAGAAAGCTACTGCAAGATAGTAATTAACCCGAAAGTAAGTAAGTTCAGAAAGAAATTTGAACACTTATTGAAGTAATCCTTTTAAAACAGATAATCAGGGATCTCCTGAAACTCTATTGGTAAATAGCACTCAAATTGGTACCATAAAACCAAAATTAAGAGAATCCCATTTAGGAGTTCGGGTATCCATTTAATTTTATTGACACTCAATAAATGACCTCCGTATACCCCAAACAATACGGCAAAAAACTGTGCATTTTCATACATGCTTCTCCCATTTAGGATAGCAATCATCGCATTTACAATTAAAAGGGCAAGTAGGAATTTATGTGACTTTCTGGCAAAAATATTATTTCTACCAAAGTTAAGAAGAACAGAAACAACGCCCACAATTAGAACAAAGAACAAAAGATAAAAAGGCTGAAAGGGCAAAAACAAATCTTTGTTTACTCCTTCCAAATCTGATTTAAAAAATGTTCTAATTCCATCATCAAAATCCTGCAAAAAATAAACAGAAAAGATAAAGAACATCACTACCGCAAAACCAAGTAGAAAAACAAATATATCCTTCTTTTGAGAAGGTTTAAAAAGGATTACTCCCCACAATATTACCAGTAAGTAAAGGAAGTTTGTAGATTCAATAAGAATAAAAAACCCTGCAATGAAACCCAGCACAAAGAGATTAAGTGGTGCTTTATCCTTTACCATTTCATATAATGCAAATACAATGTAAATGATCAAAGCTTGACCAATTAGAATCAAATGCCATTCTGAAAACCTAAGCATATAATAGGAACAGCCACAAAAGAGCAGAAAGGCATAGGGTATCAGCAAATTTTTAGAATCGAAAAGATTGAATTTCTTACTGAATCCTGTTAAAACAATGGCAACAGTTACATTGGAAATGTAGGCAAACACAAAACTCCAAAAGGGGTAATTAATAGAAAGCTCCTTCGCAAAGGAGCTCTGAGTCCTTAATTCTTCTTGAAAAGCTTCACCCGGAAGAATAAATCCAGCCAAGTGAATAAGAATGGAAAAGAAAAACAATGCAACGAATGCACCCAACCTATGATTTCCAAATAATCCTAGCATCTAGTTATAAGTAAGCTTAATTAGTTTGGTATCCTTGTTAATAGTTGCCGGTATGACCACTCTATTATACCCTACTTGCCTTCCTTGCATAGGAATGATGTACTGATAATAACTAATGGATTTAAGAATCAACTTCTCAGTTACTTCTCCTTCCAAATCGATGGAATACTGCATCACATTTCCACTTGTATTCATCTTATCGTTGTAGAGGATATGCACATTATACTCTGTAAATACGACCTGAATAGAACTATAGAAACCACCATCGTACATGGTGTTTTGCTTTTTGTTCATTTTCCTACTCCACTTCATCTCGCCTTCTGCATTTAATGAAAGCACCATTACCTCATCAAAATTATACACACTTCTTGTTAGGGGTTGCGCCACTCCATTCACAAATTCCATTTCCGTTTTATCTACTTTTAAAAATTTTTCCGCAACAACAATTACCCCACCATCCTCTTTAGGTCTTAAACCACGAATATGAAAATTATTCAATTGGGCTCCTCCATACACAGCAGTAAGCCCCAAGAATTCTTCTTTATAGCTGTCTTCAAACTCCGTAAATACAGAAACTTTTTTCTCTTGATTCTTACCATTAAAGGAGAGCAACATATATCCTTTGTTCTCATTTAACCTTTCACCAAAAAAAGAAAACACATTGGTGATGTTGTTTTTATTGTCAAACATCATTTTAACACTACTTAACCATGTCTTGTTGTCGTTCAATTTTTTTTGAGATACTTCACCAGTCGCCCCATTATGCAACAGCAATAAATACTGAGGGGCTTTGAAGTAATTCCCTTTTAACCTGGACAGAACAAAGGTGTTGTTGTAATTATCATTCACAACATCCAAATAATCAATCTCGGTAGATTTGTACTCGGTAATAAAATTGGCTACTTCCTTAAATTCGCCATCTTGCTTCACTTGTAGTATTCGCAGTCCACTAATTCTTTCCTTTTGCACTCCAACAGCAAATGTGGTCGTGCTTTTGTCGTAAGAAGTATGGGAAGAAACATATTCTTGGTCAAAATCATAATCGCTTACCTTAACAGCACTCATAGATAATCTCTGATAGTTTGCACTGGCAATACTTGTAAATCGAAGAATCTTTTCACCCTTGAATCTTTTACCCTCGTGGGTAAAGTAAGAGATACTATTTTCCTTTACTATTACTTTCTCTAACCGTGCTTTTGGAATAAGCACCTTATAAAGTTCCGATTTAGCAAGATCATGCTGAAATCTTTCAATATGAAAACCAGATGCTAGTGTGCTGTTCTTGCCATGAATAACAAAAATGCCATCTTGATTTTCACCAACCACTTTTGTGAAGCCACTATTTTTATCTCTCATCCCCCTTGAATTAGTCAAATCTTGACCAAAAGAAACCAAGGGCAAACTAAACAGCAAGAGAAAAATAAATTTTATTTGTGGCATGTATTCCTTACAAATTTACAGAATTTCTAAGACAATCATACACACTAAATGGGTTTTCATCCTTGGTAAAATAGAATGAAACGGGCAACATCAGAAACCACAACATCCAAATTACTAGCCAGAAATAGAAATAAAAAAAGCCCTTTGCAATTGCAAAGGGCTTCCAATTAATTTTTTGATAAGAATTAACCAACTTTTACCATAAGGTCTGCTACTCTGTTGGAGTAACCAGCTTCGTTGTCATACCACCCCACTACTTTTACTGTATTACCTATAACTTGAGTAGAAAGACTATCAAAGATGTTTGAATGTGTATTTCCAACAATATCAATAGATACAATAGGATCTTCAGTATACTCCAGCACTCCTTTCATAGCTCCTTCAGATGCTTCTTTAAACTTAGCATTTACCTCTTCGGAACTTGCAGCGTTTTTAAGGTTTACGGTAAAATCTGTTACCGAACCATTAGGAATTGGAACTCTCATGGCATTACCATTCAACTTACCTGCTAAGTGCGGCATTACCAATCCTACTGCTTTCGCTGCTCCAGTAGAGGTAGGTATGATTGAGTATGCTGCGGCTCGAGCTCTTCTAAGGTCTTTATGAGGTGCATCTTGCAAGTTCTGGTCAGCGGTATAAGCATGAATAGTAGTCATGAAACCGTTTTCTATTCCCCAGTTATCGTCCAATACTTTCACCATTGGTGCAAGACAGTTTGTAGTACAAGAAGCGTTTGAAACAACCTCTTCTGTACCATCAAGTATCTCATCATTAACACCTAATACAATTGTTTTCAAATCTCCAGAAGCTGGTGCAGAAATAACTACTTTCTTTGCTCCAGCAGCAATATGCATAGCTGCGTCGTCTTTCTTCGTAAACCTTCCAGTTGCTTCAAGAACGACATCTACTCCAAGCTCTCCCCAAGGAAGCTGTGAAGGGTCTCTTTCGGCAATTGCCTTGATTTTAGTACCATTTACAGTAAGGAAATTATCGTCGTGCGATACAGTTCCATTGAACTTACCATGAACAGAGTCATACTTTAACAAATGCGCTAAAGTACCATTGTCTGTTAGGTCATTAATAGCAACTACTTCTACTCCTTCTTTTTCGAGAAGTACTTTAAAGGCTAACCTGCCTATTCTACCAAATCCGTTGATTGCAACTTTCATTTATTTTATTATTTAGATTGTGTGTTTAAAATGGGCTGCAAAAGTAGTATTTAATATGAAATTAACCATTTGTAAGGAATAAAAATGTGCTTTTCTAGGCTATCTTATTGGTTACGAAAAAAATAAATAAAAAAAAGGCTTTTTTTGTTTCGGTAATTAGATTTTTTATTACTTTTGCCCTCCGTTTGGAAGTTCAATCTGGACCAAATAAAATGGTCCCTTCGTCTATCGGTTAGGACAACGGGTTTTCATCTCGTAAAGAGGGGTTCGATTCCCCTAGGGACTACTAAACATAAAAGCAACTATCTATTTATTAGGTAGTTGCTTTTTCCATTGTTGTCAAAATGTACGATTTATGTACGGTAGTCTTTATTTTTCCACTATTTGCCCTATAAAGATACAATTCTTATTTTATTATTCAAATAATTCCTAAAACCTTATCTTCGCTTTGCTTCTTAACAATGCCATAGAAGTAAGTTTGAACGACTTTAAAGGGTTTGCCTTTGGTAAGCTCTTTTTGATATAAAAAAGAAAATAGTACTTTAGCAGTGAATGCAATAAAAAATGAGAAGAAAAATCTAATAATTGGCATATTATTAAATAAATACTACCTTAGTAAAATGAAGAAAGTATTATTAGCAATCGTAGTTTTAGGTACAATTCTAAATGGCTGCAAAAAAGATTTAGAAACCGCTAAGGATATAGTTAGCACCGCTACAGACTTGCCTCAGGTCATTACCTTGAATGCAACGATTTCAGATACTGCTATAATTTTATCTGGTGAAGTCACTTTCACTGATGGTGACGATTCTACCAAAAGAGGAATCTGCTGGAGTGAAAATCCAAATCCTACAACGAATGACCAATCTTACACAGATAAGGGTAAAGGCCTAGGGCTTTTTAGTATTGATGTCTTTTCTCAACTTCAACCATATACGACTTATTACGTAAAAGCATTCGCTGAGAATTCAGTAGGTAAAGTATACAGCAACGAGGAGAAGACTTTCAAAACTGGAAATATTTTCTCTGCATTTATTAATTCAAAAGGCTGCGTTGAATGTGATAGATATGCTGCTGGTGACACGTTTTCACTAGATGGAACTACCTATATGGTGGCAGACAGGAAAATGTTAGATGAGGCATTAGCCAATGGCGAAAACGTATCAAATTTTTGTACCTCTAAAATCTCCGATATGAGTGGACTGCTCAAAGTTGCTGCTGCCTTCAACCAAGACATACGTAGTTGGGATGTCAGTAACGTAACTACTATGTCTAATATGTTTAGTTCGACTACTTCCTTCAACCAAGATATTGGCAATTGGGATGTCAGCAGTGTGTCTGATATGTCCGGAATGTTCAATGTCTCAATCTTTGATAAAGATATTAGTAATTGGGATGTGAGTAATGTGACTGATATGAATGGTATGTTTGGTGAACTGAATAGTGATGGTTCAAGCTTTAATCAGGATATTAGTAGTTGGAATGTGAGTAATGTGACTAATATGGGTGATATGTTCGCAAATGCAGCATCCTTCAATCAAGATATCGGCAAATGGGATGTGAGTAAAGTGACTAATATGCTTGGTATGTTCGCAAATGCAGAATCCTTCAATCAAGATATCGGCAAATGGGATGTGAGTAATGTGACTGATATGAGTTATATGTTTAACGGTGCTAAATCCTTCAATCAAGATATCGGCAAATGGGATGTGAGCAATGTGACTACTATGTATAGGATGTTTGGGACCTTTCGTTATCACGATATGAGCTTGAGCTTTAATCAGGATATCAGTAATTGGGATGTGAGTAATGTGACTTATATGAGTTATATGTTTAGCGATGCTCAGGTCTTTAACCAAGATATTGGCAATTGGGATGTGAGTAATGTGCTTGATATGTCTGGTATGTTTTATGGAGCGTCTAAAGCCTCTGGATTGTCTGGACCAATGGACTTCAACCAAGATTTATCACAGTGGTGTGTGTCAAAAATCACTTCCATTCCGGCTAGATTTTCTGAATATAGCGGACTTACCCCAGTAAACCATCCCGTATGGGGCACTTGTCCTTAAAGACTAATAAAAATATACTAAGCCTCTTCTTCTGAAGGGGCTTTTTTATGCCATCCAATTGCCCCTTTTCCTCTCTTTAGGTATATATCTATAGTAGGTAGATATAGTTATGGCAAATAATACGGGAATAAAGTACGGAGATAGACAGAAAGGAACAGCTAACAAAGCAACTGTAAGGCTTAGAGAGACTTTTACAGAGCTTTTAGAGAACAATATAAGTATAGTGCAAATCTCTTTGATAAAGTCGCAGAGAAGAACCCTCAGAAGGCATTGTAATCGGATTAATTATACTGTTTCTACTTTATATTTTAAGCACCCTAAAGTGATGTTTAAATTCATCCCCTATGCTGATGAAATACATTCCATCTGGCAGACCTTCTAGATTTATTTCTGTGTCTTCTCCTTCAATCACATCAGACAATACTTCTACTCCTGTGCTAGTATATATTGTTATGTTTTCTCGTATTAAGTTAGTTGTTGCCTTAATACTTATTGTACTTGTTTCTTTATGTTAGTTTAACGTGTTTTTTATTAGTTGTATGGTTGTAGGTTATATTTTTATTTATAGAAAAGGATTCTTAAATTTGACCAGACGATAAGTATAAAAACAACTACCTTTTTTTCTTATAGTTGCGCTTTACCCCCTTAATACCGAAAGTAAACGCAACTTTTAAACAGAAGTTGCGTTTATTCGGACGTTAGTAGTCATAAAGCCAAATATGTTATCCTTTCCGTAATTTGTGTTACTGGATACGGTTAATACTAAATACCTTTGTTAAAAAAGTTAGATGGACAAGAACATAGTACGGTCAAAATCAATTAGTGAGTTACATGAGGCAATGGGGCTTGATAAACCGACCCATCCACTAATAACAATACTTGATACTTCCAAATTGGCATATGGCGAAGACCGGATTGGTATGCGATTTACATCAGACTTATATTGCATTGCGATGAAAGATGCAAATTGTGGAATTGACTATGGGCGGAATCACTTCGACTTTAATGAAGGTGTACTTATTTTTTCTGCGCCTGATCAAGTATTCACATTAACCAAAGCGCAAGAACTAAATCAAGTACAAGGTTGGATGCTCTACTTTCATCCTGATTTGATCCGTAATACTCAACTGGGTTCCAAAATTGACGATTACAATTTCTTCAATTATGAAGTTCACGAGGCTTTGCATTTGTCTGATCAAGAGCAAGCGACTTTAACACATTGCGTTGGTCTTATTCAAGCATTAATCCTGCGCTATTCAATATCCATTTTTATTGTTTGTTTTAAATAATTGTGTAATGGCTCATCACAAATGTACACATATGTTCCCTTAATACCTCTTAACATCATTGTCTTGTATATATTCAAAATATATTCTTTCAATAATTCTGGATCATTAATCCCTTGCTTTCCTTTTGCATCATAGTAATTTGACGCATCAACTTCAATCTGTTTCAATTCTGAGTTATATTTAATTTCATTGCCGAAGATTATACCTGCATAATTTAAGTCATATCCTTGAGATGTATGAATACATCCAATTTCATTAATCGCATTGGTTGAATTAATCCAATCAATATGTGTTGTATTCCATTTAAACTTTGCCCCATCAATTTCAATATCTACTGCATCATTATCACTCTTTGATTTCCAAGGCCAGGAATACCCTGCAAGAAGACGACATAGACCATGCTCCATCTCCTTCTTTTTGAGGCTGGAATGCATTTTATTAATATCATTGTATAATGTTAGTTCGTAATTATCACTTTCAAATTTTTCATCTCCATCATCTAAACGGGAATGCAACAAATTATCTACAAAATTGATGTAATCCGTGCCACCTTTAACCCTCATTTGAGAAACTAGTTGCACATTGTTTTGGTGCCGCTTCTTTAAGTCGATAAAACGTTCTTTATCGATATCAGTAGGCTTAATGGATTGCCCTTCATCGTAAAAGAAAATTTGATTTTTTGATTTCTTCAAAACCCAATCCAATTCGGTCCCTTCATGGATATCGAATCCTAACAAACGGTTGGCATTATCAAAAGCTCCATATCCTGTCAAACCTATACGTTGTCGCAATCGGTGTGCTTCATCCACCAATATAACATCGTACTTATCTTCGAGTTTATTGCCAAACCTAGAAACTTCTGTTGGACCAATCACCATACTCCCACTCAGCCCCTTCACGCTTCCAAGCACCTTTTTCAATGTTTTGCGCAAAGACGTCATTGGCACCACCAAAGCTACCTTTGGGTTAGGGTAGCGTTTTTTAAATTCAATAATACTTCGTAATTGCTCCGAATAGGTATCATCTGTTTCATCCAAATGATGATCCTGAATATCCGTCATTAACAATTTCATTAGATAAACTGCTAAAACAGATTTACCCGTACCAGCTCCACCCTCCACAAAAATGGTATTCTCATCCTTCTTGTTTACCATCTTTAGAATTTCTAATACCGAATTATGCTGATCACCACTTAAACTTTTGTATGGGGAGTATTTATAAAAATCGGTATTGTCGAGTCGCTCAATAGGATTTTTGGCATACTTCTGGGCCAAGAGCATTTTCCATATCTCTTCAAAGACAAAACGATATTGTGTACGTTGGTAATAATTATGATCCACTAATCCCGCATTTCCATTCTGCAGTTTATAGCGCTTATCAGCGTCCATGTAGCTAATCAATTGGGATTCGATATCAAGCACAGCAGACTTATTAAATTTATCACAACTAATCACCAATACTTCATTCAAACGTTGTCGTTCCTTGTTTGAAAGATGGTTCTTCATTCTGATAAGAGCATTCGTCGATTCGCCTACATATGCTTCGCTAATTTTATCATTTTTGATGATATATACCACTGGCCAAGAATTTTTCATGTATTGATTCAATGCATATTCTTCTGACCCTTTGTTAGAGAATTGGTAAGAGTTAATAGTAAGAGAATTAATGAAGTCGTTCTTCACAGATCGGTATACTTTGTGGCAGTTCCTTTTGCTTTTTCTACAGGGTATTTTTCCATGTTGACCTTTATCTTCTCTTTAACTATCTCAAATGGATTGAGACCATGTTTCTCAGCTAGTAAAAATGAGAAGGATAAGATATCCGCCAATTCTTCCTTGATCTTTTTTAAATCCACTTCCTCCGATTCTTTGATAGTTTTCCAGAGGAATAATTCATTTAGTTCTGCAGCTTCAATAGAAATAGCAGTTGCTAGATTTTTTGAATCATGAAATTGTTTCCATTCTCGTTCGTCACGAAATTTCTTCAATTGTTGAATAACTTCATTATAATCTATCATAATTCAAATATAAGTATTGAGATGAGATTAATGTGATTCTTGATTAATATTAAGATTAAAAGTAAATTTATGTTTTATTTTGTGGTTATAGTAGATACCAAATGATTCTGAATTTTTAAACCCTTGCCAAATTTCTAAAGTTACTCCTGAATACAAATAATCCTGATTATCCGTTTGAAGAATAAGAAAACCTGTTGCTCCATCACAACTATAATATTCTGCTCCTCGAATCCAAGAACTTTTTGAAGTATTTACCGATTCTTCTATTTTGAAATGAGATGCCTCTATTGTCTCTATTGCCTCATCGTAACTTGAATACTTATTGGGTAGTTGGTCGCAGTTACTTCCACTGCATGAAAAAAGAAAGAGGAGAGAGGGATATAAAAATGCTATAAATATTTTGGTCATTTGTATTTTAGTATATTTTAAAAATCATCATGATAAAATTTAACAGACTTATTTAAGGAGTTTATATCCTCACTATTCATATATATATTATCGTCAATATCATCCAACTTTTTATATATTCTAAGGTCAAAAAGAAAACTAGCTATCTTAGATTTTTCAACTGAAAATTGATATGATATTCTACTAATTGTTGAATCAACTGCCTCACTTGGTATAAAAGGATAAGACCAAGAATTCTTAATCGTGGAATCGTAGTCTTTGGAATCTATAGTTAAACCATTATATTGTAAAGGACTATGAATTTTAAAATACTCTATAACAATATTCTTCCCCAAGGAATCACTTATGTTATACTTGGATGACAATAAAGACACAGGCTCATTGTATAACCTCCAATATCTTTCTTGTATAGTTTTATCGCTAGGAACTTCCGAGTTTTCTGAGTCAGTTACTTCCTGATTTTCACTATCTGAAGTATTACATGAACTAAACAAAATTGAGATACTGATAATTAGTAATAGTCTTTTCATAACCATTTTTCAAATGTACAATATATTTAAAATTAAGATAGTGATAATACAATTAGGAATTATTCTAAACTAGAGTAAGAAACAAATACTTACATTCGTATGATATGATGAATAAAATAATGAATTTTTTAAAGAGAAGATTCTTGCAAATGCTACTCTTTCTTGTAGCTATTCTCTCTTGGAATGAATTGTTAAAATGGGCCAATGGATGGATGAGGAATGACATTCAGCGGAATTACATTGAAACTGCCTACGAAGGAGGTACAATATCTATGGGTTTAATAACTTCTATATGTATATTTTGCATTGTTTGGATTGAAATATCTCATAAAAAATAGACCATTGGCACTAAGTTACATTCAGCTAATTGAAAAACGACTAAATTTGACTAATACACGACAAACCGACCCCCAAACCGACCCCCGAATTTTGTAAATAAACACAACTCTCTTAAATACAACATATTAAAAATGGCAAATAGATTCCCCTAGGGACTACTAAACATAAAAGCAACTATCTATTTATTAGGTAGTTGCTTTTTTCATTGTTGTCAAAATGTACGATTTATGTACGGTAGTCTTTATTTTTCCACTATTTGCCCTATAAAGATACAATTCTTATTTTATTATTCAAATAATTCCTAAAACCTTATCTTTGCTTTGCTTTGCTTTGCTTTGCTTTGCTTCTTAGCAATGCCATAGAGGTAAGCTTGAACGACTTTAAAGGGTTTGCCTATGGTAAGCCCTTTTTCATTGTCTTACTTTAGAAGTAAATGGTAGTAGGAATCAATATGCAATTAAAAGGTTAGAGCAGAGAAAGATGTTAGAAGAATCGGGGCATATGATGGATTCATTGAAGAAATGGGGAGAGGTGGAGTAAGTTAGACAATGTCAAGTAGTAATATAAAATAACCGTGGTTAAAACCT
>Ga0206130_10000143_pt1 | contig 121909 bp, 114 predicted proteins | sample Helgoland_Spring_9_FD_148637 | JGI IMG/M metagenome (GOLD analysis project Ga0206130, IMG submission 148637) | Pelagic subsurface seawater microbial communities from Kabeltonne, Helgoland, North Sea - Helgoland_Spring_Bloom_20160512_1 | ecosystem: Environmental > Aquatic > Marine > Epipelagic...
GCGATCAGCAAGACTGGTATGGCCTACTCCCCCTACTCACTGGCTCACTACTCATCTCCTCCATCGCCCTCTTTTTTGCAATTCCCTTCGGCGTCGGCGCAGCCATTTACGTCAACCAAATCGCTGGTCCTACCGAGCGTAACTTTATCAAGCCCTACATCGAGTTTATCTCCGCGATTCCCTCCGTCGTCATCGGCTTCTTCGGCGTGGTCGTGTTCGGCGAGGCGATTCGCCTACTCTCACAAATAGATGCACTCGCATGGGTGCCCTTCTTCCCCGTGCAAGAGCGACTCAACGCATTCACCGCAGGCTGCCTGCTCGCATTGATGGCGATCCCGACGATCTTCACACTGGCCGAGGACGCGATTAACAACGTCCCGAACCACTTCAAAGAAGCCTCCTTCGCCATGGGTGCCACGCGCCTGCAAACCAGTATGCGCGTCATCGTGCCCACTGCGCTCTCCGGCATCATCTCCGCAGTCATGCTCGGCTTCGGTCGTGTCATTGGCGAAACGATGGTCGTGCTGCTGTGCGCCGGCAATCGTATCAAGATCCCAGACTTCACCGCAGGCCCCGGCGTGTTCTTTGAGCCCGTGCACACCATGACCGGAATCATCGCTCAGGAAATGGGCGAAGTCGTCCATGGCAGTCTGCATTACCGCGCACTCTTCATGGTCGGCATCGTACTCTTTTTTGCCTCTTTGTTAATTAACTACGGCGCCCAATGGGTCGTCAAAAAATACAGCAAAATGGGCGACTAACCCACGCACGCATCCATCGTATTTACCATGTCCACAACCAACGAACAGCACACCTTTGCTAAGCGTCCGTCTAGCAAGGCCGCAATTGAAGCGACCATCTCTGGCGCATTCCGCATAGCGACCTACATCGTCATTCTATGTGCTGGATATATTTTCCTGAATATCGCTTACAACGGCTCCAAAGCGGTCATCATCCCGAAGGCCCCCTTTATCAATATCGAATTCCTCACCGCAAAACCACAAACGCTACATGTGTTTGAGCCCAAGGAAATCGATACCGAACTGAAGTCCGCCAAGGCTCAAATAGTTTCCCTGCAGACCAAACAACGTAACCTCGGCTCTAACGAAACAACTGCAGCCGACGACCTCGAACAACAAGTCACCGCACTGCAGCAGAAAATTAAAGCTCTCGACCTACAGCGTAAAGACGGGCGCCTCATGTATGGCGACGATGCCTACCGAGCGCTCGACCAAGAACCGTCCAGCGAACTCTACGCTTACAGTAACTACGCCTACAGTGGAGGTGGTATCGGCCCCGCAATCGTCGGCACCTGCCTGCTGGTGCTAGGCTCTATTGCCATCGCGCTGAGTCTCGGCATACTCTGTGCAATCTTCCTCAGCGAATACAGCACCCCGGGACCTACGCTGCAGTTAATTCGCCTATCGATTCTAAACCTGTCAGGCGTGCCCTCCATTGTTTTCGGTCTATTTGGCTTTGGTATGTTTGTCCTCTACTTCGACTGGGGCGTTTCCATGATCGCTGGTTGGTTCACGCTAGCCATCATGGCACTTCCGGTGATCATTGCCGCCAGTGAAGAATCGATGCGCGCCATCCCAAAAGGCTTCCGCGAGGGCTCACTTGCTTTGGGTGCTTCGAAATGGACCACCATCCGCACCAACGTATTGCCCTACGCACTGCCAGGCATCCTGACTTCTTCGATTATGGGCGTAGCTCGTGTCGCGGGTGAAACCGCTCCGATCATGTTTACCGCGGCCTACGCGCTGCGTGATCAACTCCCTTGGCAGGGGCTTGAACAAAAAACTGACTTCTTTTTTCAGGGCGTTATGGCACTGCCCTACCACATCTACGTGGTAAGTTCAAAAATCCCACAGAACGAATACACCCGCAACATGCAGTATGGCGCTGCGTTTGTCTTCCTAATCATTGTCGGATTCTTCGCTCTCAGTAGTATCGTTTTACGCATTAAGATTCGTAAAAAATATAAGTGGTAAGGCCCCTCTTTCCCACTTTCTCACTTTCTCACCTTCTAAAATGAGCACATCTAATCCCTCTCAAACTACTAGCGGCGGCACTCCGATTATCAAGATCCGCAACTTCGACTTCGCATATGGTGATGCACAGGCTCTCTTTGATATCAATATGGATATCAATGCAAAGGAAGTCACTGCATTCATCGGGCCGTCTGGTTGCGGTAAGTCGACTTTTCTACGCTGTTTCAATCGGATGAACGACTTAATCGATATCGCACGCATCAAAGCCGGTGAAATCAAAATCAGTGATATTAATATCTACGATAAAAACGTCGATGCCATCGAGCTACGCAAGCACGTGGGCATGGTCTTCCAAAAGTCTAACCCATTTCCAAAATCAATCTACGACAACATTGCCTACGGTCTTCGTATTCAAGGTGTTAAAAAGAAGAGCGAGCTCGATGAAGTCGTCGAGCGCTGTCTACGTGATGCGGCCCTTTGGGACGAAGTCAAAGACCGCCTCAGCGAAAGTGCACTCGGCATGTCTGGCGGACAACAGCAACGGCTGTGCATCGCTCGCGCCCTCGCCGTGCGCCCTGAAATTCTCCTGATGGATGAGCCCTGCTCAGCGCTGGACCCGATCGCCACCGCCAAGGTCGAAGAGCTCATACATGAGCTTAAAAAAGATTATACAATCGTGATTGTTACCCATAGTATGCAACAAGCCGCACGCGTATCCGACCGCACTGCCTTTTTCTACTTAGGAAAATTGATCGAATATGGGCAAACTGATCAAATCTTCATGAACCCCCGAGACCCACAAACCGAAGCTTATATATCCGGACGATTTGGTTAATCACGGCCGATCAGTAACACACGCTAAATAAATGATACAATGAAACCTTTTTATCAACACGAACTTGAAGACCTACGCACTAAACTCATCCTCATCGGTGAGAAAGCAAACGAAGCTGCCCGCCTTGCCATCGACGGTTTTCTTGAAGACGACCTAAGCAAACTCAATCAGGCAATCTCACTCGACGATGCCATCGACGAACTCGAAGTCGAGATCGACCAAGCTTCAGTTCGCTACATCACGCTTCGCTCTCCAGTATCCAGTGATGTGCGCTTTATTTTAGTCGCCATCAAAGCTAGCCACGACCTCGAACGTGCTGGCGACGAAGCGCACAATATCGCACTTCGAGCCAAGAATATCCTCAATCAGGGTGGACGCTCTGGTAACACGATGATCATCAAGCAAATGAGCCAGCTCACCTGCTTGATGATGAAGGATGCTATTACTGCATTAGTCGAAAAAGACTTGGAACTCGCACACGCAGTGATCCAGCGCGACAAGGAGGTAAATGCTCTCCACAAAGAAAATTTCAAGATCCTGACGATAGGGTCAGCAGACGACTCCGAAACTTCTACCTCCTTTCAAAAAGTCTTTATTTCCAAATCAATCGAGCGCATCGCCGACCATGCTAAAAACTTAGCTGAAGAAGTCATTTACCTACTCAAATAAGTTTGAGAATGGGGCCTCATTCGGTGGCCTACTGGAGATTCATTCGCCCGGTGAGTTAATAAAAAAAAATCCGATCTCTTTTTGGCCTCAATTTTGCTCTACATAATTACTTTGAACTTGGGTACGCACATAATATGCGAAGATAGCTTCAACCACTTAAATTAAATTCGAAAATTAATCCAATGGCTAAAAAAACATCCACCAAAAAAGTAGTCGCTAAAAAAGCACCTGCTAAAAAAACTACAGCTGCTAAAAAGGTATCCACTCCGAAAAAAGTGGCGACTAAGAAAGCTCCAGTGAAGAAGACAGCTACTCCGAAGAAGGTCGCCACTAAGAAAGCACCAGTGAAGAAGTCGGTAGCTCCGAAGCAGACCGCCGCGCAGGCCCGCATCATCGCTCGCGTGGATGTCGGCTTCGGCAACACGCTCTACGTCCGTGGCGAAGGCGCTGGCCTTAGCTGGAAAAAAGGCACTGCTCTTACGAACGTAACACCATACGAGTGGGCGCTCTCTAGTTCGAAGAAAGGCAAGGTCATCTTCAAGTTCCTAATCAACGATGAGCTTTGGGCCGAAGGCGAAAACATTACACTCCAAGCAGGTAGAGAATCAATCAGCTCGCCAACATTCGTTTGGTAGCTTCTGTCGATTCGACTCCATTCTGTCAAAAGCCCTCGCCGAAACGAGGGCTTTTTTGTGCTCATTGCGCACACTTGCGCCACACGGTTGATACGGTAATCGGCTTGGTCTCGACTGAAACTTTAATCCGCCCCCCGAAAGAGTTGCTCGCCCGAAGTTCCGTCAGTTTTGTGGCCACACCTTGCAGAGTATTCCCCACGCTTTGAACCAACGCAGCTACCTCAGATCATAACTCGGAATATTCGTCATCCTCGGTGATCGCCATTAAGCGTTCTTTAAGAATCACGGTTGCTTGCATCGCATCACCATCGGCCAAATTTTTGCCATAACCGACATCGTCGACTCGCACATTGATTCGACTAAACGGCAGCGGGATATAAAATCGATCCCAGCTTTTCAAGCGCCACGCACGTGTATAATTATAGGAAAGCAACAAAATCGGCGCCCCGCCACGAAGCGCCAGCGTCGCCGCTCCCGCCTTCATGTCATACATGGGACCACGCGACCCATCTGGAGTAATACCGATATCATAGCCCGCACGGCTCGCCTTGATTAATTCGCGAAAGGCCTGCACCCCACGCCCGTGACGGGAACCACGGATCGGCTTGATCCCTAATTGCTCAAAAAAAGCGGCAAGCCACGCACCATCACTACTCGCACTGATCAGTCCGGCTATCTTACGTTCAGGCAAATAACGCCGGAAAAGCTCAGGCCCGAGCAATAGTCGATTATGCCATAGAACCATAATTACGGGCTCGGCGGGTTTATCCAAAAAAGCCTGCACGTCGGCACCAAAGTGAAACCGCAAACTACGCGTCCACATACGCACAAATATGCCAAAAACGATCATCGCTACTCGTTGCACTCCTTTTAGTTCGCGCGGCGCTTTAGGCTCACCTGGTGCGGGCGATGCTTTATCTGCTACTTGTAGTTCCTCCATCGAAGACAGAAAAGGCACAAATAGCGTGGATGGCAATTCTCGTATCAGCCAAACTGCTTCCGATTCAACCAAAGTTTCCGACCTTGACCCACATATGCCTATCTCCATCTTTTGGCGGCTTATGACAGCAAAAGCATCCAGTGATGGTCTCATGGAAGAAATCGTCGGCCTCTGCAAGCGCCGCGGTTTCATCTTTCCCTCCTCCGAAATTTACGGCGGTTACAACGGTTTTTACGACTACGGTCCCCTTGGCGTGGAACTGCGCAACAACATCAAACAAACTTGGTGGCGCGATATGGTGCAACGCCGCGACGACATTGAAGGCCTCGACTCAACTATCATCATGCACCCCGACATCTGGAAGGCATCTGGGCACGTTGATGGGTTCTCCGACCCGATGGTCGACTGCCGTGAGTCCAAGCTGCGCTACCGCGCGGATCAGCTGTTCTTCGCCCCCGTCATCGTCGCAGGCGAAACCATCGGCTACGTGTCGGTGGTCGAATGCCCAGAGCAACAGGAAATCGCGGAAAAGGCCGCAGCTGACATTAAGCGCAAAGCTGCCAAGCAAGGCACACTCGATCCGATCGTGCTCAAGGACTACACCGAATCAAAACCTGAGGAATACGACCTAATTCCTTCGCCAGCGACTGGCAAGCCAGGCTCTTTGACCGCACCACGCGAGTTCAAGCTGATGTTCGAGACTAAGGTCGGTCCACTTGCAGACGAGTCAGCGGTCGCCTACCTACGCCCCGAAACCGCGCAAGGCATCTTCGCTAACTACAAGAACATCGTCGATACCGGCCGCGTGAAAATCCCCTTCGGCATCGCGCAAATCGGTAAAGCATTCCGCAACGAAATCACTCCGCGCAACTTCATCTTCCGCTCGCGTGAATTTGAACAAATGGAGATCGAATTTTTCATCTCACCAAATGCAGATTGGAAAACGCTCCACCGTGAGTGGATTGACACTTGTATTGATTGGCTGGTCTCAATCGGCCTACCACGCGAAGGAATCACCGAAGACATCCACCCAGAGGACAAACTCGCCTTCTACTCGCAAGCCACCACCGACCTGATGTTCCAGTTCCCACACGGCGAACAAGAACTCTGGGGTATCGCCTGCCGTGGGGACTACGACCTGATGCAGCACCAAAAGCACTCTGGCAAATCGATGACTATTTTTGACGAAACCAGCAAAGAGAAGTATGTGCCACATGTCATCGAGCCCTCGCTCGGCGTCGACCGCACTCTCCTCGCCGTGCTCACTGCCGCTTACACCATCGACGAAGTGCCCAACGATAAGGGCAAGGTCGAGCAGCGCACACTGCTCAAGTTCAGCCCCAAGGTTGCACCCGTCAAAGCTGCGATCTTCCCGCTACTGAAGAATAAGCCAGAGTTGGTCGAACGCGCACAAGGACTCTACAAAAAATTGCAACGGCGCTGGAATGTCTTCTACGACGCCTCCGGTGCGATCGGCCGGCGCTACCGCCGTCAGGACGAGATCGGCACACCCTTCGGTATTACCATCGACTTCGACACGATCGAAAAAGACGGCACCGTCACCCTGCGCGATCGCGACACCTGTGAACAGCGCCGCGTAACTGAAGACGAACTCTTCCAGTTTCTCGAAGAGCAGATCGATGGTTAATCGAACGCTCAAATCATTAATTTCACTACCCTCGTGAGCCTCGCTTCACTGCGGTATTTTTTGCTTCATCGTTGATTCGTAGCTAAAGGAGGGAGGGCGACTCGCCCTCCTTAGCTGCGACACAGGATCAATGTGGGCGAGTCGCCCACACTCCGATCGCGGTTTATTATACTCGCAGAGTGCAGTAGCTCAAACATGGCCTCACCCTCTCCCCTAGCGCTAGGTCGACTGTAAGAAGGCTCGAATCTCCGCAGTCACGGCCGCTTCCCCATCTTCGAGGATGTAATGACCATGCTCCTTGTGTAGCCGAACCTCGGCGTCCGGAAAGATCTCACACCAACGCTTAAAGAAGTGCATATTGAAGCAGAAATCTTTACCGCCCCAGGCAATCTGCACGCGCTTATCGGCAAGCTTTGATAAACCCGTCTCGACTTCGAGCAGCGTCTCATAGCTCGGGTGGCTCTCGCCCAACGGGATGTCTTTTACGAAATTCCAAACTGCCACACGATCCGCCCAACTCCGATACGGCCAGAGCATGCCCGACTTCACCGCCGGTGACAGTGGTATCTGGACCGACATATTTGCAGCTGGCCCCGCAAATCCATTGAGACCGCGAATAATCGCCTCGCCAATCAATGGCACCTTGATCGCCGCAATCCGCAATGGGATGCGCTTCGAGCGAAACGCGCCCGTATTTAACAGCACCAACTTCTCCAGCGCTTCAGGACGACGCCCAGCCAGTCCGCAACCGATCGCTCCGCCCCAGTCGTGCACCACTAGACTAAATTGAGCAATATCGAGATGGTCAATCAAGCGTTCCACATCTTCGATGCGGCGCTTTAAAGTGTAAGGATAATCGCTCGGCTTATCGGACAGCCCGCAGCCTACGTGATCGGGCACGATGCAGCGATAGCCCGCCGCAGTTAGAGTATTGACCAAATTTCGGTAATAGAACGACCAGGTCGGATTGCCGTGCAGCATCACCACCACTGGCCCCGAGCCCTCATCCAGATAATGCATCTGCACCGGGCCGACGGATTTCGGCGTCGCTGGTTGATCAACTAAGTTGCCCGCGAACGGATATTCGAGACGCACTTCGGGCGGCAATTGAGAGGCTCTTGAATTAATCATGCTTGGGCCACTCCACAGCCATCATCAAACTACTTAAACCACTACCGATTCCCAGTAGCGCGGCTTTTTGTCCCGCGGCAAATACGCCATCTTCAATCGCTTTCGCTAAGGTAATCGGGCAGGAAACCGAACCGACATTGCCGAGGGTTTCGAAAGTGGTATAATCCTTCGCTAGATCAAGGCCCAGCGCCTTGAACAGCTCACGCGAGTGCGCCTTGCCGACCTGGTGCGTGATCACACGATCCGGCGTCTCTGCCGTCCAACCCGTCGCCTCCACAAAGCGCGTCCACGCACGGGTGGCCACGCCAATGCCAGCCACCAGCAGCTCCTCCGAGTCGGTCAACATCTCCAGCGCATCGCCGGCACTGTCGCCTTGGCAAAGCTGATTGGCCGAACTATCGGTCTCGACCACTGCAGCCGTCACCAGCGGGCACGACTGCGGCGCTAGATCCTTGCGGCACAGCACCGCTCCCACCGCACCCGCACCAATCGTCAGATTCGCAAAGTACGGCTTAATCGACTTACGCGTCAGCTCGGGGTTGAGTAATTGCTGCAAGGTATGTTCGACCAACGGTCGACCATTCTCGCCAGACACGACTAAGGCACGCTCTATTTGACCCGATTCGATCATACTCGCGGCGATCACCATCGCATTCAAAAAACCAAGACAGGCATTCGACACATCAAAGATCTGCGTCTTGCCCGGCAGGCCCAACAAGCCATGCACATACGCTGCGGTCGCCGGCTCGAGTCGATCACGGCAAACAGCCGAATGAATCAATAAATCAATCTCTGAGCGGTCAAAGGCAGATTTAGCCAACACCACCTCACCCGCCTGCGCCGAGGCTTCCGAGGCACGACTGCCCGCAGGGAAGAAACGACGCTCCTTAATTCCGGTCATCAACTCCAGCCGTCCTGACGGCAAACGCAGACGTTCGTAAACCGGCGCCAGCTTCGCCTCCACGTCCGCCGAAGTCCACACCTCATCAGGCAGCGCATACGCGAGTGATTCAATAGCTACATTCTTAAAGTTCATTGTAGTAATTTTTATCTAGGAAGGGACGATGTCTCAACACGTCCGCCAATTTAATGTCCGACGTTCGAAAGGTCGCTTACTTTTTCTGCTCGGGGCGCATCGCCAGGCTGACGACTTCGTTATCGAAATAGTTGCGGTCCATGCCCGCATTGACCACGAGACCTTGGCCATTGATGCCACTCGATGCGGGGCTCAACAAAAAGACTGCGGTGTTCGCCACTTCCTGCGTGGTCAGGTTCTGCTTACGGAAAGTCAGCTTTTCAGCATACAGATAACTTTCCAAATAGCCGGGGATCCCCGCCGAAGCACTGGTCTTGAGCGGACCGGCATTGACCGTATTGAAGCGTACGCGGGTATCCGCACCAAAGGATTTGGCCAAATTATACGACGAGGTCTCTAGCGCCGCTTTGATCGGTGCCATGTAGCCGTAGTTTTCTGCGGTTACATCGGTCGATGAAATACCAATCGATACGACTGACGCCTCATTGTTTAAATGCGGCTTAAACGCACCAGCCACTTCAACCAGTGAAAATGCTGAGATCGCAGTCGCCTGTAAAAAGTCCTTACGCAGCGTCTCGTGAAACGGCTTAAAGCCTTCAGAGTAATTCGCGAACGCGATCGAATGCACGATACCATCGAGCGGATCATAGTCGGCACTCACCTGCTCAGCCAATGCGGTGATCTGTTCTGGAAATTCGACATCGCAAATGTAGGCCTTTCGGTCACCGAGCAGCTTTTGCAAGCTCTCCAAACGCGCCTTCGAGCGCACACTATGGATGACTTCCGCGCCTTCGGCTTCGAGCGACTGGGTGATCGCCCATGCCACGCTTTTACGATTCGCCACTCCCATCACAAGGAAGCGCTTACCTTCGAGTGCTAAAATGCTCACTTGCCAGCCTCCGGTTCAAGCATCGCCAGCGCGAATTCAATCGTCAGCGCTGGTTTACCGTTTTTCAAGACCTTGCCCTTCATGAAGAAGAATTTACTGACCTGCTCTTTCATCGACACTTCGATCACGACTTCATCGCCTGGCTTAACCATTTGCTTGAAGCGGGCATCGCTAATACGCGACAACACCGGCGTGACATCGGCCAGTGAGCGCCCTTCTTTTTCGATTTGCTTAGCGAGATAGACTGCGCCCGCTTGAAAACAGGCTTCGCAAAGCAACACGCCTGGCATAATCGGATTACCAGGATAGTGCCCCTCGAACTGCGGCTCTTCCATGCGGATGGTACGCTTACAAGTAGCGCCGTCCTCTCGAAGTTCGACGATCTCGTCAATGAATAGAAACGGCGGGCGGTGTGGAATAGTGCGGAGAATTTCGTCCATGCCAGCGAGTGAATGACTAAACCCAAGAAATGCACGCTAAAAACAGAACTCGCTCTCGAACGACTCGCTACCAAAGACAATTTCCTCTGCACAGATTTAAAATCAGCGGCAGGAGTGATATTTTGCTTCCTCAGTGGCAGCACTTTCAGGCTAACGAGCAATAAAATGAAGCGATTAAGAATCATATACTTCCATTTGACAACCAACCAATCGTCCTGCTTTAGTGCGCCAGTAAGTATCAATAAACCTCAAAACTAAATTATGAGCTATAAACAACTCGCTGCAATTGCAGCTGCATCCCTTCTCGCATCAATCGCCAATGCCGGGTGGAACTACGGCATCGGCTCTGGCATCGCCTCTTCCAACTATGACGGTGATCTTAAGATCAGCTCGGTCTTGGGCACCGTTGATGGAGACGTCGAATACGACCATGACGACTTCGAAAGCGGCTTCGGTGCTGCAGCCTTCGCAACTGATGGCACTTGGGTGTTCAATCTCAGCGGCAGCGCTGTCGAATACGAATCGAAAGACACAGCTAGTGGCGCACCTCTGCGCACAACAAACAATTTCGAGCGCACCTTTGCAGAATTCAGCGTTGGCTACGTAGTGTATCGCGAAGATGCCATCACCCTCACTCCTTATATCGGCGTCAACTACACCAAGCATGAGTGGGAGTCCAAAGGCGTTGGTTTTAAAGGTAATCTAGAAGACGACTGGACCGATGCTGTCTTCGGCCTCAAGTTGTCCTACAAGATCAACGACGAATGGACCTGGAACAACTCTGCCAACTATTCTGCTGGCGACTCCGAAGGCTGCTTTGGCTTCAAGACAGGTGCTTCTTGGAAGTTTGCTGAATACTGGGTAATTGGTGCATTCATCGCATACGAAAGCGACGAGCTTGATGGCAGCGACAGTGCCCTAGGCACAAATGTCGACTTTGACTACGACACAGACGTCACCACATTTGGTCTGACACTCGCATACGTTTGGTAAACTGAGTTACGCGATTTAATTTCAAAGCCACGGTCTCCGTAAGGAGCCGTGGCTTTTTCGTGCTCTGAAGTTAGCCCAAAACGGATCAGCAGCGAAACGGTGTTGCGCGACCACTGATAGCGATTTTCGACTACAATGCACCATCATAGACCATCTCATTTACGCACGCTTGCAATACCCCCCATACCACTTCGAGAGCGGCACGCCCGATAGGCCATGAATAAAGACACTGAGCAGTACCGTTAAGACGATCACCGACAGTAGTCGCTCATGCCCTTTAGCCCCAACTTCAGAAACGAAGATGAGCAGATAAAGAATCGAAGCGATTCCTCGCGGGCCAAACCAAGCAATGAAGCCAATAGTGACACCGCCCAAATGTCCGCCCACTAAACTGAGCGCAACTGGCAGCATTCGAATCACCGTCAAACTCAGCAGTGCATAACAAAGAATGGTCCAATCCCAATACTCCCGAACGGCCGGCACCAGCACCATTCCAAAGATAAAGAACACCAACAAGCAAAGCTGCTGCCCCTCGGCCTCACCAAACTCCTGCAGTCGCTCACGCACGATCGGCGTGCGAGTCCCGAGCAATAATCCACCAAAGAATGCCGCAATAAAGCCATTCCCACCCAGCTGCTCAGCGAGCGCATACGAAACAATCGCCAAGGCAATCGATGCCAAACGCTGAAAGACAGGCTCCATCCAAGCCCGCTTCACTGCGTGGTCAATCAACACGCCGCCACCCCAACCAACCGCAGCACCAACAACCGGGCCAAAGGCGATCTGCTTCGCGCCAAAGCTCAGCCAATAGTCAAAATCCATCGTGGTGCCAACTTGCGCAGTGAGCGCGGCCATACACGCCATAATTGCCGGCAGGGCAATCCCATCATTTAAGCCACTCTCAATCCCAATCGAGTCACGCACCTTGACCGGCACTTGGTCACTGGTCACCACCGCCTGCCCCAGCGCCGCATCCGTCGGCGACAAAATAAAGGCCATTGCCGCGAGCATCCATAAACTCACCCCAGGGAACAATGCCACTGCGATAAAATATCCCAGCGCCATTGTTAACGGCAAACCAATCGCCAGCAATCGCAGCGGAATCCAATATTCCTGACGCAAACGCTTTAGGTCAATCAATGACGCGTCGGTAAACAAAATCAAAATTAACGTAATCGTGGCTATGGACTTCACCACCTCTGAATTCATCTCGACCAAGAACAAATCAAAGCCGACAGGACCAAGCATCAAACCGACAGAGACAAAGATCATAGGCGCAGTAATCGGCGTTCGATCCAAACGCGCAGAGACCAAGCCATAACCAAACAAGAGCAACGCGGCACAAGCAATTAAAGTCTCCATCAGTAAATAACTTAAAAACTGTCAGCCTAGACTCAACCGACAATTTCAACAATTCGACGCACAGCTCTAACTGGCGGCGTGCAGCACTGATTCAAGAAACTTGGCCCTTCGCCAACTCAAACAACTTCTTATCAATCTTGTTCGCAGTGATTACACCGTAATTCATGGTGCCCAACCAACCGGACATGATAATACCAACCGAACCCGCGTGGTATAGTCCTTCAATTTGATCCGACAACTCCATCGACACCTTGAGCCCTTCAAACTTAGTGCCAAATGAGGTGCCCTGCATCGACTTGGTGTAATGGTTCACCGTGCGCGGCGTCGCAGCCTCGATGTGGTCGATTTTATCGCGCACACCGGGGATAAATGTCTCCAGACTACTCACACACTCTTCACACATACGGGCTTTTTCGGCTTCGTATTCCTCTTCAGTGAGGTTCGCCCACTCATCCCACTTTGCATTGAGTGAAGCCACCACCGTGTAGCGCTGGTCCTTCAGATGCGGACGCGTTTCTGGATAATACACCGAGAACGTATGGCTGGAGGTATGGATCGAAGTCAGCTCATCGATCGTATACTCAGGCGCCTTAGAAGTGAATACCAAGTCACCGATATTCGGGATCGTTTCGCCCTTCTTGATGCCCATATAAACTTGGCAAGAGCTGGTGTTATTACGTACCGCCTTGGCTTCGTTGACGAAATCCTCTGAGAATTTATCTTCACCCACCAAATACTCGATGGTGTTGCGTACATTGGCATTCGATAGCACTGCTTTGCAGCGCACCGAGCGCACGGGGAATTCCTCGCCGCCGCTGTTCTGGCTACGCACGCGGACGCCAACGACTTTGCTGTCTTCGACGTCGATGCCTTCAACCAGCGCACACTTGCGCACTTCACAGCCGTTGTGCTTGAGCTCAGCGACCATCTTCTTGATCAAGGTATCGGTGCCACCTTGGAAGGTGAACACACCCTTACTCATAAAATTGGAGAACACGATGCCATAAGTGATCGCGGGATCGTCGATATGCGAACCGTTGGCATACGAGATCGGCTCCATTAGAAGACGATGCACATCCGTGCGCCCCGGGAAAAACGCTTCAAACATCTCACCCGTGGTCTGAGTGTTGTCATCATAGAAGTTCATCGCCCGCAAGTGATCGTAAAAGCCTTCAACTTTGGCACGATCGACCTTGAAGTCGTTGACCAAAATATTGGTAAAATTATCACGCTCGAAAGTCGTCCACACATTCATCTGTGGATTGATAAAGCGCACATCATTGAGCTGATGAATCGAATCGGCGATTTCCTTGGTCCAATACTTACGACAGGACTTGACCATGCCGTATGGAAAACCGTGCAAGGAGATGTCAAAAATGTGGCCACCAGGGCGCTTAAACCAAGTGGCGAGGCCACCAAATTGATAATGATGCTCGAGCAGCAGCACTTTGTGGCCGTTTTTCGCGAGGTAGTTCGCCCCGGTTAATCCGCCTAATCCGGAGCCGATGACGACGACGTCATATTTTTCTTCGATACCTTCGAGCCAATCCTTTGCCATAATATAAAAAGTAGTTAGTAGCTAAAGATCTGGGAGTTGCAGAAGGACAGCAACTTCCGAAATCCAGCAGATTGCGGCCTAAAACAGCGAGGACGGGCTAGTTTTTCAACCCACAAAATATAAAATTCAGCGATTAAAAGCCATTAACACTTTCAGGCGCATCAGAGTTGCGCTCATCATCCCGCGCTTGGGCAAACAGCGCATCCTTATCCGCATCTACAAAGAGAACGCTATTTTCCATTTTTTTAGCACGCACAACACCATCATTGCGCACCATCTGAAATCCGAAAGCGGTCAAATTCTTCTTCGCGTCCGCGCTGTCAGCGCCAGCAGCAATTCCGTCGGCCTCGCGCTTGGTCCAGCGCTTCCCATCACCTTGCAATAAAAGCAACAGGTGAAACTCCTGCTCTGTCATTTTCGGACTACGCTCATAGAGTTCGATCGCTGACTTGCCATTGATATAGACTACGTGCAAGTCCCAGCCTGGAAGCATACGTTTTGCGTTAAATTTACTACGTAGCGCCTTCTTATCAGCAGACGCCGATTTATGATAGACTTGAATGTCCACGTCTGATTCCAAGTAGGGCAAAAACTCCTTGTAGGGCTTCCCAGCTTGGCGAGCGTCGAGAATCGCATCATCACGATACGCCAATCCTCCACGCCCCAATAAACGTCGTTCCAGTTCTGACTTCGACTCTCCGATCCGAGCTTCAGCCGTAGAACTGAGAGCAAATAACACAGCCACGGCGCACAATAGGCCGAGGACAAAAGAAGACTTAGGATATTTCATGATTGAGATAAGGCACAGTTGTAAGCTCACTAAGCTCGGCAAACAAGCCAGAATCGCATGAAGAACACTTTCTATAACGACTTTGACCTCGAACGCTTTCCCGATACCCCCGTCGCTAAGAGCGACTATCGTAACGCCTTTCAAATTGAGCGCGACCGCATCATCTTCTCCTACCCCTTCCGACGCCTGCAGTCGAAGACACAGGTATTTCAATCTGGCGAATACGATTTCTACCGCACACGGCTGACGCATTCGATCGAAGTGGCCAAGATCGGCCGTTCCATCTGCGAGTACCTGCGCGCCGGCTCAGACCAGCTCAACGACCGCTTCTACATCGACGCCGACCTGACCGAAGCCGTCGGCCTCGCGCACGACATGGGGCACCCGCCCTTCGGCCACATTGGCGAACGCAAACTAAACGAGCTGATGGCGCCTCACGGTGGATTCGAAGGCAACGGCCAGACCCTGCGCATCCTGACCGAGCTGATCTACGAACGCCCCGGCGCGACCAAAGGCATCGCTCCCACCCGCGCTTTCCTCGATGGCGTGATGAAGTATAAGGCGCTGCACCGCGAATGCATCGGCACCCAAGCTGACGGCTCGCCAGACTATCCTAGCAACCACTTCATCTACGACGAGCAAGCCCATTGGCGCAACACCATCTTTGACAGTGAGCAACTCCCAGACGAACTAAGCACTCCGCAAGCGCTCAACTCTTTTAAAAGTATTGAATGCCAAGTGATGGATTGGGCGGATGATACCGCCTACTCGCTGAACGACATCGTCGACGGCATTCACGCGCGCTACATCAACGTTGGTAGCATTACCGAATGGGCCGCAGGCCAAGACCTCGACGCCACACAAACCGCATGGATCGACAAGCTCTGCCAAGTCATCCGTGAAGACCGCTACGAGTCGCACTTCGGCGCACGCATCGGTCGCTTCGTGCACGGTTGCACCCTCACGCCACGCAGCGGCTTCCTCAGCGACCGCACTAACCGCCATGCCTTTGACCTGACCATCGCCGCCGACGTCAAAGCCGAGAGCGCACTTTACAAGCGCATCGCCCTCGACCTCATATTCCGCTCGCCGCAACTTCAACAGATCGAATTCAAAGGCGGCCACATTTTGGAAAAACTTTTCACCGCACTGTGTCAAAACTGCGCCAATGCCGACGGCAGCGGCCTACGTATACTCCCCCTGCAAATACAAGAATTGATCAAACAAGAGACCACCACCACGGGCCGCCATCGCCGCCTCTGCGATTTTACCGCGGGGCTTACCGACAGCCTCGCCGTGCGCACCTACAAGCGCCTCTACGATCCCGATTTTGGCTCAATTGCGGAACTGCTTTAACATGACATCGAAAACCACTCCCTCTTCCCGATCAAACCTTTGGAAAGCCCTCGGCCCGGGCATACTCATCGCCTGCGCAGCAGTCGGCGGCTCACACCTCGTCTGGTCGACTCGAGCAGGCGCAGATTTCGGCTGGGCACTGCTTTGGCTCGTCCTGCTAGTAAACCTGCTCAAATTTCCCTTTTTTCTCTACGGCCAGCGCTACACCGCCGCCACCGGCGAAAGCCTCCTCGCAGGCTACCATCGACAAGGTGTCGGCTACGTCTGGATTTTTCTTTGCATCAATATTTTGACCGGCACCATCAACATCGCCGGGGTTGGTATGCTGACTGGCGCGCTCGTCTCTGGCTACGGGATTACCAGCCTTGCCGTGCCCCATCTCACTATCGGAGTGATGCTGATTTGCGCCGCCCTGCTACTACTCGGCCATTACAAACTGCTGGATGGACTAGCTAAAGTTATTATTTCCCTGCTCGCCGTTGGCACCTTAGTCGCAGTCGCTTTGGCGATTCCAAATCGTCCTGAAATAGCCGCCGATTTTATTGCTCCAAGCCCGTACACATGGGTTTCCTTCGCATTCCTGGTCAGCCTGCTCGGCTGGATGCCGGCACCGATTGACCTTTCCGCGTGGTCTTCACTGTGGATGTTTAGCCGCAAAGAACAGACTGGTCACTTCGCCACCATTAAAGAATCTACGATCGATTTTTATATCGGCTACATCGCCGCTGTCGTCTTAGCCGTGCTGTTTGTTGCACTTGGAGCGCTAGTCATGTATGGTACTGGCGAGCGCTTCTCCGCCAGCGGCATTGGTTTCTCGCAGCAACTGGTGAAGCTCTATACCGCGACCATTGGTGATTGGTCACGCTACCTGATACTGACTGCCGCCTTCTTCACCATGTTCAGCACCACACTGACCTGCATCGACGGTTACCCTCGATCCCTTGCCGCCTGTTGCACCCTGATCGGTAAGTTGCCGAGCAAGCGTTTCGTCCAAATTCACCAAATATGGATCGTGATCTCGGTAATAATCGCCGCCGTCGTCGTACTCTTTTTTGTTACAAATCTACTGCAGCTGCTAACTTTTGCCGCAGTCGTTTCCTTTCTCACGTCTCCAGTGATTGCCTATATCAACTACAAAGTCATGAACGGACCCAACGTGCCAGAAGCAGCTCGGCCTAGTCGTTTTCTTAAATGCCTTAGTTGGGCTGGGTTACTCTTCTTCGCGGCCATGACCGCTGGCTACGTGTACGTAACGTTCTTCCAATAGGAGATCAACGATGCACCCAAACGTGATTCATTGCCGATAAATTATACCATCACCGGTATATTTTGAAATTAGAATATTACTTTCACGAACATTGAAGCCTCTGATCTCTTCAAGTGCATCAGCGCTAGGCAAGTGAAAATGAGCCATTGACCACGAAAGGAGCGTGGGCGACCCGCCCACATTTATCCTGTGTTGCTACAAAGGAGGGCGAGTCGCCCTCCCTCCTTTAAAAAAAGGGACAGGCTGTTAAAAACCCCACCGATCTGGTTAAACCTAAAATATACCATTGCCAGTATATACATAATCGTGCATATACTAATTACATTAATGCAAGCCTCCGACCTCTACAAATGCATCGCTGATCCGCAGCGACTCCGCATTATTAACCTCCTAAATGAAGGCCCGCTGTGCGTCTGCCATCTGCAGGAGATCCTCGAGGCGACTCAAGTGAAAATGTCCAAGCAGCTCGCAATTATGAAGCCGCTCGGCCTAATCGAAGCCAAGCGTGAAGGCACTTGGATGATCTACAGCCTCACGCAGCCAGTCAACGGGTTGATCCAAACCAATCTTGATTATCTGCTCAGCGGCCGCTGCGCCGAATGCCACCAACTCCAGCAAGACCTCATCACACGCAACAAAATCGTCGATCAACTCGCGAAGAACTCTAGCGATTGCCCAAAATCTGTCTGCGGCGACAACACCTGCTGCTAATCCTAAGCCCTCAGCCCTCAAGTCTAAGCCCTCAGCCCTCAGCTCTCAAGTCTCAGCCCTCAGCCCTCACTCAAATGACCGATTCATCCAACAACCCACTCAAGCCAAGCGACGCACCGAAACCAGGCTTCTTCAAACGCATCCTCACCAAGATGGATACCAAAATGAAAGAAAAAGCCGACGAGCAAGCCAAGGACAGTTCATGCTGCTCTAGCGACGATAAAGGCAAAGGCGGCAAGTGCTGCTAACGCGAAGCGCCACATCTTAATCCTAATCTTACCCTTAATTCCCGATTACCTAGTGCCAAAGCATGAGTAAGATTAGGATTAGGATTAAGAAAAACTAGCACACAACACATGCTCACAGAACTCATCGACCTCCTGATTTACGACTGGGCGGGAATGGACGCCGAATCGCGATTCGCTGGCGCGGTCCACTTCTTCCTCTACGACACGATCAAAATCTTCATACTGCTTGCGGTCATGATCTTTGTGATTGGCGTGTTGCGCAGTTACCTGCCCGAGCACAAACTGAAGCAATGGATGAGCCGCGGCGGGCTGTGGGGCAACCTTATCGCCGCACTGTTTGGCGCCATCACTCCGTTCTGCTCCTGCTCTTCGATTCCCATTTTTATCAGCCTACTCCGTGCCGGCGTGCCGCTCGGCGTGACCTTCTCGTTTCTCATTACCTCGCCAATCATCAACGAGTATCTCGTTGTATTAATGGCGGCCTCGTTCGGACTGCCCATTACCATTGCCTATGTCGGTAGCGGCCTGTTGATCGGCACAGTGGCTGGTGGAATACTTGGTAAGATGCGCTTAGAGAAACACCTCGAACAAGACATTATCAATGCCAGCGACGGCGAGAGTGGGCCGCAGAGCTACACCTTTATTGGCCGTATTCGCTATGGCTTGGACGAATCCATACAAGTCATTCGCCAGATCTGGCTCTGGGTGCTGATCGGCGTCGGCATTGGCGCCTTCATCCACAACTATGTGCCACAAGAAATGATCCACGGCCTGATGGAAAAGACCGGTATCTTCTCGGTGCCCATTGCCACGGTGCTTGGCGTGCCAATGTATGGCAGCTGTGCCGCGATCGTGCCAATCGCCGTGGTGCTCTTTCAAAAAGGCATCCCGATTGGCACCGCGCTCGCCTTTATGATGGCGATGGCAGCACTCAGTCTACCTGAAGCCATCATGCTACGCCGCACTATGTACCTCAAACTGATCGGCATCTATTTCGCTATCACTACCCTAGCGATCATCTTCACGGGCTATCTGCTCAACGCATTGGCGAACTATCTTTAATAACAGAACGGGATGGACGAGCTTCGCCTCGTCCCTCCCAACAACTTTCAACTTTGTTCCTTCACTTGCCCAAAGGGCACCCAGTTCAGTCACCCCTGCGGGGCCAACTCGGCAGACCTCACTGACCATCTTCGCGCTTCTCGTGCTTCGTCCAACCTTAATACTCAAAAACATGAAATCAAAAGTCCTCATTCTCTGCACGGGCAACTCCTGCCGCAGTCACATGGCCGAAGCCATCTTACGCGCTGCCGCTGGCGACCTCTTCGATGTCTTCAGTGCCGGCTCCAAACCAAAGGGCGCCGTCCACCCACTTGCATTACAATCGATTGAAGAGCTCGGCATCAGCACCGCTGGCCACACCTCCGATCACCTCGATCAATACCTAGACCGGGGCATCACTACAGTGATTACCGTTTGCGGCAATGCCGACCAAGTCTGTCCAACCTTCCCGGGCCAAGTAAACCGCTACCACTGGGGCTTCGAAGATCCACCGCATGCCCAACGTGAGGGCGAATCCGAAATCGACGCCTTCCGCCGCATCCGCGACGAGATTAAACTCGTCTTCGAAGCCTACGCCACAGGCTACCGTGAAGCAGTCAACGTGTAACTTTAAAGACGACAACACTATGAAAAATAATAACAAGACAGGTATTAGTTTTTTCGAAAGATACTTAACGGTGTGGGTCGCTCTGTGTATGCTGTCCGGAATCCTGATCGGAAAATTCATTCCAGGCATCCCTGCATTCCTTGGAAAATTGGAATATGCGAATGTCTCCATCCCCGTGGCGGTGTTGATCTGGATTATGATCTACCCGATGATGATGAAGGTCGATTTCAAGAGCGTAAAAGACATTGGTAAAAACCCGAAGGGCTTATTCGTCACATGGATCACCAACTGGCTGATCAAACCCTTCAGTATGTTCGGCATCGCTTGGCTGTTCTTTTACGTGATCTTCAAAAACCTAATCCCCGCTGAACTAGCCAAAGATTATCTCGCCGGCGCGGTATTACTCGGAGCAGCCCCTTGCACGGCGATGGTTTTCGTCTGGAGTCATCTGACCAAAGGTAACCCAGCGTATACCGTGGTGCAGGTCGCGACCAACGACCTGATCATCCTTATTGCATTTGTGCCGATTGTAAAATTCCTCTTGGGCGTCAACGATGTCTTCGTGCCATGGGAAACACTGTTTTTGTCAGTGGCGCTCTTTGTTGTAATTCCACTGACCGCGGGTGCGCTGACACGAGGCCACATGCTCAAGCGCAAAGGCGCTGATTACTTCGAGCACACATTCCTTCCAAAGTTTGGAAACATTACCATTATTGGCCTGCTACTCACCTTGGTCATCATCTTCTCTTTTCAAGGCAATGTCATCCTAAACAATCCGTTACACATTGGTTTGATTGCGGTGCCTTTGGTGATTCAGACCGTGCTGATCTTCTTCATCGCGTATCTTGCGGCGAAAGCGCTGAAGCTTCCGCATAATATTGCGGCGCCAGCAGGCATGATTGGCGCATCCAACTTTTTCGAACTGTCAGTGGCAGTCGCCATTGCCCTATTTGGAACCACCTCGCCCGTCGCTCTAGTAACCATTGTCGGCGTCCTGGTCGAAGTGCCTATCATGCTCGCGCTGGTCAGGTTCGCGAACAGAACCAAAAATTGGTTTCATGCCTAACGCATACACAGCACTGCGCCGTCTCGTCCACTGAAGCATCGTAACGTGACACCGGCATTTCTACCAATGCCTACAACGGAATATCACAGACAGGAGGAGGTCGGCTAGAGATGGCGTAGCAATGCCAGCGCCACATCAACCAGCCGTCTACCCCTGCGGCGCGAACAGCTTCTCGACATATTTCGCGATCAAATCGTATTCTAAATTCACCCGATCGCCGACTTGCTTGGTATGTAAATTTGTCACTTCCATCGTGTGCGGGATCAGCCAAATCGCAAAGCCCGACTCCTCCACCTCAGAGACGGTCAGCGAAATGCCATCCACCGTGATGCAGCCTTTGCTGACGATATACTTCAATTTATCGGCATCGGGCTTAATCCGAAAAAAGAAATCTTTACCGCGCGGCTCAATCGCTTCGATCACACCCGTGCCATCGACATGCCCCGACACGAAGTGACCCCCCATGCGAGTGCTCGGCAGCAGTGCCCGCTCTAGGTTCACCTTGCCACCTGGCCCGACCCGATCGATCGAAGTCAGTCGCTTAGTCTCGCCGAGTAAATCGAACTCAATACGTGACTGATCAAAAGCGACCGCCGTCAGGCAACAGCCATTCACCGCGACACTGTCGCCCATCTGTAAATCCTTGGTCACCACTTCCGCAGCCAACACTAAGCGCCATGAATTTTGCTGTTCTTCAAAGGACACCACGGTCCCTGTTTCTTCAATAATTCCTGTAAACATAGGCTTCAATAAATCGACTCGCTCGGATTTGTCGCCAAAAAAGCCGCATTTGTCACTGACCTAAAACAAAGCGATTTCTGATTTAGCCCAAAAGCTGCCCTACCTAGGCTTGACATAAATGCAAACTCTCCTTTTCTCAGCATCTTTTCAAATTGGACGCCAGAGTAGCTCAGTGGTAGAGCAGAGGACTCATAAGCCTTTGGTCGGCAGTTCAAATCTGCCCTTTGGCACCATTTTGAAAACATTAACCTCTCGTGAACACGGGAGGTTTTTTTGTCGGCATCAATTCGGTGGGCATATCTGAACTGGTTCCCACTTACGGTGGTCCGGCCCGCTACGCGACCGGTTTTGTCGCCCGCTAAAGCGACCTCGGAACAAATGTGACTTAAGCTGCCCAGAGGGCACCCGCTACAGTCATCCTACGCTGCGCTGCGGACGGGCCTTCGCCCCGCCATCTCCGTGCGGTCGCACTACGTCTGCCCTTTGGCACCATTTTGAAAACATTAACCTCTCGTGAACACGGGAGGTTTTTTTGTGCCGGCATGTCGCTTCTACCTTGCGCGTTGCTACCGTGCCAGACGCACACGCGCTTCCGCACTGATGATCTCTGCAAAACGACTCTGACGGATGGCCATCAAAGACGATCCCCGCTACCGATTGTGCGATATCTACACCGAAGGCCCGCGCAATTTAATCCTGGCATAAAGCCAGTCAATACACAAAAGCCCACATAATCGCAGTCCCGCAGCTCTCAAACACGCAGCTCTCAGCTCTCCTGCCTCAGCTCTCTTCTCAGTCGACCAACTCCGGAAGCTTCGTCTCGGTATTAATCGCAATACGACCTTCGCCGTTGAGCACCCGCAAGAGGCGGGTGCCGATAAAATCGGCACGCCAAGTGCGCAGCATCCGGTGCCGTTCAGGGTCGGCGACTTCGGCTTCGAGGACAAATGCGGTGACGTCGGCACGGTTGCCAATCAGCGGCGGATCAATATCCGCCGCCAAGCAAATACCTTTAATTAATGCCAATGTCAGATCGACGCGCGATTCGTAACCGTCATCAGGAGAAGGTCCCTTATGCCGACCGTTGGGCAATTCAGGCAGGTCACCCGAGATGCCACGTTCAATCGCCGCCCAAATCTTCGAGCGATTGCGCTCAAGTGCCCGCTCTGTGAGTCCACGGCTGGGCTGAATCGCTTCAGCGGATTTCGGTGGGCGCTTCATCAAAGAGATGATCGCATCGTCGGATAAAATAAAGTTACGCGGCAAGTTGCGTTGCCGGGCCTTGAGCTCGCGCCAAGAGCCAAGCGCACGCACGATATTACGCTGTTGATTAGTCAGCGAACCGCTGCCCCGCACACGCGGCATATCGGCCTCAGGGTCGAATTCTTGATAGAGATCTTCGTTCTCGTAATACTTCATCTCGTCAATGATCCACTGCTTGCGACCGAGGGCCTCGGCCTTGTCCATTATTTTCTCCATCAGACGAGTCGAATAGCGCACGTCGTCTTCAGCATATTCCATCTGCTTGTCAGTGAGCGGACGTGCGACCCAGTTGGAGCGCGTCTCAGATTTGTCTAAGCGCACTTTCATTAGGGTCTTGAGTAGTTCACTGAGCGAGATCGTCGATGAAAGACCAACAAAACCTGATGAACGCTGCGTATCGAAAATATTCTTCGGGCAGGCACCACAGGCGCGTTTGAGGATAGTGAGGTCCTGCTGCGCATCGTGCAGTATCTTAACCGTATTGGGGTCTGCCATCAGCGTGGCAAAGGACGACCAGTCTTCGATCGCTGGAGCGTCGATCAGCTCACAATGGCCGTCGGGATAACCGATTTGCACGAGGCCAAGGGTTGGATAATAGGTGCGATCCCACACAAATTCAGTATCGATGCCGACTGCTCCAGCCGTTTGGGCGGCCTGTACTGCATCTGCAAGGGCTTCTGTCGTCGTAATCATCTGGTAACAAAGTCACTAAAACCAACACCATTGGAAAGCAGAATCTTAACCGGAATGGTGTTATTCACCCTTAAGAGTGTAAAAATACCCCTCACTAGCCTTGATGCCGCCGCAACTTTCGTTCAAACCTACTTATTTGCACCAACAACTTTCCTGATTCCGTAGCGACCTATCAACATAAATGGAGACTATTCCCAGCATACGCGTTGAAAATCTTACCCGTCAGTTCGGCGGGATCACTGCGATTCAGAACGTAAGCTTCACCGTCAACCGCGGTGAAATCGTCGGCTTCCTCGGCCCCAATGGCGCAGGCAAGAGCACGACGATGCGAATCTTGTCCGGAATCATGCCGGCAACATCTGGCTCGGCATGGGTTAGTGGCGTCGCCGTCGCGCAGGATCCACACTTGGTGAAACAGCGGATTGGCTACATGCCGGAAAACAATCCACTGCCAGATGACATGCGCGTGATCGAGTATCTACGCTTCCGTGCCCGACTCAAAGGCGTCTCAAGCAAAAAGTTGCGCGACACAGTGCAAGAGGTGATGGAGACCTGCGATCTTGCCCGCACGGCTCGCCGCAAGATCATCGGTACACTCTCAAAGGGCTTTCGACAGCGCGTGGGTATTGCCGATGCACTGCTCGGCAACCCAGAGGTGATTATTATGGACGAGCCGACGATCGGCCTCGATCCGCATCAAATCCAAGGTATCCGTAAACTGATTAATAATCTGCGCGGGCGCTTAACCGTGGTGCTATCGAGCCACATCCTACCGGAAATCGAACGCTCTTGTGATCGCGTTATTATCATCAACCGCGGCCGCATCGTCGCCAGCGGTACCAGCGACAGCCTGCGACAGGAATTTCTACCGGGCAATCGCTTCGAGCTGCAAGTCGTAGGCAGTGAGCGCAGCGTGACCGAAGCGTTAAATGCCAAGGGCTTTGAAATCGAGATTTTGCAAAACGAAACTCTTAAGGACAATATTCTGAACCTCACTGTACGTGTCGAAGGCAGTGGCGAGCTCGGCCCGCAACTCATCGCCGCACTCAACGATTCAGCAAACTGCACATTGCGCAGCCTAGCCCCACGCGTACCAAACTTGGAAGAAATCTTCCTTGCTGCGACCAAGCGTTCTTGGGAAGAAACCATCGACAGCTCCAAAGCCAAGCCGATAGCCATCGCTCAGTCCTAGGCATTTACTAATTTCACCATGCGTAACTTCTTTATCCTGCTCAAACACGAGCTTCGAATGCTGCTGATCAGCCCGCCGACCTACATCGCCGCGGTGCTTTTTCTTGGTTTAATGGGATTCCTCTACTGGGCCATCTTACGCGGAATGGTTAACTCGCCCGAAGAAAGCCTTCCAATCGTGCAGTTCCTAAGTATTTTCTGGATTCCAGTATTCTTTGTAGTACCGCTCCTGACCATGCGCAGCATTGCGGGCGAACGCACCACGGGCACACTGGATACTCTGATGACGACGCCCACCTCGCGTGTGGCCGTGATTCTGAGTAAATTCACCGGCGCATACATCTTTTACATGCTCTTATGGCTCGCGACGCTCAGCTTCCCATTGCTTGCGGCTAAGTTTTTTCCGAGCGCAGCACTTAGCGGCAGCCTGCTGGAACCTGCCCCCATTATTGGCGGCTTCACATTCCTAGCACTCAGCGGCATACTATTTATCTCCATCGGCATCTTCGCCAGTAGCATCACTCGCAGTCAATTGGTTGCCGGCATGCTCAGCTTCACGACTCTGTTTGTCGTCATTATCGGCGGACAACAACTCGGTAATATCGCCGAGGGCGGCGCCGATCTCTCTTTCTGGATGTCCGAAATGGTCAGCTACTTGCAAATCTTCCAACATCTTGACGATTTCTCACGTGGTGTGATTGATACACGTCCCTTCTTTTATTATACCAGCACAGGTGTGCTCCTGCTAGGATTGTCCACCCTTGTGATCGAAGCGAAAGCCTGATGAAACCCAGCCGATTTAACGAATTCCGCTTTGCTCGCCGCTTCCGCACCGCCAACCGTGCGGTGCAGATATTACTGAGCCTGAGCCTTATAATCGCCCTGAATTATATCTCAGCGAATTACTTTAAACGTATCGATCTGACGAAATCAGGCGCCTACACGCTCGCCCCCGAGTCGAAGGCCTACATCCGCGAGCTCCAGGAGCCAGTGGAAATCATCGTCACCATCCCGAAAGAGACGGACGATGATGCCCTCGACATCATTCGAGATGATCTGAACAAACTTCTGCGCGAATACGAATTCGCCGGGCTGCGCGACGGCAAAGCCTTCATCACTGTCGAATTCGTCGACATCTATCGCCAGCGCAAACGTGCCCAAGAGCTCGCGACCAAATACAATCTGACTAAAGAGAATGCGATAATCATCGCGTCCGGCGACAAAGTGCGAGAGATCAGTCAAGTCGGCCTCTACGAATATGATAATGGCAAGACCCGCGGCTTTAGAGGCGAGCAAATCTTTACCTCCGCCATCCTCGGCGTCTCCTCAAAGAAACCAGAAAAAATCTATTTTCTAGTCGGACACGGCGAGATGCGCCTCGACGACGTGGATGCTCTGCGCGGCCTCTCACAGCTGGAAAGCTTCTTGCGCGAACGCAATTTCGAGCTGGCAACACTGGACTTAGCGATTGACGCAACTGTGCCCGAAGATGCCTCAATGCTAGTCGTGCCCTCTCCACAAGCCAGCCTACAGCCAGAAGAAATCGAAAAATTGCGCCGCTATATGGACGACCGCGACGGTCGCATGATCATACTGATCGACCCAGGTCGTCGCCACGGGATGGATGAACTTCTCTACGATTGGGGCGTGCTGGCCGAAGACACCGTCGTCATTGACACTGGCACAGACTTTCGTGCCCAGGGCGGCGACTTGATCATACGTCGATTCGCCGAACACCCAATCACGCAACTGCTCATTGACTACCAAATCACAGCACTCTTCGGGCAACCCCGCTCCGTGCGCGTCGATCCATCATCTGCCAATAACAGCCGCCTACAAGTATATCAACTCATCGGCACCTCCGAGCAGAGCTGGGCAGAACGAGACTACCGCACGCAAAACCCAGCGGCATTTGATGCTCAAAGAGATCAAAAAGGCCCGGTCAGCATCGCCACGGTATCCGCTAGTAATTCTGGCACTGAACTCGGCATAACAATTCCGGGTGGCCGCATGGTCGTGTTCGGCAACTCCGACTTCATCGCCAACAACCGCCTGCGCGCATTTGGGAACCACACCTTATTGATCAATTCGATCAACTGGTCACTCGACCGAACCAATCTACTTAACATTCCAACACGCCAACTAGAAAGTTATCAAATCGTAATGAGCGAAAGCGACTTGCAGCGCATGCTCACCTATTTTGCTGGTATTCCTATTATCACCGCTTTTTTCGGACTTCTCGTAGTTCTCATTCGACGCCACTAAAACCGATGCGATTCAAATTCACACTATTCCTACTCGCCCTCAACATTATCACTTTTGGGCTGATCTTATCACTCAATAAAAAGACCGAGCAAGCCGGCTCACAAAGCGGCGGCCTTTCTGCAATGATCGGCCGCGAAGTCATCGAAGCCGACCGCATCGAACTCAACGGTAAAGGTCTCGATACGCCACGTATCCTCGAGCACGATGGCTCATCTTGGAAAATAACCGCGCCCATGCAATGGTCTGCAAACTACTTTGCGATCAACCGTATGCTCAACCAGCTACAGTTCCTCGAAGAAGAAGCATCCTTCTCCGTCGCCGAAATTAAACAAACCGGCCTGACCTTGGCAGACTACGGCCTCGACGAGCCCCAGCTGCACCTCACGATCTCTCACCAAGACGAATCCATCGAGCTGAGCGTCGGCACAGCAACGGAAAACGGCAACAAATTTTATCTACTTGGACCGAGTAAGAAAGACATTTTTGTCGTCAACAGCCAAGTGATTGAAAGCCTACTGGTCGATCTCGGCGATCTGCGCAACCGCGAGATCTTCAATATTCCAGTCTTTGAAATAGACGCACTCAGCCTGCAGATTCGCGCGCCAGAGGCAGTCGGCAATGCCGACTTCAGAGTTCGAGTCGCGCGGACCAACAACGGCTGGATATTTGAGGCCCCTCTCACCGCCGAGGCTGATACCGCTCAAGTTGCTAACACTATCAATACCCTCACGGCTGCCAAAGTGGTTGAGTTTAAGGAGCAGGAGGCCAGCGATCCTATTCTGCAGGGCTTAGAAAACCCAACCATGCGCGTTACATTGCACGGCAACAAACGGCAACAAACACTACTAATCGGCAACAAAGTACCCACCTCAACAGACGAGGAAACCTCCACCTATTTCGCACGAATTGAAGACAATCCGACAGTCTTCACCGTGGCAGCTGAACCGTTTGACAAGCTACGCGAAGCTCAAGAAGCACTGCGCGAACGTAGCTTCATGAGTTTCGACCCGACCGCGCTCACTTCGATTGATATATCCGAAGACGACCTCCAGATTCGTCTCCAGAAACTTGAAACTGGCAGTTGGCAAGTGATCAAAAGTACAGCCGAGACCGACATTCAGCCACATCACGCCGATCCCGAGATAATTGCTAAATTAATCGATGATCTAAAAAACCTACGCGCCAGTAGTTTTGCAGTCGACTCGCCGACTCCGACTGACCTTGACCGTCTCGGCTTCAACACCCCACGGCGTAGCATTAAACTATCGCTCGGCGACGAACAAACCACTCTTCGACTCGCTCATCCAGAAAGCGAAAACGAAAAACTCTACGCCCGCAGCGATAAAGCCGAATATATCTACACCGTCGATCGACGATCGACACTGGATACTATACCGCTCAACGCAGCCTACTATCGCAAGCGCATACTAGAAACATTGCCTGAAGCCGCTAAAATTAAAAGTATTAAACTAGAGAAGCTCGAGACGGGCGAGACTATCTTCTCGCATACACTTCAGGACGAAGACCTCATTTGGTTAAAAGCGCTCAGCGACACCGCTGAAGTAAAACAACAAGCAATCCTCACTCTGCTGGATGCCATTCGCCAATTTAAAGTAAAAACGTATTTGGTCGACGAATACCAAGACCCCTATTCGCTCGACAGCGAAACAACTCGCCCTTGGCTCTATCGACTCAGCGCAGATATCCTACTCCCTGGCGACGAAACAGACCGCAGCGACACACGTAGCTACGTATTTACCGAGCGCTTCTCAGGAACAGTTCAAGTCGGCGCATCCGAGCTGCACAATGTCATTTTCGAGATTCCGCAAATCACCCTTGATGCACTCTACACTCTGACCGATGATATGCAGCCTCCTCCCGAAGCCTCGAATCAGGACATATCACGACAGAAGCCGATTCCGCCCGTTTCCAATCCAGTGCCTACCAGCGCAGTCGATACTACGATCGCCCCGTAGCCCACCACCCGGAACAGGTTGTCATGTGGAAGAAAATCAGAGCTAGAGGGTTTCTATTATTAGAACTCTGCTTCAACCTATTGCTGCTGACGCTGTTCTCGGCACAAGCCTTTGTCGCAGGCTGCCTGTGTATTTACGGCTATATACCCGCACCCGCACAGTGGCTAAATAAGACGCTCTTAGAGCAACAATTCGACGGCTTTTATATTCAAGCAGAAAGTTTCCGACTAAAGTTAAGCGGTGAAATCGAATTAACGAAGCTACAAATCTATCACAGTGAAATAAACGACCCGATAATGACGGCCGACAGCACCGCACTTGGATACACCCTGCTCGATCAAGGCACCTATCAATTCACTCCGACTGAGTTCGTCCTCTCTAATGGGACCCTAAATATGCCGGCGATTTACTCGCCTGACGGCAATCGCACCACGATACTTGAGAGCGTCGCCTTTCATATCAGTCCCAGCAAAGGCTTCATCCGCGTTAATTCCTTTGCAGCTAAGCTCGAAGACATTTTTCTGCGCGCATCTTCTAACGATTTGCCACTCCAATCCTTCGGCAATACTGAAAGTCCGCCGATTCATCGACTCTACAAAATCATCGCCGATGCTCTCAAAGAAAAAGAACATTTCTCACCCTTCAAAAACCCGACCCTAGAATTCGCTTTAACCGCACAGGCTGACGACTCGGTGGACGTTTCGGTCCACTTATCATGCGAAGACTTAGAGCACACCTACGCGACAGAAACCGACTTTAAAGGGACGGACTTTAATTTTCAGGCCAAATTTAAATTACAAAATGGCGTAATCACGCCCCTAGATCCGCTGATGCTTCGGGCTAAAGAAATCGAAGTTCAGAAGTTCAACTTTAAAGCCGAGCAAATCTCAGCGCATGTCGCGACCGACAAGTGGATAGGCCTACTAAACGGCGCTTGGCCCGAGTTTGCCATCAGCGCACAGTCAGTTACCACAAACTGGGTCGAGCTAGAAGGCTCCCAAGCCATCATCTCTCCAGCGAACTATCCAGACCTACAATTCACCGGTTCTACCAATGGCCTCAAAGGTGGTGTCGCATTTAAAGGGCAGCTCAACAGTGCAATCAAGAGCGGCCACATACAAGCCGAGGGCAGCGTTGATATAGACGGGCTGAAGCTCAATAGCGCAACCTTCAGGATCGATGCACAAAATGTCACTGTAAACGAGCTAAAGTTCAACAGTATTAAAACTGCAGGTAGCTACAATGAGAACACATTCACACTAGACAAGATACTCATCGAGCGCGGCACACAATGGATCGATGCTACATTCAGTCAAAACAACTCAACCAAGGACTTTAAATTAACTCTACTTAGCTCTATCCAACCTGAACAATACAGCCCAGTCCTCCCAAAATGGTGGTCTAAGATATGTACAGATATCGACTTCAGCAAAGCGACATATAGCGACAGCAACTTCGCTATTTATCGGTGCAGCGATCCTAACCCTGAGGTGTTCTTTTTCGGCCATGCAGCAGCCCATCGCGCAGCCTACCGTGGCGCGCTGATCGAAGAAGCCGAAATGATCGTCCGCGGTCGCGGCAACTATGTCGAGCTACTCAATATCGACGCCAAAACAGATGACGGTTGGGCGAAAGGCGATGTTAGCTTCACCTCTGGAAAAATCCCTGACCGTGGCCCGCTCTCGGTCCGCTACCACTTCGACTCATTGATGCCACTCGATGTCGCCTCGAAAATATTTGGCGGCACGATTGCTAGGATCATCAATGACTTCGAAGTCACTAAACTACCAAGAGTCAAACTCGATGGAGTTACTTTCAATGATGCCTATCCTCAGTATGCAGACAAAGACACCTTCGACCTAGACGCCGACATCGACACACCGATCACCTTCAAGAAAACGCCCCTCGACCACCTACAGTTCAAGCTCTACAGCCGTCAAGAAGCCATCCACCTCAGAGGCCTAGAATTTGGATATGCCGAGGGGAATGGCACCGCGCAGTGCGACATTGAGGACGGCAATAATCTGCGCATCAGGCTTAGCCTCCGTGACGCTAATCAAGCAAAAGCCATTGAAGACTTACCAAGTTTCGACGACATCGAAACTCACTTGACTCAGCCCGAAGCTAATTCAGACGAAGTAATCCGCAGTAAAGGAAAATTAGACCTAGACCTACACGTTCAAGGACCTATAGATAATTTGTATGCATTTAATGGATACGGAGATTTCGCTATTAACAACGAAGAAATCGGCGCAATTCAACTACTCGGACCACTATCCAGCTTGCTAAAAAACACGCGAATCAGCTTCACCTCATTCAACCTCGATCGAATGACTGCCCGATTCGCAGTCGAGCAAGAAATGATCAACTTCTCCGACTTTATAATCGAAGGCCCTCGCACTAAGATTTGGTCACAGGGCACAATGCACCTCCCAGATCAAGCACTCAACATGGATGTGCGCGTCAAGCTATTTGAAAATACAGGCAACCCTGAGTCGAAGATAAACACCTTTCGTAAACTAATCTCTTCTCCTCTGCCTAACCTTCTAGTATTTAATCTCAAAGGAACCATACACGACCAGAAACTCCGCTTTCGCTACGATCCCCGGAACTTTATTCCAGGCCTCAAACAAAATTAACCAACAGACAGCGTATCGAGCAACACTTGGCTCGCGGCCAACCCAGACAGCGCAGCCCCCTCAACCCTAGGCCCGCCAAAACCATCCCCCGCAAGCAACAAACTCAAGTCCGAGTTATGGAAATACGCCTGTGGATACGGGTTTATTGGTAACGTAAAGCCCCAGCGATGGCAGGAATATTCAAGAACTGAGGACTGCAAATGAGCAGAGGCAGCTTCAAGCATCAAAGCACCGCGCACATCGTCCGCCGAGTCCCAGTGCTCCTGCGCAAACTCGGCACTCGCATGAATCGTTACTGCGGGCACATCCATTGAAATGCCCTTCTGCTGATTATCGGCAATCCAAGTGATTGGAGATTCCGCAACCGTGCACGCACCGTGATTTGCCAATCCACTGGGCCCATCTAATATCGCCAAAGTCGCCAACCCTAGATCGTAACGCACGGCCCGCAACGCGGCCAACTCTACCCCAGCATAGTCGACTGCACTCGTATCTAATAACGTGAGTGCTTGAGGAACAGGCGCAGTGATAACTAAATAGTGGCACCGATGAACTTCGCCAGTCGCAGTCCGCACCTCCCATGCATTCGCAGATCTCACTACCGCGACCGCGGCCTGCGAGCAATGCACCTCTAAAAACTCGCACAAATACTTCGCCACATCAGTCATACCAAACCGACCACAATACCGTGGATAACCAGCGGCATTCGAATCGGAAGGGGCATGGCGAAACCACTCCTGAATCACACCAGCCTGTAGCCATTCATCTACATAGCTTTGAAAGCTTGGTTCGCGCACCGTGAAAAACTGCGCACCATGATCGAAGCGACCACCGCCCATCTGCCGAGTCGCCATACGCCCGCCCACTCCACGCCCTTTATCAAGCACACGCACCGTGACACCAGCACGTTGTATTTCCGAAGCACATAAAAGGCCAGAGATACCGGCTCCAATCACTAATACATCAATCATATCTGCATTCACACTCGCCCTAAAATTGCTTAGCTAGGCAGGCATCGAAACAACTCTTTATATCCGTAAAATCCCACTCGAAGCCACGATCCAATAATACTTTCGGTAACACTCCGACATCGGAGCACAGCACTTCGATTCCCATTTGCCCAAACAGGGCTTTCACAGCTAATGCTGGCATCGGAAAAAATGTGGGGCGCTTTAAGGCCGCGCCTAAAGATTTAGTGAACACCCGATTCGTCAAAGGCTGCGGAGAAGCCACATTCAGCGGTCCCTTAATCGATTTATCTTCGATCGCCAGCAACAATATTCGCACTGCATCTGGTAAGCTCACCCAGCTCATGTGCTGGCTACCGGCGCCGATCACCCCACCGAGGCCAAGCTTAAACGCAGGCAACATTTTTGTGAGCGCTCCGCCTTGCGAGCTCAAGATCATGCCGATCCGTGCCGACACTGAGCGGATCCCAGCATCGATTAATGGCTGTGCCGCACACTCCCATTGCTCACAAACATGCGCAAGAAATCCGCCTCCTAAAGGTGAGCCCTCAGTCACGCCAACCCCGCATTGATGCCCATAATAATTAATCCCCGATGCGGTAATATAATCTGGTGGTGTCGGCTCTTTCAACAGCGCGCCCACCAATAATTGCGCCCCGCCAATTCTGCTCTTCAGTATTTGAGCCTTAGTGGCATCAGTCCAACGCTGCGCAACTGGCTCGCCAGCAAGATGCACCACCACGTCGACACCTGCCATCGCACCAGCATCGATCGTCCCTGCATCCACATCCCATTGCACATCAGCAGCTTTACCGCGCGAAAGCCGTCGCACTGAGTGGCCCTTTGCCTCGAGTGCGATGCACAGCGCCTTACCGAGCATGCCAGTGGCGCCAGAGACTAATACCGTTTTCTTAAGTTTACTCACGCCTTAAACTTTGCCAAAGCAGCCAGCGCACGCGCACGCCCCGTTTGATGATCAATGATTGGTGAAGGATAGACATGCGCCCCCGTCGACTCAAGTAATCCAACTGACGCGTTCCATGGTTCATGTATATACTTTGTTGGCAATTTTTCCAACTCCGGCACGTAGCGCTTCACGTATGCACCATCCGGATCAAATTTCTGCCCCTGTATGATGGGGTTGAAGATACGAAAATACGGGGCCGCGTCGGCACCACAACCGCCACTCCACTGCCATCCGAGTGTATTACTCGCTAGGTCGGCATCCACTAAAGTATCCCAAAACCAACGAGCGCCATCCTGCCAATCTTGCAGTAAATGCTTTACCAACAAGGAAGATACAATCATCCGCACACGATTATGCATCCAACCAGTTTGCCACAATTGGCGCATTCCAGCATCCACAATCGGATAACCTGTTTGCCCAGTCTGCCAGCGCTTCAAAGTCACTGCATCGGTCTCCCATGGGAACGACTCATACTGGAGTCGCAACGGACGATTCGGCGTCTCCGGAAAATGATACAATACATTGTAAGCAAACTCGCGCCAGTAGATCTCCTTAAGATACACCTGCGGACCTTCTGCCGACTCATCACACTGCGCACGCACCGCCGCGACAATTTGCCGAGGGCCAATCAAGCCCCAACGTAAATAAGGCGCTAGACTTGAAGTGCCCTCGAAGTCTGGTCGATCTCGATTCACATGATAGCCATCAATTGGCCCCTGTACAAACGTCGCTAATCGTTGATGCGCTCCTGCTTCACTCACGCACCACCGCTCAGCCAGACCCGCGTACCAATGCACCTCTGGCAATAAGCATAACTCCTGCAACGAAGCAGAAGTCGGCCACGTTGCGGGGCCCTGTAATCGATCTAATGCTGGCTCGACTGGTGCTTCCACAGCTCTGGTGTGAACTTTCTTCCAGTAGGGGGTGTATACTTTGTAGGGCTGCCCGCCACCCGCCGCGACGGTATGCGGCTCATTCAGCAGGCAACTATTAAAACTCTCCACTGCAATTCCATCGTCACGCAGCGAACGTTTGACTTCCATATCGACTGCACGCAGTGGGCCCTCATAGCGACGATTCCAAACCACCTGTGTCGCTCCCGTCTCTTCAACCAGCTGTCGCAGTATCTTTAAGCTGTTGCCGTGGCGAACTATCAACTGCGAGCCATGCTTCGCTAAGCGCGACTCCAAACTCAGTAATGCTTGGTGCAACCACCATTTCGACGCGCCCCCCGGAGGCCAGCCAGCATCCTCTTCAGGCGACCAGATAAAAACCGGTATCACATCTCCGCCCGCTTCAATCGCCGCCGCCAAAGCAGAATTGTCGTCAATGCGTAGATCATTACGAAACCATAGAATTGTGGTAGTCATTATAGGAGAACGGCAATTAGGCCTAGAACTTACATACCTAGGGCAATATTTGAACTGTCCGCAAGCTTTCCGCGCTCGCTTCTTGATTCTAGCAGAAAACTTATCAATATCGCGGCCATGGATACATCAACCGCTATACACCAACGCCGCTCAATTAAACATTACGATCCCGACCACAAAATGACTGAGGTCGAGATTCAAGAACTGCTCGAGCTCGCATTACTTTCTCCGACTTCTTTTAATATGCAGAATTGGCGCTTCGTCGTCGTCACTGACCAAGCGAAGAAAGCAGCGCTCCGACAGGCAGCCTGGGATCAAGCTCAAGTCAGTGAAGCATCGATCCTTATCGTGCTCTGTGCTGACCTACATTCTTACGAAAATGGAGGCCGCTATTGGGTCCACGCACCACAGCCTGTGCAAGAGATGCTAGTGCCGATGATTGAGCCTTTTTATAAAGACAACCCAGCCCTACAACGCGACGAAGCGATGCGCTCGATCGGCATCGCGGCACAGACACTTATGCTCACCGCAAAATCGATGGGCTACGACTCCTGCCCAATGATCGGCTTCGACCCGGTGAAAGTCGCCGAAATCATCAATCTTCCTGAGCATCATATTATCGGAATGATGCTGCCAGTCGGCAAAGCCCTCAAAGACGCTAATACGCGCAGCGGCCAGCTCAAATACGACGAAGTTGTAGTTACGGACAGCTTTTAAGATTCAGTAGAATCGACCAGACTGTATTTCTAATTAAGCAGCCGCACTCCAATAGGAGTGCGGCTTTTTCGAATTAAAAAAGCCATCTTAGCCTAGCCTTCTGCACGCACACGAGCATCTGCCTCGATAGCGGCAAGCACACTTTGCATTTCGACTGCGGCCACGGCCTTCACCTTGATCAAGTCTTCTGGGTCAAGTACATCGCTGCGACCAAACACATAGAACTTAATCTTCGGCTCCGTACCTGATCCGCGAACGGCGAAGCTGTAACCATTACTCAACTCAAGGAAGTAGAAATCCTGCGGCGGGATCTTCTGCCCATCGGCATCGATGATTTCGTCTTCACCGAAGTCAGTAAACCCAGATACTTTCACATCGCCAAATGCCTTCGGCGCCGCGCTACGGTAGGACTCTAAAATGTTCTTAATCTTCTGACTGCCGGCAGCGCCCTCGTAGTAGATATTGATTGTTTTCTCTTCGTAGTATCCATGTTGCAAATACAACGAATCGAGAAACTCCGGAAATGTCATTTCCTGCGCCTTCAAATATGCCGCGACTTCGCAAAACATAATAACTGCTGCATTGGCATCCTTATCGCGCAGCTTATCGGTCGCAAGATAGCCATAACTCTCTTCACCGCCGAAGACGAAATAAGTCGAGTAATCGAGCAATAGATCGGCACGTGTCCAAATATCGCACGCATCGTAATCCACTGCAGTGCCTTCTTCTTCAAGCAAGCGAGCTTTCATTTGCGCTTCATAACCGGCAAGCTTTTCGCCAATCCACTTAAACCCAGTCAAGGTGTTGATCGTCTTTAGGCCATGCCAATCAGCTACTGCTTCCTGCATCGGGCTCGTCACAAAAGTCTTAATTAAGACAGCATTTTCACCGCCATCTTCTGGGATCACTTCAGCGTCTTTTAGCACGGAGATACGATACTCCGCCATGATTGTGCCAATTTGGTTGCCAGTCAACAACACCATCTCGCCGCTACGATCGCGCACGGCGACGCCCATTCGGTCTGCATCTGGGTCAGTGGCGACGACCACATCCGCACCAACTTCCTCGGCCTTCGCAATCGCCATCGCAAGCGCTTCGGCATTTTCAGGGTTGGGCGACTTGACGGTCGGGAAGCGCGCGTCTTGCACCATCTGCTCAGGCACTTCGATGACTTTGACGCCGAGTGCCTTCAAAGCAGGCACCGAGCTAATCGCACCCGTGCCATGGATCGGAGAAAACACGATTTGAGGCGCCTCCTCCTGCATCACTTCATGATCAATCACCATCTCTTTGAGCAGCTCTAAATAGGCCGCATCATCTGCCGCGCCCAAAGAGATCACTGGCTCGAGATCGATATTGAGGAAAGCCGGCACTGCAGAAAGTTCAACTAAATTGACCAGATCAACGATGCCTTCGGCGTGCGGAGATACCACTTGCGCGCCATCATCGAAATAGACTTTGAAACCATTGTCATGCGGCGGATTGTGGCTGGCGGTAATCACCGCACCACAAGTCGCATTATTTTGCCGCACTGCAAAGCTCAGTTGCGGCGTCGAGCGAGGCCCTTCGAAGATCAACGCTTGGCCACCGAGCTTACACCAAGTCGATGCAGCCAGCTCACAGAAATGACGTGAGAAATGGCGCACATCATGTGCAATCACGAAGCGCGGTAAATCGTAGCTGCCAGACTCTTTGAGATACTGCTTGGTGTAGCGAAAGAGGCCGATTGTTGCCCGTACGAGATTGAAATCGTTGAGTACATTCGACCCCACTGCAGCATGTTCAGGAGAGCCCGTCTCGGACAACGTGCCAGTTTCTGCGGCAGCTGGCACACGACCAATCGTGCGACCACGAATGCCACCCGTGCCAAATGCAAGATTTTGGTAAAACCGGTCATTCAACTCGTCCCACTCGCCGTTTTCGACCAGTTCACTAATACTCGCCCCAGCCCACTCAGGAAGAAAGTCGGCGCTGACCCACTGTTTCAAATTGACCACAGTGCTTTCAAGCAGAGAACCCGCGGTTCCAGCAGCTTCGATTTTTTCAATGATGCTCATAGTATTTCGATAATGATATGAATGATTGCTATACTGAATATTGAATTACTCGATAATCAAACCTTCGACAATTGTAGGCTTATCCTCGAGTGCCGCCCATTGCGCGACAAAGTCAGCTTCATCAGCGGCAAATAAGTGGCAGATCTCAAACCAGGTGCTCGGCACGCCTGTCTCATCCGTCTCGATTTCTTCGCCCGCAGCTCTGAGCCAACGGACGAACATCCGCAGTTGGTCCCTCTTACAAGATTTAGGCGAGTCCACGCCTTCGGCATTCTTCACTGGACTAAAATCATCCTCACGAGCCGCTTCGATAATCACTGGATTCTTTGCCAGTGGCAGCGCGTCAAACACGAACATTTCAAACTTCACTCCATTGGCAGCGTCTGGAGTGACGATCACCCCATCCGCACCAACGTATGGGATCTTCTTATCGGCACGATGGAATGGCAGCTGCAAATCCGATGCTGTGCTGCCCGCCCGCGCAATAAATGCACGGTCAAAAATGTGAATCGCGACGCTGCCACCATTAAAGCGAATCGAGCCATCAGCATTTGTCTCCTCCTGCATCGCATCCGGCATGTCGCTATATTCCACCACCAGAGCCGCGTCATTTTGTATACAAAAATGACCGACCTTTTCGAGCGCATAGGCTTTCGGTACCATCTTGCTCGAAAGTTCTGCCTGCCCGAGCACGTGAAAACCAATGAAAGCCGGATCTATACATTGAATAATTGGATTATCCACTTGGAAATAGCTCACGCAATCGACCCCCAGCTCCTCCATCTTCGCCACCGCACCACTACGCACCAACGCACGCAGCGAACCACCGTGACCATCTGGCGTCATCGCGATCTTCGACTTCTCAGCGAGCAGGATCTTGCCGTCATAATCAACCGCCGGCACCAGCCCTTGCATAATAAAATGAACCGAATCAGATTCGAGTCCGAAAAAATCTGACTCCTTAAAAGCGGCGACTGTGGCCTCATTGTTGATCTCACTGGTGAGAATGAACCAAGGAATCGTCACGCCAAAACGCTCACCTGAACGCGCGATCTTTTCAGCGAACACTTGAAAGAGTGTTTTTTGCGACACTGGGGTCACCGGATATGTGCCCTTCGGCCCATCATAGCCTAGGCGTGTGCCTTGGCCTCCCGCTACTGTAAAAGCCGCCACACGACCTGCGGCAATAGCAACCGAGCCTGCCGCAACCGCGGCGTCCCACTGTGCTTGGTCGCCTCCGTTCGCAGGTCTCGCCGTGTAAGGCGCAGGCGTTAAGCCGTCCAAATCAACCGAACTCGTATGCGCCCTCTGAAGGTGCTCAGTGACCAACGCATCCACTTCCGAAAGGTCAATCGACGACGCCTGAGCAAGTAATTGAGCCTGCCCGTCGGCATCAAGTTCATCGAAGTAACGAAAGACCTGCCCTTGGCCAGCCTGTTGAAATGCTTGAATGAGAGATGTGGTCGCGCAGGAATGATTCATAATCGAAGCCAACACTGACTAAAGTGCTGCATCGAAAATGTAAACCTCGATCCATCCACTGCGTAAAATCAAAGTTAAAACCTGATAAAGGCTATTCTCAGTGCCACTCAAGGCTCATCAGAGAATCGAAACAGTAATTCATCCGGACGTGCGTACCCAAGGCGCTCACGCACCACACGCTCCAAAAATTCCGGGTCTTCCAGCAATCGCGCCAAATAAATCTCCTTTTGCTCAAACTCTTTTCGAGCTTGTGTGAGCTTCGCCTCAATTCTAAGTTCGCGTACTCTGAAATTCTTGTACTCTCGATAAGTCTGTACCATAAGACTGCTAAAGAATACGATCAATGCTAACAGCACCCCCACCATCATGAGTAGGATTACGCGTTCTTTTCGCTGTGAAGGATTCGGCATTAGACTCCACACAGAAGGTCATTTTCTTGAAATTGGAAAGGGTAATCTCAGCTTAGCTTAGTAGATTTTATATCATATGTATCAGGATTATTTTGGATTCTCGGAAATGCCCTTTCACGTCACGCCTAATCCGCGTTTCCTATTTCTCAGCCCGACCCACGAAGAGGCGCTGCAGCATCTTCGCTATGGAATCGAAGATAAAAAGGGCTTCATCGTCCTAACTGGAGAGGTCGGCTGTGGTAAAACTACGCTGTGTCGTAAGCTGCTCGAAGAGCTTGAGGCCAATGAAATGTGCGATACGGCGCTGCTCTTGAACCCCAGAATCTCTGAAACACAGCTCCTCAAAGGCATCATGAAGGAGCTAGGCGAAGAGTCGAAAGCCCGCTCCAAAAGCGATTTACTCGACAAGATGAATGACGTTCTACTCGAACGCATCGATCAAGGCCGCGAAATCGTCCTGATCATCGACGAGGCGCAAAACCTTTCCTTCGAGGTCATGGAAATGTTGCGGATGCTCTCCAACCTCGAAACCTACGATCAGAAATTGCTACAGATTATCCTCATGGGCCAGCCTGAGTTGACCCTCAAGCTCAAGGAAGACCGCTTGCGTCAGTTGCGCCAACGCGTGCTAGTCCACTACGACCTGCAACCCCTCAAGGCAACGGAGGTGCATCTCTATATCCTGCATCGGCTCAGCCTCGCAGGCAGCAACGGCCAGCCTCAATTCACCCCGCTCGCGGTCAAAAAAATTGCCAAAGGTAGCCTAGGTATTCCACGTATGATTAACAACCTGTGCGACAAAGCCCTACTCGCCTCCTTCATTCGCAACGGCACTGATGTCAACTGGTGGGATGCACGCAAAGCCCTCAAAGACATCAATCGGCTACACAAGTAATTTTAAACACACATGAGTTTAATCAACCAAGCCCTCCGCAAAGCGCAGCATCAGCGCACCCCTAGCCGTCCAGCCACGGCTGCTGATCATGCCAGCGCGTCGCACCCAAAGTATACTGGTAACTTCAACAAGTCAGGGCTCCTCATCGGCCTCGTTGCAGGCATCGCCCTCCTCATTGGCCTCGTCGCAGGACTCACTATTGTCGTGCTGCGTAAAGACCCCGCACCAGTCGCCCAACAAGCGGCAACACTTCCAGCTCCTGCAAAGCAGATATCCCCAGCAACACCAATAATTCAACCGCTCGCCGCACCGACTCCCGCACCGACTCAGCCACTCGAGCAAGACAGTCCCAGCGTGCTCAATGACCTGCGCCTCGCGCGCGTGGCTGCCGAAGCCAAAGCCGCCGCCGATGCGACCTCCGCCAAACAAGCAGAAGCCGCGAAGCAACTCGCCGCAACCAAAGCAGCAGCCAAACCGAGCCAAGATATCATTCAATGGCTGGGTAAATCGAAAATCTCCGGCGTTCGGCTCTCGACCAGTGGCAACAAAGTGATCCTCAATAACAATGCCTACTTGGTCGGCGAAACCGTCAACGTCGGACTTGGCCTCAAAGTCTTAATCATTCAGGAAAAGCGTGTCCTTTTCATCGATCCCAACGGCAAGAAATACCTGAAGCAATTATAAGGAGTGTGGGCGACTCGCCCACATTAGGCAACGACGATGGCGAGTCGCCCTCGCTCCAATTCAAAATGCATGCGAACAGATAAGTGCGTTTTTGAAGCAGCGCTTCACACAGCCTGGTATTCCCGCTGGGAATCGACTACGCAGCCGCAGGCGAAGACCCCACCCAGATCACCATCTAGGTTCGACTAACTCACACGTAAGTGTGTCACCATGCGCAGCCTGGTATTCCCGCTGGGAATCGAACCCAGATCGACTATTTAGGAAACAGTTGTTCTATCCATTGAACTACGGGAACGAAAACCAGATGCGCCGAACCTAGGCCCCTCGAAGAAACGATCAAGCTCAGAGATAGATAAAGCTTAGACTTGGCAAACTGGTGAACATTCGCACAGTCAACTGCAATGACACCAGAAGACGCACTGCAAAAGTATTTCGGTATGCCCGCGTTTAGGGAACCGCAAGGCGATATTATACGCGCAGTGCTAGAGGGGAAGGATACCCTCGTTGTGATGCCAACCGGCGGCGGGAAGAGCCTCTGCTTCCAGTTACCAGCGCTACTGCTCCCTGGCGTCACCTTAGTCGTCTCGCCATTGATCGCACTGATGAAAGATCAGGTCGATGCGCTGCAAGCACGCGGCCTGCCGGCTGGCTTACTGAATAGCTCACAAACTCTGGAACAACAACGCGAAACACTGGATGGCATCCGCAATCGCACACTGAAACTGGTCTACGTCGCGCCGGAGCGCTTTCGCTCGCAATCATTTCTCAATGCACTGTCGAAAGATGCTATCAGCCTGTTCGCGATCGACGAAGCGCACTGCCTCTCACAGTGGGGGCACGACTTCCGCCCCGACTACATGCGCCTCGGCGAAGCGCGCAAAGCCATTGGTAATCCGCCGTGCATTGCATTGACAGCGACGGCGACGCCGGATGTGCAGCTCGACATCAAAAAGAGCCTCGAAATGGAGAGTGCCGGCGAGTTTGTCGCAGGATTTGCGCGCGACAACCTCAGCTTCAAAGTGCGTCAAACCAACTCTGACAACGATAAGATGCAAGCCCTACAGGCACTGATCAAGCAGCACACCACTGGCATCATTTATTGCGCAACGCGTAAATCGGTGGATGCCGTGGCGGGTAAAATCGAGCATTTAACTAGCTCTGTAATACGTTACCACGGCGGTCTCTCTGATCGAGACCGCACTGCCGCGCAGGAGCGTTTTATGACCGGTAGTGCCAACATTGTGGTCGCCACCAATGCCTTCGGCATGGGCATCGACCGCTCCGACATCCGCTTCGTCTGCCACTACGAAATGCCCGGCAGCGTCGAGGCCTACTATCAGGAAGGCGGACGCGCAGGACGCGACGGCAAGCCATCTGTCTGTGAAATGCTTTTTTCCTATGCGGACAAGCGCGTGCAGGACTTTTTCATCGACGGCGCCAATCCTGGTAAAGCACTGATCGCCGAAATCTTTGACCTACTCTGCGCAGAAAGTGACGCACAGCACGAAGTCCGACTACCCGTGGACGACCTCTGTGAGCGCGTCGGCCGCAAAGTCAACCCGATGGCTGTCAGCACTGCCATCTCGGTATTGGCTCGGCAAGACTGGATCGAGCGCTTCGACATACCCGGTCAGCGACTGAAGGGCACGCGTATTAAGCAACTCGGACAAAGTGGTAGCAGCTTGCCGATTGATGGCCAAGCGCTGGCTCTTAAAGCAGCTCGCGATGAAGAGCGTCTCAAGACCGTGATCAACTTTTCCTACGCGCAAAGCTGCCGCCAGAAATGGATTCTCGACTACTTCGGCGAGCGTAACGGTGAGAACTGTAAACGCTGTGACAATTGCAAACAGGCCAAAAACAGCGCCGCACGCGAGCCGAGCAAAGACGAATTCACGCTGTTGCAAAAAGCCCTCAGCGGCGTGGCACGCATGAGCCGTCACCTCGGCGCCGACGAGTGGGCACCACGCTTTGGCAAACGAAAGATCATCCAATGCCTACTCGGTAGCCGAAGCGCTGCTATCCGAGACAGTGGTCTCGACGAACTATCCACACACGGCATCCTTAAAAGCGAAGGCAGCGCCTACGTGGATGCGCTGTTCGAATGCCTCGAACGCGCTGGTCTGGTGCAAACTGTCGTCGAAGGCAACTACCCCCTACTCCAATTAATGCCGGTCGGCGCCCGCGTTATGCGTGGCGCTGAACGTATCGACCTCGAACTGCCAGAACGCACCGCAGGGGCGCTTAGCCAGAGAAGAGGCAGCTCAACCACTCCCGCTAAACCTAAAGGTAGTGAAGCGGGAGGCATACTGGATCGCCGTCTTTACGGACTATTGGTCGGACATCGTGCCAAAATGGCCGCCAAAAGCGGCAAACCTGCATTTACCGTGTTTCCTAATTCGGTTCTCGTGGAACTCGCCAATCAGAAGCCTCAAACCGAACAAGAGGCCCTCGATATTAAAGGAATTGGGCCCGCTAAATTGAAATCCGTTCTGCCAGAGTTCTTGGAAGTCATTCGAATAAACATTTAAGCGACTGACAATCAGTGCTTTGCGATTAAATTAAAACAACCAACTAGGGCAAAAAATTTACTTGCACCCGTGACTGGAACACCTACTTTCCTTCGCTTTATGAGCACAGACACTAAGAAACTCAATCGCTCCCGCAACCCGATGGACTTCACGTTCAACGATGTGGAGCAACTATCCCGCTTCATTACTGAAACGGGCAAGATCCTTCCTCGTAAAGACACAGGCCTTTCCGCAAAGCATCAGCGTCGCATTACGAAACTCATCAAGCAGGGTCGTAACATGCTGACTATGCAGTAAGCTGCGTCACGAATATAGGACTTTCCAATCCTTCCTCATCCGGGGAAGGATTTTTTATATCCACAATTCCAATCAACCATGGACCACAGCAGTAAAGTCCTCGAAGCCACCGCAGCGAACCTAGCTCACTGTGCTGAATTGCTGCGCGGCGACGAAGTCGTCGGCATGCCCACCGAGACTGTCTATGGCCTCGCGGGTAATGCGCTCAATGAGGTCAGCGTGCGCAAGATCTTCGCGGTCAAAGGCCGCCCGCTGCTGGACCCATTGATTGTCCACTTCAGCGACCTAGCAGCGGCTGAGGCACATATCGAAACAAACGACAGTGTACGCCAACTCGCAGCAGCTTTCTGGCCTGGGCCTCTAACTATGATCGTGCCCAAGCAAGCAAGTATTCCAGACCTAGTAACCGCTGGCCTGCCCAGCGTGGCAATCCGGGTGCCACAGCACCCGGTCTTTCGCACTATTCTAAAGCGCCTCGACTTCCCACTGGCCGCACCCAGCGCTAACCCCTTCGGCTACGTCAGTCCAACGCGCGCCTGTCATGTGGCGCACACTCTCGGTAGCCGCATTCAAGCGGTGCTCGATGGTGGCGCTTGCGACTTTGGGCTCGAATCAACCATCGTTGATTTGCGCAATCCACAGGTGCCGACAATTCTTAGGCACGGCCCAATTACGCAAGCGCAGATCAACCAAATCCTGCAGGTCGAAGTGACCACACACAGTGGTGCCAGTAATGACACTGCCCCGCAAAGTGCTCCTGGCTTAATGACCAAGCACTACAGCCCCAAAGCCCAAGTCACACTGCTTCCGCACGGCGAAACATTAACCACCAACGCTACGCCCGAATCAGGGATTGCGCTCGTCAGCAATCAAAAGCCCACCTGGCATACCAATCAGGCTAATATCTTCTGGCTCTCCGAAACGGGCGAGCTCAACGAAATCGCCCACAACCTGTTTGAATTGATCCAACGACTCGACCAGCAAGGCTACCAACAACTAAGGATCGAGCTGGCAGCCGAAGAGGGCATTGGCAAAGCGATTAACGATCGACTCCGCCGCGCTGCTGCCAAGTGCGAGGCTGAGTAGCTGAACCCATTCAAAGTAAAGACAGGCGGGAGGAACGACCGACCCGAGGTCGAGATTGCTTCTGAACGTCTATAACTACCGCCCGGCGGAAACCCCACTTCGATTGCAATGCGTAAGCGTTATGACGGTACTCGAAGAGGAACCATAAAAAAGACCCGACGGATTCGGCGGGTCTTTTGTAAATTTACTCGAAGTGATGACTAAGCCCGAGGCTCCATTTCAGGTTCCACCGAACCAGCAAGCTCATCTTCTAATTCCACATCCTGACTGATGTAATAATCCTGATACGCCTTATCAGAGTAGCTGGAATAGTAGTAACTTGCGAGTGTACTCGAGATGTTATTTAGAATCGCGCCAAAGATTGGCGTGTTCGACTCCCAGAGTCGGCGAACATTCACCACCGCAGTCTTACGCTTCACAGTGTTAAACTTGATCACGTAAAGTACACCATCAGCCAGCGGAAGCAGATTGAGCACATCACTCACCGCCGCAAGCGGTGGAGAGTCAATCACGATCCGATCGTAACGATCACGCAAGTCAGCCAGCATCGCTTCAAACTTGGCGCTGTTGAGCACCTGCGTCGGATTCTTCGACTTCCCCCCAGAAGGCAACACATCCAGATTCGGATACACTGCCTTCATAATTACCTCGTCCAGCGCCACTTCTTTTTCAATGTGGTCTAACATGCCGAACTCATTCTCTAACTGCAGTGAGCGGGCCACATTCGGCAGACGGAGGTCACCGTCCAATAGCAAAGTCTTCTCACCATGATTCGCAAAAGTCAGCGCCAGATTCGAGCTAATGAAAGACTTACCCTCTCCCGGAACCGTACTGGTCGTCACGATCACTTTCGCATTTTTACTCTCTTCACTGATTTTCAGCGCAGAATGAATCGAACGAAATGCCTCGGTCACGTGACGATCGATATTCGAAGCCACTGCCTGTGCTTTTGAATTCGAATCTAACTTCTTGATCCGTGGAACGACACCCAGCATCGAAAGCCCGACGGTGCCTTCGATATCAAACGCGCTTTTCACTCGGTCGTCTAAAAAAGCGACCACGAAAATCAAGCCCGCACCGACCGCCAAGCCACCAAAAAACCCGGCAGCTAGGTTCATCACAATATTCGGCGAGGAGTGCCGCAACGGCGGCAAGGCCTCATCGATCACACGCGAATTCGGATTCTTCAAATTGACCGCCGCCCTTTCTTGCGTCATACGTTGAACTAGTGCCTGCAAAAAGCCCTGCTGCACATCCATCTCACGCTGCAAGGAACTATATGCGACACGCGTTTTACTCAATTTAATGAGTTCAAGCTCTTTCTCGGCAAGTCGCTGACTGGCGAGTTCGAAATTGCTCTTCGCCTCGACAAGTGCCGACGATAGCTTATCAACTGAATCCTTCACTGCCGCCGCCAATTCCACCTCTGATTCCTGCAAGGTTTGCTGCTGTTCAATCATCACAGGATGCTTCTCGCGATAGCGCTTCGATGAACTTGAGATGCCAATCTTAATTGCTGAAATTTGACTCAACAACTGAGAAACCTGACCCTGCTCAGCAATAAAGGGCAACTCCGAAAGATTTCTACCTGCTCGACGAAAGCTCTCGATTAGATTTATGCGAGTCTCGAGATTATCATACAGGTGTTTATTCTCTATTTTAATAGTATTCAGAGAGCTCAACTGAGTCGCTGCGATGTTCTCTTGGCTCTCCAACGATACCGCATTGTTGTCTTCACGGTATTCCGCCATCTTCAACTCCAACTCTTCAACTCGCTCTTTCTGCTGGTCTGCGCGAATCCGCAAATCTTCAACCGCCTTCATCGATCCATCGATATTTAAGGTCAAATTATAATTGATAAATTCGTCAGCAAACAGGTTGGCGACACGTGCCGCCATCACCGGATCTGGATGATTATACCCCACGCCAATCATCAAAGTTCCGCGCTGCGGCAGGATCTTACGATTTTGAGCCAGCATCTGAGTGGGAGTGAGCGGCCCCGTAAAGCTCAATGCATCTGCATAAGGGGCCATAAAACGCTCACGCTCGTCATCCTGCAAGCGACGCTCGACCCCTAGAACAATCGCTCCGCTGCTCAAGACGCTGATCTGAGTATTTAAATCCTCGGCTCCGCGAATCTGATTCATCTCCATCTCAGCACTCGCCATCGCCGAAGGATCATCGCGCAACAGTTGCACCATCGCGACCGCAGTGTATACCTTGGTCTTATTAAAAGTATAAAGAATCGACCCGGAAAAGATAATAAAAAACGCAACAATCAGGTACCAGACTCGCTCGCGAAACATGAGGAAATAATCCTTAAAAGTGCGCTGAGGCGCACCGCCAGGACCATAACCACCTCCATAACCGCCATCGGAGTAGCTATAACCGCCATAGTTACCGTACCCACCATAACCGCCCTTATTTGGGTCAGGAGCGCCTTTTACATAATCATTTTTCATAGGTATTCTTAATGCAAATTAGATAATTCTTTCAGGCACCCAAATCGTATCGCCCTCGTTTAAGGGGAGATCTTTGACGTCCGGGTCTTGTACTATCTTAGTGAAGTTAACTTCCATTTGTCTAGAACGCCCGTCCTGATCCACCCGCTTAATCTTAATTGCCTTGGGATTCCCCATGCGGGTGACGCCACCAACCATAGACAGCGCCTCGGTCAGTGTTAAAACGCGATCTGGCGGGATCTCGACCACGCCCGGGTTCCCCACTGAGCCGAGAATATGTAACACTTTAGGTGAGAAAGACACCACCAACAATGAAATTTGCGGATCCACCAAGTAATCGCGATTATACAGTTGGGTAATTAAGGCCTGACTCTCTGCGACCGTCATCCCAGCGATCTTCACCTTTCCTACCAAAGCCAAGGCCACGGTGCCGTCGCCTTCTATTCGGGCAGATTTATTCAAATCACCCTCTTGATAGACATTGATTTCAATTACGTCCGAAACTTTAAGCACGTAGTTACTGCCAACAACCATACCTATCGCAGCGCCTCGACCGCTAGACTGTGAAGAATCGGCGCCATCAGCGCCACCTTCTTGCGCCGACAAAGCAGCGATGCAGAACAAAAAATAGAATACGAGTGAAGATGGTAAATGTTTCATAAATTAAAAAATGCCCCTGAATAGAGGCATTTTGACCGTTAATACGGGGAGAAGTTCAGAAATTAATAGCGCAACGATGCCGATACATTGATTACGTGCGCTTCGTAACTCTGCCCATCACTATTTGAATCATTTTCAGTATAGTTATAGCCAGTGCTAAAGCGCCAATATTCATTTGGCACATAGGACAAACTCAAACCGGTGCGATAGTTATCATCTTCCCGTTTCGTATCCACATATTCACGCAAAGTATAACCTAAATTCGCCGTCGCAGTAAATCTAGTATTGATCGAATAGTTCGCACTCAAATCAACTTTAGTCGCCTCCGTGCTTTCACCCTGACCTGCCACATCAAAGTTCCGATTCAAATTCAAATTGGTACTGACCTTCGCCGTCGCCAGATATGTAAAGCTCGCATCGAGCCCAAGACTACTGCTGGAGTCGCGGTCGGATCTCCCCTCTGGTCCATTTCCATCCCGCGTAATCGGGTCATCCGAATCCATGGTATTAAACCCGATTTTAAAGCTGCCATTCAGTTTCGGCAGCAAATCGCCACGCGCACCGACATTTACGAAGTGCTGTTCTTTATCGTAGCCATCCACTCCATCAACGCCGGAGAGAGTACGGGAGACCTCCGTCGAAGTATATGTATAACCAATACTCAAATCGACCTTAGGGGTCAACTCGTAGAAAATATCGAGCGGAACTGTATAGCTCTCACGATCCGCCGAGCTACTCTCCTTATATTCACGTTTATTATAATTAACTCCCGCGCCGAAACTAAACTTGGGCGATAAGGTATACTCGCCATTCAGGTTCGCAGCGGTCGTTTCTGAAGCGCTCAATTTCCCTTTTTGATTGTCATTCCCATCCGCCCCATTCGATTGATTCTCATCGTAGCTCACCAGGCCATTCACGGTCAAACGACTACCCGCATATGAACCAACTGCCTTGATATGGAATAGCTCGTTGTCGAGGTCAGTCACCTTGTCGAAACGAACAATATCGTAACGCGTGATTATGCTCAGGTCTGCATTAGACAGGCCGCGACCGACATTGATCTCGAAGCCAGGAGACACTGTATACTTGTAGTCATCCACCGCGCCTCTCTCATCGCTAAAAACATTGGACTGCCACTCTAGAGAAGACGATCCATTAAAAAACACGTCTACGCTATCGCCAATCGAAACTAATGGCGCGGCTTGTAACGCAATCGGCAAGCCTGCGGGCGTTACAAATACTGCAAGAAGTAAAAAATGTTTTAATTTCATGTTTAGAGGCACAGGAATTGAAATTCCACGGAATTTGCATCAATGGGGTTTGGAAATTGAATAATCAAATTAAAAAAGATCGATCAAATTAGGAGGCTCATTTACAAACTGCAATCCCAAATTTTTACTTATTTGGGCTTGGAAGAATGTAAAAAACCTGTAATACTATACGTAATTTCTTTTTGCCCCGAAAATGACGACTCAACATAGAAAACGAACCCAAAACCCTATTTACCGCGAAAAACCGATCCTACTAGGATTCGTCGTGTTACGCAAAGGATCCGACGGACGCCCACAGATCGCTGTGCGTTGGGGGAGAATGCTTTCGACTCTATTGATTTTATTTATTGTTGGCTGGATTGCGACTGCGGGAGCACTCTTAGGTTATTTTAAATACAAAAAGGATTTTGATCAAGCCACCTTCACAGGCATGATTAGCCTCCCCTTTCGCATCGAGGAGCACCGTAAAGAGATGGGTGACTACCACATCAAGCTGGGTCTCGAAGAGGTTAAAGAGGGTAACTACCGCGAAGCGCTTCGCCTTTTACGCCTCGGCGTTGTTCGCTCTCCCTCAAATTTGGAAGGCCGTAGGGTCTTGGCAGAATTCTATGAGCTGGCAATCAAGCGCCCGGATATCGCAGCGGACATGATGGTCAAGGGCCTCGCCGTCGGAGGAATCGAAGACCTCGACTATCTCAAACAAACCTTACGGGTATTACTGCGCAATCAAATGGACGAGCAAATCCAAGAGCTTTCCAATAAATACCTCCCAGCAGAGCCTGATCTGACCGACATCAATCGCACCTTGGCTTTCGGCGCAGCCAATGCCAACTTCCAACGCGGCAACTACGACCAAGCCGAGGACTATCTGATCTCGTATGATTTAATCGAGTCTCTGGAAGGCCTTCTACTTCTATCCCGAATCAGCTGGGATCGCGGCAATCAAATCGCCGCGATCACTAAGATGGAGCATTCATTGCGTCGATTCCCCAATTCTGAGCCGCTACTCATGCAGCTCAGTCGCTTTCACCGCGAGATAGGCGAGATCGACCAAGCACGTCGCTATGCAATTCTGCGCAACGTCAAAGATCCTCTTAGCGCGGCTCCACGCATAGAATTACTCTACATTTACAACAAATCTCAGGATTTCGATCGCGAACAACGTGAAACTCAAAGTATGCTGAAGCAATTCCGCGACGATGAAAACGCGCTCCAATCAATCGCAAACTTTGCCGCAGACACGGGTAATATCGATCTCGCCCGTCGCACTTACGAAGAAGCACTTGAGAACGAATTTGCTATTGATGCATTTGCCCTGCTGTTGGTCGAATCCCATCTGGTGAGCAAAGACTACCATGGCGCAATCAGCTTCTCCGAAGAGTTACTCAAAGAACGCCCAGACTGGCTGACACAGCGATGGGCCCTCTTCAACAGCTTGAGAGCCGTTGCATCTTACGGTATCAACCGCCCAGACTTGGGCGAAATTTACCTAGAGCATTTTATCAGCAACGCAAACAACGCTCCAGAGACTCACCTAGCTGTCGCACGTCGCTTCTCAGATACGGATAGAAGTTCGCAAGCACGAAAAATCCTAAGCACAGCTTATCACCAGACACCAGCTAATCAAAAGATCCTGTCCGAACTCATCAGGGTCGAACTAGATCTAGGCAATACAGAAAACCTCAATCGCCTGCTGACACGCCTCCTACAGATGCGTCGACCACAGATGGAGCTGATCGCCGATGCGTATAACAAACTCGGCAGTGACCGATTCCTCTTCACTCCAAGCCGCGAGACCTTGTTACTGCGGCTTAGCGCAATCCTCCGCGAGAATGCACAAGACCTTCAGGCGATCAACGCCTCCTAGAAGCGGCTCGCCCGAAAGCTCGGGCAGTATTGACGAATATGCGCCACAACGCAAATGACTCATGCCGCACTGGGCTGAATTAAACCTTAACAGGCGTGAGTTACATCTAACCAGGCGCCCCAGCACTACGGCGATACACCACCACCCGAACTGCAATCACGCGGCGCTCGTCGACTTCATCAATTGAAATTCGCATCCCGGCAAGCGACAGGGTCTCCCCACGCGCAGGGATACGCCCTAACTCGCCCGTAATCAACCCCCCGAAAGTTGATACTTCGTCATTCTCGACCTCAACACCGAGTGTCTCCTCAAGATCATGGATCGGCGTCAGCCCAGAAACCCGATAGGTGTGCGGCGCGCGCAGTGCTCGGATCTGATCTTCCTCACTATCGAATTCGTCCTGAATCTCACCCACGAGCTCTTCGAGTATACTCTCGAATGTAACAACGCCGACGATGCCGCCGAATTCATCCACAGCCAACGCCATGTGAAACTTCGCCCGCAGCATGCGCTCCAGGGCGGCTTCTAAGGGTGTCTCGAGCTCAAAGATCGCAACATTGCGCTTCACTTTTACTAAATCGACCGCGGCCAATGGACCACTGAGTCGAAACATGTCTTTAATGTGAAGGATTCCGACGCAGTCATCGAGACTCCCGTGGCACAATGGAAAACGCGTATGCCCCGCCTCTTTCATCACTTTCAGATTCGCCTTAAAGTCTTCTTCTAGGTCACAAATGACTACCTGACTTCGCGGTAGCAGAACGTCTTGAACAACCAACTCCTGCATCTGCAAAGCCCGGTTCACTATCTTCCGTACCACTGGCGACAGCGCGTGACTATCCTCACCCATTGCTCGAATTTGCACATCCAAATCCAGCGGATTCAATTCATCCTCCACATCGACGCCTAGGCGGCGAAACAGCATCCGTTTCAGGCCACGAAAAAAGAGCATCGCAGGTAACGTTAAAATTTGAAAGACCCACAACACTCGGTAAGTGCGCTGAATCCCTTTCACTGGATCGCGCATAGCCAACCCGCGCGGAAAAATCTCAGCAAACAGAAAATGCACCGATGTCGCGCACACAAAGGACAGCAACACAACCAACCAGCGCTCCGGTGCCTGCTTTGACTCGAACAGCCCGAAAAAATCACTCACCAGCGGCATGAGTAATAAGCCAACCGCGACGGTGCAAAGCGTCTTACTAAAGCGAACCGCACGCCCCGTCTGATCGCTATTTTCAATCAGACGAGCAATGCCACGGCGGCGCTTCAATTGCTCCAGCGCATGGGCGCTCACACCTCCATAGCGGAACTTTACCAAACTGATTTCGCACATCACCAGAAATGCATGCAGCACCAACATCAGCGCCACCGCGCTCAATGAGACGAAAAAGTTGATCCACGCCGCACTCATCGGACGCTTGTGATCTCACCACTTTTAAGTAACTCACGCAACACACTCAGTAACCGTTCATTCTCCTCTGAGCGACCAATCGTAATGCGCACATATTCAGGCATTCCATAAGGCGCCAAAGGACGCACAATCAAACCGCGGCGCTGCAACGCTTCAAATACCTCCGCGCTGCTGCCGACCCGGCTCAGCACAAAATTCGCAGCGCCGCCAACCGTCTTAAAGCCAAGCGCTGTTAGCCCCTCGCAGAGCACCTGTCGCCCCACTTCATTCTCGGTTCGGCACATTGCAACAAATTCCAAATCATCTAGTGCCGCGGTCGCCGCCGCCTGCGCCGCCGCATTGACGTTAAACGGCTGGCGCACTCGATGCAGCAGCGCGATCAATTCAGGCGCACCATATGCGTAGCCAACACGCAGCCCACCGAGCCCATAAATCTTGGAAAAGGTTCGTAAGCACACCACTTTTCGGCCCGCGTGAATCGCAGCAGACAAATCTGGCGACTGCTCCAAATACTCCGCATATGCCTCGTCCAGACAAAGAATTACATGCTCTGGTAATCCTTGCAGCAACTTCAGCAACCCCACCTCCGTATTCGCCACTCCCGTCGGATTGTTAGGGCTCGCTACAAACAACAGGCGCGTGCGCTCGGTCACTGCGCCCAACATTGCATCTAGGTCATGGCCAAAGTCAGCCATCGGCACTTCAACAGGCGTCGCACCAAACAACTTTGCAACCAACTTATAGACGATAAAAGCCTGCGCTCCCATCACAACTTCCAGTCCTGGGCGCAAGAATGCATGCCCAAGTAACTCGATAATTTCATTTGAGCCATTGCCGACTAAAATCGACTCAGCCGAGACGCCACGGTGCGTCGCGATCTTTTGCCTCAAAACTTGGCATCCTCCATCCGGATACAGGTGCGCGTTCTTCATCGCCTCCGCTCCGGCCGCGATTGCCTTCGGCGAAGGACCAAACGGATTCTCATTCGAGGCCAGCTTTGCAATATTTGCAGGGTCGAGCCCGTATTCACGAGCGACCGCTTCGATTGGTTTTCCGGGCTCATAGACCGGTTGTTGATGCACACCGGCATTCGCGAGTTCAGCGTATTTCATTGATATAATTAGGCTTTAAACTTGCCTTGCCAAAGACCGATTGCAACAAAAACCAGCTACCGATACTTATGAAAATTCTACTTACTGGAGCCTCGGGCCTGCTCGGAAATGCCTACGCCGAAGCCGCCATCCGTCGCGGGCATAAAGTCATCGCACTTTATAATACCACAGAGCCTATCGTGCGCGGGATCGAGCAAAGCATCCAACTCGACGCACAAGCACTCGATAAAATCACCGCACTCGCACTGGAACTTTGGCCTGATTGCATCGTCAACTGTGCTGCAATCTCTTCGCCCACTGATGTTGATGCCGACGCCATACTCGCCGAGAAGATCAACGTCGCCCTACCTCGCCACCTCTCACAGCTATCGACCCACCTCGGCGCACGCCTATTACACATATCGACCGATATGGTATTCGATGGGCACTCCGCCGAACCCTACCGCTCCACCGACATGCCCTTCCCAACCAGTCTCTACGGGCAAACTAAGCTAATGGCCGAGCGCGAAGTACTAAAGCACAACGCCGAAGACCCCGTCGTGCTACGCATTCCCATTCTCATGGGCAACAGCATCCACAGCCAACGCAGCGCCCACGAAAGGCTCCTCGCCGCGATCGCACGTGGTGAAACACCCAAACTCTTTTGCGACGAAATCCGGCAACCGTGCTCCGCCTCGAATGTCGCCGAAGTACTCCTCGAACTCACCGAGCGCCGCGACCTACACGGGATTTTCCACTGGGCGGGCGCGGAAACAATGAGCCGCTTCGAAATGGGCCAAAGGATACTTAAGCATTTCGGCCTACCGCTCAACAGCGTACAATCCGCCTGTAAAGATGACGACCCCGAGTTTGCCAACCGACCGAGTAATCTTACCTTCAACCTTCATCCGATCGTCAGTAAACTCAAAACAAAGCCTGCGACTTTCGAAGAGCAACTCGACGAGCTCACCAGCGTCGAACCGCTGCGTGCATCCGACCACTAGAAGCCCCGATCGCCGTGCCGCTCATCATTCTACCCAACGCCTTTGGCGACGCCGCCACAAATATGGCTCTCGACGCGGCCCTGCTCTACACCCTGCCCAAAGGTATCGCCGCCTTTCGCCACTACGGATGGACCGAGCCCGCGATCACCTTCGGCTACACCCAGCGAATTTCAGAAATTAATGCGACCTTCTCCGAGGAGCTACACCGGTGTCGCCGACTCACTGGCGGAGGCATCGTCGATCACCGCAACGATTGGACTTACGCGCTCGCGCTGCAAATCGATCTACCCCCGGCTCATCAACCCGCCACCGAGTTCTACGCCACCATCCACCGGTGCATCCAGTCCGCTCTCGAACGCCAGTCCATACAAAGCCAACTCGCACCTTGCCCACGCGCCTGCGACAAACTACCAGCCAAAGAACTCACGGGTCCCGAGCAGTGCTTTGTTCAACCCACAGCCAACGACGTGATCCACCTCAACGGCACAAAAATTGCTGGCGCCGCGATGAAACGTACTCGCGAAGGCCTTCTCGTCCAAGGCTCAATCGCCCGCGACGCACTGCCCGACGACTTCGATTATCAAACTTTCGCCGAGGCCTTTCAACAAGCCCTAGCCAACAAACTCGCTATTCCAATCGATACAGTTGCAGATCTTCGCACGCTGTTAGACAGTCGCCGCATTCAGCAAGAACGCGAACGATTTGAAAGTGCGACATGGATCAATCAGCGCTAAATTACGCTCGGCGCTCGAGTACTAAAGACGGCATCACTCTGGCACAGTCTATAAAAGACCCACTCAGACTTTAAAACGACTGTTCATCACCGAGATAGATCAGGCTAAACATCAGCTTTCCATTAATACGACCATCTTGCAGCGCCTTTACTTGGTCTCGATTCATCATTGATGCTATGATAGTTTCACAAAAGGTTTAAAACGTACATCGACCGGCTCCGCATAGCGTGCGCGCAGATTGTTCGCTGGATCGAAGCCAAACTGAGGCGACAATCGGTCCTCCCAGCGCAGGTTAGCGACTTGTTTCAACCGCCAGGGCTCATGGGCCACATCGCCGCGATACAGCGACGTGCCGTCCGACGTATATAAATGATAGCGCTCCACCAACCAGCGATCCAATGCATCCGCCGCGATCGATGGGCCAACTTCGGACTCCATCGAGAATGAATCGGGCGCAGTAAACGAATAGCGCCCAGCCTGTACGCCTCCCTTCATCTTTCGCACTCGATACGGCAAATGAAAGACGCGCGTGGCAATCCACTGCCCTAAGCGATTGTCAGTATCTAAGGTCAAAAAAAGCACACCAGGCCGCCCTCGATAAGTCACATAAGTGCGTAAATTCAGCTCCCACAGCGAAATAAAAGGCAGTGCAGGCGTTACTCGGAAGCGAATGTGCGACATGTAAAATGGCACGATACTCAACCATGCAGAGCCATCGAACAGATCCAAATCCAGACCGGAGGGAAGCTGTTCGCTAATCGCGTCAAAATCGCAGCGAAAACTCAGGAACTGCACATGTGACCAACGCTGCGCGATCACCCACCGATTCGATTGAATCTGATTAGAAGACTTCATAGATCTCATGCATCAGTTTAGACCCGAATTCATTACAACTTTAATCGAAATAAAAATCTAAACGCGGCCACACACCACGACTGTGAATAAGTTCTCCGTTTTAACTTTTACAGTCGGCGGGAGGTTGCCAGTATCACGGCTTCATGTCCGAAAAAGACCGCGAATTCGTCCATCTCCACGTCCACACTGACCACAGTCTGTTGGATGGTTGCTCGCGTACGGATAAGCTCTGCTCACGTGCGGCGGAACTGGGGATGAAGGCGCTGTCGATTACCGACCACGGCGTGCTCTACGGGCTGACCAGCTTTTTCAAGCAAGCGGAGAAGCACGGCATCAAGTCTCTACTCGGTTGCGAAGTATATCTCATTTACGAGCAAGAGCTAGCCACAGTCAACGAACTGCGCGCCAAGCAGAAATCCCATCACATGGGCCTGCTCGCGCGTAATTTCGTTGGCTATCAGAATCTTTGCAAAATCGTCTCACAAGCGCACACCGAAGGCTTCTACCGCAACCCGCGCACAGACATGAAGACCCTCGCCCAACACAGCGAAGGGCTGATCGGGTTTTCGGGTTGCTTAGCGGGGGTCATCCCGCAGTTCCTACTGAAGGACGAATACGACAACGCGCGCGATGCCGCCGCACAGTTTGTAGATATCTTTGGCAAGGAATTCTTCATTATCGAGATCATGGATCACGGCATTGAAGAGCAGCGCCGAATCATCCCTGGCTTGTTAAAGATCGCCGAAGAATTTGACCTCAAGGTCGTCGCCACCAATGACGTACACTACGTCAACAGCACCGACTGGGAGCCGCACGACGCACTGCTCTGCATACAAACTGGTGCAAAGATTAAGGACCAGAAGCGCATGCGTTATGACTCGCACCAATTTTATCTTAAATCACGCGAGGAGATGGAGCTCGCCTTCAAAGAGATCCCTGAGTCGATCACTAACACCTCCGCTGTTGCCGAGATGTGCGAGGTTAAGTTGCCCTTTGGCGAAGACCATTATCCTATTTACGAGCGGCCGATCGAGATTAACTCTGGCGATGACCACGAAAACTTTGATCGCGTGCTGCACATCTATGAGGTGCAAAAAAACACTATTCTCATCCGTGATGGGCAGGAACCAATCACTCTAAGTGACGCCGAGCGCATCAAGCACAAGACCAATGGACTCTACCTATTTGAGCTCTGCAAAGAAGGACTCAAGGAACGTTACGGCACCGACTACGACGCCTGCCGCGCCGACTGGGAGAATGTTTCGGCCGGCGACAAGCGCTACTGCGAACAACTCGAGTACGAGCTAGCGATCATCACCGGCACGGGCTTCGTCGACTACTTCCTGATTGTCTGGGACTTCATTGACTGGGCGCGCAAACAAGATATTCCAGTGGGCCCAGGTCGTGGATCGGGTGCAGGCTGTATTGTTGCCTACGTGCTTAAGATTACTGATATCGACCCGCTCAGCTTCGGTCTTTTGTTTGAGCGTATGCTTAACTTAGAGCGTGTATCGCCGCCCGATTTCGATGTCGACTTCTGCATGCGCCGCCGCGACCAAGTGGTGAACTATGTACGCGAAAAATACGGAAAAGACCGCGTCGCAAACATTATCACTTTCGGCACGTTTGGCGCAAAGATGATTGTGCGTGACCTCGCCCGCGTCAATGAGCTCGAATATGCCGAAGCCAACAAGATCGCAAAAATGATTCCCGACGAGCTGAACATTACGCTCGACGATTCAGTCAAAAAGTCCCCGGAGCTTGCTGCCGAGATAACTCACAACCCCGTCGCAAAAATTATCATTGAGCAAGGCCGCGTGATCGAAGGAATGATCCGCAATACTGGCAAGCACGCCTGCGGCGTCATCATCGCTGACCAAGACATCACAAACCTGGTTCCAGTGACTCTGCAGGAAGGCGACCTCACTACGCAGTATCCGAAGGACCCTAGCGAGGATCTTGGCCTACTGAAAATGGATTTTTTGGGCCTCAAAACTCTCACTGTAATCGATGATGCGCAGACTAATGTGCGCAACACACGGCAGCGTCCTGAGTTTAATGTTGATAACGTTCCACTCGATGATCAAGCGACTTTCGACCTGCTCAACAGTGGTCGCACTACCGCCGTCTTTCAGTTAGAGTCCGGCGGCATGCAAACCCTCTGCCGTCAGATCGGCTTGAGTTCTTTTGAAGAAATCATTGCGTTGATCGCACTTTATCGCCCAGGCCCGATGCAGTTCATCGATCAATTTATTGAGGGCAAAAAGGACCCGTCCACAGTGCAGATTCCGCATCCGCTGCTCAAAGACTTGGTACAGGAAACGTACGGCGTCTTAGTTTATCAGGAACAAGTGATGCAGGCCGCACAGATCATTGCCGGCTACACGCTGGGCGGCGCGGACATCCTTCGCCGCGCAATGGGTAAGAAGATTAAGTCTGTGATGGACGCGCAGAAGCAGGTGTTCATCGACGGGGCACGCAAGACCAACAAGATCGACGCTAAAACAGCTACTTCAATTTTCACGTTGCTGGAAAAGTTTGCGCAATACGGCTTCAACAAATCTCACTCTGCTGCGTATGCGATGCTAAGCTTTCGCACCGCCTACCTTAAGGCGAACTATCCAATCGAGTTCATGGCCGCGGTACTCACTTCGGAGCAAGGTAACTCCGATAAAATCTCGAATATTCTCGCAGAGTGCCATGCGATGAACGTGCAAGTACTCAGCCCGGACATCAACGACTCGGGTAGCGACTTTACCCCTATTATCAAAGACGACTGGGGTAGCATCCGCTTCGGCATGGCAGCAATTAAGGGCGTGGGCGAAGGGGCTTCGATTGTCATCATCAACGAACGCGATGCCAACGGCGCTTACGAAGACTTCACCGACTTCATCATCCGTTCCGCAGACAAGGCCGTGAACCGCCGCGTGATTGAAGCACTGATCAAGACCGGCGGCTTCGACTCTTTCGGCGAAGACCGCGCCACACTGCTCGACTGCCTCGACTCCGAATTGGCCGAAGCAGAAAGTACGCGCCGCGACCGCGAAGCAGGACAAAGCTCACTGTTCGATATGATGGGCGACGATGGTATTGCGGATGACTCGCAGGCCAAGAGTGGCCCGTCGCGTAAGACCGTCCCGCCGATGCCGATGACCGAAAAGCTGCGCTACGAGAAAGAGCTGCTTGGGTTCTATATTTCGGGACACCCGATGGATGCCTACGCAGGGCTCGACACCGTGATTGATACTTTCACTAAGCCCGAAGACCTAGTTAACTTTGATGACCGCACGACGTTCCGTCTCGGCGGCATCATCAGTAATTTACAAATTAAATATACCCGTAAAGACAGTCGCCAGATGGCCGTCTTTAATTTCGCAACTGCCACGCAAAGTTACGAGATGATCATGTTTCCCGAACCATATGAGAAAAACGGTGCGCGACTTGAGGACGGCAAGCTGACTTTAATCCACGGCCAGATTAGCCGACGTAACGGCGAGATGAGCCTCACCGCACACGAAGTATTCGATCTCGAGCAATCGATCCCACGCATCATTCAGCGTATCAACTTCATCCTGCACCCACACGAGAAAAACGCTACTGACTTCATCGACAAATTCCGCGAGATGATTGATGTTGAATACGGCTCCACCCGTGTGAATCTAAGCTTTCTAGTCGACAATCAAATCGTCGAGACCGAAACCGCACAGTCTCTAACCTTCACGATCACTGGCACAAATTATAAACAACTACGGCGCCACCCCGCTCTTGCGGGAGTGCGCATTCAATCGATCGCAGTGCAACCAGTCGATGACCGGCGCCCCTGGGAACGTGGCAAAAAGAAGTTCTAAGCCCACTTCACTTTACTGTATCTTATGCAGCGTTATGCTAGGCTTAAGCGCCCGTAAAATAAAGTACTCTAGCGAGTCGAGAGTGACTTTGGTGAGACCTCGAAGACATGCGTCCTCGACTCTCAATGCGATTTCCGCAACACAGGTCCACAGCCTGATAGCCTTGTCATTAAGTACGACTGCGCCCAAGTTCTCCATACATGTCTAATCGTCAGCAGATCTTCGCCAGTCTTAAGGAAAAGCGTACGCAATCCGAATTCTGGTTAAATGGTTTATTGTATGCATGCCTTAGTATCGCATTTCTGCCAATCACACTCTGGGTCGCCACGAGTGCGAATGAACAAAGTCGAATTCTGAACGCCCTACTCGTGCTAGCCATGGCGATCTTTTTGCTCGTTCTTTATAATCGGATCAAAGTCGAAGCGCCACTCACCCTCAACAAGAGCGCCCGTAACACGCTCTTGGTATCCTATGCTTTATTATCACTCTGTATTATTTCGCGCCAAACAATCCAGCCCTCATCAGAGGTTTTTTACCTGCTCAGCTCACTAATCGCAGTCCCAGCCTATTGCTTCGGCATCGCTTCCTTAGTGCTCTTCATCTTCGGCCAAGGCCTGCGCCGTATTACCTACACTGCGACTGGCACGTTCTGCGCGTTCATACTTCTAAGTATATTAATGACCCCGCTAGACTGGCCGCTACGCACTCTTGCGGGTAAATGGAGTGGGATGGCACTAAGTGCTGCTGGCAAGACCGTCGAACTCGGCGTACAAGGCAGCACGCCCACGGCACCGCCTCAGCTCATACTGATGGTCAATGAGCATCCGTTCCATGTCGCGTCCGAGTGTAATGGATTTGGTGTCATTTTGACCAGCTTGCTGCTCGCGGTGCTACTGGCAATTTATCGCAGACTCGGCCCGATCGACATCGCCCTCAATTTACTTTCAAGCATCACTCTCGGCTTTATATTTAACACACTACGCATTCTGATTATAGTGCTGCTAGCACCATCAATGATGGATCACTACCACCTCATGCACGAAATCGTCGGCACCATTACTTACTGGAGCTGCTTGATACTTATTTGGATTATACTCAATGGCCCAGTGGAAAATGAACCCAGCGACAAACCTATCGATTCAGCGGAGGCTCACAGTTAGGACAGTGGCTTCATGCCGGGATTGAACACCCCAAACTCTACTTAGATCGACTGCGAATTATCCATGCCAGCTAAGTCCGGCTGATTGGTGTCTTTATTGAAGCGCATTGAGAGCAACTTTGATACACCTTTCTCTGGCATCGTTACACCAAACACCGTATCTGCGTTAGAGATTGTGCGCTTATTGTGAGTTACAATCAAGAATTGAGACTTATCAGTAAAGCCATGCAGCGTCTCACAGAAGCGTCCGATATTGGCATCGTCGAGCGCGGCATCGATCTCATCCAACACACAAAACGGGCTGGGCTTGACCATGTAGATCGCGAACAGTAATGCTACCGCAGCCATGGTACGCTGGCCGCCTGACAGCAGTGTCACGCTTTTTAAACGAGTTCCAAGAGGCCGCGCAATGATATCAATCCCCGATTCCAGTGGATCATCAGAATCAACTAAAATAAGATCAGACTCACCACCACCAGAAATCTTCTCATACGTGAAGGCAAAATTCTTACGCACTTGATCGAAGGTTTCGCGGAATAACTTCTGCGACGTCTCATTGATTTCATCGATACTCTTTACCAGTGCATTTTTCGCATTCCAAAGATCTTCACTCTGGTTTTTCAGGAAATCATGCCGTTCCTTCAAATCCGTATATTCACTAATCGCATCGAGATTGACTGGCCCCATATTCGAAATACGGCTCTTCAACTCGGAGACTTCCTCTTCGATCACGCTCCAATTTGTGCCGTCCATCTCCGTGAGTTCTTCTTCGGTCGGATCACGTCGCTCATGCTTTGGTTGTGCGGCGAGCTTGTCGGGGTCATCGATGTCGTCTAAATTTACGCGTTTATCAAACTCGACATTGCCTTCCCATAGTTCGGTCTTCCAGTTAACGTTTTCCAGTTCGATCTGATACTCATCTTGGGCTGTGCTTTCGATAAAACCAATCTGCGAGCGCTCTTCTGCTAGACGGACTTCAAGACGAGTCATCTCTTGATCAAAAGATCGACCTTCATTGCGACGCCCAGAAAGACCGCCATCAACTCCAGCAATCTTCGCATCCATTTCTTTAATCGCCGCGCGGTCCTCAGATAACTGTCCGGCGGCCACCTGTAAGGTCTTTTCAAGTTCGAGACTTTTTTCAGATTCCTCAACACCGCTACCCTTGAGTTGGCTGATCTGTTCATTGATTGTATCAATTTCCTGATTACGGCGGATGATACGATTCTGCAAACTCGCGGTCTCGCGTTGCACTTCTCCGAGCACGCGATCAACAGATTCGAGACGTTGCTTCTTTTCTGCTAATTCAAGACGAACGTCAGCCAAAGCTTCGCGCTTTTGGTCGCGAGACTCACGGGAATGAGCAATCGCATCTTCCAAATCAGTGCCGTTCTGCCGCTCCTCAAGCAAGCCTTGCTCGGCTGCGACCAGCTCCTGCTTCGAGTCTTCGAGATCTTGCACAGAATCACTGTGATGCGCATCGAGTCGCTCAAGCTCTTCCTCACTCTGATGATGCGAGCGAGCATTTTGCTCAACTTTCTGCCCTTGGTTACGCTCTTCCGCGACAAGCCCAGACACTTCACTGGCAAGTTCGCTGAGGCGTTGCCGCTGCTCCTCAACCGAAGCTTCAGCGTCATGGCGCTGATCTTCGAGAGTCGTGGATTGCTGGCGCAACGTGTTGAGCGCCTTACGCTCGGTGTCGATTTCGCCGCGAAGCTTACGAGTCTCAGATTCGCGCTCAATTACACTGGAGGACTTCTTGCCAGAGGCTCGTCCGCCATGAATTAGACCACGGCAATCAATAATTTCACCATTTTGAGTTGCAACTAACAGGAAGTTAAAATCCGGATGTGCCTTCCAAAATTGAACAAATCCCTCAAGGCTTTCCGCAAAATAGCAATTGGTCAGCAAACGTGTGACTGCCTCGCTGAGATTGGAATCGCGCGCAAGCACAACTGAGGCGGCTGGCACGATCCCGTCTGGCAGCTTCACTCCAGGCAGCTTACTATGGCCCGCCTCAAGGTTGACCTGTAGGCAGGCACGCCCGAGTTGATCAGCATCGAGCTTATCGATCACTGTTAGCGCTTGTTTCGGATCACCAATAAACAGGGCTTCTGCAGCTTGACCGAGTAGGGTCTGCAGGGCACTGGTGAAGGCAGACTGCACCTTCAACTCTTTGGAAATAATCGAAACGCTGTCTTTTGCCACGAGGTCGCCGAGTTTATCGCCGAGGATAGCCTTCGCACCTTCGCCAAATCCCTCAAATTTGGCCTGCAAGTCCTCAAGTACATTGAGCTGTGCTGTCTTACGTGCGATGCCTCGGTCCTGCTCCTGAATCTGTTCCTGCATCGTGCGGAACTGCTGGAAAATTGCCTTTGATTCGGTGCGAGCTTTCTCTAATGCAACCTCACTAAGCTGTTGCTCCTCGCGACGCTTTGCCAACATCCGTTGAATGTCAGCATGGCCCTTTTCCAAAACTACGACTTCTTGCTTCAACGTCAAAAGTGCCTCGGTCAACGCGGCGTGTTTGACCTGATATGTCTTTAACTCGACTTCGAGCGTGGTGCACCGCGAGCGTGCCCGATTAATCCGATTCTCCGCCTGCAGCACAGCCTGTCTGCGCTGTTGCAGTTGCGCCTCCATCTCGCCGAGTTGCTCTTGGGAATTGACCAACTCTGAATTGCGATCTCGGAAGATGCGATCGGAGTCATCCACGACATCACTCTGTAGCTGTTTATTCTCGGATTCACTTCGTGCACGCGCGGCAAGTTCGTCTTGCTGTACTTCGAGGCCTTGGATCTCTTTTTGATATTCCGCAATACGCGCTTCCAAGTCCTTAATACGAATGGCGGAGAACTCCGCCTGGTTCTCGGAATTTTCCTTCTCGGAGCGCAAATTAAACACGCGCTGCTGCAGCTCCTGCATATTGTCATACAACTCGGCACGCGCGGTTTTTTGTGACGCCAGTGCTTCCTCATCGGCAGCCATCGATTCGGTGTGCGACTCCAGTTTTTTACGTAGCTCATTCGCGCGCCCTGCGACCGTATCAATCGAGCCTTTTAAAGCGGTGAAGCGATACGAACTAAATGCCAAATCCAAGTGTGTTAAACGGTGCTTAATGCGCTGATAGCGCAACGCTTTACTAGCTTGACGCTTTAACGAGCCGATTTGACGGCTGACTTCCTCGATCACATCGGTGACACGGGCAAGATTTGCATCGACGAGCGAGAGCTTGTTAAGCGCCTCTTTACGTTGCGCTTTGTAGAGTGTAATACCCGCAGCCTCTTCAAAAATGGTGCGGCGCTCGCCGGGATTCGTCGATAAAATCTGATCAATCTGCCCCTGCAGCATAAAGGAGTAAGACACGCGGCCTATCCCAGTATTAGCGAACAAGCGTTGGATGTCCTTTAGGCGCGAAACCTTACCATTGATATAATAATCACTGCCGCCGTCGCGCGTGACACGGCGAGCGATCTCGACCTCATTAAAGGCAGTGCCAAGTTCGGCTTCGCAATCGGTAAACGTCAACGAGACTTCGCAGGTTGGCAGTCCTTTGCGCTTATCGGTTCCCTCAAAAATGACGTCTTGCATGGACGCACCGCGCAGCGCTTTAGCACTCTGCTCGCCCAGTACCCAGCGAATCGCATCAACAATGTTACTCTTGCCGCAACCATTCGGACCAACGACAGCAGTTACCCCACGGCGCAGGTCGAGGCGAGTGCGATCAGCAAAACTCTTAAAGCCACTAATGACGATCTCTTTGAGATACATAAATACTAAATATGGACAGCTGAGGGTGGGTAGAAAAGTTCTAGAAGAATAGCCCAGAGCGGCGCTCGCAACCCTAAAAGATAACAGAGAAAGAGTTGCTAGCGGACTAGGATCTGCCCATGTTCACTCCAATATTCACTTATCCCACCTCTTATGCCCGAATCTACCCAATGCTCCCGTGAAGAATGGCCAATCAAAGCCTATAAAGACCTCAATTTCTTAAATAGTGATGCCGCCCGAAACATTCGGGTGCTCTGCGAAATGACTGAACCAGGGCTACGCTTCGCAGAGGAAAAAATCAAAGACACCATCGTGCTATTTGGCTCTGCTCGGATCATGCCTGTCGACGTCGCGCAAGCTAAACTAGAGGAGGCGCAGGCCGCCATAGTTGACCCCGATCATCTCAACGACGCCGAGAAGCGCGCGCTGCACCTCGCGCAAAGTGCAGTAAAGGCAGCGCCTTACTACCAGATGGCAGTCGAACTCGCCGAAGAACTCACTCAATGGTCGATGAGTCTTCCGGAGAAAGATCAACGCCGTTTCATCATCTGCTCTGGTGGCGGCCCCGGCATTATGGAAGCCGCCAATCGCGGTGCGCACAATGTCGGGGGCAAATCGATCGGCCTTGGCATTAGCCTGCCCTTTGAGCAAGGCGTAAACGAATACATCCCCAATGAGCTACAATTTGAGTTCCACTATTTCTTTGTGCGTAAATACTGGTTTGTATTACTGGCCAAGGCGCTGGTCGCCTTCCCTGGTGGATTTGGCACCCTGGACGAACTGTTCGAAACACTCACACTAGTGCAGACTGGTAAAGACCCGACAGCGCCACCAATCATACTGTTTGGCAGTGAGTTTTGGAACAGCGTGGTCAACTTCGAGTCACTGATCGAATGGGGTACGATCTCACCCGAAGACCTCGATTTATTTAAAGTGGTCGATACTGTTGAAGAGGCACGTGACACTATTATCGAGCAACTGACGACGCGGTTCTTATCCTAACGACTGCCTCAGCGATAGACGCGCTCACGATGCAGTGAGAGCAATTTCACGCTGACACAGAGCAACCCATTGAGCGCGAGCCAATAGGCTGGACTTTGGAAGATGAAGTCCACAAAGGCATGCCCAAATGCGGCGCCCAAACCGACCAGCAACATCAGAGCGCTTAAAGTATTGCCTGCTGCTCGAAATAGTAAGTTCCAGACCCAATAACCAAAGATCATCAGTAATATTCCACAGCCCACAATTCCATACTCACAGAGAAACTGCACAATATCATTGTGCGCGTAGTGATAAATCTTCCGGCCCCACCACCCCCCGCGGGCACGATAGCCTTGATAGAAGATTTCTGGATGGCTCTTTTGATACATCGGGAAAATGTAGCGCCATGACCCCGCACCCCAACCGAGCCACAATTTCTCTTGCGCCATCTGCCACGTCAATTTGGTCGTGATCGCTCGGTCACTTTGATCCGCGGTCTGAATCGTCTCTTCAATGTCACCAAAGCGCTGTTCGATTTTTTGGATATCAACGAATTGAAAGATCATATAGCCGCCACCGCCGACTAACGATCCAATCAGCAAGCTCAGCAAAATCGAATTGCGCAGCGAGCTCGCAAACAACCCGCGCGCAGCGGCCACGATAAAAAAACCAGCGACCATCACGCCGCCAAACAGAATTCCGCCCCGCGAAAGCGCCAAACCAATCGAGGTATACAGCACCGCCACAAACACAAAGAGCAATAAGTGCGGCCCGCCACTCTGCTCACGACGCTCTGCTTGATTGAAATGGTAAAAATACAGCATCCCACAGGCGCAGATGATCAAGTTCAGATAGGCCACTCCCATATTTCGATAGAAGAACGTGCCCCAGAAATGAGGGTTCGGTGATTTCACAGCCCACAGCACCGCATCTGCACCAGAGGACTTTTGCAACATCGCCACAATCGCCATTCCCACCCCACTGATCACCAATGACCACAGCAAGAGCACCGCACTGCTACGGCGCCGCACCCCGACCCACAGCCCCCAAATCAACGTAAACGCCGCCGCAAAACTCGACAGCACGCGAAACGCATTCATCGGCACATAGCTGGTATCGACTCCAGAAGGTAGCCAACTCACAGGCTCCACTTCTTCGACCCACCAGCCCCTTTCATCCCGTAGTTGCTCCCACGCAGGGTTCATCCCCTGAATCGTAATATAGACCAGAAAGGCCACGCTCAGCCAAAAGACTGGAAACTTTAGTAGGCGCAGCAGATTTTGCGCATTACCATGCTCGCCATCCGTCCCGTTCCAGCGCTGCGACATCGGCACGATGGAGAGCAGCCAGGTCAACAAGCCGCCCGCTAACAAAATATGTAGCGACCAGAGCCGCATGCCCCCAAGCCCCCAAGCAGTAAAGGCCAAGGTCAAGCCGCCGACTACAACAACTGCCCACTCACGAGGCGCAACAGATGGAGATCCCATAGCAGTGCCTTATGAAAAGCTGGGTTGATACGCATCGTGCAGCCGCAGCAAACCCAACAGCTCGCCGCTCTCAGCCACGACGGGTAGCACCGAAATTTGCGAACTGCGGTCTTCCATCATGCGTACCGCATCACCCAGAGGCACGTTCGGATGAGTCGAAATCGGCGATTTTGTCATGCAATCCCCCACCTTGAAATTCAGAATGTCGCCATCCTGCGAAAGAATGCGGCGAATGTCGCCATCCGTAATAATTCCAGCCAAGCCATTCGCTCCATCCACGATACAAGCCGCGCCGTATGGAAACTTGGTCATCCGAATCACCACTTCGCGCAGCGTTTCTTCAGCGCGCGCGCAAGCGATTTGATCGGCGACCTGCATCACATCACCAACTGTCATCAGCAAATTTCGGCCAAGCTGTCCACCGGGATGGTAGCTTGCAAATTCCTCCTTAGTAAAGTCACGCGCTTTAACCAACGCCGCGGCTAGGGCATCACCAATCGCCAAGCTCACCGTCGAGCTAGACGTCGGCATCAAATTCAGTGGATCAGCCTCACGCTCGACACTGCTATCCAATACCACATCAGCCGCCGTAGCGATCGGAGAATCCATATTGCCGACAATGGCAATCACTGGAGACTTAAGTTGTTTGAACATAGGCATCAAGCGCAGTACCTCCGCCGTGCTGCCGCTCTTCGACAGGACGATCGTCGGATCCCCAGGCTGATACACACCCAGATCACCATGAATCGCTTCAGCAGCATGCAAGAAAACTGAAGGGATGCCGCAACTCGACAATGTCGCCGCCAGTTTCGTGCCGATGTGGCCAGACTTACCGATGCCACAAATCACCAACTTACTGCTGGACTCTAAGATCAAATCCAATGCGCGCTCAAAGGCACCATCCAAACGATCTGCCGCAATTTGAATTGCGGCAGCCTCCGCCTGCATTGATTGACGCCCTACCTCGAGTCGACTGAGACCTAAATTACTCATATTCCAGAGCTAACCAGTTCTCCACAGAAGGTAAAGCACATTGCCAAGCACATCTTGCGAGATAACCGCGAGGACGAAGACCTATCATGCCAGTCAAGCTAGTTAGCTATCCTTTATTAATCAGTGGCGTCATCACCCTTGCTCTAAATTAGCGCACGTGCGGCGATTCATGATTTAGAGCTTTTCACATTTGACCTACAACTTCTACACTCTCACCCCTCTGTTGAGAGTCATACCCCAACAGCCGCGTACCATGCTAAGGCCAGCAAGGCTATAGATAGTCCGCCCAAGGCAATGGACCAGCGCTGCAACACCACAAACCAGCGCTGCACACAGGCGCCCAGCGCACCGAAGGCCGTACCACAGGTAAACCCACTGATATGCGCTGCGACGTCCACATTGCCATCCCCCACGCCAAACAAGCCTAACAACGTCAACCCACCGAAGACTGGAATCAACCAACGCGGGAGCGACAGGCGATGTTCAGGATCCGAAACCGCAGCCCAAATACCCACTCCGGTCAACAAGCCCAATCCCCCAAATACTGCAGTCGAAGCCCCAATCGAGTAATGCGACTCGGGATAATGAACTACCGCATTGAGCACATTTCCCCCGATACCACTGAGCAACACTAGCAGCCAACCAGCCCCTGCACCAAAAAAGCGGCAGACAAAAAAGGCAAAGCCCATCCCCGAGATCAAATTAGAGACCAAGTGCACCACATCCGCGTGCAGGGTCAGCGCAGTGACCGCTCGCCACCACTGCGATCCTTGTACCATGGCCACAGCATCCGTCTGTCCCACTGAGACGACATCCGCGCGCCCTTGCCACATAAAGCAGGCGGTCAGAACCGCAGCATACAACACGAACGACAGCCCGCCGAAATCAAATTCCTGATACTCAACCCGAGCGCCACGGCTACGCTTCGACTCCAAAGCAGCCAAGGCATTCAGCTCTGCACTGACTGCTATGTGTCGATTTTCTATTACACAAATCACATAGAGCCCGGCATGTAGAATCATCCAATACGCCTCCCCCATCGCCAAAATGGCTAGCCCCGCCTCACCCGCTTTGATATAATCATCAAACACAGCCACCGCAACGAGCCCCTCATCCAACTCGAAATCAACTAGATCAGACGGCATCCACTTAGCTTCTATCGCTTTCAAGCTCGCCATATTGGCATTATGCTCTAGTCTCCAACACGCAATCAACCAATAAAGCTATCACACATATGATAAAAAAAATATTTCTATTTCTCGTAATCTTGGCAGTCGCTGCTGTGGCTGGGATTTATTTCTTCGGCTCAAGCGTATTAAATAAAAGCATTAAGGCAGGCGTCGAAACATTTGGTCCGGAAGTCACCCAAACCTCGGTCACGCTCGACGCGGTCAACCTCTCGATCCTCTCCGGCAAGGGCTCTCTCTCTGGCCTATACGTCGGAAATCCAGATGGATATAAGAGCGAAAATATCTTCGCCCTCGGCCAGATCGAGGTCGATATCGATACTAGTTCCGTCTTTAGCGATAAGATCATCATTAACAAGATCATCATCCAGAAGCCTGAAATTAGCTATGAAAAGACGCTGATGAGCTCCAACATTAAAGCGCTGATGGCAAATATTGACGCCTTCTCTGGCAGTACAGATGAGAACGCACCCAAGGCTACAGAAGCGGCGCCAGCAGAAGACAGTTCCTCCACGCAAGTAGTCATCAAGCAACTCGTCATCGAAGACGGCACCATCTTCGTAGGCCTGATGGGTGCCGGCACAACGGTGCCACTCCCACGTATCGAGATGACCAACATCGGCGAAGACGGCAACAAGAAGAGCATGGCAGAAGTTATCGACCTCATCCTTACCGAAGTGCTCAAATCAATCGGCCCCGCCATTGCAGGTGCAGGTGACTTTATCGGTAAAGGCGGCAAAGGTGTACTCGAACAAGGCGATGATGCACTCGAAAAAGCAACCGACAGCATCAAAGGCTTATTCGGCAAGTAAACCGCACGCGACACGCATAGCCTTGGCCACAACCGGCGTATAAGGACACGCACCATTACTACTGCAATGAGATAGAAGAGCGATCAACCGTGCTCCAAACCACTTCGCCTGTAACCAAAAAAAACCGTCCAGTCGGACGGTTTTTTGAAAGAATGTGATTTTGAAAGGGACTATGCGTCCGTCTCTTCTTTAGCCGGTGTTTCTTTTTTAACAGCTTTCTTGGCGGCTTTCTTAGCGGGCTTCTTAGTGGCCTTCTTAGCGGCTTTCTTCGCGGGCTTCTTCGTTTCCGCTTCAGTTACTTCTGCTTCAGTTACTTCTGCTTCAGTTACTTCTGCTTCAGCCTTAGCTGCCTTGTTGGTGGCGGCTTTTTTGGTAGCTTTTTTTGCCGGCTTCTTAGAGTAGCCCTCATCATTACCATCGATCAGTTCGATCAATGCCATTTCAGCAGCATCGCCGATACGTTGACCGACCTTGTAGATGCGCGTGTAACCGCCATTGCGGTCGGTGAATTCGCTCGCACGTTCATCAAACAGTTTGGCAACTGCTTTTTTGTCGCGAACACGAGAGATCGCCAAACGACGGAAGTGCAGCTTACGTGCAGTGTCGTTCGCGGCTTCTGCTTTTTTCGCGAAGGTGATAATCTTCTCGATGAATGGACGAAGCGCTTTAGCTTTAGTTAATGTTGTTTGAATACGACCATGTGTAATGAGTGCAACTGCGAGGTTGCCCATCATGGCGGATAGGTGTGGTCCGGAGACCCCCAGTGAATGTCTTCTTTTGCTGTGACGCATGATCTAAATTACTTGTGCCTGAAAAGGCGGATTAAAGCTCAGTACCTTTTTCAAGGAGACGCTCGTCGATTTTCATTCCCAGAGAGAGGCCAAGCTGCTCGAGCTTGTCTTTGATCTCGTTGAGGGACTTCTTACCGAAGTTACGATATTTAAGCATTTCTTGCTCAGACTTCATTGCAAGCTCACCAACGGTGGTGATATTTGCGTTGTTCAAACAGTTAGCCGCACGAACAGAAAGTTCGATTTCGTTGACGCTCATATTGAGCAGCTTACGAAGGCGATTCTGTTCTTCGCTGATCTCCTTGCTTTCGCTTTCGAACTCAATGTCCTCCTTGGATACTTCATCGAAGACGTCCATGTGGTGCTTGACGATTGCAGCACTTTGCTTGAGGGCATCATCCGGAGTGATTCGTCCGTCTGTTGTGATCTCAAGAATGAGTTTGTCGTAGTCCATCTCTTGTCCAACACGAGTGTTCTCGACCGAGTATTTTACGAGCTTAACAGGGCTGAAAAGTGAATCGATAGCGATTACGCCGATCGGCTGATCATCCTTCTTATTGTCATCACCTGCGCAGTACCCACGTCCGACACGGACTTCAAGTTCAGCGAGGAAACGCTGCTCTTTGTCGAGTGTACAGATGACCTGCTCTGGATTAACGACTTGGATGTTGGCGTCTAGTTGAATGTCGGCCGCAGTAACGGGGCCTTCACGGTTGACGTCGATGATCAGATTCGCGGTCTCACGACCTTCTGATACAAGGAGAACCTGCTTCAGGTTCAGAACAATGTCAGTAACGTCTTCGACGATACCTTCAATGCTCTGGAACTCATGTTGCACGCCATCGATCTTAATCGATGAGATGGCTGCACCTTCGATGGAGCTGAGAAGGACACGACGTAGAGAATTACCAATCGTGTGCCCGTAGCCGGTTTCAAACGGCTCAGCCTGAAAAGTGGCAAAAGTATCGGAAGCAGTGTCTTCGACTTTTACAAGCCGGTTTGGAAGTTCGAATTTTCCTAAGCGCTTTGGCATAATATGCTTTGTGTTAAATGATTACTATGAATTGCTAGTGTCTGACAAAAAGGGTCATGGGAGGAGAGCTGACTATCGGCTATAAAATTCAACGATGAGCTGAACATTTATGCTGTTTTCAGTTTCTTCTGTGGACGGAAGGCGGTTGATCGTAGCCTTGAGTGCGTCTGCGTTGAGTGTAAGCCACTCAGGAACAGTGCGACCTTGGCTTTCTTCCATGCTACGTGTCGCAAGCTGACGAGATGAGGTGCGCTCACGCACTTCAATTTCATCGCCTTCCTTCACGATAAAGCTGGCGATGTCTGTCTTTTGGCCGTTCACGCAAATGTGACCGTGCCCTACAAGCTGACGAGCGCCAGCACGTGATTTAGCGAACCCTAAGCGGTAAATGACGCTATCGAGACGTGATTCCAACATCTGAAGAAACACTTCACCGGTAACACCGCGAACGCTTTTAGCTTTTTCGAAAGTTAAACGGAATTGTTTTTCCGTGATGCCATACATGAAACGAAGCTTCTGCTTTTCGTTCAGGCCGACAGCGTATTCGCTGAATTTACGGCGAAGACGTGGTCCATGTTGACCAGGAGGGTGAGGCTTACGCTCGAATGCTTTAGTAGGCGCGAAGATGGCCTGACCGAAGCGGCGATTAATGCGGGTTGTTGGTCCAGTGTAACGGGACATAGTTTTATTCCTTAATAGGTTATCTGCAGACTAATTATATATATCTAGGTGGCAGTAACACCTTAGACACGACGACGTTTTGGAGCACGGCACCCGTTATGAGGGACCGGAGTCACATCAATAATTTCGGTAACTACCATGCCTAAAGATTGAAGTGCACGAACCGCTGAGTCACGTCCCATACCTGGGCCGTTAAGCTTAACGACGACCTCCTTCATGCCGTGCGACATTGCGACACGGCCTGCATCTTGCGTGACAACTTGTGCCGCGTATGCAGTTGATTTGCGAGAGCCACGGAAGTTGCATTTGCCGGCACTAGACCAAGAAATGACATTACCGCGAGGATCACTGAAAGTAACTTTAGTGTTATTGAAAGTAGCTAAGACATTAACAATACCCACGGTAATGTTTTTGCTGCCCTTGGCACGACGGATTTTAACACCATCGAGATCACTCTTGAGAAGATCTTCAGCAGTTTCTTGTTTTTTCACAGGTGCTTCGGCCTCAGCCTCGACAGCTGCGTCAACAACTACTTTTTCTTCTTCTACAGATTCTGTTTCTTCTTCGCTCATAGGAAAGATGGTTTAGGTTACTTACGGACTGGCTTGACCGCACCCTTGCGTGTTCGGGCATTTGTTTTTGTACGTTGGCCACGAACCGGAAGTCCGCGCATGTGGCGGACGCCACGATAGCTACGGATGGCCGAAAGTCGCTTCAAGTTGGCAGTGCGCTCACGACGGAGGTCACCTTCAACGATATATTGTTTTTCCGCAACTAAAGATGCGAGCTGGTTGAGCTCTTCTTCGCTTAGATCACCAGCACGGCGATCAGCATCGAAGCCAGACGCTTCGACGATTGCCTTAGCGCGTGTTGGCCCAATGCCATAGATGTAACGAAGCGAGTACTCTAGCTTCTTGTTTGCGGGGATATCGACTCCAAGTATACGTGGCATGATAAAAGATGTTAAATAACCCGCTTGATTGCGGGAAAACGGTGATAAATAGCAGTTAAGTTTAGTTTGAAAAGTTAATTCTTCGGAATTGTTAAGATTTCCGGATCCGCGCCAGTGACGAGGACTGTGTGTTCGAAGTGGGCTGACGGCTTGCGATCGCGTGTTACGGCGGTCCAGCCATCATCAAGCATCTCGATAGCAGCAGCACCAAGATTGATCATCGGCTCGATAGCGAGCGCCATACCAGGCTTAAGTAACGCACCGCTTCCGCGACGACCATAGTTCGGAATCTGCGGTGCTTCGTGCATCGTAGCGCCGACTCCATGTCCTACAAACTCTCGAACGATACCGTAGTTGTGACGCTTAATAAAACGCTGCACAGCATTGGAAATATCACCCACCCGATTGCCAGCCCGCGCAAAAGTAATTGCATAGTCTAGTGCTTCGCGTGTGGCGTTAATGAGTGCTTGGTTTTCATCCACAATTGGTGGAATCAATACCGTGCGTGCATTATCGCCGATAAATCCGCGGTAACGAACGACTACATCGATGGAAACAACGTCCCCGCCTTGAATAGCGCGGCGCATGCTACCAATACCGTGCACGATTTCTTCATTTACAGAAATGCAGGTATAAGCAGGGAAGACATGTTCGCCGTTACGATAATTGTAACAAGCGCTTTCAGCCCCCAATGCCTCGATAGCCTTGCGGCCAAGTTGATCGAGATCGTAGGTAGTTATCCCCTCGCCTACTGCATCGACCAACTGCTTTAAGACAGTTGCTGCGATTTGGCAGGCTTCGCGAATCGATTGGATTTCTTCGTCGGAACGAATAGTTTTCATCGGTTTGCAGTACGGAGATTATTCAAAGAACAAGGAAATGGAACGGAGAGGCAACTGAATCGATTGCATCTTCGGAGGTTAGTCGAACGAAATTAGGTTAGAAAGAAGGATACAATCCCGAGGGCAAACAGTGCCACCGCGATAAATAAGAGCGGACGCCAAGCGGTCCAGAAATCTTGTAACCCAGCGGAGTCAACGAGCTGCTTATTACGTGCAGCGGAACGACCGCGAATCTTGCCTTTTTTGAGGAACCCATCGTAATGGCGCTGCAACAAATAAGTTTCGATTTGGCGCATAGTATCAAGCAAAACACCAACTGTAATCAGCATTCCAGTGCCACCAAAGAACACGGCAACTGAAAACGGTACATTGTATGTGAAGAGAAGAATATCAGGGAACAGAGCGATCACTGTCAGAGACAATGCCCCAAATAGCGTCAGGCGAGTCATGATATGATCTAAGAACTTTGCAGTTGGCTCACCTGGGCGAACGCCCGGAATGTAACCGCCATTCTTCTTCAAATCGTCAGCGATCTGTACTGGTTTGAACATCATCGATACCCAGAAATAACTAAATACGAAAATCAAGAAGCCGAACACTAAGTAGTAAGCGACCTCACCACGACCGAGCGAATCAGCGACGTCGTTGAAGAAGCGCATCCCAGTGGCAGTGCCCAAGTAACTGAGGATCTGTGTCGGAAACATCAGAATCGCAGAGGCAAAAATGACGGGCATGACACCTGCATAGTTGACCTTCAGTGGCAAAAACGAGCTCTGCCCACCGTAAACCTTACGGCCAACGACGCGCTTTGCATACTGGACTGGTATCTTGCGCTGCGCTTGAGTAATCGCCACGAGGCCAGCAGTCACAGCAAACAGTAGAAACAGCATCAACACGCCTTCCGGCACGCCAAGTGCGGCACTTTCAGAACCAACCGGCGCAACGAACATCTGATAAGCAGATGCGACCGCAGCGGGAAGACCAGAAATAATACTGATTGTAATCAATAGAGAGATACCGTTACCGATACCTTTTTCAGTAATCTGCTCACCGAGCCAAACCATGATCATGGAACCAGCAGTTAAGAAGATCGTGCCAGTAATCAGAAACTGAACCTTACCTGCGATGACAACATCACCATATTCGGCGGGGCTAAACCCTTGCCCAATAATGCTGCCTGGGTTGGTGCTAAGCGCAACCAAGAGGAGCAGCCCTTGAACCACACAGATCCCGAGAGTCAAGTAGCGTGTGTATTGATTAATCTTCTGACGTCCTACATCCCCTTCTTGCTGCAAACGAGCAATGACAGGGAAAACTGCGCCAACCAATTGCATAATGATCGAAGCACTAATGTAAGGCATGATCCCGAGGGCAAAGACCGCACCATTTAGGAGCGCTCCACCAGTAAACATGTTGTAGAGACCGACAAGACCGCCACTAGCTGACGCCTGATCCGCCATGAACTCGCGGATTGGGCCAACGTTCATCCCAGGTAGCGGGATATTCGCGCCAACACGTGCAATAAAGAGCAAGGCCAGCGTGAAGAAAATCTTCTGGCGCAGCTCTGGGATCTTCAGAGAATTTGTGAAAGCAGAAAGCATGGGTGATTACACTAAACGAAGCGATTTAGGGAGACGGCTATTAAGCCTCTTCCTTCGTTTCAACAGTAGCGGTTGCAGCCTCTACGATTTTGCCGCCAGCGGCCTCGATCGCACTCTTGGCAGCCGCGGATACTTTACAGACTGTTACCGTATATGCTCTCGAGACTTCACCGTCACCAAGCAGCTTGACGCCTTGCTTGTTGTCACGGATTAGACCGGCAGCTATCAGAGCTTCGCGAGAGACAACGTCACCTTCGAGTTTTGCGAGCTGGCCAAGGTTAACTAGCTGGTAGCTAACCTTGAAATTGAAGTTATTGAAGCCACGACATGGCAGTTTACGATAGAGTGGCATTTGACCACCTTCGAAACCGATACGGATACCACCACCAGAACGAGATTTTTGGCCATTATGGCCGCGTCCAGCTGTTTTACCGTGTCCACTACCTTCACCACGTCCAAGACGCTTAGTAGGATGAGTGGCCCCTTTGATTGTTGGAATATTTTCGAGGTTCATTGTAGTAATTCTTACGCTTCCACTGCGGCTTTATCGCCAAAACGGACGTTTTTGATTTCCTCGTTCGAACGGAGCTGCTGAAGCGCTGCCATTGTCGCCTTGACCATTGCAAGGTGATTGTTCGAGCCGAGAGATTTAGAAAGAATGTTCTTGATGCCGACAGACTCAAGAACCGCGCGGCAACCGCCACCAGCGATTACGCCTGTTCCGTCCGATGCCGGGCGAAGAAGAACTTTACCGCCGTCAGCTTCACCCAACACATGGTGTGGGATTGTGTCGCCGCGGAGCTTGATAGTAACGAGGTTCTTTTTGGCTTGTTCTGTGCCCTTACGGATCGCTTCAGGAACTTCCTTTGCTTTGCCGTAGCCGACGCCGACTTCACCTTTCTGATTACCTGTGACAACGAGTGCAGAGAAGCTGAAACGGCGACCGCCCTTTACAACTTTTGCACAACGGTTGATGTGAACCACCTTTTCAACGTATTCTGGTGCTTCTTCTGGCTCTTTATTGTGAGAGAATGATCTATTTTGTCTGCTCATATGGTAACCTTAGAATTGTAGACCACCTTCGCGGGCAGCTTCAGCAAATGATTTAACGCAACCGTGGTAGCGACGGCCGGAGCGGTCAAAAACGACAGACTCGATGCCTGCTGCCTTTGCCTTCTCGGCAACTGTCTTACCAAGTGCAAGTGCACCCTCAGCGTTTGCCTTAAGAGTTGAATCTTTAGAAAGCGATGTAACATAGACCATCGTGTGGCCCTTTACGTCATCGATACATTGCGCATAAATGTGCTTGTTAGAGAATGTGACAGCAAGACGCGGACGTTCGGCAGTGCCGTTGATCTTCTTGCGAATGCGCCATTTGCGCTTCTGTAAAAGAGATTTTTTCTTATCGAGTTTCATGTTATGTGTGCCTCAATTAAGCGGATTTCTTACCCTCCTTACGACGGACGTATTTGCCGACGATGTGGACTCCCTTGCCCTTATAAGGCTCGGCAGGGTAGTAATTAAAGATAGTCGCTGCGATTTCGCCAACCATGTGCTTATCAGCACCTTCAATTGTTAGTTTTGTATTCTCAGCGATCTTAACGGTGATACCTTCTGGGATCGTCAGGAGGCACGGGTGGGAGTAACCAAGCGCAAGGTCAAGAACGTTGCCGGTAAGTACAGCTCGGAAGCCGACCCCCTTAAGTACGATCTCTTTCTTGAAGCCTTCAACAACGCCAATCACCATGTTATTGATGATCGAGCGGACAGTGCCGAACATTGCTTTAGCATGACGACTGCTATCTGCAGGAGTCACTTTGATTACGCCGTCAGACAACTCAATGTTCGTAGAACGATCGAAAGTCTTTTCGAGTTTTCCCTTAGGGCCTTCGACGCGGATCGTGTGACCGTCAATAGTCACGGATGCCTTATCAAGGACGGGGATAGGAAGTTTACCAATTCTGCTCATTATAGTAGTCTCAGGATTACCAAACTTTGCAGAGTACTTCACCGCCAACACCCAACTCACGGGCATCACGGGCGCGCACTACGCCTTTGGAAGTTGTAAGGATTGCAACACCCAGTCCACCGAGAACACGTGGGATCTCAGTTGCACCGTAATAGAGACGACGACCTGGCTTACTGTGACGCTCGATGCCAGTAATAGCTGGAGTCTTGCCAACAAACTTCAGAGTCAGTTCGATGGTCTTAAACCCGCGTGCGTCTTTGCCTTCCGTGAAATCACGGATGTAGCCTTCTTGCTTAAGGATCGCTGCGATAGAAGCGCGCATTTTGGAGTGCTGCGTGATGCAGACATCCTTGCGACCGCTGCTACCGTTGCGGATGATGGTGAGGAAATCACCGATTGTATCGTGAACTGCCATAGTCTAACTAATGGGTTTTCAGTGGGTGTATTGGGCCTTGGTGAATTACCAAGATGATTTTGTCACACCAGGAATTTTGCCTTGTGTCGCAAGTTCGCGGAATGTGAGACGAGAGAGACCAAACTTACCGATGTAAGCACGAGGACGACCGGTGACAGAGCAACGGTTACGAGCGCGAATCGGAGAGCTGTTCTTAGGAAGCTTAGTAAGTTTTGCTTGTGCCTTGTAGAACTCCTCATCTGGAGTTTCAGGGTTCGCAAGAACCGCTTTAAGACTTGCACGCTTAGCTGCGAACTTCTCGATGAGACGGACGCGCTTGAGGTTACGTTGGATTGCTGATTTTTTAGCCATGAGAGATTCTTACTGTTATGCTTGAGCGGATGCGGCAGCTGCTTCTTCTTCGGCAACTTCAGTGCTTGTTTTACGAAACGGCATGCCAAAGAGAGCGAGTAGCTCGCGACCTTCTTCGTCATTTTTCGCGCTCGTGTTGATGCAAATATCCATACCTATAGTCGCTGTAGTTCCGTCAGAACTAATTTCAGGGAAGATCGAGTGGTCGGAAACACCTAGAGTATAATTGCCTTGGCCGTCGAGCTTCGCAGGAACGCCACGGAAGTCACGAATCGCTGGAAGTGAAATTTGGATGAGTCGGTTGAGGAACTCATACATGGCCCGGCCACGGAGAGTTACTTTAACGCCAATCGGCTGACCTTCACGAAGCTTGAAGTTCGAGATACTCAGCTTTGCTTTGGTCGTTACAGGACGTTGAGCAGCAATCTTACCGATCTCCTGATTTACGTAAAGGATGTGGTTCTTGTCATCAGTCGCGCTAAAGCCTGAATTGATAACGATCTTTTTAATCGAAGGAACCTGGTGCTTATTAGCATAACCGAACTTTTTAGTAAGCTCAGGAACGACTTTTTCGGCGTATTGTGTTTTAAGTGCTGGTATTTGCATCGGAGTTAAGCCGGATTTCTATCCCGGCTAGGTTTTTAAATGGATTGACGATGTGAATTTGGAAAAGTGCGTGAAAATGGGTAATTAACTCAACCTGGCAAGCTTCCTTTTACTTAGTCTTCGCGTCGAACTTCTCAGCCAACACTACATTTGAGTAGTGAATCGGAGTTTCGCGTTCGACAGAACCGCCTTCGGGGTTCTCTTGAGACTTTGGGAGGAATTTAGTGATGAGATTGACGCCTTCGATTACGACGGACTGGCCAGACTTAACTGACAACACTTTACCGCGTTTGCCTTTATGAGAGCCAGAGATGACGACAACTTCTTGTTCGCGTTTAATTGTTTTAGCCATGATTAGAGGACCTCCGGTGCTAGAGAAATGATTTTCATATATTTGGTACGGAGCTCACGAGCAACCGGTCCGAAAATACGTGTGCCTTTGGGGTTACCATCGGGCGTAAGAATAACAACTGCGTTGTTATCGAAGCGAAGGTAGCTACCATCGCCGCGGCGAATTGGAGCTTTTGTACGTACTACTACAGCACGAACAACTTCACCCTTTTTAACGGACGAGTCTGTGGATGCGACCTTGATATTGCAGACGATTACGTCTCCAACGTCAGCAGTGCGCTTGTTTTGACCTAGACGACGGATCATTTCCGCTTCCTTGGCACCTGTGTTGTCCGCGATAAAAACGCGGCTGTTCATCTGAATCATATCTAAATCTCCGTTATACGGTTAAAAGTAATAAAACTTAGAGCTTATGTATCGTCGCTGACCTTCGGTGCTCTTTCGAGAACCTGAGTCACGCGCCAGCGTTTGAGCTTACTAAGAGGACGAGTTTCCATGATCTCAACCTTGTCGCCAAGGAAGCAGTCATTTGTTTCGTCGTGTACGTGAACCACTGTCTTACGCTTAATTTCCTTACGGTAAAGCGGGTGTGGGATCTTGTAGAGGTAAGTGACTTTGATTGTCTTGTCACCAGAACGGCTAGTAACTGTGCCAATCAGGGACTTACGGGAATTGCGTGTTGCTTCCATAATAATAGTCGTCTGTTAAGATTAAGCAGAGGCCGCAGCCAACTTCTTCTCTTTAAGAATGGTTTCAAGGCGCGCGATTTCGCGACGCAATTGAGTGAATTCGTGCGGGCGCTCAACTTGGCCAGTCTGCTTGCGCAGGCGGAGGTTGACGTGTGCATCGTGCGTGTCGCGTAGCTTTTTCTCGATTTCTACTTCGGACATTTCGCGGATATCTTTTGTGGTGCTCATATTAAATGGGATTCCTTGTGTGATATTTGTTGCGCTTAGTCTTCGCGAGTTACGAAGCGGCAGTGGAACGGAAGCTTAGTGTCAGCTAGGCGAAGAGCTTCTTGAGCAGCAGTATGCGTGCAGCCTGCGATTTCAAAAAGCATTGTGCCGGGGCGGATCACAGCGACCCACTTTTCAACAGAACCCTTACCTTTACCCATACGAGTTTCAGCAGGCTTTTTTGTTACCGGTTTATGTGGGAAAACACGGATCCAAACTTTACCCTTACGCTTGAGGCTACGAGTCATAGCGACACGTGCAGCTTCAATTTGCTGGGAAGTCATGCGACCACGAGTGAGGGATTGGATACCGAATTCGCCAAAAGCGAGTGTGTTACACGACTGGGCTGTTCCGTAGATGCGGCCAGTGTGAACTTTGCGGTATTTTGTGCGTGATGGAAGATATGCCATGGTTCGCTCAGTTTAATTGATTAAAAGTTTCGTAGATGACGTGAAAATTAAGCTTCTTCTTCCTCGGAAAGGCAGATCCAGCATTTCACGCCAATGAGACCATAGACCGTGCTTGCTTCGCTGAAGCCATAGTTGATATTTGCACGAAGTGTCTGTAGTGGCACTTTGCCTTGGTGTTGACGCTCTGTGCGAGCGATATCAGCACCACCGAGACGACCGCCGCATTGGATGCGAATACCTTCCGCGCCCATTGCCATTGTAGTCTGAACAGCGCGCTTCATCGCACGGCGGAAAGCGATACGACGCTCTAGTTGAAGGGCTACGTTCTCAGCAACAAGTTGAGCGGAGAGGTCCGGACGCTTCACTTCCTGGATGTCGAGCATGATCTCCTTCTTGACAACCTTGCTGAGGCCATCCTTGAGCTTGTCGAGTTCTGCACCTTTACGGCCGATGACAACACCAGGACGCGCAGTGAAAATCTTCACACGTATACGCCCAGAGGCACGCTCGATAAAGATACGAGGCACGGATGCATAACGCAGATTACTCGTAAGGAATTTACGAATTTCGTAGTCTTCCTTAATGAAGCTTGGAAATTCTTGCTTAGATGCGTACCAGCGTGAATCCCAGTCGCGGGTTACTGCAAGGCGGAAGCCGGTTGGATGAACTTTCTGTCCCATAATAAAATCGGTGTCGTGTTAACTTAGGCTTCGTCTGTAAGGACGATACGGATGTTGCTGGTGGCCTTTTTGTAAGGATGCGCGGATCCGCGAGCTGCGGGGCGAAAACGCTTAAACGTAGGACCTTGCTCAACGACTGCAGACTCAATTGTGAGCGCATCCGATGACAGGTTGTTATTGTTTTCCGCGTTGGCGATTGCCGACTGAAGCGTTTTGCTGACGAGACGAGCTGACTTGCGCGGAATAAAGCGCAAGATTTCGACTGCTTCGGCAGCATTACGGCCTTGGATGGCACGGGTGATATCGCGCACCTTGCGGGGCGACATACGGGCGTATTTGGTATATGCTTGGACCTGCATGAGATTCAGCTGTTTTGAAGTGTTTTTACGCGGGCAATGTCCCCCGCTTGAATGGTGGAGTCGTCGACCAGACCAAGGATAAGTCCTGCGGAGCGGTCGCTTCTAGATTCGATAATAATCAATTCGCCGATCGATTGTGCGCCGCGTGATACGCGGCATACCATTCCGAGGCGCATGCCTTGCTCAAGTCCGCCGTCAAGAATGACGACGTCTGCGGCAAGAGCAGGAACCACTGTCGAAACAGTAGCTGCGTTCGGGCTGTAGATCGACTCTTTGACGAAAGCGGGAACTTCCGCACGCACAACGTTGCCGGCAAGTAGTGCTCCGAAAAGGAACAAGCAAGCGAGCTTTGAGTGGCGTTGTGTGGACAAAAGGTGCATTACGTAATAAGAGGTTTACTTATTTGCCAGAGGCTTGGTGGCCCTTGAACGTACGAGTTGGCGAGAACTCTCCGAGTTTGTGGCCAACCATATTCTCAGTCACATAAACGGGCAGAAAACTGCGACCATTGTGGACGTTGAGGTTGAGACCGACGAAGTCAGGAGTGATCGTCGAACGACGAGACCAAGTTTGGATCGGCTTGCGATCGTTGTTGGCCTGAGCCGCAGTTACCTTTTTGGCAAGATGCGGATCAACAAAGAAACCTTTTTTAATTGAACGAGACATAGCTAAGAGAGTTTACTTTTTTTTCTTGAGCTGACGACCGTTACGGCGAACGAGAATCTGCGAATTAGTTGGATTGGACTTCTTACGAGTCGGGAATCCCTTAGAGAGCTGGCCCCAAGGAGACTGTGGGTGACCACCACCAGAGGTGCGGCCTTCACCACCACCCATAGGGTGATCGACAGGATTCATCGCAACACCACGAACCCGTGGACGACGCCCGAGCCAGCGATTACGACCCGCTTTACCGAGGCTTTGTCCGCTGTGCTCGTGATTGCCGACTTCACCGATCGTTGCACGGCAACGAGAGTTGAGGAATCGGATTTCACCGGAAGGCATCTTCACAGTCGCTCGATCGCCATCAATCGAAACAAGCTGAGCGGATTGACCTGCAGAGCGGGCGATTTGAGCACCACGGCCTGGGTGCAATTCGATTGCGTGAATCTTAGTTGCAGGCGGGATCACTGCGAGAGGCATACTGAACCCGGGTGAGAATTCGACGCGAACGCTGGAGTTGATGAGCGTATCACCAGCCTTAACACCGCGAGGTGCCAGAATGTAGCGCTTTTCACCATCCGCATAAGCGAGGAGAGCAATATTAGCGGTACGATTCGGATCATACTCTATAGCCTGCACGTTCGCTGGTATGTCCAACTTATCGCGACGGAAGTCGATGATGCGGTAAGCACGCTTGTGACCACCACCACGACGACGAGAGGTGATACGGCCGTAGCAATTACGCCCTTTCTTCTTGTGGTTGTAAGTCGTGAGCTGACGCTCAGGCTTTTTGTTAGAGACGTCCGCCTTGTTTCGGATAAGGAAACGAGTACCTGGAGTCAAAGGTCTGGATTTTACGAGTGCCATGATATTTAGGTCTCTTTCGTCTTAGACGAGTTCGATCTTATCTCCTTCCTTAAGGCTAACAATGGCCTTTTTCAGGCCACCTTTAGTGCCAGGACGACCACCACGTGAGCGGTCTGTCTTAGCTTTAGGTTTTCTGTTAAGAATGTTTACTTTGGTTACTGATACGTTGAACACCTTCTCCACTGCACGAGCGACTTCCTTGCGGTTTGCGCGAGGATTTACTTCGAAAGTGTATTGGTTCAAGTTAGCGGCAAGATTTGCTGCTTTCTCAGTAACGCGGAATTCGCGTAGAATTGTATTTGCAATAATCATTACTTACTTCCGTTTGCGCGAGCGATGAGTGTTTCGATGCCCTTAGCGCTCACAATAATGTGGCGGTAGCGGACAACATCGAGAGTGCTGAGGCTACCTGCTTCAGCGAGGGAAAGTCCGTCGATGTTGCGAGCAGCTAGTGCAGCATTTGTTTCAAAAGCATCGTCGATAATCAAAACCTTACCGCGCTTAGGTAGCACAGCAGTGAGAACCTTGTCAAAAAGCTTAGTCTTCGGTTCTTTAACTTCGATCGATTCGATTACAGAAATACCACCGTCTGTCGCACGATTGAAAAGCGCACGCTTGAAAGCAAGTGCCTTCATTTTGGTATTAATCTTTTGCGAGTAGTCGCGAGGCTTTGGTCCATGCGCAACACCACCATGGCGTTGATGCGGAACGCGGCGAGAACCCTGACGAGCGGTACCACTCCCCTTTTGACGGAAAAGCTTCTTACCAGAGCCACTCACTTCAGCGCGTGTCTTAGTGCAAGCATTGCCTTGGCGAAGATTCGCTTGGTGTGCGATGACTACCTGACGAAGAGCAGCGATGCCCTTATCGTCGGTGAAAGCGGGAAACGCTGAGAATTCCTTCTCTTCGCTCTTTGTCCCGTCAGCTGTGTATACATTAAGTTTCATCTTAGTATGTCCCTTCGATTACGCCTTATTGGCTTTTGTTTTAATCGCAGTGCGGACGGTGACAAGACCACCACGTGAGCCAGGAATGCTGCCCTTAACAAGGATCAGATTCTTATCGGCAATCACTTTAACAACTTCAAGGTTTTGAACAGTGCGCGAAACGTCACCCATGTGACCTGGCATTTTCTTACCCTTAATAACGTGGCCGGGCCACTGGCACATGCCATAAGAACCACCACGACGGTGGAACATGGAACCGTGGGATGCGGGACCACCAGCGAAACCGTAGCGTTTCACAACACCTTGGAAACCACGTCCCTTAGTTGTCGCAATAACGTCGATTTTTTGGCCAGCTTCAAAGTGCTCGACTGTTAACACATCGCCGAGGTTAATTTCAGTGTCGCCATTAGTGCGGAACTCGCCGAGCTCTGCAACTGGCTCAACTCCAGCTTTTTTGAAGTGTCCAAGAGCAGCCTTAGTTAGGCGGTGCTCTTTTTGCTGACGGAAGCCAATTTGAATGGCATCATATCCGTCCTTCTCAGTCGACTTGACCTGTGTGACCGGGCAAGGACCTGCTTCGATGACAGTGACAGGAATCAAACGATTTGCATCGTCGAATACCTGCGTCATACCTATCTTTTTACCAAGTAGGGCTATGTTCATAATACTAATAGGCAGGTGGAGCTGAATGCTCCGTTTGCGAGACCTGCGTTAGTGGTTAAAATAAAATGTGATTTATCGCCTCAAATGGGAAGCGAGCGACGGAAAAAAGAGTTAAATCCCAGCCCCGTCAACCCCCTATTTAGAAAAAATGCATTATTTCTTTAAGCGGTGAACTTTTAATATTCAAAAGCCCGAAAATCCGCGAAAATTCGGCCCCATATATGTGCTGTCGACTTTTAAGGAGATCCACACGAAATATCCTAAGACTTCGTGTTATCATCGACCTAGTCCTGCCTGCGACCATGAGTTCTGTAAGAATACTCCTGTAAATATAACGACGAAGGTCTACGGCCACACGCACGCGAGCAGATCCCGCATCATAAATACGGCCTCACCCGACAAAATAGTCGCGATGGCGCTACATTCTCAGCGCGCAGAACGTGCTCATTTACTAAATATTGACTGTATACACAAAAAACCCGCGACTCTTGCGAGTGGCGGATTTTTGAACAATTTAGCGAATGACCTAAACGTTGATCGAAATATCAACACCCGCTGGAAGGTTGAGCTTCTTGAGCTCGTCCACTGTGGCTGCTGTAGGTTCGAGGATGTCGATCAAGCGCTTGTGTGTGCGGACTTCGAATTGGTCCATAGACTTTTTGTTAACGTGCGGCGAACGGTTCACTGTGAGCTTGCCGATGTGAGTCGGAAGCGGCACAGGGCCGGAAACGCGTGCGCCTGAGCGCTTTGCTGTTTCAACGATGTCTGTTGCAGACTGGTCGATGACGCGATAATCGAAGCCTTTGAGGCGGATACGGATACGTGGTGAGCTCATTTATTGTATTTGGTTTAGATTTTACTTATGTGATGTTAAAAAACGACGGAAGATTAAGAGAAGATTTACGAGTAAGATTAAGGCTCAGAATACCTGCGGCTAGTATCTGCCACGAGTTGAGGTTTCTAGAATTGTATTCACTACGTTCGAAGGCACTTCTTCAAAACGCTCGGGCTCCATACTAAAAGAAGCACGACCTTTGCTCAATGAGCGCATGATTGTCGAATAGCCGAACATTTCCACGAGAGGAACTAGGGCAGAAATTGATATAAACGAGGGCTTCGCATTGATTTTCTGGATCTGCCCGCGGCGGCGGTTCAAGTCGCCCATGATGTCGCCCTGATAATCTTCAGGTGTTGCGACCTCCACATGCATGAGCGGCTCTAACAAGATTGGACTAGCAGCAAGCATCGCTTCACGGAAAGCAAAAATGCCAGCCATCTTGAAAGCGATTTCAGAGGAATCCACTTCATGGAATGAGCCGTCGAAAAGTGTAATTTTGATATCCACCACTGGATAGCCAGCGACAGTGCCATTACACGTTGCCTCTTTAATGCCATCTATTGCTGGTCTGATGAACTCTTTGGGTATAACGCCAGCAACTGTTTTGTCGACCACTTCAACACCTGCGCCGCGCTCAAGCGGTTCGACTTTTATCCGAACGTGGCCATACTGCCCTTTACCTCCGGACTGACGGACGAATTTACCATCCCCTTCCGCGTTGGCGGTAATCGTTTCGCGGTAAGCAATCTGCGGACGGCCAGCTTCGGCACCGACCTTGAATTCCCGAAACAAGCGGTCTCTAATTATTTCGAGGTGCAACTCGCCCATACCAGCGATCAAAGTCTGACCGGTTTCTTCATCGGAGCTGACAACAAACGTCGGGTCTTCTTCAGCTAGGCTTTGGAGACCTAGCGCCATCTTCTCTTGATCGGCAGTGGTCTTTGGCTCGATCGACATTGAGATCACCGGCTCGGGGAATGTGGGTGGCTCAATGCGAACATCATACCCCTTGGCGCAAAGTGTATCGCCGGTCACCACATCGCGTGCACCGACTAGCGCACAAATATCGCCGGAGTATGCCGTGTCGATATCTTCGCGAGCATCCGCCTTCATTACGAGTAGCCGAGAAATACGTTCGATCTTACCTGTACGCGAATTGTGTAGCACAGAGCCTTTAGAAATTGAACCAGAATACACACGGAAAAATACAAGCTTACCGACGTAACCGTCATGCATCAGTTTAAACGCAAGGCCAGTAAGCTTTGCATTGTCGTCCGGCTTGATCTCAACTGGGCGCCCTTTCGAGTCCTCGGCGATCAGCGGCGGCACATCCAGCGGCGAGGGCAAATAGTTAACGATCGACTCAAGCACGGACTGGACGCCCTTGTTCTTGAACGCGCTGCCAGGTATGACCCCACAGAAATCAAGTGAGATCGTTGCGGCACGGATCGCCGCGCGAATATCGTCGGCAGTCAGGTCCTGACCTTCGAGATATTTATCAGCGAGGCCTTCATCGCAGTCAGCCAGTGCTTCGATCAGCTTTTCGCGATACTCAGTGGCTTGATCGGCATAGTCGGCGGGAATGTCAGCCACATCGACTGCCATACCGGACTCATCGGCTGGATTATAAATGATCGCCCGCATCGAAGCGAGATCGATGAGCCCCTTAAAGTCTTCCTCAGCTCCAATTGGAATGAAGATCGGGTGTGCATTGGCGCCCAAGCGCTCACGCATGGTCTCAATTGCAGCGAAATAGTCCGCGCCGGTGCGGTCCATCTTGTTTACGAATGCAATGCGCGGCACATTGTATTTCGTCATTTGTCGCCAGACCGTTTCGGACTGCGGCTGGACGCCGGCCACGGCGCAAAATACCCCGATCGCCCCGTCTAACACGCGAAGCGAACGTTCCACTTCGGCGGTAAAATCGACGTGCCCGGGGGTGTCGATGATATTAATCTGGTTCCGAATACCGGCATAAGGGCCGTGCTGATTCGTCCAGTTACAGGAAATTGCGGCAGAGGTAATTGTAATACCACGCTCGCGTTCTTGATCCATCCAATCTGTGACTGCGCTCCCCTCATGAACTTCGCCCATCTTATGCACGACACCTGTATAGAAAAGAATGCGCTCGGTCGTGGTTGTTTTGCCCGCGTCAATATGTGCAACTATGCCGATATTGCGCGTATGCTCCAAAGGGAACTTACGTTTCGACGAGTTTACACTGGCTGACATAGTAGCGGACATTGAAATGGACTGGAAAAGAACAGGGGGGCGAAGCAGGAATCGAAACTACCAGCGCAGGTGAGCAAACGCGCGGTTTGCTTGAGCCATACGGTGTGTTTCTTCCTTCTTCTTAACGATCGCGCCGGTGTTGTTATAGGCATCGACGATTTCGTCAGCAAGTGCTTCGTTCATAGGAACGCCTTTGCGCTTGCGAGCAGCTCCGACCATCCAACGGAAGGCGAGGCTCTGCTGGCGCTCAAATGATACTTCAACCGGCACTTGGTAAGTTGCACCACCGACACGGCGACTCTTTACTTCAAGCTTTGGGCGAACATTCTCAAGTGCACCCATAATCAAGTCGACTGGATTACCCTTGCCTACTTTTTCGCTTACTCGCTCGAATGCTGTGTAAACAATGCGTTGAGCAACAGTGCGCTTACCGCGCTCCATGATCATGTTAACAAGAGTGGTAACCACTTCGCTATTGTAGCGTGGGTCTGGAATTAAAGGGCGTTTAACGGCTTGTCTGCGACGTGACATAATAAAATACGTTTAATGATTAATCCGTTATTTCGCGTCCTTAGGACGCTTAACACCGTATTTAGAACGGCTACGGCGGCGTTTTTCAACACCAACACAGTCAAGTGTACCACGCACGATGTGGTAACGAACACCAGGAAGATCCTTCACTCGACCACCGCGAACGAGAACGATACTGTGCTCCTGAAGATTATGACCTTCATCAGGAATGTAAGCAATGACTTCGATTCCATTAGTAAGACGAACCTTTGCCACCTTACGGATAGCGGAATTCGGCTTTTTGGGCGTACGTGTCATGACTTGGACACAGACGCCGCGGCGAAATGGATTGGCGCGAAGTGCAGGTGACTTCGTCTTCTCCTTCTGCACAATACGCGGATTGCGGACGAGTTGATTAATTGTAGGCATTGAAAATTTGAATCGCTGGATTTTGAGAAAGACGGCGAAAGTAGCGCTTTGAAAAAGCTGTGCAAGAATTATTCTCGGTTTTTTTCGCGATTCGACTGGCGATATTCTAAGATTGATTAATTGAGAGATAAAAAGAGGCGAGCGGCATTCGATCCGCCCGCCTCTGTAAAGGATTGAAACGAATTAGCTAGCCTCTTCGCTTTCAGCGACTTCAGCAGGTGCTTCAGCAGCTTCGGTGTTTTCAGCTGCGGCTTCAGGGGCCGTTTCGACTTCTGGAGTTGGCTCTGGAGTCGGGATGGCAACGCCTTCCACTAGCTTTGCAGCTTCTTCTGGAGTCAACTTCACCGGCTCTGCACCGAGCGTGTCAATACGGAGGTTGCGGTAAACAGGCAGGCCTGTTCCAGCAGGGATGAGGTGACCCATGATGACGTTTTCCTTGAAGCCCTTGAGATTATCAACCTTGCCCAGTGTAGAGGCGTCGGTGAGAACACGTGTGGTTTCTTGGAAGGATGCGGCAGAGATAAAGGACTCTGTCTCAAGAGACGCCTTGGTAATACCTAGGAGCACTGGCTCACCTTCAGCTGGCATGCCACCAGCATCTTCAATATGGTCATTGGCGCTCATGAACATGAAGCGGTCAACTTGTTCACCCCAGAAGAAATCAGAGTCACCAGGATCGGTGATGCGTACCTTCTTGAGCATTTGCGAGATGATCACCTCAATGTGCTTATCATTAATCGAAACACCTTGGAGGCGGTAAACCTTCTGAATCTCAGCGATCAGGTAATCCTGAACAGCCGAAGGTCCAAGAATATCGAGCACTTCGTGCGGATCGGCACCACCTTCTGTGAGGTGCTGACCACGATGGACCAAATCACCGACCTGAACGGTTAGGTGTTTACCGTGCGGAATGAGATGCGCTTCTTCTTGATCTGTTTCCGGATCAGTGACGAGGAGCTTCTTCTTGCCGCGAACAGTGCCATCAAGCGAAACGATACCGTCGATCTTAGCCATTTCTGCAGCTTCCTTAGGACGGCGTGCTTCAAACAGCTCGGCAACACGCGGCAGACCACCAGTGATGTCCTGCGTCTTGGACGCCTGACGTGGTGTCTTCGCAAGCATGGCGCCCGGTGCGATCTCGTCGTCTTCATTGACGGAGAGCTGCGCACCAGTCGGAATCGCATAAGTAGCGATCACCTTGCCAGCGTCGTCAATAATCTCGACTTGCGGATTGAGGTCTTCCTTGTGCTCGATCACGACAGTCGCAATCCGGCCAGTAGACTCGTCGAGCTCGCGCTTCACGGTGACCCCAGGGATCATTTCGTGGTAGCCGATACGTCCCGCCTTCTCGGAGAGAATTGGGATATTGTGCGGATCCCACATGGCGAGGATGTCGCCCTTCTTGATCGAACCACCATCAGCGACGGTCAGAACCGAACCAACGACGATCTTGTAGACTTCGATTTCGCGATCGTCTCCATCCAGAATCTGAACGGAGCCAGTCTTGTTGAGAACGATGTTTGCGCCATCAGCAGTCTGCACAATACGGAGGCCACGGTATTTAACCTTACCACCGACACGGATCTTAATTTCAGGATTCTTGAGTACACCACTCGCGATACCACCGATGTGGAATGTTCGCATCGTCAGCTGTGTGCCCGGCTCACCAATCGACTGAGCGGCGATGATACCAACTGCAGAACCACGCTCAACCATGGCGTTAGTCGCCGGATTGATACCGTATTCGAGTGCTGTGATACCAACCTTCTTGCGAGTGGTGAGAGAAGAAAGGACCTTCACTCGCTCAATGCCCAGATCTTCGATCTGCTTAGCAGCGGCCTCGGTGATGAGCTCACCGTTCTTGACGAGTATCTCATCAGGGCTCAGTGGGTTCTTGATATCGTTCGATGAACAACGCCCTTCGATACGATCGTAAAGACTGACAATCTCGTCGTCACCTTCGTAGATCGCATGCTTCCAGACACCGTCACGATTGCCATCATCATACTCTTCAATGATGCAATCCATAGCGACGTCACAGAGCTTACGAGTGAGGTAACCAGCATCCGCGGTCTTAAGAGCGGTATCGGCCAGACCCTTACGAGCACCGTGGGTGGAGATGAAGTATTCGAGAACGGATAGACCTTCACGGAAAGACGAGAGAATCGGACGTTCGATAATTTCACCAGATGGCTTGGCCATCAAACCACGAGTTCCACATAACTGACGAACCTGTTGTTTGTTACCACGAGCACCAGAATCCATCATCAAGTAAACTGGATTTACCGAGTCTTTACCGCCGTTGCTCTTCAATTCCTCGAATACAGCCTTAGCGATTTCGTCTGTGCAACCTGTCCAGATATCAATGATCTTATTGTAACGCTCACCCTCAGTGATGATACCCTTACCATATTGGCCTTCGACTTCGTCGATACGCTTACGAGACGCAGCAACAATTGCTGGCTTGGTAGGCGGGATGATCATGTCATCGATACCGATGGAGACACCCGCACGGGTCGCAACCTTGAAGCCGACGTCCTTAAGGATGTCGAGCGTCTCGACAGTGCGAACGCGGCCGACAGTCTTGTAAGTCTGGAGAATCAAATCACCCAACTTGCTCTTAGGCACTGGGAAGTTGATGAAACCAAGCTCGTTTGGCCAGATCGTGTTGAAGACCACACGACCGATGGTGGTGCGGATAATCTTCTTGGTGGTGTTGCCGTAAGGTGTTTCTTCCTTACCAAAGTCAGGATTGATGTAATTGATCCAATCGTGATCCTTAAACGCACCATCTGCGACGGCGGTTTCCACTTCGTCAGAGCTAACAAGCATGGACAGGCGTTTGTCTTCGACTGGCTTAACCGGAGGATCAAGCGTCAGGAAGTAAGAACCTAGAACGATATCCTGCGATGGAGTCAAAATCGGCTTACCGCTGGAAGGTGAGAAGATGTTGTGCGTCGCCATCATGAGAGTCTTCGCTTCCATCACTGCTTCGAGTGATAGAGGAACGTGGACCGCCATTTGGTCACCATCGAAGTCTGCATTATAAGCTGTGCAAACGAGTGGATGAACACGAATCGCATTACCTTCAATCAACACGGGCTCGAAGGCCTGAATCGAAAGACGGTGCAAAGTAGGCGCACGATTCAATAGAACCGGATGGCCCTTTGTCACTTCTTCAAGAATATCCCAAACTTCTGGGGACTGCTTCTCGATCATCTTACGCGCACCGCGGACGGTGTGCACGAAGCCGAGCTCTTTGAGGCGGCGGATGATGAATGGCTCGAAAAGAACGAGTGCCATCTTCTTAGGAAGACCACACTGGCTGAGCTTCAGCGTAGGACCAGAAACAATCACCGAACGACCAGAGTAATCAACGCGCTTACCGAGGAGATTCTGACGGAAGCGACCTTGCTTACCTTTAAGCATGTCGGAGAGTGACTTCAGTGGGCGATTACCCGCACCAGTGACTGCACGACCGTGACGACCATTATCGAATAGTGCATCTACAGCTTCTTGTAGCATGCGCTTCTCATTGTTAATGATCACGTCTGGAGTCTTCAGTTGAAGCAAATTCTTCAGGCGATTATTGCGGTTGATCACACGACGGTAAAGGTCGTTCAAATCGGATGTCGCGAAACGGCCACCTTCAAGCGGCACCAACGGACGAAGATCTGGTGGAATGACCGGAAGGACTTCGAGGACCATCCACTCTGGACGAGTGCCGGACTCCATGAAACCTTGAATGGTCTTCAAACGCTTGGAGAGCTTCTTTTTGATCTGCTTCGAACGAGTCGCGTGCATTTGCTCATGAAGCTCTGCTACTGTCGACTCTAGCTCAACGCGTGCGAGGGCATCGCGAACACCAGCCGCACCCATACGGGCAACAAAAGAATCGTCACCATACTCGTCTTGAGCTTGGAGATACTCCTGCTCGGTAAGAAGCTGACGCTCTTCTAGTGGAGTTTTGCCCGGATCGATCACGAGATAGTTCTCGTAATAGATGACTCGCTCAAGATTACGCGCAGTGATGTCGAGCAACAGGCCGAGACGACTCGGCATACTCTTCAAGAACCAGATGTGAGAGACAGGAACGGCGAGTTCGATATGTCCCATGCGATCGCGCCGAACGCGAGACACGGTCACTTCGACACCACAACGGTCGCAGATCACACCCTTATATTTGATACGCTTGTATTTACCACAAGCGCACTCGTAGTCACGCACGGGGCCGAAGATACGCTGGCAGAAAAGACCACCTGGCTCCGGTTTGAATGTGCGGTAATTAATCGTCTCGGGATTCTTCACCTCACCGCGGGACCATTCACGAATGGCCTCGGGGGAAGCGACAGAGATGCCGACTTGATCAAAGGACTTGGTGGCTTCATAGCCAAGAATGTCGCGTGCTACTTCAGTGCTCATTAATAAAAACCTTTTTTGAAATTTGCGTTTAAACGATACTCTTAGCAGGACGCATCAAGCACAGTGCTGGATGTGAACTTACCGTCGGAGCTGAGACGAACGTCAAGACAGAGACTCTGAATTTCCTTCATCAAAACGTTGAACGATTGAGGCGTGCCGGCATGCAAGCTATTGTCACCCTTAACGAGTGATTCATAGATGCGTGTTCGACCTGCAACATCATCGGATTTAACAGTGAGGAGCTCCTGCAATGTGTATGCAGCGCCATAGGCCTCAAGTGCCCAAACTTCCATCTCCCCGAAACGCTGACCACCATACTGTGCCTTACCACCGAGCGGTTGCTGGGTAATGAGGGAGTAAGGACCAACCGCACGAGCGTGGATCTTGGATGACACAAGGTGATTGAGCTTCAACATATACATGTATCCAACCACAACCTCTTGTGCGAGTGGCTCACCGGACTGACCATCGAAGAGAACACTCTTACCAGTCGTCGGTAGGCCTGCTTCATCGAGATACTCACGGACACGTGATTCACTAATACCATCGAACACTGGAGTCGCCACCTTGATGCCGAGCTTATTACAAGCCCAACCGAGGTGAGTCTCTAGGACCTGTCCAACATTCATTCGAGAAGGAACACCCAGTGGATTCAAGCAAATCTCAACTGGGGTGCCGTCTGGCAGGTGCGGCATGTCTTCTTCAGGAACAACCTTAGCGACAACACCTTTATTACCGTGACGACCAGCCATCTTATCGCCGACCTGCATCTTACATTTCTTAGCGATGTAGACCTTAACACTCTTAACAACGCCTTGATCTGCATCTTCACCAGACTCTACACCTGTGATCTTACGCTCACGGTCGTAGTCTAGTTCGTCGAACTTACCTTGGTAGTTGCTGACAATCTCCATGATCTTGATCTTCACCGGTGAAGGATCGATCTCGATATGCTTGGAGACGGCTGCAAGGCGACGAAGCAATGTCTTCGTGATCTTACGATTTGCAGGGATGATGATTTCGTCTGTGTCGCCATTCTTCACATCTAGTGGGATCTTTTCCCCCAACAGAATGTTAGACAGCGCTTCAGTAAGATCTTCACGAAGCTTATCACTCTGTGAGCGGTACTCTTCGTTGATCTTCTTAATCTGACGACGACGATCGGAAGCGGAAAGCTCTTCTGGCTCACCATCGACACGGGCCGAAACCTTTACGTCCATGATGATACCGCGAACGCCTGATGGCACCACAAGCGAAGAATCCTTCACGTCAGCCGCCTTCTCACCGAAAATCGCGCGAAGCAGTTTTTCTTCCGGAGCGAGCTCAGTTTCAGATTTTGGAGTGATCTTACCGACGAGAATATCGCCAGGCTTCACTTCCGCACCGACACGAATGACACCATCGTGGTTGAGGTCCTTAAGAGCCTCTTCACCCACATTCGGAATATCGCGTGTGATTTCTTCAGGTCCAAGCTTCGTATCACGGGCAGTGACTTCAAACTCGTCCACGTGGATCGAGGTGAAGATGTCGTCCTTAACGATCTTCTCGGAGATAAGAATCGCATCTTCGAAGTTATAACCATTCCACGGCATGAACGCCACGAGAATGTTACGACCGATTGCAAGCTCACCGTTATCAGTGGACGCACCGTCCGCGATCACGTCGCCTTTCTTAACAGGTTGGCCTTTGGCGACAATTGGCTTCTGATTGAAGCAAGTGCCGGCATTCGAGCGCATGAACTTACGAAGGTTGTAGACGAAGATGCCTTTCTTCGCATCTGTAACCAACTCCTTCATTTTCGGAATTTCACCATCCGAAGTCAGCACGATGTGGTTGGCGTCAACTGAAGCAATAATTCCGTCGATGTCTGCGATTTCGACTGTCTTCGAGTCGATCGCAACACGGCTTTCAATCCCGGTGCCAACAAATGGCGCCTCCGATTGAAGCAGTGGCACACCTTGACGTTGCATATTCGACCCCATCAGCGCGCGATTCGCATCATCGTGCTCAAGGAATGGAATGATACCCGCAGCAACCGAGATCAGCTGCTTTGGAGACACGTCCATGTAGTTCACATCTTTACCATCCACTTCAAGCACCTCATCGCGCTTACGGCATGTGACGCGGCCAATAAGATTGCTCTTGTCGTCGAGTTCAGAATTCGCCTGCGCAATCATGTGCGGCTCTTCTTGGTCGGCGTTCAAGTATTCGACCTCATCAGTTACGTGACCCTTCACAACCTTACGGTATGGAGTTTCAATGAACCCAAATTCATTGATGGTGGAGTAAAGTGACAGTGAGTTAATCAGACCGATGTTCGGCCCTTCCGGAGTTTCAATTGGGCAGATACGACCATAGTGAGACGGGTGAACGTCACGCACTTCGAAACCAGCACGTTCACGATTCAAACCACCGGGCCCAAGAGCGGACAGACGACGTTTGTGTGTGAGCTCAGCAAGCGGGTTAATTTGGTCCATGAACTGAGAGAGCTGACTGCGCGCAAAGAAGTCGCGGATAACAGTGCTCAAAGCCTTCGGATTGATCAGCTTTTGCGGAGAGATCGAATCAACACTTTGATCATAAAGTGTCATACGCTCTTTAACCAGACGCTCTGTGCGAGCCAAGCCGACACGACATTGGTTAGCAAGAAGCTCTCCCACGGTGCGCACACGACGACTACCCAAGTGGTCAATGTCATCGAGCATTCCGTCACCGCGCTTGAGACGCGTGAGATATTTAGTCGCTTCAACTACGTCTTCAGCGCTAATCACCCGGAAGTCCAAATCGGTGTCCATCGCAAGCTTCTGATTGAGCTTGTAACGACCCACGCGACCTAAGTCATAACGACGTGGATCTTGAAAGAGGCGCTTGAGCAATGCCTTGGCATTTGCAGTTGTGGGGGGCTCACCCGGGCGAAGTCGCTTGTAGATATCCTTAAGCGCTTCTTCTTCGTTTTGAGTGGGGTCCTTCTTGAGGCAGCGGATGATGGCACCATCGTCAACAGTCGTGTCGATCGTAGTGACCTTCTTCAACCCAGCCTTCTGGAATGAGCGAACGATCGTCTTAGTGAGCGGTTCAAACGCACGTGCAAGCACAACGCCCTTATCCGCATCAACGATGTCTTCAGTGAGCACTAGGTTGGAAACAGAGTCGCGCTTCAACGCTTCAGCGACTGTGATCTCATCCAACTCGTAGAAAAGATTTAGAATGTCTGCATCAGAACTGTAACCCATCGCACGCAGCAACGTGGTGAGCAGGAACTTACGACGGCGACGACGACGGTCGAGGTAAACATACAAAAGATCGTTTTGATCGAACTGTACTTCGAGCCAGGTGCCACGGTCTGGGATAATACGGAAGGCATGCAGAACCTTGCCGCTGGTGTGTACGCTCTCTTCGAATGCGATACCAGGCGAACGGTGGAGCTGGCTAACAATAACGCGCTCGGCGCCGTTAATGATGAAAGAGCCACGCTCGGAGATCATCGGCAATTCACCCATGTAGATCTCTTCGTCCTTGATGTGGTCTTCTTCGCGGAGGCGAAGCTTCACATACAATGAGACAGAGTAAGTAACACCCTCGCGGATCGCTTCGATCTCCGTTTCGCGAGGCGGTGTAGCAGTATAGCTGACATATTCGAGATGGCAGCGACTGTCATAACTCTCAATGGGAAACACCTCGGAAAATACGGCTTCGAGGCCCACTTGTTTACGTTGCGTAGGAGCCAGATCCATTTGAAGGAATTCCGTGAAGGAATCGATCTGATTTTCAATCAGATTGGGTGGCTGAATAACTTCCTTGAGCTTACCGAAATTAATGCGTTTTGACATAGTGCGGATGTCCGATGACGGTTAAAAAGAGTGTGAGACTAACATGTGCCGACCTAGGGGCGGCTAAAAGACAAAAACAGTTAGGCGAGGCTCACCCGATTTGGATGAGCTCACCTAACTGTGAAAAATGTGGGCTATTAAATATAAGCTGGAATGGGTATCCGATTACTTTAATTCGACCTTAGCGCCTGCAGCTTCGAGCTTCTTCTTGATCTCTGCTGCTTCGTCCTTAGTTGCACCTTCCTTAACAGGCTTAGGTGCACCTTCAACGAGGTCCTTAGCTTCCTTCAGACCGAGGCCTGTGATTGCGCGGACTTCCTTAATGGAAGCGATCTTGTTGTCGCCAGGAGCTACGAAGATGACGTCAAATTCGTCTTTTTCTTCAGAAGCTTCTGCTGTAGCAGCAGCACCGCCAGCAGCGGCAACAGCGACAGGAGCAGCAGCGCTTACGCCCCACTTCTCTTCGAGTGCTTTAACGAGATCTGCCACTTCAAGCACTGTTTGTGCTGAGAGGAAATCGATTACTTGTTCTTTTGTGATATCTGCCATGATGTTATACCTTTCAATTGGTTAGCATCCCAAGTGTTGGGATATTTAAGAGGGGAAATCCTCCTAACCGGATTATTTTGGTTATTTTTAGGCCGCCCAACCAAGGCTGGACGACCAGAAATTATTTTGTGGACTACTCGCCGTCTTTATTGGCCTTCGCTTGAAGAGTGAAGAGTAGACTTTGCGGAACAGCGTTGAGCACGCGGACGAATCCGGTCGCAGGCTGCGTAAGAAGTCCGAGGAGTTGAGCCCGGAGCGATTCGAGTCCTGGAAGTTTCGCCAATACTGCGATCTCTTCCTTGGTGAGTGCCTTCTCGTTAAGGATACCGGCTTTGACGTCGATCTTTTCCTTTTTCTTGAAGAATGCACCAATTACTTTAGCGACTCCGGATGGGTTTTCACCACCGACGATGATCGCAGTTTGACCAGTCAAGTGCTCACTGAGATCAGGGAGTGCCTTGGCGGCCGCTGCGACACCGAAAATGCTGTTTTTAACAACGTGGAACTCAGCGTTGTGCTCTGCAAGAGAGGCACGCAGTTCTGCGATTTCTTCCACGGTAATACGCTCGTAATTAGCGAGGTAAACGTATTCGGACTTGTCGAGGTGTTGGTTCACCTCTTCAACGAGATATTGCTTTTCTGGTCTCATATGATGTCAGTCTCCCTTAGCTCTTGTTAAAAGATGCAGCGTCAACGCTGATCCCGGGGCTCATAGTCGAGCTCAATGCGAGCGACTTGATGAACTTGCCAGTGGCGCCTTGAGGACGTGCGTCATTGAGGGCATTGATAGCCGCCTCTGCATTGTCCACGATTTGCTCTGGTGTGAAGGAGCGCTTGCCCACGACGATGGCGACATTTGCAGTCTTATCCATCTTGAATTCAACGCGGCCAGCTTTCACTAGCTTGATGCCTTCCGCAACGTCGTCAGTCACAGTGCCGGACTTTGGATTCGGCATAAGGCCACGAGGTCCAAGCACACGAGCAACCTTACGGACACTCTTCATCGCACTGGTTGTGGAGATAGCGACATCGAAGTCTGTCCATCCACCGATTACCTTCTCGATAAGATCATCGAAGCCGGCTTCGTCTGCGCCCGCGGCAATAGCTTCATCAGGATTTTCGGTGAACACGATAACGCGAACAGTCTTGCCGCTACCGTGAGGAAGCTGAAGAGTGCCGCGCACCATTTGATCACTCTTACGAGGATCGACCGTAAGATTTGCGTAAAGCTCAACAGTTTCGTCGAACTTTGCCTTCGGTAGTTTGTTTAGTAACGCAGACGCTTCTGCGACCGGATAGGTCTTCTCCAAGTCAACCATTTCGGCTGATTGGCGATAGCGCTTGCTTCCCTTTATTTGCTGGGTGGCCATAGTAGTTGTATTTAGTGGTTAAAAATTATCCCGCGACCTCTAGTCCCATCGAACGAGCAGTGCCCGCGATGATCTTGAAAGCTGCGTCCTCATCGGTTGCATTCAGATCGTTCTTTTTGATCTCAATGATTTCGAGGATTTGCTTGCGCGTGACGGTCCCGACTTTGTCGCGATTCGGCACACCTGATCCCTTTGCGATACCGGCAGCCTTCTTAAGCAGGACAGCTGCTGGTGGAGATTTCAGGATGAAACTGAAGGAGCGATCGGCGTAGACTGTGATGACAACAGGTAGGATCATGCCCGCCTGGTCTTTAGTCTTCGCGTTATACTCCTTACAGAACCCCATGATGTTTACACCCTGCGCACCGAGAGCTGGACCAACCGGAGGGGCTGGGTTAGCTGCACCTGCTGGCAGTTGTAAGCGAATTTGTCCTATTACTTTTTTAGACATGGCTGTTTAGCTTTCTTCTGTTCTCTGGACTTGCCAGTATTCAAGTTCAACAGGCGTGAATCGCCCGAAAATAGATACGGAAACCTTTAATTTACCCTTATCTGGGTCGATTTCCTCGATTTTGCCAACTAGGTTCATGAATGGACCATCGTTGACTTTAACCATTTCACCGATCTCGTATTCGATCTTAGGCTTTTCTTTGCCTTCGGCTTCCTGGACTTGATTGATAATGCGGTCGATCTCGCTCTGCTTGAGAGGATTCGGGCGGTCACCACCAACAAAATTAATGATGCCATGGCCTTCGCGGACGAAATACCAAGGCTTTTGCAATAAATTGCCGTCATCATCATACAGGCGCATATTAACGAAAATATAGCCTGGGTAGAATTTACGCGTAATTGTCTTTTTCTTGCCGCTCTTTACTTCCGAAACGGTCTCGGTAGGCATGAGTACTTCAAAGACGTAGTCCTCCATCTCTTCGACCGCGATGAACTTATCGAGGTATTTCTTAGCCTTGCCCTCTTGATTAGAGAGAGTTTGAACAGCGAACCAATTGGGGCCTGAAAATGAATTAGACATATTTACGTCTGGATCTTAAAAATTTAAAAGTGCCTGAAATCGATATTGATTTGGCGACGTACTACTGAACCCAAGAGGTTAGCAGATCGACACCATTCATCAGCGAAAAGTCGGTTAGCGCGATAAAAGAGCCAAGAATTGCAGTCGCGATAAGAACAACGATTGTCGAATCTCGTAATTCAGTCTTGGTCGGCCAAGTGGCTTTTTTGAGCTCGGTCATCGTCTCCTTATAAAAAAGACGGATGCTTGTGAATGGATTTTTCATTTGATGTAAAAATGGCAGGAGAGGAGGGACTTGAACCCACAACTTACGGTTTTGGAGACCGTTGCTCTACCAATTGAACTACTCTCCTGTGGTTATTCAACTATAGTGCTATTTAAGACAGTAAAGCCGAGAGCCCTTTTAGAGCCCTCGGCAAAAACTGGAATCGGTCTGGGCTTAGGTTATTTAATAACCTCAGTCACACGTCCGGCACCGATGGTACGGCCACCTTCGCGAATCGCGAAACGTTGACCCACTTCCATCGCAATCTTCTTACCGAGATCAATAGTAACGGTAAGGTTATCACCAGGCATGACCATCTCAACACCCTCTGGGCACTTGATGATACCAGTCACATCGGCTGTGCCGAAGAAGAACTGCGGACGGTAGCCGTCGAAGAATGGTGTGTGACGACCGCCTTCTTCCTTAGTCAGCACATAAAGCTCGGCCAGACCAGTCGTGTGCGGAGTAATTGAACCGGGCTTTGCGATCACGTGACCACGCTCGATAGATTCTTTATCGACACCACGAAGAAGGATACCAACATTGTCGCCGGCTTGACCTTGATCGAGTTGCTTACGGAACATTTCAACACCTGTTACAGTAGTCTTCATTGTATCACCAAGACCAACGATTTCGATTTCTTCGCCAACTTTAACAATACCACGCTCGATACGACCTGTTGCAACTGTTCCACGACCTGTGATCGAGAAAACGTCTTCAACGGACATAAGGAGTGGCTTGTCAGTTTCACGAAGAGGTTCAGCGACATCATTGTCGATCGCATCCATGAGCGCAGTGATCGCTTCCGCGCCACCAGGCTTACCTTCAAGAGCTGCAGTCGCAGAACCACGCACGATTGTGATATCATCACCAGGGTAGTCGTACTTAGAAAGGAGATCGCGTACTTCCATCTCAACGAGCTCAAGAAGCTCTTCGTCGTCAAGCAGGTCGACCTTATTAAGCCATACCACAATAGTAGGAACACCAATCTGCTGAGCAAGTAGGATGTGCTCGCGAGTCTGTGGCATCGGGCCATCAGAAGCGGAAACAACCAAGATTGCGCCGTCCATTTGGGCAGCACCTGTGATCATATTCTTAACGAAGTCAGCGTGACCTGGGCAGTCAACGTGTGCGTAGTGACGCTTTTCTGTTTCGTATTCAACGTGTGCAACAGCAATCGTCACAGTCTTAGTCGCGTCACGAACAGTGCCGCCTTTTGCGATATCTGCATAGGACTTGAACTCAGCAAGGCCCTTGTCTGCTTGAACCTTGAGAATCGCAGTCGTTGTAGTTGTTTTACCGTGGTCAATGTGGCCAATAGTGCCGACGTTGACGTGTGGTTTAGTTCTTTCGAATGTTTCCTTAGCCATGATTGATGTGATTTAGTGTTAAGAGATTGTGATTATGTTTATACTGGAGCCCTCGAGCGGAATCGAACCGCCGACCTCATCCTTACCAAGGATGCGCTCTACCACTGAGCTACAAGGGCGCACTAGCAAAGACTATGAAAAGAGCTATTCCATCTCCCACACGGACAGCGTGGAAAATGAAAGTCCGCGAAAATGCTCCCCACTACTAGACCCGTCAACACTTAATTCAAAAAAAACGGCACTACTTTTAAACCCCTCATTTACAGGCATTTCGCCCACTGAAAAGCCGCAAAAAGCCGTTCGCCAGTAGATAGGTCATCGCCGCGATCAGAATTACCGACGGCCCACTCGGCAGATCCAGCGAAAAGCTCAGTCCCAAGCCGACAAAAACGAAGGCAATATTGAGCACGATCGCCACGAATAGCATGCGCCATAGGCTTCGCGCTCCAATTGCTGCAATCGCTGGCGGCAGCGTCAGCAATGCGATCACAAGGACAATCCCCACAAACGAGACCATAATTACCACCGTCAGCGCCGTCAGCATCAACAGCAACACATAGACCCAATCCGCACGCACCCCTCGAAGCGAAGCATACTCGGCGTCAAAACACACCGCAATGATCTGCCGGTGCCAAATCGCCAGAATCCCCAGAACCAAGGTACCCACGCCGCCTGCGATCCAAAGATCCGCAGTCGTCACTAGTAAAATATCACCAAAGAAATACGCCATAGGATCCACATAGCCTGGCGTCCGCGCTATAAATAACAGTCCAACCGCCATCCCCGTCACCCAAATAGAACCAATCAACGCATCCTCCCGCTGCCGCGATCGCAACGACACCCAGCCAATCAAACCCGCAGCGATCAGTGCCACGAGCAGCGCACCCAGCAGTGGGTGCAACCACTCCCAGCCAAACACAGCCCTGCAATACAGCGCCACACCGATGCCACCCAGCGCCGAGTGCGCAATCGCCGCCGCCAGATAACTTATACGCCGCGCCACCACAAAGGTGCCCACCGCGCCGAGCGGGATGCTTCCAATTAGCCCCAAAAATAGTGCATAGCGTAAGAAGGCCAAATCGGGGTCCCACAATGCTTTAAAGAACTCACCCATGATGATGCCCCCCATGACTATCCAGATGCTCATGATCATGCTGTACCATGCGCACCTCAAACCCGTAAAGTTGCCGTATGCGATCATCCGTCAACTCAGTCGTCGGGTGCACATGCACGCAACGATTCACGCAGACTACCTTCGGTACCGAACGCGACACAAAGGCCAAATCATGCGACACCGTCACCAGCGTCAAATCCTCCTTCAGCGCCTTTAAGCTCTTCAACAAGCGTTCCTCCGCAGCCACATCGACGTGCGCCGTCGGCTCATCCAATAATAATACATCCACTTCCGCTGCCAACGCCCGCGCGATCAAGACTGCCTGGCGTTGCCCTCCCGATAGTGCCGCAAACGAGTCGTGCGCTCGATCCGCTAAGCCCATCTGTTCTAGCGCATCCAGCGCTCGGGACCTATCTCTGCCGTTAGCAAATCCAAAAGTGCTCCGCGTCAATCGTCCCATCAGCACCACATCCAACACCGACACCGGAAACAGCGGGTCAAAATCAATTTGCTGCGGCACATACCCCACCCGCGAACGCGAGCGCTTCGGGGTATCGCCTAGTAAGTGCACCCTGCCCTTATCAGGCTGCAACAGCCCCAACATCAGCTTCAACAGGGTCGACTTCCCTCCCCCATTCGGCCCGACCACACAGACCGACTCCCCCTTATATATATCAAAGTCGGCATCCTCGACCACCAGCGAGCGGCTGTAGCTGAAAGAAACACCCTCAAAGCAGATCACCGGCTCTCCCGAATGCGACTCACAGTCACAGTTCATATGCGCACCACAATCACTCATCGCGCAAAGCCCTCCTCCAATGCATCCGTGATTATTGTCATCCCAATTATATAGTCAGCAGGCAATACATTCAACTCCACCACATTGAGATCCAGCGCATCCGCTAAAATCGTCGCCGTCGTGCGCCCGAACTCAGGCTGCGTGAAAATTGCACCGACCTGCGCCTCACGCGCCTGACTAATCAACTCCGCGACACGACCCGCCGACGGTGACGCACCCGATTTCTCGATCGACAGCTGCACTAAACCATAGCGCTCGGCAAAATGCCCCAGCGCAGGGTGGTTAATAAAAAATGCCCGCCCCGCATACGGCGCCAACTGCGCACGAATCGCGCCATCCAGCTCAACCAAGTCAGCAATCAACGCATCCGCATTCTGATCGAACACCGCCGCTGAATCGGGTTGCACATCGGTCAGCACATCGTGTATCTGCTCGACCACCGCGATCATCCGCACTGGATCCATCCAAATATGCGGATCGTTTTCGCCATGATCGTGGTGCCCGTGCGCGCACGCCGAATGATCTTGATACTCCAGAATCTCGTCACCCGTTTGCACCAAACGCACACCCGTCATCGACGAGCGCATCCGCTTAAACAAGGACGCCTCGATCGGCATGCCGATACCAAAGTACACATCTGCCTGCGCCAACTGCGCCATCTGCGCTACACTCGGGGCATACATCTCGGGGCTCTGTCCAGGACGGACCAGTACCTTAGCAGACACCATATCTCCACCGACCCGCTCCACAAAATACTTCTGCGGCTGCACCGTGCTCCACACAGCAATGGCGCCACCCTCTGATTGCTCCGCCTGCCCACAAGCAACGCAAAGCATCGCAACCACGACGGCGACGAGACCAAAAGAGAAAGATTTGCTCCACTGAATCTGCATAACAAATAAGAACCCGAACAATCACCCATGACACTCGAGCCTCCATCGACAATAACAAAACTGCCACCCCCAAGTATTGCTGGCGTGCTAGCGCTACATCAACAGGTAAATTACAGGCTGCCTCAGTACGGCTCGCCGATCCTCTACATTAAGGCAGCGCCAACATTTGTAGTACAATCGGCAACCGATTTCGACTGAACTACTGCCCCAACCCGAATGCGGCATGCACCACACGTGTCGCTGCTTCAGCGTCTTTTGGATCAATGCCCACCGAGATCTTAATCTCGGACGTGCTGACCAGCTGAATGTTGATACTCGCACCAGCCAGTGCATCGAAAAGCTGCGCTGCAACCCCAGAGTGCGAGCGCATGCCGACGCCGACCACTGACACCTTAGCAATATCGTTGGCTTCAAATAATTTGCCGCTGGCTTCGTCTGGGAATGATTCCTTCACGACCTTTTCGGCTCGGTAAATATCCTCACGCGGCACAGTAAACGTCATGTTTGCCTTACCATCGCGACCGATATTTTGTACGATCATATCGACGCTGATATCTGCATCGGCCAAGGCTTTGAAAAGCTTGGCAGCGGTGCCGGGACGATCCGGCAAATCACTAGCAACAATCTTTGCCTGGTTTTTATCAAGTGCGACACCGCTCACGGCGACGTCTTCCATAGAGGCTGCTTCTTCTTTCACAATAGTTCCCGGGTTGTTGTTAAAACTGGAGCGGACTTCAAATATGACATTGAACTTTTGCGCAAATTCGACGGCGCGATTTTGCATGACTTTCGAACCGCTGCTGGCGAGCTCAAGCATTTCCTCGTAGGAGATCTCGTCAAGCTTGGTCGCATCTGGGACCAGGCGCGGATCTGCGGTGTAAACCCCATCCACATCTGTGCAGATCTGGCAAAGGTCGGCGTTAAGCGCTGCCGTGATCGCAATCGCACTGAGATCAGAGCCACCACGACCAAGCGTGGTAAGCTGGCCATCGGCCGAGTGACCTTGAAAGCCAGCCAAGATGACGACCTTACCCGCATCGAGCTGAGCTTGAATATCGCCACCCGAAATACTGGTAATACGCGCACGTGTGTGCTCTGGATCAGTCAAAATACCTGCCTGCGCTCCGGTCCGAGAAACCGCTGGCACATCTAAGGCATGCAGCGCCATCGCAGTTAGAGCGATTGTCTCTTGTTCACCGACGGTGAGGAGCATGTCCATCTCACGCTCGTCTGGTGTCGGGTTGAGCGCCTTCGCACGAGCGATCAGATCGTTGGTCACCCCCGAGCGAGCGGAAACGACGACGACGACTTGGTTGCCAGCGTCACGTGTTTCCTTAACCCGACGGGCCACATTCTTGATGCGATCGACATCGCCAACCGATGTGCCGCCATATTTTTGAACGATGAGTGCCATTTTTTGAAAAGCTAAAAAATCTGAAAGTAAAGAGAGAGCCGAAGCGAATACTAGGTGTGGCAAGTTTCAAGACCAGACTTCATTAGGCAAAGAGAATACCTCCCAACGAAAGGCACCGACCTTGGGCGATTCACAGTAAGTCTTTATCGACCGTCATCTGATCAACCGCAGCTGACTAATAACTGGGCTCGAAGATGCGCAAACTCACTGGCGCTGCAACAACTACGCTTTCAGCAGTCAGCGCCGCCTTTGCAGCTGCCACGGCAGTCTCGTTGCTTTCATGCGTGGTCAGCATAATTAAAGCCGTGCCATCGGCCAACTCCTTCTGATTAACCGTCGCAAAACTGATATGGTGCGCGGCCAGAATATTTGAAATCTTCGCTAGCACGCCTTCTTCGTCTTTCACATGAACGCGTAAATAATAGCGCCCGGCGAGATCCGCAGGAACCGCCAGCTCGAGTCCATCTGCAAGCTGACGGTAAACTTCCTCATCCTCTTCCGAAATCACTGGCTTCGGCGCACCTTGAATCATAAAGACCGCATCGGCGATATCACTAATCACAGAGCTAGATGTCGCATCCTGCCCAGCACCACGACCAATTAACACCGTTGTGCCGACCACATCGCCCGTCACACTGACGCCATTATAGACCTCATCCACACCCGCGATTACCTCGCTCTTCGCGATCAATGCGGGGTGCAGGCGCACGGACAATTTGTTCGCCTCAAAGTCGCGCGCAATCACCGCGAGCAACTTAATCTTATAGCCAAGCTGGCCAGCGATTTCGATATCTGTGCCGGAGACTTCACGGATACCTTCGCAAATAATCTCATCGAGCTTCACCCACTTACCATGCGCGAGGTAGGCGAGGATCACTGCCTTGTGAGCTGCATCGATCCCGTCGAGGTCGAGTGCTTCATCGGCCTCAACATAGCCGAGCTGTCGCGCATCGCCGAGCGTCGCTTCAAAACTCAACCCTTCGCGCTCCATGCGTGTGAGGATGTAGTTGGACGTGCCGTTGAGGATACCGAAAATCAACTTAAAGCGATTTGCCACCAGCGCCTCGCGGATGGTCTTGATGATCGGAATACCACCTGCAACCGATGCTTCGTAAAAGTAGTGCCCGCCATTTTCATTCGCAATTTTGAACAACTCTTCGCCATGCTCGCAAACCAGTGCCTTATTCGCAGTCACCACGACCTTACCCTGCTTCAGCGCACGTCGGGTTAGCTCGAGCGCCTCACCGGTGCCACCCATCATCTCGCAAACGATGTCGATCTCGGGATTGTCCACGACTCGCGTCGGATCGGTCGAATAGCACTCCGCTGGCACCGCCACCTCACGCGGCTTCGATGCATTCTTCACCACCACTTCAGTGATATCGAGTTGAGCGCCGAGGCGAAACTCCAGAGCTTGGCGGTTCTTCTCGATGTTTTTCCAGACGCCCTGGCCGACGACGCCGAAACCAAGAAGACCGATACGAATAATGCGTTTTTGAGACATATGAAAAGTGGCAATGAGAATAAAGGTAAAAGTAACAGTGCCGCAACGAGCGTAAGCTACTCGATGCGCGCAATCCGTCATCCGCGAAACAATACAGACAATATGAGCCCTGATAAGTTTCAAGAGTGAAACAGACATTCCTCTCTGCCCATTCTAAGAACGATAGCCTGTCGCAACTGCGCAACAGATTTCCGCCTGCTTCACCTCAAGCAGATTCCGCTTAGAATATGGGATACTAGGAGGTCTGCTGCAGCTGCTCGATATGCACTCGCTCTTCTTTATCGGAATCAAGCACGAAGTAGACCGAGGCCAAGCCCAGTTCCACGCGAACAATGACGATGCCATGCCCTTCAACTTCGAACGAGCCATCCGTTTCGGTAAAAGCCGCACCGAGTAGATGCTCCGAAGTATCCATGATCAAGGCATTCGCATACATAGCGACATAGGCATCCCAATCAGTCGGTTCTGCTGGGGTAGATGCCACCGCTTGCGCTTGAAGGAAGCGATTCTTCGCATCGACATAGGCTTGAGCCAAATCGACATACGAATTGTAGTGCTGCTGCACTGCTTTCAACCAACTCAGCGTAATCTCAGCCTGCTGAAACGTCTCGTCATCTAAACCGTTAACCCCCACAACCAATGCCTGATTATCCGCCGTTATTTTGTTGGCAATAAACGCCAAGCCACGCTCGATATTATTCCATTTAATCGAAGCAAACAGATACTGGTACTCCTTAAAAAGCGCCGAACTGCTCTGGTATCTCTGTTGCCGATTATTGCCCAAATCGACATCCTCCACGCGGATTGGAGGGAATTGCTCGGGCAACCCCGCCAAAGATGCTTCGAGTTGCATCGCATCCATAGGTGATATGCCCTCAATGCCACTCACTTCTGCTGGCTTTTTAACGCGCCCAGTGATCTTATTTTCAAACAACTCGCGTTGGCGCAGGAGACGCTCTCGAGCGGCATCGCTTAAGGCTGAGACGATCAGGATTTCAGTAGCACTAATTCTCTCAGTTGGCAGACCTTCGAATCGTAAGATGCCAGACGTTTTCAGCACCGCCTTAGCCACAGTAATATCCCGCTTTACTGCGGCTTTCGGTTCCGGCGGAGCATCCGTACACGCACCGAAAAGAAATAGAAAAACAAAACAGGGGAAAACAGAAATAAGACGAAATGATACCACACTACGTATAAAAAATAAACTTGCTAAGCGCGTCAACTACTTGCGCCTGCCCCCTATTTTTTGAAGCTATTTTCCGTCCCCTGAAGCATGCGGGAAATATTTGAGCGGTGGCGCAACACGATGAGCACGCCTAACACGATACCTAGGGTCAAACGGGGATCTCCAGAACCATGCAGCCAATAAGCACTGACTGGTAAACTCACCGCAAATAAGATCGAGGCAATTGCAACCATACGGATAGTAAAATAAATCGCAGCCCAAGCAGCCACCCCGATCAGTAAGACAATCGGCATAATTGCTACCAATCCACCCATGGTAGTGGCGACACCCTTGCCGCCTTTAAATTTCAAAAAAATCGAGAAACTGTGCCCAATGATCGAAGCGATTAGCCCAATGATACCAAGCCGTAAGCCTGCCTCGCCCATCCACAGCAACGGCCAACCAGCGGCAACGAACCCTTTGAGCGCATCGCAGGCAAAGACACTGTTACCATATTTTGATCCAAGCGCCCGCGTCACATTCGTGGCGCCAGGATTGCCACTGCCATACTTCAAAATATCGACTCCCTGACTGCGGGCGACGATTACGGCAAAACTAATGGCGCCGAGTAAATAGCCGACAATGGAAACGATCGCGATGTTGAGACTAGTCATATTTTATAAAAGGTATAGTTTGTTTGTAATGTCATAGAGCCAGAGCGACCCGCCCTCTATCGCTTGACGCGGGCGAGTTCCCCACACTTCTATAACTGCGCTTTGGGCTTTACGCTAGGACTACACGTATTTGGAAGTTAACAGCAAAAGCCCGAAAGTCAGACCCCATAAAAAAACCGCAGAGGGCGCAATAGCAACAGAGAATCAACCCTGTGCTTGGCGCGCACTCTACGGCTTAAAGGGGATTAGCTAAAGACGAATCACGCGATACTTGTCGATCGCAGTATGTTCAGCGATCTTCTTCGCCGCGGCTTCAGAAGGGGCACTATCCAACTCAAAGACGCTGACTGCAAAGCCCTCGCCTTGATCGCGACTGAGCGACATGTTGGCGATATTCACATTGTCCTCGCCGAGTGTGACCCCAATGAAACCGACGATACCAGGAACGTCTTTGTTCTTCAACACGAGTAGTGTCGCATCAGTACTGACCTCGACGCTGTGACCGTCGATCGTGACGATGCGTGGACTTTGGTTTTTACCAACCAATGTCCCGCCAATCGTACGCGTCTTGCCGCTCTTACTGGTAACTTGAACTTCGACGAGTTCTGTAAACTCCGCATGCGCAGAGCTCTTCACTTGCTCGGTCTCGATACCAAGGCGCTCAATTTTCTTCGGCGCGTTGACATCGTTGACGTTATCGGAAATCTCGCGCAAGTAGCCGCGTTGAATCGCGTAGCTGAGTGGCAAAGTGTCGAGCTCAGTGATCTTACCGAAGTAGCGGATCGTGATTTTCTCGACGCCCTCGGGCGCGAGCTGCTGTGAAAATGTGCCGAGCTTCTCACCAAGCGTCAGGTAAGGCGCGATCTGCTTCAGTGCCTTCGGGTCGAGTGATGGCATATTAAGCGCATTGCGCACCATCTCACCCTTGAGGGCTTCGATCATTTGCTTGGCCACGTCAATGCCGACGTTCTCCTGCGCTTCCTGAGTGGAAGCGCCAAGGTGCGGCGTGAGCACTAAATTGTCGATTTGGCGGAGTGGGCTATCTGCGGCTGGTGGCTCGTCTTCATAAACGTCAAGACCAGCAGCTGCCACTTTACCCGAATTCAATGCTTCGATCAGCGCTGCCTCGTCAATGATGCCACCACGTGCGCAATTGAAGACGCGAACGCCATCTTTCATGCGGCTAAATGCATCCGCATTCAGCATGTGCTTGGTATCCGCTGTGAGCGGCATGTGAGTCGTGATATAGTCGGCATTTTCAATCACTTCGTCGAGTGTCGAAAGTGTCACGCCGAGCGCCTTGGCACGGGACTCCGTCAAATAAGGATCATAGCCCAAAACGGTCATATTAAAGGCCTGTGCGCGCTTAGCGACTTCGGCGCCGATGCGCCCCATTCCGAGTACGCCGAGCGTCTTACCATTAAGCTCAGAACCAGTGTAAAGTTTACGATCCCAGCGACCCGCCGTCATACTAGCAGACGCTTGCACAATCGGACGCGTACCAGCGAGCATGTGCGTGAACGTAAGCTCCGCAGTGGCCAGCGTGTTACCCGTCGGCGTATTCATTACAATCACGCCCGCGTCAGTGGCCGCTTCAATGTCGATATTGTCGACGCCGACACCGGCACGACCGACAACTTTAAGCTTCGGCGCAGCCGCGATAACCTCAGCAGTCACTCGCGTGTCGGAACGCAATGCTATTGCATCAACGTCCTTAACGATTTCAAGGAGCTGCTCAGGAGTGGAGCCATAAGCCTCGATTACTTCAAAACCTTCTTCAGATTTGAACAAATCAACACCAATGGGAGAGATACGGTCTGCGACTAGAATTTTCATAGCAAAGCGGAGCAGTAAATTTCACCGACACCGAATTGCAACGAAAAGAAGCACTTCGGCGCATCTTCTTTGCAGATATGCCGATCGCAGCGTAATTCACCCACTACCTATTTCCCATTAAATCGGCCAAGAATATCTCCAATATCAGTACTCATATATAGAGATCCGAACACCAAAGCAATAGTGTACCATTAAAGTTACTAAAAGTCGTAATTCACGTTGTCAGGGGCCCTTAAATGCTTAATATTTAAACTAGTTATGAATCGTATACCAAAGCCTATTCTCTACCTTAAAGCTGGCTGCCCATGGTGCCAGCAAGCACTCTCCTTCTTTAACTCACAGGGCGTTGATCTCCACCTGCGCGATGTGTACGAAAATGCAAAAGATATGGACGCGATGGTCTCTATTAGCGGGCAAACGAAGGTTCCCACCTTTGAATATGGCGACTTTATTGTAGCAGACTTTTCGGTAGATGAATTCCTCGCCGAACTCAACGAGTTTCCCGAAGTCCGGCACAATCTCGGGATCAGCGACAGCGAGAACTAGCCACCTGAGCGCCACCTCGGCGGAACTCTCTATGAAGACACGCAAATACACTGCGTCCACGACCCCCTGACAGTGCAATCGCTATTCTGGTGTGTCCCCGCAGAGTCAGCACCCGAACGATCATCCAATATAACAGGTAGCAATGCCTATATCACAATGGCAATTGCGAAAGAGGGGCGAAGAGACTCGCTGCGCAATTCGCGGAAAAACACCGGACTTTAACTGAGGTGACGGCACGCAACGCGCCAAGCAAGAGATTAGAATTGCCCCCTTCAAGCATAACGACACCTTTACTGACGCCTTATGAAGTCTCTTATATATACTAACGAATTCCCTCCCAACATTTACGGCGGCGCGGGCGTTCACGTAGACTATCTGACCCGCGAACTCGCTAAGTTAATGAACGTCGATGTGCGTTGCTTCGGCGATCAAGACATCAAACATCCTACGTTGACCGCCTGCGGCTACCAAGTTGACAAGAGCGGCTACACCTGCCCGGAGAAATTGCAAAGCGTGTTCGCCTGCCTACAGCAAGGCCTCGATTTCAACACCAATGGCAACGATGCCGATATCGTACACTGCCACACTTGGTATACGCATATGGCCGGCATCCTCTCGAAGCTCAACTACGGCATTCCGCTCGTCGTGACCGCACACTCTTTAGAGCCGCTGCGCCCGTGGAAACGCGAACAGCTCGGCGGCGGCTATGACTGCAGCAGCTGGGTCGAAAAAACCGCAATCGAAATGGCCGACGCGGTGATCTGCGTATCTGAGGGGACCAAGGCCGACGTGATGCAGCACTTCAATGTCGATCCCGCCAAACTACACATCATCTACAATGGCATAGACCCCGACGAATTCTACAAGCAAGATGCCACAGAGGCCCTCGACCGTTTCGGTATCGATAAAGACCAGCCCTACGTGCTGTTCGTCGGTCGCATCACCCGCCAAAAGGGCATCATTCATCTCGTCGATGCGATCAAGCACATGCACCCTGGCTACCAAATCGTGCTCTGTGCCGGCGCACCCGACACCCCCGAAATTGCCGCGGAAATGCTGGCCGCTGTCGAAGCCGCCAAGCAAGAGCGCGACGGCATTTTTTGGATCGACGACATGGTCGACAAGCCAACCGTCATCAAACTCTACTCCGGCGCGTCCGTTTTCTGTTGCCCGTCCGTTTACGAGCCTTTCGGTATTATTAATCTCGAAGCCATGGCTTGCGAAACACCCGTCGTCGGCTCTGCCGTCGGCGGCATCCCTGAAGTCGTCGTGCATGATGAGACCGGTTACCTCGTGCCACTCGCACAGAGTCATGAAAGCCCCTTCAGTCCACTCAATCCAGAAGCCTTCGCCAAGGACCTTGCCCATCAGGTCAATCGACTGATGGAAAATCCAGAACGCCGCGACGCATTCGCTAAGGCTGGCCGCCAACGCGCGATCGAACACTTTAGCTGGAGCTCCATCGCCCAGCAAACTCAGGCCCTCTACCAAGGCCTGATTCAACAGAAATAGCGTCCGCGCTAGCTAACATTTCACCTTCTTACCTTCATACTTTTTCATCTTATAATGAGTTCGCTTAAAAAGTTCAACGGCCGCAATCGCGTTATTATCGATACTCTAAGCCCTGCACTCGAGGCAGAAAAATATCCACTCAAACGCGTCATCGGCGACGCTCAAGAGTTCCGAGTTCACGCTTTTACCGATAGTCACGACATTATTACTGTTGATTTCTGCCATCGCCGTAAAGGCGCGAAAGAATGGATCAAAAATTCGATGCACGAAGCCGGCAACGACGAGTGGACTTACAATTTTCAACCATGGGAAATCGGGCTGTATGAATATTGCGTTATATCTGCCGTCGATCACTTCGGCTCATGGCGACACGGCTTCGCCCGAAAGCTAGAGGACGGCCAATCAGCCGACGTCGAGCTAGCTATTGGCGGCGACATCGTTCTTGAAGCCGCCAAACGCGCGAAGGGCGACGACAAGGTCCGTCTTAAAAAATTTGGGAATACTCTCAAAGATTCTAATCGTATCGACCGCGAACGCATCGACGACGCGCACAGCGAAGAACTGCGCGGTCTCGTCTCCCGTTGCTTCGACGCCAAACTTGCCACGCAGTCGCCGATCCACCTGCTCATGGTCGAGCGTAAGCTAGCTGCTTTTAGCACCTGGTATGAATACTTTCCGCGCTCGTGCGGACCAGATGCCGAAACCCACGGCACCTTCGAAGACGCGAAAAGTCGCTTGCACGAAATCGCCCGCATGGGCTTTAATATCGTCTACTTTCCGCCAATCCATCCGATCGGCCATGCCTTCCGCAAGGGCAAGAACAATTCCCTCACTCCATCAGACAGCGACGTCGGCAGTCCTTGGGCAATCGGCGCACACTCTGGCGGGCACAAAGACATCTTGGCCGAACTCGGCAGTCTAGATGATTTCAAATCATTTATCGCTGCCGCCGCGGACTACGAAATCGAGGTCGCGATGGACATCGCTTTTCAATGCTCTCCCGAGCACCCGTGGGTCAAAGAGCACCCGCAATGGTTTAAATGGCGCCCCGATGGCACCTGCCAATACGCAGAGAACCCACCCAAGAAATACCAGGACATTGTGCCGATCAACTTTGAGAGCGATGACTGGGAAAACCTTTGGTTGGAACTGAAGTCCGTATTTGATTACTGGATTGAGGCAGGCGTCAAAGTCTTCCGCGTCGACAACCCGCACACCAAATCCTTCTCATTTTGGAACTGGTGTATTCTAGAGATCAAAACCGCGCACCCCGAAGTCATTTTTCTCGCGGAGGCCTTCACACGCCCGAAGCGTAAATACAATTTAGCCAAAGTGGGCTTTACCCACGGCTACACTTACTTCACCTGGCGCAACACACCTTCTGAACTGCGTGAGTACCTCACCGAACTCACTACCTCAGAGACCAAGGATTACTTCTGGCCCAACTTCTGGCCCAATACACCCGACATCCTTCACGACGACTTACAGGTCAACAGCCGCGCCGCTTATTTAGGCCGCTACGTACTCGCAGCGACGCTTTCATCCAATATCGGCATCTACGGGCCCGCTTATGAGTTGATGGACTTTGAGCCTTATCCCGGCAAAGAGGAATACAACCACAGCGAGAAATACGAGCTCAAGCAGTGGGACTGGGATCAGCAAGGCAATCTCAAGGGAGAAATCGCCCGCATCAATGCGATCCGCAATAACCACCCCGCGCTACAGCGCACCTTCAATCTGTTCTTTGCCGACTCCGACAACTCACACTTCCTCTGCTATCTCAAGCAGACCTACGATTGCTCGGATCAAATTCTGGTCGTCGTTAATATGGACTGGGAAAACACGCAAAGCGGCTTTATTAATCTGCCGCTCGACCATCTTGGTCTTGGTGAATACGACGGCTTTACCGTACGCGACCTCTATGATCCCTATGAAGCCGAATATACCTGGCAAGGTTCGCGCAATTTCATCAAGATTAACCCACACGTGCGCCCCGCGCATATTTTCAAGATCCGCCGCCTCTAATCTGGCGACGATCCACAGCATTCCATCAAGCCTCGGCGTGCACACGCCGATGCTTCTTTTGCGGCAAAAACACCCCCCTCTCTCTCACGACGGAAGCCCTCACAGAACTGACGCAAAGCAATGCATGGCCTCAACCGTAAGATCGGGGACTCACCTACAACTTTTATAGTAGCACTACTCCACCCTTTCAGTTTAACGTCCATCGTAATGAACACACCCATCCTTTACATAAAGTCCGGCTGCCCATGGTGCACAGAAGCCCTTAGCTTCTTCAGCGCTAACAACGTTCGCCTCGAAACCCGCGAAGTGCGCAGCAACAAAGCCTTCATGGAGCAAATGGTGAAGCACAGCAACCAAACCAAAACCCCCACCTTTGTGCACGGCCAATTCGTCGTCGCCGACTTCGACATCGGCGAATTCAAAGCCGCGCTTAATCAAGCGCCTGCCGTCAAGGCTGAGCTTGGACTGTAGGCTCGGCATAGTAACGCTGCGCCGAGTCTCCAACGATCAATTGGGGCTTCGTCGACTTGCTTATGGAATTGCGGGGCAATCACCGCCCGATCTCCATCGGCAACCGACTTCATTCTAATCATCTTCCAGGATGACGGGAGACGCGTGCCTAGGCTCACACCTACCCTTTATTATTTGCGTTAGCAGATCACATAAAAACACGCCGTCCCTTTCGAGACGACGCGCTTTACAAACAACAAACTAATAAAAAATCTAACAAAGATTATATAGAAATAGACGGGCCAGTGGCGTAAACGTTCAAAATAGTTTTAGTTTTTTTTAATTAAATTTCAAACAACGCAAAACGAACCCCGTAAGCCCTTATAGTTCAGTATACTTAACACTTCGACCGCGCGCTTTCTCGATCGGATATTTTTCTGCATTCCGCTTCATCTTCGCCTCAATAATCGCAGCGATGTCGATTCCGGTGACATTCGCAAACTCGATTGCAAAGATAAATACGTCCGCCAACTCCTCCTCGACCTTCGCACGGAGCGCTGGCGCCTCGACATCCGTATGTGATTGCTCGGGGCTCTGCCAGAGGAAGTGCTCCATCAACTCGGCCGCCTCCGCCGAAATCGCCATCGATAGATTTTTCGGGCTGTGGAACTGCTCCCATTCGCGCTCTTTGGCGAAGGCCAGCACACGGTCTTTGATTTCCTGTAGGCGAGTATCATTGTCATTCATAGGTAAACTGAGTAGGCATGACAGCGCAGCCGATCAATGGTGAAATCTAGGAATAAATAGCCCGGACCCCCAGACTCCTGTCTGGCACTGCTCTGGACATGGCACTATTCTGCGCGCACGCAAAGAGCCAATACGGAGATTGGCGCTCCCAACATAAAAAAAGCGCCGTCTCTTTCGAGACGACGCCTTTTACAAACAACAAACTAATGAAAAATCTAACAAAGATTATATAGAAATAGACGGGGCAGTGGCCTAAACGTTCAAAATATTTTAAGTTTTTCTAAATAAATCGATCGCGCGCATCCAACAAGCCCACAAGTCGCTGAAAATCAGAATACTAAACACTTCGACCACGGATTGCTCAAATTGGATATTTCTCTGAATTCGGCTTCATTTTCACCTCAAGAATCACCGCAGTGTCGATTCCAGTGATGGATTTAATGATACGCTGATACTCAAGATCGGTTCACACGCGCACTACAACTTCGCCTTCACTGCAGAAGGTTTGTATAATGTGACATTGACCGCTTCGGGCATCCTAAATGAGGGATCTCAAACGCTCTCAACAAGTGACCCAGCAACATTCCTGTTTGGCGTCAATGCAGTGCCGGAGCCGTCAGCCTTCGCGCTCATTGCCGGTGGTATGACTCTGGGCTTCGCGGCAATGCGTCGCCGCCGTTCCTAAGTCAACGCATTCATCAAAACGCAAACGGCGTGTCTACGAATAGACACGCCGTTTTTTTCGTTAAGGGAGATAAAAGACACCTAAGCGACTTGCTTTAGACAGTCGCCCTCATAGGCAATCGAAAGCGATCATTCGACACAGCCGGACGGCCCAACGCGATCCGACTACGCACTAGCCCAGCACCACTACGGCGATGGAGAAATAGATGATCAATCCGAGCACGTCCATGATCGATGTGATCAACGGGCTACTCGCGGCAGCAGGGTCGACTTTAAGGCGACTGAGTGCAAACGGCAGCAAGGCGCCGAAGCTATTCGCCACGAATACGATCGCAATCATACTCAGCCCGACGATCCATGCGATGTGACTATCGCCACCATAGAGTTGACTGACGAGCCCCGCGACCACTGCCATCGCAACACCCAGCAGCACGCCGACGAACAGCTCCTTACCGACGGCCATTAGCCAATCGCTGAGTTCAAGGTCACCGGTGGCAATCGCACGCACCATCAGCGTGGCGGACTGCGCGCCGCAATTACCACCACTGGCAATGACCAGCGGCATAAACAGCGCCAGCGTAATAAACTCCATGACGAACGCTTCGTAGCGAGAAATCACACTGGCCGAGATCAAATTGACAAAAATCAATACCAGCAACCAGCCGATGCGCTTACGAAAAAGCTGCGCGGGCGAAGCCACACTATAGCGGGTCTCCAGCGGCGCGACCGCCGCACCCTTTTGAATATCCTCGGTGGCCTCTTCTTCCGCCACGTCCAGAATATCATCGACCGTCACAATACCTAGCAGCACACCCTCGGAGTCCACTACCGGCAGCGCGTTGACGTCGTAGCGTTGGATCATTTCAACAGCCACTTCGCGGTCATCATAGGCCGAAATGCTGATGCAATTATAATTCAACATCGCCTGAATGACCGCCTGCGGCTCAGTCATGATTAGGCGGCGCATGCGCACGACATCGACTAGTTTACCTCCCGCGTCGGTAACATAGAGGTAATTGAAAATCTCTGAATCGCGGCCAAACTTACGGATATGGGTCAATGCCTCTTCACAGGTCCACTCCGCACGAATGCGCAGATAGTCCGGCGTCATCAAACGACCGACACTCTCCTCTGGGTAGCCCAGCAACTGACGCGACTCCGCCAAATCTTCAGGGCTCAGCAGCTGCATCAAGCGACGTGTGACCGTCGCGGGCAGCTCTTCGAGCATCTCGGTGCGGTCATCCGGACTAATATCTGCCAGCAACGCCCGTGTATCCGCATCCGTCAACGCGGCCAACACATCGTCTTGATCCTCGGGCTCGAAATAAGCAAACACATCGGCCGCCCGCTCACGTGGCAGCGCACGATAGACCAGAACCTGGTGGGGCTTGTCCAATCGCAGCATCAAGTCGGCGACCTCTGGACTTGCCCAACTCGTCAACGACTCGGAAACGGCCTTTAACTGACCTTTCTCGATCAGAGCCTCAATCTCTGAGTCGGTAACTGTATTTTCTTCGAGCATTACGCTTCTGGTAATAGATCTCCCATCTGTAGAGTAAAGCCGCGAAAATCTCATCAGCCTATTTTTTCACCGCCCGCTCACAGCCATATTGCTCCAATAAATCATGCACCAAGCTCGGCAAATGCGATAAATGAGCCCCCGCACCTGCAGACGCTACCGCACAAGACACGTAGCCAATATTATCGTTGGTCGGTAAATTCAAGCTGCGCTCTTCCAGCCACTGGTTCAACACGATCAACGCCTCCATCCAATCGCGCAGCGAGAAATCACTCTCATCGACCTGTTCCAGCAAGGCGGGCAGCAAGTCTTCTGCACCCTTGAAATGAGCGTCTAAATAAGCGAGCACACGAGGGGAGTCCGCAAACTGCACCCAACAGTTAGTTGTCTCAAAATCTGACATCTGACGAGTTATCTAAGGTAAAGACGCCAGAGACAACTTGATTACGCGAATTTCCATCGATTAAACCGTCCACTACCCGATTTCTAGCGCTTGAGTCTTGCTCATCGTCCATTCAGCAATTGGCTGTAAGACATTATGCGCCCGATCCGCACAGCTGCCAGAGCCCTTATTGTCCTAGGAGGCAAACTACTCGCCATCAAAATGCGCGATCAATCTGGCGTATTTTACATTCTGCCTGGCGGCGGACAGCGCCATGGCGAGACCTTGAGCGAAGGCCTCCAACGTGAATGCCTCGAAGAAATTGGTACCAATGTCGATGTCGAAGAACTCCTCTATGTGCGTGAATACATCGGCAAGAATCATGAGTTCCACCACGCCCATCGCAATTTCCATCAAGTCGAAAGCGTGTTTCGCTGTTCTCTGCCGAATCCCGACGGCATCGGCCCAGGCTCCGAGCACGACAAGAAGCAAATCGGCGTCGAGTGGATCCCGCTGGAAGAATTGGATGACCGCCGCTTCCTGCCAGACGTAATCAAACCCTTTTTTACCAAAGATGGCTTTGAACCAAGCTCGAATTATCTAGGGGATGTGAATTGAGTACGCGCCATTCAATTGATGCCGGCAAATGCAACAGTCTGAAAATAAGCATGTAACTTCTGCCTCCAAATCCTTTAAACGTCCCAACCTAGCCACTTTTTAACCTCTCCACCTTGCCACTCCAAATTGAGCGTCTACCGCCGAATCTTCAGTAAAAAGAATCAGAGCATGATGCACCCCGATGACCGGCGACGTTTCGATTGGGTGAGCCCGCTCTGCATGCTGTTGCTGTGCGCCATCAGCATTCTGTTTATCTATTCGGCGCAATACACCCACGGCGGCGACGACTGGAAAAAACAGCTCTTTTGGGTCACGCTCGGGCTAGGTACTTACGGCCTAGTGTCGCTGATTAATTACAAGATTTTCCTGGGTTACGCGCATTTGATCTACGGGGCGGGCATTTGCGGCCTTTTGTTGGCCACCAATCTGAGCCCAATTAGCGTCGAAATGATGGGAGCGAGGCGCTGGATAGACATCGGCATTACCACCATTCAGCCGACCGAAGGAGCCAAAATCGGCACCTTGATCATGGCTGCCAGTATTTTAGCGCGATCAGAGCTAGGATCGGTGCGAGACTCGATAGTGGTGCTGGCAAAAGTGGCTGTGGTTTTTTTAGTCCCAATGTTATTGATTTTTCTGCAGCCTGATCTAGGATCCTCGCTTGTCTTCCCTCCAATGATCTTTGCTCTGCTATATGTCTCCCGTTTGTCGGAGAAGTTTTTTGTGAGCGCCTTTGCTCTATTTGCCGTCGCCGTCAGCGTCCTCGGCTTGGATATTTATGCCTACAGCCAGCACCTAGAGCAGGTTCGCGCAATCGAACGCACTGGAGCGACACCCCCTTCTCAAGAGTATCATTCAATCTTACCAATTCACAATTATCAACGAAACCGGATCTTAACCTTCGTCGCTCCCGACGTAGTCGATCCGGAAGGCACCGGCGCAAGCTGGAACGCCAAACAAGCAAAAATATCCGCCGCCACAGGTGG